>Ga0209530_1000077_pt1 | contig 79528 bp, 77 predicted proteins | sample BlaSpr_A8_Ref_O1_FD_187987 | JGI IMG/M metagenome (GOLD analysis project Ga0209530, IMG submission 187987) | Forest soil microbial communities from Thunder Bay, Ontario, Canada - Black Spruce, Ontario site 2_A8_Ref_O1 (SPAdes) (version 2) | ecosystem: Environmental > Terrestrial > Soil > Boreal...
CGCAGCCACTCCAGCAGCTCCGTCCCCGCTCACTTCTCCCGCGACGCGGGCCGATCACCCGCCGGCCAGCATGCGTGCAGAACGGGAGAATCTGCGCACCGTATCGTGACCGTCGCCGGGCAGATCCTGATGGCCCTCCAGACCCGGCGCCGTTGCTGCTGACCTGTGCTGCCCAGCATCATCCTCAGGCCGACCCGCGGCGAGCGGATGGCGGCCGGGGGCGGTCTGTCGGGCTGGCTGTTCGGGCGGCACACCTACGAGCAGCTGCTGGCCGCATGGAACGCCGGTGGCGGCCCGTTCAAGTACACGCTGAGCAACACGCCCAAGTACGTCGCGTCGACCACAGCTGACGAGCCGCCGCCGTGGTGATCGCAACCTACGAGCCGGCTAGGGAGTAAAGGGAGCTAGGAGCGCGAACCCCCGCCAGTCAGGAAAGCAGGTGCTCGGCCAGGAAGTCGACGATCATCTGATGAGCCTTGATGTTGTTGCTGCGGCTGGTGAACCCGTGGCCTTCGTCCGGGAACACCTCGTAGCGCACCTCGGCGCCGTTCGCCCGCGCTGCGGCGACGATCTGATCGGACTCGGCCTGGGGAACCCGAGGATCGTTCGCGCCCTGCAGTACCAGCATCGGCGCGGTTATCTGGCTTGCATATGCCAGCGGCGACCGCAGGCGCATGTCCTCAACGTCAGCAGGCGAGCTGAGGTCACCGAACTGGGCGGCAACCGCCCCGGCCCAGCTGGGCGGCATGGAACGGGCCAGGGTTTCCAGGTTGGACATGCCGCATACTGACACTCCGGCAGCCCACAGGTCCGGCAGCCGCGTCAGGCACGACAGCGCAGCGAACCCGCCATAGCTCCTCCCGTACACGCCGACCCGCCGGTCATCGGCCCACGGCTGCGCGGCGATCCACGAGCGCGTCGCGGCCAGATCCGAAAGGTCAATGCCGCCCCAGTCACGGTAGATACGAATCTGCCAGGCGTGGCCATAGCCAGACGAGCCGCGGATGTTGGGTGCCAGCACCGCGATCCCGCTGGCGACCAGGCTCTGGTGCAACGGCGAGTAACTAGGGCGTTCCTGGCTTTCGGGGCCGCCATGTACCGAAAGCACCACCGGGAACGGGCCAGCACCGGGCGGCCGGTATAGCCACCCCGAGATAGGCGTCCCGTCGCCAGCCGGGAAGCGGACCAGCTCTGGCACTGCCAGGCGGGCGCCCGCCCGCGCGAACGCCGGCCGGGTGTCGGTGACATACCGGACCGGCTCGTCAGTCCCAGGACGCACCAAGGCCACCGAAGCGGGATGCTCAGGGGCGTCGAGCAGCAGTGCGAGCACGGTCCCGTCTGCGCAGATGCTCATCACCGACACCACACCGAGCGGAAGCTGCGGCAACCGCAGCGGAGCGCCGCCCCGGCGTCCGTGCAGGACCGAGCACCCGTCCTCGTTGACCGACCAGATCACGGTCCGGCCGTCGGCGGACACCACGACGTCCTCGACGTTCCAGGCCGGACTGGCCACGATCTCCAGCGTCCGCTCCTCGACCGCGAAGCGAGCCAGGCTCACATGATCATGATCAGCGTCGGTGGTCCGGACATAGAACGCAGACCCGTCCCCGGCCCACGGCCCCGGATAGTAGTACTCGCCGGGAAGCCCCTCAGTCACGTTCTCCGCATGCGTGCCCGGCGCGCCGGCCAGCGCGAGGCCGCAGTGGCAGTCGGTGTTGGAACCCATGATGCCGGTGAGCACGTACCGTCCGTCCGGCGAGATACCGATGGTGAATCCGAGGCTGCGTGCCTTCCCCGGCCACCTGGCCTCGGTGCCACTGGCAGGATCGTACGCGATGGCGTCCGTTACCTGAGGATCATCGTCAGGACCGTGGCAGAGCAGGCTCCCGCTCCGTGCACTGAACGGTGCCTTCTCCGCCAGGAAATGCTGCCCGCTGCCGCGGGACAGCAGTCTCGGCGTGCCGCCCTCGGCGGGGATGAGGTAGACCTGGTACTGCTCGTCGCCGTTCGTGTCGGCGATGAACGCGACCTGCCGCCCGTCAGGTGACCACGCGGCCTCCCGCACCGCCTGGCCCGTGAACGACGTGAGCTGCTGCGCCGGGGCCCCGCTCACCGGCCGCACCTGCAGGTTAAACTGCCCGGACGCGTCGCTGGAATACGCGACCATCATCCCGTCAGCGGACAGGGACAACGACATATCGAACCCGCTGAGCCGCTCGGCTGGGAGGAAATCCTGGTAATCAGCCATCAGCGCTGTCCTCCTCGGGGCAGGGGGCCATCCCGTGTCGGCAATGCAGTCACGTAGTGGGTGCGAGGATAGACGGTGACCGGCGCCGGATGGGACGCCCGCGCGGCCGGCTCCAGGAAAGATGGGGCAAGAGATGGAACCAGCCGCGCCGGCCGTTGTACGCCGGGCCGAGGTGGCCGACCTGGCGGAGGTCGCGGCGATCTTCGCGCACTACGTCACCGACAGCGTGGCGACCTTCGAGGAGGAGCCGCCGCCGGTCGGCGCCTGGGAGCAGCGGCACGCGGACCTGGCCGCACGGAGCCTGCCGTTCCTTGTCGCCGAGGCGGACGGAACCGTGTGCGGATACGCCTACGCCAGTCCATGGCGACCGAAGCCGGCGTACCGGCACACCGTGGAGGACTCGGTGTACCTCGCACCCGGGCACATCGGCCGCGGCATCGGCTCTGCCCTGCTCGGGAACCTGCTGACCTGCTGCGCCGAGGCTGGCGCCCGGCAGGTGATCGCGGTAATCGCCGACACCGGCGGCGACGCATCCGCGGCGCTGCACGCACGGTTCGGCTTCAGCGCGGCCGGACGGCTGACCGGGGTCGGCTATAAGCACGGCCGGTGGATCGACACCCTGCTGATGCAGCGGGACCTGCCTAGTGCCTGAGGCTGGCGAGATGAAGCTCCACGGCACGGGTCACCCTGGCAGTGTCGCCCGTGGCGAGCAGGTCGAGCAGCGCGCCGCGCAGGACGGCGAGCAGGAGTGTGCGCTCGTCCCGGCCCGCCGCCGTGTCCCGCAGGCCGGCGGGCTGCCGCGCGGCCAGCAGGTCCAGCCAGTCGCTGACAGTTTCCGCGGCGAATGCTGCCCAGGGGCCGGGTTCGCCTAGCAGGGAGCGGGCATAGCCTTCCGCCCACAGCACGAGCAGCGCACGATGCGGCGGTGCCGCCAGCCAGGCCCACACGTCCCGGCCGGCGATGGCCAGGCCGGACTCATGCTGCTGGTCGCGCAGCGTGCCGAGGTACGTCAGCTCGTCCATACGGGCGCGGCTGAGCAGCGCCCGGATCAGCCCTTCCTTGGAGCCGAACAGGAACAGCAGAACGCGCGGGCTGCTGCCGATCGCCGCGGCCAGCGGCCGCAGCGACATGTCGGCGAGCCCGTTGCTCAGCGCGTAGGCGTACGCGGCTTCCAGAAGCTCCCGCTGGCGTGGGCTAGCTGAGCTTACGCTCATACACCTGCCCGATGAGCTCAGCGCCGAAGCTGTGATGCGGTTCCTCCTCAATCAGCTGGAATCCCCGTGACAGGTAAATGTGCCGGGCGGCGGCCAGGGGATGGTTGGTCCACAGTTTCATCCGCTGATATCCGGCCCGGCGCGCGAAGGCCATGCACTCATCGACCAGGCGGGCGCCGAGACCGTGCCCGCGCGCTACCGGGTCCACCAGCAGGATGCGCAGCTGGGCTGTCTGCTCGTCGGCCGCCACGCAGAACACGCAGCCGACCCGGCGCCCGTCCAGCTCGGCGATCCATGCCGCTTCGCGCGTGTCGTCGTGGTCGTTCGCGTAGTCGGCGACGATCCGGGCGACCAGTGCCTCGAAGCTGGTGTCCAGGCCGAACTCCTCGTCATACAACTCGCCGTGCGCCATCACGACCCAGCCGAGATCACCCGGGCGGTCCAGCCGGCGGATGGTGCTCTCCGCGGTAGCGGTACCGGTGTCAGGCATCACGCCTCCATACTGAAACGATCGTTTCAGTGCAAGGGTAACACCACTGTCGTTCTGATTGAGGGGTATTATTTTGATCAGTGGCAGTGCACGACCTGCCCGCTTCCGAGCTGCTCGACGGCCCGCGCCGGGGTGGCGACGAGGACAAGGGTCCACGACTCGCGTGCATTCTTCAGTCAGGTCACGCACTTGGCGAGCAGACGCGGGCGGACTCGCCGAGAGAGATGATCATGACGAGGAACAAGGCGCAGAAGGCAGTCACCCGCCAGCGGATGGCCGAGACGGGCGAACCCTACACAGTCGCCAGGCGAGCCACCCTGTCCTCGGACGACCCGTCGTCCGAGGAGCAGTATGCCCGCGAGGCCAGGGAGGCTGGCGTCAGCGAGGCTGAGATCGCGGCGCAGCTAGCCGCCTTCCGCCTGCGGGATGCCGCCGAGCAGGCACGTGAGCTGGCAGATGCGGCGGAGGAAGCCGCGGACGTCGCCGAGCGGCGGGCTGAACTGGCGCGCGACTCCGCCGGCCTGGCAGCGGACGGAGCCGACAGGCAGGAGCTAGCACGCGCGCTGGAACACGCGGAGGCCGCGGAGCGAGCAGCCGAGCGGGAACGAGCGCGAGCCGACGCGGCGGAGGACGCCGCGGACGCCGCGGAGGAACGGGCGGAACTGGCGGAACTGGCGGAGGAGGAGGCGGACCTGGGACGACGCGGTCCTGCGGGGCGACGCCCCGGCGGGCTGCCCCCCATCGGCGCGCTGCCGCCACTTCCGCCTCAGCCACCCCAACCGCCGCGGCCGCCTCGGCCCTGGTGAACAGCTATAGCGGCTTCTTCATCTGCTGAGACATGACCCCGTAGCCGAGGCTGTCGTACAGGGTGCGGGCCACCGTGTTGCGCCCGTGAACGTTGAGGCCGATCGAGGTCATGCCGCGGTTGCGGGCTGCCTGCTCGGCGAGCAGCATCGCCTGGCGGCCGTAACCGCGGCCGCGGCAGGCCTCGTCTACCTCGATGTCGTTGACCCAGGCCATGTGCGGGTCGCCACTACCCGAGTTAGGCGCCGAGCGGCCGTGCCTGTGATTATCGTGTGCCGTTAGGGGGCGGATTCCGCCCCTTTTTGGCACACGATCATCCTCGCGGCTGCCTCATGTCCCGCGGAGCGTGCGGCTGGAGTCGGACATGAGCCAGCCGCCTGGTGGCGTCATTTAACCTGAAGTGATGCGGCTGACAGTGCTGGGCGGGTGCGGGGGGTGGCCTGCGGCGGGGCAGGCGTGCAGCGGGTACCTGGTCTCACACGATGGTTTCCGGCTCCTCATCGACCCCGGATACGCGGTCCTGCCGCGGCTGCTGCAGCAGGCGGACGCCGGAGATATCGACGCGGTGCTGGTCAGCCACGGTCATCCGGATCATTGCGCCGACCTGAATCCGCTGCTGCGTGCCCGCGCGCTGCGGGATGACCCCAGCGCCCCGCTGCCGGTGTACGCGCCGCCGGACGCACTCGCTGCCGTACTGGCACTCGACCGGCCGGGCATGCTGGATGACGCGCTGACGGTACGGGAGTTCGTTCCGGGCACTGGATTCAGCGTCGGGCCGTTCCGCGTGCAAAGCTGGCTGCTGCCGCACTGGGTACCCAACGCCGGGTTCAGGCTCGAGGCAGACGGGGAATGCCTGGCCTACACCGGGGACACCGGGCCGAGCCCGGATCTGGTCAGCCTGGCGCGGGATGCCGGCGTGTTCCTCGCCGAGGCGACGTATCCGCGCGACATTCCGGCCGATTCGATCCGGTACCTGTCGAGCGCACAGCAGGCCGGACAGACAGCGGCGCGGGCCGGCGCCGGGCAGCTCGTGCTCACGCACCTGTGGCCTGGAAGCGCAGCCGATGAGGCCATGGAAGCGGCCGCCGAGAGCTACGACGGGACCATTCTTGTGGCAAGCCCAGGCCTTGTCGCCTTCACCAAACGGCACAACCCTGGCCATCGCCCTCACCCCGAACGCGAACAGACGGGCTAGCCGGGACACCGGTCAGCCGCCTTCGCAACTTTCCGTGGCAGCGCGAGGCGCTGCTCGGAGCCGCGGGCCGCGGGGACCACTGAACAACGCCGCCGCCGCGGCCGCCGCGAGCATCCCGACCCCGATGACCGCGAAGCCCGCCAGATAGCCCGCGCCGGTCGGCGTTCCCGATGTGCGGGAACTGTCGACGATCACGGTGGACACGACGGCTGCGCCAATCGCGCCGCCGATAGTGCGGATGTTGGCGTTCATGCCCGCGGCGACACCCGTCTCGCTGCGCTTGACCACCTCGACGATCAGTCCTGACATCGCGGCGAACGACAGCCCGAAGCCGATGCCGAGCACGGCGGCCGCGATCGAGAACTGCCAGAGGTAATGGTGCAGGCCGGCCACCATGAAGATGGACACGCCGCTGCACAGGCAGCCAGAGACCATCAGCCGCTTGGCGCCGTAGCGGGCAGCGAGCCACCCGTAGGACGACCCGACCGCGAACATGGTGACGGCCGAGGGGATCAGGATCAGCCCGGACTGGGTGATGCTCAGCCCGAAGCCGAAGCCCGACTGCGCGGGATCGCTCTGCAGGTATTCCGGTACGAAGGCGCCATAGGAATAGATGCCGAAGCCCACGAGCAGTGCGACCAGGTTCAGTATCAGCACCGGGGGGCGGCTCATCAGGCTGATGTCGATCAGCGGGCTGGCGCTGCGCCGTTCCGCGGCCACCCAGACTCCGAAGATCGCGCAGGCCGCCACCAGCAGCCCGATGGTCGCCGGGGAGAGCCAGCCCCACTGCGGCGCCTGGCTCACCCCGAGCAGCAGGGCGGTGAGCCAGGCCGACAGCAGCACGGCCGACCGGACCCCTATCCGCTGCCGCTCCCCTGGCGGGGATGCCGGGATCAGCACGTAGCTGCCGACCGCGGCCGCGGTGGTAACGATCATCGGCAACCAGAACAGCCAGGCGGTGCCCAGCCCGCGCACGATCGGGCCGGCCAGGATGCTGCCGAGGCCGCCCCCGACGGCGGTGAGCGAGGCCAGCGAGCCGATGGCGGCCGCGACCTTCTCGCCGGGAAACACGTCGCGGACGATCCCGAAGCCGAGCGGCAGGGTGCCCCCGCCGGTGCCCTGCAGCAGCCGGCCGACGATGAGCAGGTCGAAGTTGCTGGCCAGGGCAGCCACCAGCGAGCCAGCGGCGAGCAGCAGCAGCGCGATCACGAACATGCGCTGCTTGCCGAAGACGTCACCGACGCGGCCGGCGATCGGCGTGAACACCGAGGCCGACAGCAGGTACGCCGTGATCACCCAGGTGATCGCGTCCGGTGAGGTGCCGTACTGATGCCGCAGGGTCGTGAGCACCGGGCCGACCATCGACTGAATGGTCGAGTACGACAGCACGCCCATCGCGATGACCACGAAGATGAACGTGTACCGCGCCCGGGCCGGCCCGGCGCAGGACGCAGCCGAGCCGGCCGGACGTGCGGCGGTGGGCATGATCCGGTTCTCAGTCGGTGGTGATCCAGACAGACTTGACGTTCAGGTACTCATCCAGCGACTGCGCGCCAAGCTCGTTGCCCCAGCCGCTCATCTTGTAGCCGCCGAACGGTACCGCCGAGTCGAAATGCAGGTAGCCGTTCACCCACACCGCTCCGGTGCGCATCCTGGCCGACACCGTGTGCGCCTTGCTGACGTCGCCGGTCCAGATGCCGCCGCCCAGGCCGAACTCGCTCCTGTTCGCGCGCGTCACCACCTCATCGACGCTGTCGAACGGCATAACGCAGGCGACCGGGCCGAAGATCTCGTCCCTGGCTACCCGCATGTCGTCGGTGACGTCGGCGAACACGGTCGGCGGAACGAAGTAGCCGTCCCGCAGCGCGCCCTCGCGTAGCCGCTGCCCGCCGACCGTCACCCGCGCACCCTCGGTGGGCCCGAGTTTGAGGTAGCCGAGAACCCGGTCAAGCTGCTGGGACGAGACCAGCGGCCCGATCTGCGTGTCCGGATCGAGGCTATCGCCGACCCGCAGGGTCGAGGCGAACTGCGACATGCGTGCCACGAACTCGTCGTAGACCGGGCGCTCGACGAACAGCCGGGTACCCGCGCAGCAGACCTGGCCGCTGTTGCCGAAAACGGCCATCGAGGCACCGGGCACGGCCTTGTCGAGGTCGGCGTCGGCGAACACGATGTCCGCCGACTTGCCGCCGAGCTCCAGTGAGACGCGCTTGAGGTTGCCTGCCGCGGCGCGGACGATAGCCTGCCCGGTCAGCGTGGAGCCGGTGAAGGCTACCTTGTCGACATCGGGATGACCGGTGAGGGCGGCACCCGCCGTCTCGCCGAACCCGGTGATGACGTTGACCACTCCGTCCGGGATCTCGCTCTCGCAGATGAGCTCGCCGAGCCGTATCGCGACCAGGCCTGCCTCCTCGGCGGGCTTGAGCACCATCGTGCATCCGGTCGCAAGCACCGGGGCTATCTTCCACAGCGCGTTGCTGATCGGCCCGTTCCACGGCACGATCGAGGCAACGACGCCGACCGGCTCCCGCAGCGTGTAGCTGAACACCGAGCCGGGGCGCGAGTTCGGGATAGTCTCGCCGTGGATCTTCGTCGCCCAGCCCGCGTAGTACCGCAGGACCTCGACGGCCTGGGTAGCGCCCGCCTCTGGTGACCGCCCGATGGGCGAGCCCATGTCGAGCACCTCGAGCAGCCGCAGTTCCTCGTAGTTCTCCTCGATGAGATCGGCCAGCCGCCAGATCATCCACTGCCGCTCGGCAGGGGTCGTCCGGCTCCAGGAACCCTCGAACGCACGCCGGGCCGCCGCCACGGCCCGGTCGACGTCGGCCGCGTCGCCCTCGGCCAGCCGGGCGATCGGCGCGCCCGTCGACGGGTTGATGCTCGGGAACGTCTTGCCGGAGGCGGCCTCGACCCACTCTCCGCCGATGAGCAGCTTCTTCGCGTCGCCGCGCAAGAAGGACAGCTCGCGATCGATTGCCGGAAGAACCTCGACAGGCACCGTAGCCTCCTGAGAGAAAGAAAAGTAGAATATGACCCTAGTTCTAGTTTCTCAGCTCAGGCTAACCAGGGGCATCTGCCATGGCAAGACCCCAAATCCAGACAGGAGGCCGATGGACAAGACGGCCTGCCGGCGTGCCCGGAGACGCTCAGCCGCCGGCCACCGGGCCCCTCTGGCTCACCCGGGAAGGGGACGAACATGAACTATGACGTTGACGAACGCACGGTCGGGCTGGTCCTAGCGGAGAAGGCGGGCCGGATCGGGCACCGGCCATTTCTGTACTGGGCCGGGCGGACGTACACCTATGGCGATCTCGACGCCATGAGCAACCGGTACGCGAACAGCTTCCGCGGGCTCGGTATCGGCCGCGGCAGCCACGTGTCGATGATCATGGAGAACGGCCCGGAGTTCTTCTGGACATTGTTCGGCCTGGGCAAGCTGGGTGCCGTCGCGGTGCCGCTGAATACCGCGGCCCGGGGCGATCTGCTCACCTATTTCCTCACCCAGTCCGACAGCACCCACGTCTGCGTATCGGAGGTCTTCAGGGAGCGGGTCACCGCCGCCGCGCGGCAGTCGCCCGCCGTCCAGGCCGTCCTGACGCTTGGCGCGCCCGCCGTAGCCGCCGGGGCTGACGGGGAGGACGGGCCCGCCATCGTCGCCATGGAAGGGTTCGGCGACAACCCCGCCACCGCACCGGACGTCTCGCCACCGGTCAAGGCCAGCGATCCGCACCTGATCATGTACACCTCGGGCACAACGGGCCCCTCGAAGGGGGCGATCTGCCCGCACTCGCAAGGGCTGTCGGTGGGGCAGCAGATGGCCGATGTCAACGGCTACCGGCCCGATGACATCCTCTACACCTGCCTGCCCGTCTTCCATGCGAACGCACTGTGGTACACGGTCTACGCGGCGCTATGGGCCGAGGCATCGATCGCGCTGTACCCGCGATTTTCCGCTCGGTCGTTCTGGGACGAGGTCCGCTACAGCGGCGCGACGATCATCAACTGCCTGGGCGCCATGGCCAATATCTTGTGGCAGCTGCCCGTCTCGCCGCACGACCGCGATCACAGCGTGCGGGTCTGCATGATGGTGCCGAACTCGCTGGAGCTGTCGGACGGGTTCCGCGACCGTTTCGGCATAACGACGACGTCCGTATACGCGATGACGGAGAACTGCGCGGTCACCATTTTCTCGCCCGACGATCCGCGCGGCAAGGTGCCCTCGGCAGGCCGCCTGCGGGATCAGGTGAGCGTCCAGATCGTCGACGACGAGGAGCGTGAGGTGCCACCGGGCGAAGTCGGGGAGATCCGGATCCGCCCGAACGAGCGCGGCATCATCATGCACGGCTACTACAAGATGGGCGACGCCACCGTCGACAACATCCGCGACCTGTGGTTCCACACCGGTGATCGCGGCCGGGTCGACAGCGACGGCTATCTCTACTTCGCCGACCGGAAGAAGGAGATCATCAGGCGGCGTGGCGAGAACATCTCGGCCTTCGAGGTGGAGATGATCATCTGCAGGCACCCCGCGATCCTGGAGGCGGCGGCGGTACCGGTGCCCTCCGATCTCAGCGAGGACGACCTTATGGTCTACCTGGTCCGCGCGCCCGACGCCTTCGTAGAGTTCGAAGAACTGATTGATTTCTGCGCTACGAACATGCCCTATTACATGGTTCCGCGCTACCTCGACTTTATCGACGAGCTGCCGAAGACACCCAGCGAGAAGATCGAGAAGTACCGGCTGAAGGCAGCGGCGGCCGAGAATCTGGACCGCCTCTGGGACCGCGAGGCGGCCGGCATCACGATCGCGCGATAGCACGGCAAGGGGAGCTCATGACTGACGATGATGCAGTGCTGTCCGAAGATCCGGTGCTGTTCGCGATGGACGGGCCACTCGCCAGGGTGACACTCAACCGGGCCGGGGCGATGAACTCGCTGTCGCCGGCTCTGCTGGCTGGCCTCGCCGAAGCGGTCGACGCCGCGGTCAAGGCTCGCTGTTCGGTGCTGGTGATCCGCGGGGCGCAGGGCACGCTGAGCGCTGGCGCGGACCTGAAGTACCTGCTCAGCTGCCTGGGCAGTCCGGATCGGGTGCGCGACTACATCACCTCTATCGGTGCCGTGTTCGACGGCATCGAGGCCGCACCCATCGTGTCGGTGTGCGTGGTGGACGGCTACGCCGTGGCCGGCGGCTGCGAACTGCTGCTGGCATGCGACATCCCGATCGCGAGCACCACCGCGCGGATCGGGGACCGCCACCTCGAGTACGGCCTGCTCCCGGGAGCAGGCGGCTCGGTGCGGCTGACCCGGGCCATCCCCCGGGCCCTGGCCAGCCAGCTCTTCTACACCGCCGATCTCATCGACGGCGAGACCGCGTTCCGCTACGGCCTGGTCAGCGCCGCCATACCGCCCGGCGAGCTGGACGCGTACGTGGACCAGGTCATCTCCCGGCTGGCCAGGCACAGCCTGCCCGCACTGCAGGCGATGAAGCACCTCATCCATAACGCCAGCGTGAAGCCGGCCACGTCCGCGCTAGCCGATGAGCGGGAAGTCCTGCTGCGGCACATCGGCAGCCCGACCGTCGCCGAGGGCCTGGCCGCCTTCGCGGAGCGCCGGCCGCCCGGCTTCGGCGGCCTGCACGATCCCGCCTTCGCCCGTCCGACCGAACCCGAAGGGCTCGCGATATGACAACTGGCCCCGGTTCGCGACCGGTATCTGGCAAGTGGTTCGAGGAACTCGCCGTGGGCGATGTGATCCAGCACGCTACCCGGCGGACGGTCACCGAGACCGACAACGTGCTGTTCACGACGATGACGATGAACCCAGCACCGCTGCACCTGGACGCCGAGTACGCGGCCGGGACCGAATTCGGCCAGCGGCTGGTCAACAGCATGTTCACGATCGCGCTCGTCGTCGGCCTGTCCGTACCCGAGCTGACCCTCGGCACCATCATCGCCCAGCTCGCGCTGACCGACGTGACGTTCCCGAGCCCGGTATTCCACGGCGACACCCTGCGGGTGGAAACCGAGATCGTGGCCGCACGCCCGTCGAAGAGCCGGCCAGACGCCGGCCTGGTCCAGTTCGAGCACCGGGCCTATAACCAGCGCGACCAGCTGGTCTGCACTGCTCGGCGTACCGGCCTCATGCACAAGCACCCAGACAACGCGACCAGGCTAGGAGCATCATCGTGACCGAGACGGCAGACCGTACCGGAGCCGCCGACGTAGCCGCTGCGACAGCCAGCGCGCTGGCCGGCGGCGACACGACGAAATATCCCAGCAAGCTGCCGGTGCGTACCCGCATCGAACTGCTGCTTGACCCCGGCAGCTGGGTCGAGGACGGGCTGCTCGCCAATGCCGTAGAACCCGGCCTGCCCGCCGATGGCGTGCTGACCGGCGTGGGCAAGGTCAACGGCCGTACCGTGGCAGTCATCGCGCACGACTTCTCGGTGAAGGCCGGGTCGTGGGGGCTGCTTACCTGTGAGAAGCAGGTACGCATACTCGAGCGGGCGGACCGCGACCTGATGCCGGTCTTCTACCTCGTTGACTCGGCGGGCGGCAGGCTCACCGATCAGCTCGGCTTCTTCTCCGGCCGCCGGGGCGCCTCGCGGATCTTCCAGCTCCAGGTCGCCCTCTCCGGGCGGGTGCCGCAGATCTGCTGCCTGCTCGGTCCTTCGGCGGCCGGCGGCGCTTACATGCCCGCCTTCACCGACTGGGTGGGCATGGTCGAGGGCAACGCCTCGATGTACCTGGCCTCGCCCCGCGTCGCCGAGAAGGTAACCGGAGAGCGGACGACGCTGGAGGAGATGGGGGGCGCGATGATGCACGCCTCGGTTTCCGGCTGCGGCGACGAGGTGTTCAGCGAGGACTGGGAGGCGATCGCCGCCGCCCGGCTGCTGCTGGACTACCTGCCCGACAGCTGGCAGGCCCGGCCGGTCAGCCGCGAGAGCACCGGACCCGAGTTCAACGACTGGCCAGAACAGCTCATCCCATCCGACCCCAACCTGCCCTACGACGTGGTTGACGTGATCCGCAGGCTGGTGGACGCGGGTTCGTTCTATGAGATCAAGGCGCGCTGGGCGCAGGAAATGGTGGTCGGCTTCGCCCGGCTCGACGGCCAGGTGGTCGGGCTGGTCGCGAACCAGCCCAAGGTCCGCAGCGGCGCCATCTTCGTGGACTCGGCCGACAAGGCGGCCAGGTTCATCAGCCTGTGCGACGCGTTCAGCACCCCGCTGGTCTTCCTGCACGACGTGCCGGGGTTCATGGTGGGGGTCGCCGTCGAGCGCCAGGGGATCATCAGGCACGGCGCGAAGATGATCGTCGCGATGTCGAGTGCCGAGGTGCCGAAGCTGTCGGTCATCCTGCGCAAGAGCTACGCGGCCGGCTACTACGCCATGTGCGCGCCCGGTTTCGAGCCGCGGGCCACGATCGGCTTGCCGACCACCGCCATCGGGACCATGTCACCGGAAGCGTCGGTCAACGCCGTGTACGCCAACAAGATCGCCGCGATAACCGACCCGGCCGAACGTGAGCGCTTCGTCAGCGCCCGCATCGCCGAGCAGGCGGCCGACTTCACTCTGCTGCGGATGGGCAGCGAGATGGTGGTCGACACCATCGTCGAGCCGGTCGCGCTGCGCGCCGAGATCATCGCCCGCCTCGACGCCGCGGCGAACTGGCAGCGCAGCTCGCTGCGCCGCCACCACGTCGTGAGCCCGGTGTGACCGGTTCCCGCCCGGACAGCCGCGAGCCGCGGCCGGTCGCGATCAGGAGCCTGCTGTTCCTGCCCGCCGATCGGCCGGACCTGGTGCCCAAGCTGGAGCGCTACCGCCCGGACGCCGCCGTCCTCGATCTCGAAGACGCCGTGGCCCCGGCCGGCAAGGCGGCCGCACGCACCATGATCGCCGGCTCGGCTGCCGCTGCTGCCCGGATCGGCGTGCTCTGCCTGATCCGGATCAACCCGCCGCAGACCCCGCACTTCGAGGCCGACCTGGACGCGGCGGCGGCATCGGCGGCCGCCGGAATCGTACTGCCGAAGTACGAGCAGGCGGACGACGTGGGAAAGGTCCGCGATCGCCTGGGACAGGACCGGCTGGTTGTGGTGGGCCTGGAGAGCGTCCGCGGTGTCGCCGATGCGCGCCCGCTGCTGGCCGAACCGGTGAGCGCCGCCTACTTCGGTGCCGAGGACTACATCGCTGACATCGGCGGGCGCCGGACGGTAGCCGGCCACGAGGTCCTGTACGCGCGCAGCGCCGTGGCGGCCGCAGCCCATCTGGGGGGCGTGCCGGCGATTGACAAGGCCGTGGTTGATTTCCGGGATGACGCGCAGTTCGTCGGCGACGCGCAGGCCGGCCGCGACATCGGCTACTCGGGCAAGATCTGCATCCATCCGCGGCAGGTCTCGCTGTCGGCGCAGGTGTTCACGCCGTCCGCCGAGGAAGCCGAACGGGCCCGGCAGGTACTGGCCGCCGGGTCGGGCGGGGCGGCCGCGCTTGATGGCCAGATGATCGATGAACCTCATCTCCGGCAGGCCCGCAGGATCCTCGAACTGGTTGCCAGGCAGGAGCACCGATGCCCGCAATAAAGAAGGTACTGATCGCCAACCGGGGCGAGATCGCGGTCCGGGTGATCCGGGCGTGCCGCGATGCTGGCTACGCATCAGTGGCGGTATATGCCGACCCTGACCGGGCCGCACCGCATGTGCGGATGGCCGACGAGGCCGTCGCCCTGGGCGGCAGTACGTCCGCTGAGTCCTACCTGGTCATCGGAAAGGTCATCGCGGCCGCGGCGACAGCCGACGCGGACGCTGTCCATCCTGGGTACGGGTTCCTGTCCGAGAACGCGGATTTCGCGCAGGCAGTGCTCGATGCCGGGCTGACCTGGATCGGTCCGTCACCACAGGCCATCCGCGACCTAGGCGACAAGGTGACCGCCCGTCGTATCGCGCGGCGGGCAGGAGCCCCGCTGGTGCCCGGCACGACGGGGCCGGTGTCCGGAAGCGACGAGGTGATCGCGTTCGCGACCGAGTACGGCCTGCCGGTGGCGATCAAGGCCGCCTTCGGCGGCGGCGGCCGCGGCCTCAAGGTCGCCCGCACACTGGCGGAGATTCCCGAACTGTATGACTCGGCGGTACGCGAGGCGGTCACCGCGTTCGGCCGTGGTGAGTGCTTCGCCGAACGCTACCTCGACCGGTCCCGTCACGTCGAAGCCCAGGTGCTGGCCGACCAGCACGGGAACGTCGTTGTCGTCGGCACCAGGGACTGCTCGCTGCAGCGGCGCAACCAGAAGCTCGTCGAGGAAGCCCCCGCCCCGTTCCTGTCCGACCAGCAGCGCGCCCTGATCTACGAGTCGGCGAAGGCCATTTGCCGTGAGGCCCAGTATTGCGGGGCAGGCACTGTCGAGTATCTCGTCGGCGCAGCGGGCGACATCTCCTTCCTCGAGGTCAACACCAGGCTGCAGGTCGAGCACCCGGTGACCGAGGAAACCAGCGGCATCGACCTCGTCTGCGAGCAGTTCAGCATCGCTGAGGGCAAGCCGCTGCGGTTCACCGAGGACCCCGCTCCCCGCGGGCACGCGTTCGAGTTCCGTATCAACGGCGAGGACCCTGGGCGCGGCTTCCTGCCCGCCCCCGGCACGATCACCGGCTACCGCGAGCCCGCGGGCCCAGGCGTTCGGGTCGATTCCGGCGTCGAGGCAGGCTCGGTCATCGGGGCGGGCTTCGACTCGCTGCTCGCCAAGCTCATCGTCAGCGGCGAGACCCGGGCCCAGGCGCTGCGGCGGGCCGGCCGTGCCCTCGATGAATACATCGTCGACGGCATGGCCACCGCGCTGCCCTTCCACCGCGCTGTGGTCCGCGACGAGGCGTTCACCGCCGAACCGTTCGCCGTGCACACCCGCTGGATCGAGACCGAGTTCGCGGGCGGCATCCCGCCCTACCGCCCGGCGGGCCAGGCTGGCCTGGATCAGGTCACCGTCGCGGTCGGCGGGCGGGCGATGGCGCTGCGCCTGCCGGGCCTGGCTGGCCTGGGCGAACTCGGGGAACGGATCAGGAGCCAGCAGGGCGACCGGGCCGGGCGGCCTGCCGCTGGGCCGCGCGGGGACGCGGTGCGGTCGCCGATGCAGGGCACCGTGGTGAAGGTGAACGTGACCGACGGCGACAGCGTGGAGACGGGCGACGTCGTCGCGGTCGTCGAGGCGATGAAGATGGAGAACGCCGTCCTGGCCCACAAAGCCGGGATCGTGGCGAACGTCCTGGTGGCTACCGGGGACCAGACAGCTCAGGACGCAGTGCTCTGCGAGATCAAGGACGTCAGCTTACGATGTCAGACGGCGGCGTAGCCACCGCGGTAGAAGAGCAGGGGCTGCCCGTCGACGTGGCCAGCGTGCACGACCCGTGCGACGACGAGGTAGTGATCGCCTGCCTCGTGGACCGCCTCGATGCGGCAGTCGACCCAGGCCAGCGCCCCCTCGATGATGGGCGAACCGGTGTGCGCGCTCCGCCATGTGACGCCGTTGAACTTGTCGATGCCCGAGATCGCGAACGAGCGGCAGAGGTCTTCCTGGGCGGCGCTGAGGATGCTCACCGCGAACGAGCCGGTCGCCGCGATCCGCGGCCAGCTCGTCGAGGCGTGACTCGGTGCCAGCGCGACCAGCGGTGGCTCTAGCGACAGCGAGAAGAACGACTGACAGGTAAGGCCTACCGGACCGAGACGGTCGAAGCCGCTGACGATGACGACTCCGCTGGCGAAATTGCCCATGACGCTGCGCAGCTCGGTGGCGGTGACGCTCGGTGCCGCGCCGTTCATCTTCGCGTCGACAACTTCGACCGGCTCATGCTTATCCATGCCTGCCTCCCAGTGGTGGGACCGGGTCCGGACGGCTCTCAGCGCCAGCTCAGACCCCGGCCAGCGAGGACTTCGTCGGGATGGCCTGTACCGCTGGCAGGACCTTCTCCGCGTACAGCCGCATGCTCTTCTCCGCCCGGTCCATCGGCATGTTGCCGAACTGGCAGATCAGGACAAATTCCTGCGCGCTGGTGATCCGCTGGAACTCCCTGGCCTTCTCGATCAGCTCCTCGGGGGTGCCGATGAGCTGGTTGGCCCGCTGCGCGGCGCGCATGTCATCGACAGTGACAATCCCGCCGCTGCCGGTCGCGGTGCCTGCCGCGTAGTCCTCGTAGCCCTTCAGGCCCTTGAACCGGTCGGTGGCCTTGGGGTCGAGGAACTGATAGTGGCCGCCGGCCTCACGGTTGAAGGCGACCGCCCAGTCAACACCCTCCCCGACCTCCTGCTCGTTCTCGCCGCAGTACATCCACAGCACTACTCGCGGTTCGTTGGGCTCCAGGCCGCGCGACTCGCGGATGGCGTTGAACTGCTCGACGTTGGCGCCGATCTCCGCGGGCGTCTGACCCGCGACGAACAGCATCTGCAGGTCGAGGTTGGCGACGACGGGCAGCGACGACGGGCTGCCGAACGCGCCCAGCAGGTCCTGCGGCAACCCGGCAGCCGGGCGCGGCCGGAGCTGCGTGGTGGGGATCGTGTAGTACTTGCCCTCGAAGGAGAACTGCTCCTCGGCGAACGCCCGGCGGATAAGCTCGACCGCCTCGACGTAACGCTCGCGCGCCTCCGCCTGGTTGATGCCGAACACGCTGAACTCCCTGGCGCTCAGCCCCCGGCCCATTCCGACGTAGAGCCTGCGCCCCTGCAGCAGGTTGCTGAGCAGCGCCAGCTCGCCGGCGACCTGGAACGGATGATGCCACGGCAGCACCAGCACCATCGTGCCGAAGTCGACGCGCTTGGTCCGCCCGGCCATGAACGACAGCAGGACCAGCGGATTCGGCGTCTGGCAGTACGGCGTCGTGTGATGCTCGGGTGCCCAGATGGAGTCGAAACCCAGCGGCTCGGCTAGATCGGCGAGCCTGATGATCCTGGCCCAGGTCTCGTTATCGGGAGCCTTGGCCGGATAGGAGAAGTCGTTCTGCTCATACCGGTCCCAGTCCTCGTGATTCAGCGCGAGCATCGCGAAGCCTGTCCTCATGATGGTGCTCCTGTTCGTTTGTGATTTTGGGCATGGTTGTAACAGACCTCACCGCTGGAGATGCACTGTCGGCTGCCGCCGAGTTAACTGCTGCCGGTCGCGGCTACGTCTCGTCCCGGAATTCCAGTAGCAGCCGCACTGTCTTTGCTATGTCCTGGTAAACCTGCTCCGTCGTAATCTGCCCGGCCACCCACACCGAGAGCTTCGCCTGCAGCACACAGAAAACGGTGTCGACGATCCCGACCGCTGCCTCGTCCGGCAGGCCGTGCAGGTTATCGATAAAGAACTGTGCTGCCCGCTGGGTGATCTCGCCGAACTTCTCCGAGATGGCCGGCTCCACGCCTGAGCGCAGCGAGTTGATCATCAGCAAGATGTTCGGCTCATCGATGTAGGCCTGCGCGGACCGGCAGGCGAGGTCAATCAGCCGATCCATGTTGGCCTGCCCCTCGGAGGCAACCCCGAGCATTTCCCAGTAGCCTTCGCACCACTTCTCGAAGACGCTTGCCAGCAGAAGCTCCTTGGACGGGAAGTACCGGTACACGGTCCCCAGCGCCAGGCCGGCCGTGTCGGCGATGTCACGCATCTGGGTCTGCGCGTGGCCCTCACTAAGGCACAGCGCCAGAGCCGCGTCAATGATCTTCTGACGGCGCTGTGCCTGCGATCTCGAGAGCTGCCGGGTCGTGTCCGGTACCGGACTCGTCATTACACCACCTCCTGCGCTCGTGCGCCCCGATCGCAGCTGCGCACCGCGCGCGCCAGCGTTGCCGCGCGCGGGGCCAGCTCAGCCGGTCCGGAGGCCGACGATCGGAGCATTTCGCTCACCAGGCTGCCGGTCCGCACCCCGCGCATCGCGCCGGCGGACAGGATGTCGCCCTCCTGGTTCACAGCGACATCCGTGCTTGCTTCCATGAGTTCCCTGAGTTCCTTCCCGATAAAACTAGAACTATATTCTCTTTCTACACTTCCCGGCCGGGTTTGTCACGCCCATCCATGGCAATCCGCTAAATCTCCAGAGGCTCCGCCACGACGACACCGCGCGAACGCTCAATTGCGGCAGAGTCCGTGCCCAGGTACGAGCGAATGACCTCCGGCGCGGAGCGGACCTCCTCCGGGGTCCCCACCATCAGCACCTTGCCTGCTTCCATCGCCACGATCCGGTCGGCGAGCCCCATCAGCAGCGGGATGTCGTGCTCGACGATGACCAGCGTCAGGTCAAGTTCCTGCTTCAGGCGGCGCAGTACGGTGCCCAGCGCCTCGGTCTCCCGCTGCGCGATGCCGGCCGCGGGCTCGTCAAGCAGCAGCACAGCGGGCCGCAACGCCATCAGGCAGGCGAACTCGGTGATCCGCCGGACACCGGTGGACAGGTCCTTGACGGGGGTGTGCCGGTAGCCGGTCAGTCCCATCATCGCGATGATCTCCCTGGCCTCCGCATGCCGCCGCCTGCGGGTGCCCGGCAGGCCGAGCAGCGCCGGGACGACCCGGGTGCGGTGGACACGCTCCAGCGCCACGCTCACCGTCTCCTCAACCGTCAGCGTGTAGAACAAGGACGCGTCCTGGAACGAACGGCCCAGGCCCATGCGGGCGCGCCTGGTCGGGCTGAACTTGCTGATGTCCTGCCCGTTGTAGACGACCGAGCCAGTCTGCGCCCGGGTGAATCCGCTGAGCATCTCGAACAGGGTCGTCTTGCCCGCGCCGTTCGGTCCGATCAGCCCGAGTATCTCGCCGCGACGCACCTCGAGGTCGACGTGCTCGACCGCGACAACGCCACCGTAATGACGGGACAGGCCGGACGCGACCAGTACCGGCTCACCCACCGCGACCTCGCCGACCTGACCGGTTCGCCTTCGCAGCGGCTCAAGCACTGTCGTTGTGTCGTCGGCCGGGGCCAGCCCGCTGAGGCTGTCCTCCGCGGGCGCCGGCGCCCCGCCGCCGGCGGCACCCCGGCTGAGCAGCGCGACGAGCTTGTCCCTGGTCGGCGCGAAGCTCTGCACCAGGCCACCCGGATACTGCACGACGAGCACCAGCCAGCCGAGCGCCGTCGCCGCGGCTCCCGCGCTGTCCAGCGGGATCCACTGCGGGATGCCGATGATGTAGAGCGCGCCGATCAGCGGCCCGACCAGGGACCCGACGCCGCCGACGGCGGCCATGGCGGACACGTCGAGGCTGCTCTGCAGCGGGAACGCGGTCGGTGGCAGGAACGACAGCGAATGGCCGAGCAGCGCACCACCCAGGCCCGCTAGCAGGCCCGCCATGAAGAATGCCTGCAGCTTGATATGAACCGGGCTCAGACCGAACGCGCGCGCGGCCGCCTCGTTGTCTCTGACCGCCTTCATGCGCAGCCCCAGCCCGCTGCGCCAGACGTTGCGCACCAGCAGGAACGCGACTATCAGCACCACGAAGCTGAAGTAGTAGTACTTCGTCGGGGTGTTGGCCGCCAGTGTCCCGATCGCCGGGATGCCCGGTGTGACCCCGGTGCCCAGCATCCACGGCTGCGACAGCAGCCAGTCCTGCGCGGCCAGCCCGAAGGCCAAGGTGGCCACGGCCAGCATGATGCCCGTGATCCGCAGCGCGGGCAGCCCGATGAGCAGCGACAGCACGCCGGCTACCAGCATCGCGATCAGGAAGGAGGCGATAAAGCTCTGCGTATGGTGGGCGACGATGTAGGACACGGCCGCGCCGACGCCCGCGATGGCGAACTGGCCAAGGGACAGCTGGCCGCCGAGTGAGGTGACGATGCCGACCGACAGGCCGACGACGCCGGAGGCGATGATCACGATGAGGATGTAGGTCTGCGCCTGGGGCAGCAGCTGCGGCAAGACGATACCCACGGCCAGCGTCAGTATTCCGCCTGCCCAGCCCAGACGGCGCACCGCCAGCGCTTCCGCCGGATTTCGCGGCGGCCGGGACGACTGCACCGCCGCCCAGGCGTCCTTGTCCTCCTTGCGCGATCCCTGGCCGCGCTGCAGCAGCAGGCCACCGAGGATGATCACGAGGATGATGACGCTGACCACGTTCGTGTTGGCGTAGGAGTTCAGCACGATCGACTCGATCACGCCAAGCACCACCCCGCCAGCCAGCGCCAGCGGGATGCTCGCCATGCGCGCGATGACCGCCACCGCGAGCGCGCGCAGCAGCAGCTCGGGCCCGAGGAACGAGCCGCTGGTGAAGCCGCGAGTCGGCATCACCAGGATCGCCACGAACGCCGCCAGCATGCCGGCGATACCCCACGCGAGCGCCATCGTCAGGTTAGCGGGCACCCCGGCCAGGCTCGACGCCTCGGTGTTCGATGCGCTAGCGCGCATCGACATGCCGGTCCGGCTCCGGCGCAGGAACACCACCAGCACGATCACGACGACCGGCGACAGGATGAGCATCCCGCTGTAGGCGGGAGTCACGAGCAGCGCGCCGACCGAGAAGCTGGGCAGCCCCGCGGGCTGCGGGAACGAGGCGCCCGCGGCCACGTTCCCGTTCAGCGCGGCGGAGAACTGGTCAAGCAGCGACCCAAGGCCCAGCGTGGCGATGACGCTGATCACCAGCGGGGCCCGGCGCAGCCGCCGGATGACCAGCACCTCCGAGGCTGACCCGACGGCGCCTGCCAGCAAGATGCCCATCGCGAAGGCCAGCCAGTACGGCAGGTGCCAGGCCACTACCGCCAGGCCGGTCAGCGAAGCACCGAATGCACCGATCTCGCCGTGCGCGAAGTTGATGACCCGGCTCTGGCGGTAGACCAGGATGAGGCCGATGGCCAGCACCCCGTAGGTGAGGCCGGTGAACACGCCGAGCAGGATGCTCGGCCCGGAGATCTGCAAGCCCATCATGACTGCACACCGTCTTTCCTGGCTCGCTCGCTCTGTTGATTGGCTCGCTCGCTGGAGGCGAAGAAGACGGCGCGGAGAATGTCGTCGCGGGCTAGCAGGTCGGTAGCCGGGCCGTCAAAGCGGATCTGGCCCTTTTCCATGAAGTAGGCCCGGTGCACGAGGGTGAGGGCGATGTCGACCGACTGCTCCACCAGGACGACCGCGGTGCCACGGGCGTTGATCTGGCGGACGATCTCCAGCAGGGCACCGGTCACGATCGGGGCCAGCCCGAGCGACAGCTCGTCGATGAGCAGCAGGCGGGGCCGCAGGATCATCGCCTTGCCCAGCGCCAGCATCTGCTGCTCGCCGCCGGAGAGCGTGGCAGCGGGCTGGTTACGCCGGGCGTCCAGCTGGGCGAACGTCCCGAAGACCTCTTCGATCTTCTCGTCGATGGCCGATCGTTTCCTGCCCAGGCTGTAGCCGTAGACACGAAGGTTGTCGACGACCGACATCGGGCCGAAGACCGCCCGGCCGCCGGGCACCTGCGTGATGCCCAGGCCGACACGCGTGGTGGGTGCCAGGTAGGTGATGTCCGAGCCGCGGTAGCGGACGACGCCGCCGGTCGGGAAACCCAGGCCGCTGATGGCCCGCAGCAGCGTCGACTTGCCCGCACCGTTGGTGCCGAGCAGCGCGACCATTTCCCCGTCATCGACCCGCATATTGACGTCGAACAGCACCTGCAGTGATCCGTAGGCGAAGTCGACGTGCTGGCAGGTGAGCAGCGAGATGCTCGCACCGGATGCCCGGTCGGCCTCGTAGCGTGCCTCGGAGACGATCACGCCGATGGTCTTCTTCGTGTCCTCTTCGACCAGGTCGGCCCGCCGGATGCTCGCACTGCTGAGTCCAGCAGCGGCGATGGCCAGCACGATGACAGCGGCGGTCGTGCCGAAGCGCGACTGGAAGGCCTGGGCGACCGGCTGGCCGACGAGGATGCCGGCAAAGATGGCGGCGACGATCAGCGCCGCGGCGCGCACCCGCTGCTGCGGATGGACGGCGATGAACACCGGCACGGCGCCGCCGGGCAGCGCGAGGTACGCGCAGATCCAGGTGACCGCGAGCAGGACCACGGCGGCAGCCGCCGATGACACACTCGCGCCAACGCCGAACGCAACCCCGCTGGCCAGGGTCAGGAGCCCGGCCAGGCGCAAGTCAGGGCCTGGCGTGCTGCGCACCGGCCGCAACCCGAGCAGGACCAGCGCCAGGCCAGCGATCAAGGTGAGGACGGCCAGCACGAGAATCGCTTCGGCGGCGGTGAAGCCGAAGCGGTCCTGGAAGACGTAGACCGCGTAGAGGTGCATCGCGACCAGGAACATGCCGAAGGCAACGAACAGCCGCAGGCAGGCAGGCACCGACCGGACCGCCAGTGCCTGCCGGAATCCTTCCCACAGGCTGGCGGACGTGGCGTCGGGCGGCGCGGGTTCGGCCTGTCCTGACTCATGCTTGGCCGCTGCGGCGATCAGTTGCGCGTCCCACGCGCCGACGCCAGGATCGCGCACGCGCCCGGCCGCCAGCGCGCAGACCAGCATGGCTACGGCCAGCACGAGCAGCCCGGCCCGCCAGGTCCACGAGGTCGTGGACGACACGTACGCCACCACGAGCAGCACGACGCCGCCTGCCAGCGCCTGGCCGGCGAAGAACCAGCAGAACGCCCGTGCGCGCAACTGGGCGGGAGCCGCCTCGGCCAGCAGGGACAGGCTGAGGGTCAGCGATACCCCCCACAGCGCGCCGCCGAGCAGCACCAGCCCGACCAGCCACCACTGCATCGTCACCAGGAAGCTCCCGGCGACCAGCAGCAGCGCCCACACCAGACCCGCCCAGCGCAGCACCCGGCCCCGGTCGGTGCGGCTCCACCGCAAGGTGACCGCCGCCATGACGATCGCTCCCGCGACGCCGAAGACCGACTCGAACTCCAGCTGCACGGCGAAGGCGCCGGTGGCCTGGCGCAGCCATACACCGATCGAGTCGGAGATCAGCGGCGCCATCAGCATCAGCGTGAGCAGCTGGACCGGCTGACCGATGCTGAGCAGCACCAGCCGGGCCAGCTGACCCGTGGCAGACACATCCCTGAGCCGGCCGGCGGCACCGGATCCCGGTGCCGCCCCCTCCAGCGGAAACCCGTAGGCCTGGTATCCGGCTGCCATCAGATCCGGGCGGTCGTTCTTATCCATGAGCGCTCCTGATGCGGTAGCCGCTGCCTGTGGGGTTTGCGTTCCGTCCGGGCGTCAGGTCCCGGTATCCGCGGTCGGTATCCGGAAGGACATCGTCGCGGAGGCCTCGCCGATCCGCCGGCCGCTGCGATCAAGGGCAACGATCGTCAGCTCGTGCAGGCTGACGTTGTCGCGGTTACCGCTGATCGGCAGCGTGCTGAACACGTACGACGTCTTTGTCGTCGTAAAGATGTTCAGGTTGTCCAGGTACGCGGCGTCCGGACAGCCCGGCTGGATCAGGCAGCTGGTGTCATGCAGCTGCTCGGCGACATAGCGCATGTCCTGATCAGGCGGTATCGGCGCCTGATCAAGGAACAGCACGTACTCGGTACCCGCCGGGTACGTCGAGGACCAGCTCACCGTGAACGGCAGCCGCCTGACACCGTTACCTCCGGACGCCCTGATCGTCATGTGCTGCGGCTGCCGGAGGGCGACCGAGCCGACGCCGCAGCCGGCCAGGACCAGGCACAGGGCCGCCGCGAGCCCGGCGTACCGTACCCGCACGACGGTCAGCTGCCCGTCTCGGAGGCTGGTGCTTCCGACCCGACCATGACGACGGCCATGCGGAACGGCACGCTGCCGCGGTTGTGCCAGGCGTGCTTTGTACCGCGCTGGACGCACGTGTCGCCGCGCTCGAGGTGGATCTCGCTGCCGTCCTCGAGCTCGAGATCGATCGCGCCTTCCAGCACCGTGATGTAGTCGATGGTCGGTGTCGCGTGCATCGGGGCGTCCATCCCGACCGGGAACTCACACAGCCGGAAACGGGTCTCCCCCGGCTTGATGTCGGTCGAGAAGTCGGCGAACTCCTCGGTGCGGTCGACGTCCGAGCCGAAGCTGGGCGCCGGCGATTCCGTCGACCACACCTCGCCGAACTCATAGCCGCCGCCGCCGAAGACCTTGGACGGCCGGCCGTCATGCAATACCGCTGAGCGACCAGATCGCTGGCTTGTCACCACTCGCCGCATGTCCATGTACGCGCTCCTGTCAGGGAATCTTCTGGATCGAGCCGACGTAGTTGAAGGCGCTGATGGCCGGGTCCCACTTCTCCACTCCGACCTCTTGCCCGCCGTCATTGACTCCCGCCGAGAAGTCCGTCGGGCCGTACCCGTTCGCCGAGTCGAAAGACGTGCCAAGAGCGGCGACGCCGGCACTGAGCGCGGCGACCGAGATCGTCTTGCCGTGGCTCAGCGCATCCTTGATGAAGAACATGGCGTCGCAGAAGTCGGTCGGCGGCTCGGCGACACCCTTGTAGATGGTGTCCGCGCACAGCTGGTAGGCCGGGTTGGACGGCACGCTGGCCAGCACGCTCGACGGCTCAGGCGGCACGTCATCCTTGGCGGGCAGGAACGACAGGAACAGCGCCTTGGTCTTGTCCTGAGTCGTCAGGTAGGCCCCGGGGGTCTCCAGCGAGTTCATGATGTAGGTCGGGAAGTAGTCCTGGCTGTTGGCGGCGGTGCTGAACTCCAGGCTCGACACCGATGCCGACGGCGTAAACATCACATCCTGGATGCCGGCGCTCTTGAACTTCAGCACCGCGGCCGACATCTGCGTGGCCACGCCGCTCAGGTCCGCCAGGCCCGAGATGTTGGTGTAGGTAAAGGTCTGCACCGAGTCGCCGAGCGCCGTGAACTTCGGCGTCAGTATGTTGCTGGCCAGGTAGGTCTCGGCGCCGGCGCCGTTGTTGGCGACGACGATGCCGACCTTGGTGCCCGACGGCAGCACGCCGACGTTGCGCAGGGCCTGGACGAACCCGCCCCACCGGTCATAGGAGAAGCCCCATGGCTGGTAGAGATAGCCGGCGTACTCCTTGTACATGGCGTTGTCGAGCTGGAGCTGGTCGCTGTCCCAGATGATCGGGATGCCATGGCTGGACAGGCACTGCGGCAGCAGCGGCGTGTCGTTGGTGATCCAGTTGATCGCCGCGAACACCTTGGCGCTCGAGAAGTCCAGGCACATCTGCTGGTCTTCGGTGTTGTAGTCGCTGGAGACAATGTGGAACTGGAAGTACACAGGCACGACCTGGCAGCCGAGCCAGCCGCCGTGACTGTTGAGGTAATTCAGGCCGATGCTGAACTGCTGCTGGATGGCCGCGGCCGCCTGGGCGGCACCCTGGGCCGAGATCGTCCTGCCGCTCGCCTCGGCGGCGGCGACCGCGCCGTCGGCGATATAGGCGATGCCGAACTTGACCTTGCCGTCGACACAGGCCGACGCGGTCGACAGGTTCGCCAGCGACGCGCCGGAAACCGTGCTTGACGGATTGCTCTGCGCGCCGGCCGTCGCGCCGGAGCTGGAACTGGAGTTGGAGCTCGCGGCACAGCCTGCCAGCGCGAACGCGCCGGTGGCAGTGGCGGCTAGCAGGATAAGGCTCTTGCGTCTGAACCGGGTAAGTGACATGAGGAATCCCTTGCGAACGAGGCGGTCAGCGGGCCATGAGCGGCGGCAGCCGGAGGCCGCCAGCGGTTTCCTCGACGTGGAAGAAGCCCGGGAGCCGCTCGGCGAGGGTCTGCGGCGTCCAGTCGTCGTCATTGACCATGCTCTGGCCCTCGACGTAGAACTCCCGGACATAGTTGCCCGGCGCGATCAGCAGCTGCTTGCCGGTGACACCGGCGCTCAGCTCGGACGCGTAGTACAGGGCGAGCGTCGATGCGTAGTCCGGGTCCCAGCCCTCGGTCTGGTCGGAGCCCCAGTACGGGATGCTGGTCCGGGTCCTGGCCGCGGGAGTGAGCGAGTTGCAGCGGATGTTGTACTCGGCGCCTTCGAGCGCGGCGTCCCTGGTTACCGAGAACACGCCCGACTTGGCGGCCATGTAGGCAGTCAGGCCGGGACCGCTGCCGCCGAACCCCGAGGTGGTGTTGACGATGGTTCCGCCGCCCTGCTCGATCATGTGCGGCCAGACGGCCTGGATGGTCCCGACGTAGCCGACGATGTGAACCTGAAGCTCCATGTTGAGCAGGTCCTCATCAATGTCACCCATCGTCATGATCGTGACCGTGCCCGCGTTGTTGACCAGCGAGTCGACCCGGCCGTACTCGCTCACCGCCGCGTCGATGAGGTCCTGGGCGCCAGCGAAGGTGCGCAGGTTGGCCGTGCTGGCGATGGCCTGGCCGCCGTTGTGCCTGATCTCGTCGACGACCTTCCCCGCGACCGAGGTGTCATAGCTGTCGATCGGCTTGCTGACGCCCTGACCGGGCTCGCCCGCGGCAACCTCGATGCCGACGTCATTGACGACTACCTTTGCCCCCTCGGCGGCGAAGCGCAGCGCGTGGCTTCGCCCGATGCCTCGGCCGCCGCCGGTCACGACGACCACCTTTCCCTGCATCAACCCCATGCGAGCACCACCAATCTGTTTGACCAGGTGAAAGTTGCGCTGTCGCGCGCACGCCAGGAACGGCGCAGAATAATGACATCTGCGCCGTCTGGCGCATAAATTACTAACGAGCCGCGAAAATCAGCCAGAGAAAGCTGAGTGGGCGTGGGCGGTATCCATATACTCGTGGCCGCCGCAGATCTTGCCGTCTTTTACGGTCAGGATGAAACAGTAGCGATTGCGGTATTCGTGGCCGTTGGTGAGTGTTCCGGCGCCGACCACTTCCATCAGCACCTTGTCGCCATCGGCTAGAATCCCACGCTCGGTGAACGTCACGCCTTTCCCTGGACCCTTGAGTACCCAGGAGAACTGCTCGGCGATGCCGTTCATGTCCTTGGTCGTGCCGGGGCCGTCTTCGCCGGCGAACCACCAGTCGCCTTGGTCACCGAAAAGGCTCAGCGCTTCATCGATTTCGCCGCTGCTGAGCTGGGCGAAGAACTGGCGGGCGACGCTCTTGTTGGCTTCGAGCTGGTCTGACATGCTGCTCCTTTGCTACCGTTGCTAACGGTTATCAGGCTTTGAATGAAGGCAGGCGCAAACCTTGGAACTGGGGTGGCTGGTAAAAGAACTCGGGGAGCTTGGCTGCCAGCGTCTGCGGCGTCCAGTCCTCGTCATTGGCTAGGGCGTGCGTCTCGATGTACATTTCTCGGACCGTGTTGCCGGGAGAGACGAGCAGCTGCTTGCCGGTCACTCCGTCGCTGAGGCTGGACGCGTAATAGAGTGCGAGCGTCGACGCGTAATTTGGGTCCCAGCCCTCCGTCTGGTCATCGCCCCAGTACGGCACCGACATCCGGGTCTTGGCCGCGGGGGTGAGGGAGTTACACCGGATATTGTGCGGCGCGCCTTCGAGCGCGACATCCCTGGTAATAGAGAAGACGGCTGACTTGGCGGCCATATAGGCGGTCAGCCCCGGCCCGGACCCGCCGAAGCCAGAGGAGGTGTTGACGATGGTGCCGCCGCCCTGCGCGACCAGGTGCGGCCAGGCCGCCTGGATCGTGCCGATATAGCCGGTGACATGGACAGAGAGCTCCTTGAGCAGCTTCTGCTCGTCGATCTCGCCCACCTTCATAATGGTCATCGTGCCTGCGTTGTTGACCAGCGAATCGATCCGGCCGAACGCGGCCAGCGCGTGCTCGATCAGCTGCTTGCCGCCGGCGAAGTTGCTCAGGTCCGTCTGATCGGCCACTGCCTCGCCGCCGGATCGCTCGATCTCGTCCACGACCTGGGTCGCGACCGAGGGGTCATAGGTGTCGATCGGCTCGGTGATGCCCGAGCCGTCCGGCCCTCTGGACACCTCGACACCGACGTCGTTAACGACGACCTTCGCTCCCTCCGCGGCGAACCGCAGAGCGTGAGATCTGCCGATACCACGGCCAGCTCCGGTCACAACGACCACTTTGCCGTTCATCAGTCCCATCCGTAAGCCACCAATCTCATCGTCAAGGGACCTGGATGTCTTGCAGCGAAATGCTGCGTGAAAAAGCGTGAGGCGCGCGGCCGGCCGGGGCGCTGACCTGGGTTTCCGTCGTCCGGGGTAGTGGTATATCTAGGAAACCCGAGGTACCACGAACGTAACATTGCGCACATCTGACTGTCAAGAATGCGATTCTCGTTTCAGTCTTAGATCGCAGGTCAGCTCGCTAGCCAACGTCGGCTGTCGCCCGCCAGCTGGCGCGCCGCCGGGTCTATCGACGCCCTGCCGCCTATGGACGCCCTGCGACGTGCGGGCGCCCTGCGACGTGCGGGCGCGCTGCCGCCGCTTCCGCCTCAGCCACCTCGGCCGCCGCAACCTGCCAGGCCGTCCCGGCCGCCTCAGCCCCGGTAAGCAGCTAGCAGCATGCCGATGGCGCCAATGGCACGTTGGCGGGCTCCCGCACGACGGTGTCAATTAACCTGAAGTGATGCAGCTGACGGTGCTGGGCGGGCGCGGGGGGTGGCCAGCGGCAGGACAGGCCTGCAGCGGGTACCTGGTCTCGCACGATGGTTTCCGGCTCCTCATCGACCCCGGATACGCCGTCCTGCCGCGGCTGCTGCGGCAGGCGGACGCTGGAGATGTTGACGCGGTGCTGGTCAGCCACGGGCATCCGGATCATCGCGCCGACCTGAATCCGCTGCTGCGTGCCCGTGCACTGCGGCGCCACCGGACGCACTCGCCGCCGTACTGGCACTCGACCGGCCGCGCATGCTGGATGATGCGCTGACGGCGCGCGAGTTCGTTCCCGGCGCGGGATTCAGCGTCGGGCCGTTCCGCGTGCAAAGCTGGCTGCGGCGCGGGCCGGCGCCGCGCAGCAGCCGCCGAGAGCTACGACGGGACCATTCTCGTGGCGAGTCCCGGCCTTGTCACCTCAGGCGCAGCTCAGGCCGCATCCGAGTAGGCGAGATGGAGGTCCTTGACCGGACGACTCGTGTCCCAGGTAGCGAGAGTCTCACCACTAGGCCCGGGGCAGGGCACGAGCAGCCTCGCCATCCGGTGCCCTGTGGGACCGTATACCTCCGTCACCTCGGCAATGAGATCTGCCGGGTGGGAGGGGAATACGACCTTGCCCCCAACCCTGATCCGAGCTGCGGCCATCGTGAACCTCCTCACCAGGGATTGCTCCTGCCGAAAGCCTGACCAAGCCAGTCGCCGACTGCTACATCTAGATTACTCGCCAGCACGTCCGTATCACGGTGCCAGCGCCGGACAGTGCCCAGGACTGTGTGACATCCACTAGCTTTCAATGCGGACAGCTTCGCGCCATTGACGAGCAAGTCGTACGCGGCGCTTCGAGCCACGAGGTTTCCTGTCACGATCCAGCTCGCGAACGTGTCGCTCGCCTCTTCGTGCAGATCCCGGGCGAAACCCTGAAACTCCGCGGCCAAGCGCAGTACCAGGGCTGCGTTCACCGCCGACATCCGTCGTCGCCGCCCAATCGCCGTTCCCCGGACGAGCCTGTGTGCCACCAGCAGGTCATCGAGGTAGTCCAGGCGACGGTTTCGCCAGTACTGCAGCGCGATCGAGGTCATGGCCGAGACGATATCGCCGGGGTATGACATTCTGCGGTGTTACGATCACGAGGAGTGTGGCCAGTGGTTGCCCGGAGCTGGACACTCCTGCGTGGGAGAATGGCGCCCGTGCCGGGACAACTGTGGCGGGATCTGCTTGATGAGGCGTGGGCGGCGGCCGCCGGGGATCTGCGGCAGCCTGAACTGGAGGTCGTAGGGGACACCGGTCAGCTACCGTCGCGGCTGCCGGTCGAGGACATAGCGATCGCGTGCGCCGGATCGGCGCTGCTCGCTGGCGCCGCGTTCCATGAGATGCGCGGTGGCCCGGCCAGCCGGTCGGCGCGGCTGGACCGTTCCCAGCTCGCGGCGGCCTTCCGCAGCGAGCGGTACCTGCGGGTCGATGGCAAGCCGTTCGGGGATGGGTTCGCGCCGCTGTCCAGGTTCTGGCAGACGGCGGACGGCTGGATACGCACGCATGCGAACTATCCGTGGCACCGTGAGGCTCTGCTGGGCGTGCTCGGCCGCTCGGACGACCCGGCGGACGTGGCGGCAGTCATCGCCGGCCATGGCTCAGCGGAACTGGAGTCACGGATCACCGCCGCGGGCGGTATCGCCGCGGCGGTGCGCAGCTCAGCCGAGTGGCTCGCCTCGGCGCAAGGACACGCGGCCGGTATCATCCCGCTGATCTCGGACCGCCGCCTCGGAGACGCGCCCGCCAGGAACCGGGCGCCCAGTGCGCTGCCCGCCGAAGGCATCCGCGTGCTGGATCTCACCCGGGTCGTCGCCGGGCCAGTCGCCACCCGCTACCTGGCCGCGCTCGGCGCGGACGTGCTGCGGATCGACCAGCCGGCACGCCCCGAACTCCCGTTGCATGCCGTCGACGGCATGCTCGGCAAGCGCAGCGCGCTGCTCGACTTCGGCACGCCTGATGGCCTGCGCACGCTGCATGACCTGCTGGACGGCACCGATGTCCTCGTCCACGGGTACCGCCCGCATGCCCTGGAGCGATTCGGGCTGGCTCCGGACGCGCTGGCCGAGCGGCACCCCGGTCTGGTTTGCGTGTCCCTGTCCGCCTGGGGTGACCGGGGTCCTTGGGGTGACCGGCGCGGGTTCGACAGCATCGTCCAGGCCGCATCGGGTGTCGCCGTGGCAGAGGGCAGCCTGTCCGTACCTGGTGTGCTGCCGTGCCAGCTGCTCGACCACGGCACCGGGTACCTGTGCGCTGCCGCGGCGCTCGGCTCCCTCGCCGCGCAGGTCACCGGTGGCGGTACGCACGTACGGACCCTCGCCCTCGCCCGGACCAGCCGGTGGCTGCTCACCCAGCCGCACGCCGAGGACGCGGGGCCAGCCGTTCCCGCCGCGGACGGCCCGTGGCTGTGCACCGTGGACAGTGCCGACGGCCCTGTCACCACCGTGTCACCGCCCGGCGAGCTTGACGGCCGTGTCCTGACCTGGCGGCGGCCGATGTCCCGGTACGGCGCAGACCTCCCCGCCTGGAGCTAGGCCGGGATGAGCGTGAGGTAAGCCAGTCCCATGACGCCGCGGGAGCCGCGGAGCCAGATGGACAGGTGATCATCGGCCCTCTTCTGGGTCTCCTCGGCGAGCGGGTGGTCCTTATGCGTAACGAGCCATTCCTCCACGTCGGCCATGTAGCCGGACTCGAACCCATCCCACTCGTCGAGACTGGCGGTCTCGATCCACTCTGGCCGGAACCCGGCGCTGATGGCCAGGTCGACAAGCCCGGCCAGGTCATGGTGATCGCCGACGGTTATAGCTGGCCACATGCTGGCAATCTCGGCCTCGGTCGGCGGACGTTCCCAGAAGCCCTCGCCGAGGAACACCCTGCCGCCCGGGGTGACGAGCCGGCGCAGTGCGCGCAGTGCCTCGGTGGTGTGCTGCGGCGGCCTGGCCTCGCTGAGTACGTGGCTTGCGCCTACGCACAGCACCAGGTCCGCCGGGCCGCGCCGTGTCGCGGTGGCGGACTCCTCGATGAAGGTGACCCGGTCACCGAGCCCGCGGTTCAGCGCGGCTTGCCGCCCTCGGGCTAGGTCTTCGGCGTCCAGGTCGATGCCGGTGCCGGTCGCGCCGGGGACCGCGGCGAGGATCCGGAGCATCAGCTCACCCCAGCCGCAGCCCACATCGAGCACCGTCGCCGGTTTCGTCCGCGTCAGCCGCCGGGTGATCTGGCCGGCTCTCGGCTCGGACAGCGGACCATGGAAGGTCAGGCGGGTGAGACGCGGCGGGGGTTCGTTGTCAGGCATCGGCACCGACCCTAGTGGGGCGCCGATAAAGCAGACAATTTGTTATTTCCCATCGCGCGCGGTGGCGGCCAATGCCGGGTAAACAGAGTTGGAGTACTTTGCCTGGCATCGTAAGGTAAGCACTACCGTGAGAGATAACAAGGTCATTGAGCGGATAGACGCCTTCTGTGACGCGGTCCCGCGTGACCGGGCCAGAGCCGAGGAACACGGGCCGCTGGTCCTGTTCGTCCCCACGGGGCCTGGCTGGCCGTACTACGCCCGTCCTCTGCGGGCAGCGGAAGTTCCCGTCACGGCCGCGGCTATCCGGAAGGTAAGGGCCCGCCAGCGTGAGCTGATCATCCCCGAGTCGTTCGAGTGGATCGAGCAGGCCGCACCGGACATGGCGGCGGCGGCCGCCGAGGGGGGCCTGGAGGTGCAGGCGCATCCGCTGCTGGTGCTCGACCGGCCGGTTCCCGCCTCGCCAACGCCGGACGGCCTCACGGTCCGCATCATCGCCCCGGAAGACCCGGAGCTTCATCGCGTCTGGGCGGTTCCGACGGTTGCCTTCGGGAATCCCGGGACCGGCATCGGTGAGGCAGGAGGGTCCGAGCGCGACAAGATCGCTGCCGATCACGATGCCGGGACCATCGAGATGCTGCGGGAACGGCTCCGGTCAAGTCAGTCGGTAATCGCCGCGGCCTTCGGCCCGGAGGGTCCGGTCGCGGCGGGAAGCTGCCAGACGGCTGGTGACGTGGCGGAGATCACCGGCGTCGGCGTCCTTCCGGCTCACCGCCGCACCGGTCTGGGTGCGGCGGTCACCGAGGCACTCGCCGCCGCCGCACTGGAGCGGGGCATCTCGACCGTGTTCCTGTCCGCCACCGACTCGGCGGTGGCCCGCGTCTACCAGCGGATCGGCTTCCGCCTGGTCGGCACCGCGATGATCGCGGAGCCGAGCAGCCGGGTGTAAGCGCTGGATGAACGCCGCGATGTGCCTGCCCAGTTCCGGCCCGCTGTCCTCCTGCAGGAAGTGACCGGCGCCCGCCAGCACCGGATGCTCGATGCCGGCCGCCCCCGGGACCACCTGCTTCAGCACCGGCGCCATCGCCCCGGTGATCGGATCCCGGTCGCTGAACGCCACCAGGAACGGCTTGTCCCACTTCGCGAGCTCGGACCAGGCTCGCCTGTTCGCCTCTGATGCCGGATTGTCAGGCTCGGCAGGCACCAGGTCCGGCATCGCCCGGACCGCGGCGGCGAAAGCCGGATCGGGGAACGGCGCGTCGTACGCATCCAGGACCGCCTGCGGCAGCGTGGTCTGGCAGCCCGACTGGACCAGGCGGGACACGTTCAGCTTCGCGGCTGTACGGACGACCTCACGGAACCGCAGCCAGACATCCGGCATCGGCTGGTCGCCGGTCGGCAGGCCCGTGTTGGCGGCGACGAAGCGGGCGAACCGCTCCGGATGCTCCGCCAGCAGCCGCAGCCCGATCAGGCCGCCCCAGTCCTGCCCGACCAGCGTCAGCCCATGCAGGTCAAGGACGTCGAAGGCGAACGCGCGGATCCACTCCACGTGCCGGGCGTAGCTGTGGTCGGCCACGTCGGCCGGCTTGTCGGACCGGCCGAAGCCGATCAGGTCCGCCGCGATGACCCGGAGCCCGGCATCCGCCAGCACCGGGATCACCTGGCGGTAGAGGAACGACCAGCTCGGCTCGCCATGCAGCAGCAGCACCGGCTCGCCTGCGGCGGGCCCTGCCTCGACGTAGGCTAGCCGCAGGCCACCGAGCTCGGCATAGCGCGGCTCATACGGGAAATCCGGCAGGTCCGCGAACCGCTCGTCGGGGGTGCGCAGCACTTTCATGAGGCATTCCTCCTAACGCCCATCAGCGAGACCGGGGTGAATCCCGACATCCTGACGCACTCCCTGGTCAGGTGGGCCTGGTCGGCGTAGCCGGCCGCCACCGCGACGGCCGCCAGGTCCGTAACCTGTCCGGCGTCGATCCAGGACACGAAACGGCGGAACCGCAGGATGCGCTGCAGCGTCTTCGGGCCGTAGCCGACGCCGGCATCACAGCGCCGACGCAGCTGCCGCATGCTGAGCCCGACCTCGGCCGCGGCATCCTCGACCCTCAGCTGCGGATCGCGGAGCAGGCTGGCGGCGTGAGCCACGTCCGGATCGGGCGTGCTGCCGGTGACTAGCGCCCCGGCGAGGTCCAGCAGGCGGGCGGCGGCGGTTTCCGGGTCGAGGTCCGCGCTGAGGTCCGCGCGGCGGGCTTCAGCGGGCCGCAGGTCCGCCAGGTCGACACGCTGGTCCCGCACCTCGCTCAGCGGGACGCCCAGCACGGCGCCGCCAGCGCCGGGCGGGAACCGGACGCCGACAATGGCGGTGCCTGGCTCCATCCTCGCGGGAACCGCTGCCGTGTCCGGGCCGGCCAGGAACACGCCTCTCCCCTGCTCCCAGATCAGGTCGGTACACGCGTCCGGGAGTACCAGCGTTTCCCTGTCCTGCGTGGCAGTCTGTGCCCACAGGCACACCACGGCAGGGCGCAGCGCCGCCGGCGCCGCCCATTCCGTATACGCCGTCGGCAGGGCAGCCATACCTAGCAGCATGCCATGTCCGATGGCCGTTTCGTTCAATACCTGGTCAGCGGCCTGTGATGGGATGGTCCACATGCCTACTCCAGACTTTGACAAGGCCGCCGCGTTCATCGCGGCGAATGCCCGCCTGATCGATCAGCGTCGTTTCGAGTGCCTGTTCGCTCATGGCGACACCAAGCCGGTACGGGACGCGGTGGCCGCTTACCGCAACGCGGACGGCGGCTTCGGGCACGCACTCGAACCGGACCTGCGCGGTCCCGGCAGCCAGCCCGCCGCCGCGGAAATGGCGCTGCGCATGCTCGACGAGGCGGATGCCTGGGATGAGGACCTGGCACGCGGCGCCTGCGACTGGCTCACCGCGGTCGCACCTGAGGAGGGCGGCGCAGCATTCGCGGAAGCCGCCCCCCTGGCCGGCGGGATGCACGCACCGTGGTGGGTGCCTGAGGAAGGCCATCCCGCCTCGCTCATCGCCACCGGCATGATCAGCGGCACACTGCATGCCCGTGGTGTCCAGCATCCGTGGCTGGACCGGGCCACCGAGGTGATGTGGACCAGGATCTCCAAGGCGGGCGCGGAAACGGGCGGCTACGAGATGTTCGGCGTGCTGGCCTTCCTGCAGCACGTGCCGGACCGGGACCGTGCTACGGCGGTGTTCGGCCAGGTCGGCTCGCTGCTGCTTGAGAACAACCTGGTGGCCATTGACCCGGAAACGACGGGCGAGGTGCACTCCGTTCTTGACTTCGCTCCCCTGCCGGACTCGCTGGCCAGGGCGCTGTTCGACGAGGCGACGATCAAGGCGCACCTGGACCACCTGGCCCACGCTCAGCGTGACGACGGCGGCTGGACGTTCAACTGGCCGGCCTGGTCCCCGGCCGCGGAACGGGACTGGCGTGGCTTCCTCACCGTCGACGCTCTCCGCGTCCTGCGCGCCAACGGCCGCCTGTAAGCGGTCGGCCCCCGCTAAAGAGTCTCGCGGTGGTGGCAGGGGCTTGCCGTGATACCTGGGGCCATGCTCGTGCGGGCTCTTGCCGCGGTCTTGCTGCCGGCCACCTGGCGGTGGCGGGACCCGCAGGCCGCGGCGCCGCATGGGACGAACATCTAGCTGCGACATGGTGCGCATATGCTCGGCCACATGCCGCTCATGCTCGCGGCGACGTACGCGGAGCCATTTCGCCAGCCTCGGGGGCAGCTTCATACCAGCATGCTAGAGCGTGCGTCAAGAGCAAGGATAGGCCTGTCAGCCGCGATGATCCGCGGGACCGGCCGGGTGAGGTGGGCCGACCCAGGTGCGCAGGGCCTCGTCCAGCCCGGCGGCCGGGTCGGGCGTGCTTGAGTCGGCGGCCCAGGCGACGTACCCGTCGGGCCGGATCAGTAGCGCCGCGGCCGGGACGGGCCTAGTCAGGGAGCGTGCTTCGATGACGCTGACCAGGTGTGCCCAGTCGGCGGCCGCAGCGGCCACCGCCGTGCCGACGGCAAGGTCTGTACCAGCTGTGAGGTCAAGCAGGACGGTCCTTGCCGTGCGCATGAGCTCGGCGACCCGGGTGCCGCCGTCGCGGGTTTCCAGCCGCAGGTCCGGGGCTAGCTTTCCCAGCAGGTGATGCGGGCCTGGCTCGTGGTGCGGGCTGCCTGGCATCGGATAGCGGACGTCGGACCCCTCGATCATCTCGCCGACGTGGCGCAGCTGCTCGGGCTGCTTCAGCAGCTCACGCACCTGCGGCAGCTCGACTGGGCCGCCGAACACCTCGCGGAGCGCTTCGGCGCCTTCCCTGGTCATCTCCGCGGATCCGGTGGTAGTCAGAGCCGTCTGGGCGCGGGTCTGCGCGATGGCATGCTGTCCGGCGAGGTGCCGCTCGGCGTGGTAGGAATCCAGCAGGCCATCCGGTGCCCGGCCCTGAGTCACCGCGGCGAGTTTCCAGCCGAGGTTGACCGCGTCGAGGAGGCCGGCGTTCAGGGATCCGCCCGCCCCGAGTAGGTGGGCCGCGTCGCCGGCCAGCAGGATCCGGCCAGTCCGGTAACGGTCGGCCAGACGGCTGTTCCCGACGAGACGGGTCAGCAGCAGCGGATCGGCCATCGGCAGCTCACCACCGAGCACCCGCCTGACGCTGCCGCTCAGCTCATCCAGGGTCATCGGGGCGTTGAGGTCGGCCGAGGGATCGTCCTCCCTGGTGTAGACGATATAAGCACCCGCCGGGGCGTTCTTGTCGAGCGCGGCCAGCGGCCCGAGCGAGTACACGCCCCCAGAGGTGCTGACCTGCGTCATCAGCTTCAGGCGGCCGATCCCTGGCACCTTCACCTCGCCGCCGCGGCGAGCAGCCTTCGCGGTCGGCAGGAAGACCCGCCCGATGCGGGATATCTCCGATGAGGTCACTCCGGGAAAGCCAATCCCGGCCCGCTTGCGTATCAGGCTGTGCGCGCCGTCGCAGCCCACCAGGTAGCGTGCCCGCAGCTGGTAATCGCCGTCGGGGCCGCTGACGTCGAGCGTGACCGCGTCATCGCCGCAGGACAGTGCCGTCAGCTGATGCCCGCGCCGGACGGCGCCGCCGAGTTCGGCGAGCCACTCCCCCAGCCGTTCCTCAAGCCGGCGTTGCGGTATCGCCAGGATGTGCAGCGGGCTGTCCCCGAGCCTGGAGAAGTCCAGCTGCAGAGGGCCGAACGAGAAGCGCGGTACCGGCCCGGCGAAGGTGCTTCCCGCGCTGAACCGCCCAAGCTGGCCGCGATAGTCCAGCACCGGCACGATCTGGCCGACCAGGCCGTTGCCCTTCGGGAGCTGGCTGATCTCCGGCAGCTCCTCCAGCACGACCGGTTCAGCTCCGGCCAGCCGGAGCTCGCAGGCCAGCATCAGCCCGGTCGGGCCGCCCCCGGCGATCACGATGTCTGTCATGAGGGCAGCATGGCACAATTTTGCCCACCAGGCAAAATTGCCCACCAGGCAAGATTTAGCTAGGCTGTGCGACGTGACCGATGCCAGCACAGCGCCCCCAGGCCTACGGGACCGCAAGAAGCTCGCCACCCGTCACACGCTGAGCTCGGCCGCGTTCGAACTGGCCATGGAGCGCGGGCTGGAGAACGTTACCATCGAGGACATCACCACCCGCGCCGACGTAGCCCTGCGCACCTTCAGTAACTACTTCGCCAGTAAGTACGAGGCGATCTGCGCGATCGGCGCGGACAGGGCGCGGCGGATCGGGGCGTCGCTGCTCGAGCGGCCGGCCGGCGAGCCGCTGTGGGAGGCGCTCACCAGCGCGGTACTTCAGCACTACGAGGGCACCGATCAGGCGCTCGGCCGGGAGTCGATGACGGCGATCGGGCTGGTCGTAACGTCGCCTGCCATGCGAGGCGAGTACCTGAAGGTCAACTTCGAGATGCAGGACGCTCTCGCCACGGCGATCGCGGAGCGGACCGGCGTCGATCCGCTCACCGACATGTACCCGCAGATCCTCGCCGGCGCGGTCACCGCGGCGTCACAGGTAGCCATCAGGCACTGGTACCGCGCGGACCCGCCGGTGCCGTTGCGGCCCCTGATCGAGCTCGCGCTGCGGCAGCTAGCTGTCGCTACTTGCAGGCAGCCGGCAGATCCACCACGATGACCTTGCCCGCGGTGACCGTCGCGTCCCTGAAGGCGCTGTAGCCGGGCCCGCCGTAGCTGCCCGCCAGCACATAGTGTCCCGGCGGCAGCTCGAAGCGGAACACCTGACGGTAGTTGTTGCTGATGTACTGGTGAGCGAGGACGGGTCCCTTCGGGAGCAGCAACTGCGATATCCCTGGCCCATCCGGCCTCGTGGTGATGCTGCCTCGGAGAACCACCACGGTGCCGGGGTCCACGGGTGCCGGCTCATTCGCCGGGGGCGGCATGCCAAAGCATGCCGGGAGGTGCCCGGTAACGATCCCGGTGCGAGTCACGGCGATGGCGGCGCGCGACCCCGCCTGAGCCACAGGCCGAGAGCCGGCCGCCGCCAGGGTGATCAGCACTCCCGCCGGCGCCGTGAGCAGCACGACGATGACCACCAGTGCGACCCGCCGCCGGCGGCGGCGAGCATGCGCCCGAGCCTCCGTGATGAGCGCCTGCTCATCACAACCCGCCGGCGCCGAAATAACGCTCATGGTGCTAGTCTGATTAGCATCATGCTGGATGTCAACCTGGATCGGCGCGACCCGCTGCCGCTGTATGACCAAGTGTGCGCCGAGATCCGCCGGGCCATCGCCGATGGCGAGATAGGTCCCGGCGAACGGCTCCCGCCCGCCAGGGACCTGGCTGCCGTCCTGTCAGTGAATACCAACACCGTGCTGCGAGCACTGCGGCTGCTGCGGGACGAAGGACTGCTGGAATTCCGGCGAGGCCGCGGCGTCACGGTCGCCGGATCCGCACAGCAGGGCGCCGTCCTGGCCCGCGCCCGCGAGCTTGTCAGGTACGCCCGCCAGCACGGCTATGACCGAGCCGAGCTCATCCGCGTCATCGAGAGCATCGCCGGCTGACCAGCTAGCCGGGCTTAACGGCGAGCAGCCCGAACTGGTCGGGAATACCGCGGGGCGCCGATTCCACGGTACGGACCAGGCGCAGGCCGGCCGCTGTCACGCCGTTCAGCAGGTCGGCCAGCGGGACGTGCCACGCGCCGACGCGAGCCCGGACACCGTGCCACGGCCCGTCGAAGCTGTGTGAGCGGTCTCCGTACCGGTTATCGATGATCAGCCTTACCGGGTCGCTCCAGTCCGCGAACGCTCCGACGAAGCAGGGATGCACCCCGATGTGTATGAAGCACGCACGCAACCGAGGCGACCGCACCCGTCGCGACCGGCAGCCGGTCGGCGCTCCCGCAGAGCACCGGGAGCCTGGCGGCGGCGTGGCCAAGCTGCCCCTGGGACAGGTCAACCCCCGCCGGCGTCCAGCCGAGTTCGCGGATCACGGCAGCCCGCGCGCCAGTCCCGCAGCACAGGTCAACGCAGATGCCATCCCCCGTGCTGAGCAGATCCCGGAGCATGGCATGCACCCGCGCCGAGTACTCGCTCACCGCCCCGCTGATCCACTCCTCATACCAGTCAGCGATAGCGTCATACGCGGCCGTCTGCCCCATGACTCGACCCTAATCCGGCCCGCAGAGCCGACCCAGTACGTTCGCGTAGAGCACATTCCCCAGCATTTCGGCTGAATCTGAACGGAAATTTGATGTTAGACGGAAATAAAGTAGTCATTCCAGACTCTTTTTCTTCCGCGTGGCACGGATCTTCCGCCAAAACCGCCGCAGAACCCGCGGCGGCGGGCTAGCCACCAAACGGCGGCGCCATACCGCCGCGCCGTGCGAGAGCCGCACCGTACGAGAGCCGCACCGTACGAGAGCCGCGCCGTGCGAGAGCCGCACCGTACGAGAGCCGCACCGTACAAGAGCCGCACCGTACGAGAAGCTAGCCGTAGAAGAGGGGCTCCATGATGTTGCGGGCGCGGCGGGACAGGCGGCGGTAGTCCTCTTCCAGGGCCTGGGCCGCATTCCCAGGTTTGTAGCCGAGCAGCCGGGCCACCGCGGTGAGCTCGGTGTGCTTCGCGGGCAGGACGTCGCCGGGGCGGCCGGTGACCAGGGTGATCGCGTTGCGGATGCGCGCGGCCAGCTCCCACGAGGAACGCAGCGCCGATGCGGCACCAGCCTCAAGCAGGCCCGCGGTTACCGCCGCCGCCAGCGCGTCGAGGGTCCTGGTGGTGCGCAGCGCCGGCACAAGATACGCATGCTGGAGCTGCAGCAGCTGGACTGTCCACTCCACGTCGGCCAGGCCGCCGGGGCCGAGCTTGACGTGCAGCGCGGGGTCCGCGCCGCGCGGGATCCGCTCGGCTTCCACCCGCGCCTTGATCCGGCGGATCTCGCGCACGGCCTGCTCACCCAGGCCGCCGGCACAGTAGCGGAACTCGTCCGCCATCGCGACGAACTCGGCACCGAGCACCGGGTCACCCGCGGCAAAACAGGCACGCAGCAGCGCCTGCGCCTCCCACGGCGCGGACCAGCGCTGGTAGTAGGCCCGGTAGGCGGCGAGGGTACGCACCAGCGGTCCCTGCCGGCCTTCCGGGCGCAGGTCGGCGTCCACCATCAGCGGCGGATCGGGAACCGGCAGGGACAGCAGCCGCCGCAGCTCCGCCGCCACCGCATGCGCGGCATCCGACGCCTCACGATCCGCGGAGCCAGGAAGCGGGTCGTGCACGAAAAGCACGTCGGCGTCGCTGCCGTAACCGGACTCGTACCCGCCGAACCGGCCCATCGCGATAACCGCGAAGCGGGTCGGCAGCGGACCCCGCAGTTCCGCCGACACCTTGTGCACCGCGGCGGCGAGCGCGGCTTCCAGGCACGCCCTGGTCAGGTCGGTCAGCGCCACGCCGGTACCGGCAGGTGAGGCCACCTCGAGCACGTCGGCGGCCGCTATCCGCAGCAGCTCGCGGCGACGCATGGAGCGGACGGCGGTCACCGCCGCTTCCGCGTCATCGGCATGCCGCCTGACCGGCGCCATCATCTCCGCGGCCAGCGCGACGGCATCCCTCGGCACCAGCTCCGCGTCGTCGCCGAACAGCGCCACCGCCTCCGGCGCACGCAGCAGCAGGCCGGCCGCGTACCGGCTCGACGCCAGCACCCGCGCCACCCGAGACGCCGCCTTCGTCTCGTCGCGGAGCAGGCGCAGGTACCAGGGCGACTCCCCCAGTGCCTCGCTGACCTGGCGGAACGCCAGCAGTCCCGCGTCCGGCTCGGCGAAGTCGGCGAACCAGCCGAGCAGCACAGGCAGCAGCGTCCGCTGGATCGCCGCGCGCCGCGACACCCCTGACGTCAGCGCGTCGATGTGCCGCAGCGCACCGGCCGGGTCCACGTAGCCGAGTGCCTCCAGCCTTGCCCGCGCAGCCGACGGGGACAGCCGCGCAGCCTCCGAAGGCAGCCGGGCGACCGCGTCAAGCAGCGGACGGTAGAACAGCTTCTCATGCAGCCGCCTGACCTGGCGGGCGTGCCGCCGCCACAGCTCGTCGAACTCGGCAGCCGGGTCACCACCGCGCCGCGCCGGGGTTGCCTCGGACGGGAACCACAGGCCGTTCTGATTGAATGCTCTGCCCAGCCGGCGCAGGACGGCGGGATCATCGGGCAGGGTATGGGTGCGGGACAGCCGGTACAGCTGGAGCAGGTGCTCGGTGCGGCGCAGGAACCGGTACGCGGCGGCCAGGTCGTCGGCGTCCGCGCGGCCGACGTATCCGCCGGCGGCCAGTTCCGCGAGGGCGGGCAGCGTCGCAGGCGCGCGGACCGACTCATCCGTGCTGCCGTGCACCAGCTGCAGCAGCTGCACCGCGAACTCGATGTCGCGCAGGCCGCCGGGGCCGAGCTTCAGCTCGCGGCCGGCCTGCTTCGGCGGCAGCGACTCCTCGACCCGGCGACGCATCGCCTGGACGTCCTCGACGAAGCGGTCGCGGTGCGAGGCCTGCCAGACCAGGGGACCGAGCGCGGCCATATACGCCGCGCCGAGTTCTGCGTCGCCGGCCACCGGGCGAGCCTTGAGCAGCGCCTGGAACTCCCAGGTCTTCGCCCATCGCTCGTAGTACGCCTGGTGGCTGGCCAGGGTGCGGACCAGCGGGCCGGAGCGGCCCTCGGGGCGGAGGTTGGGGTCGACGGGGAAGATGCTGCCTTCCGGGGTGGAGCGCGCGCAGACGCCGATAAGGCCGGCCGCGAGGCGCTCCGCGGCCGGGTCAGCAGGATCGGCGACGAAGATCACGTCGACGTCGCTCGCGTAGTTCAGCTCGCGGGCGCCGCACTTGCCCATCGCGATCACCGCGAGCCTGGTGCCCGCCGCCATGGGAATCTCGGCGCGGGCGATGGCCAGGGCCGACTCCAGCACCGCGCCGCCTATGTCAGCCAGCTCCCGCGATACCTCATCTACCGTCACGACGCCGGTCAGGTCGCGGGCGGCCAGGTGCAAGAGCTGACGGCGGTAGGCGGCGGCAAGCTCCGGGACTGTTTCCGCGCGGATGTCCAGAACTGGCGCTGCCGGGTCCTGCAGGATCCTCCAGTCGGCCGGGTGCCTGTTCAGGTGGTCGGCCAGGCCGGCGCTGACGCCGAGCACGGCGATCAGGCGCTCGCGGAACTCGGCATCGGCGTGCAGCGCTGCCCGCAGCTCCGCGGTCAGCAGGCGGGCCAGGCCGCCCAGCGCCAGGTCGGGATCGGCCGCGGCGGCGACGGCGACCACCAGCTCGTCATCCGGGGTCAGGGCAAGCTCGCAGAGCAGCCGCTCGGCGCGGGCCGCGTCGGCGAAGCCCATCCGGGCGAGCCGGCCTGCCAGCGTGGAACCCCTCACCCGGATAACGGTATACGCCCTGCTGCCAGGCTCGACGAGCGCGCTCTATAGTTTCTAAGATCATGAGGAACCTCTATATAGCGGGCGCGTGGGCTCCGGCCTCTGACGGCGGGACGGCGGAGACCATCAACCCGTTTGACGCCTCGGTGCTTGACACGACGGCCGAGGCGACCGCAGCCGACGTCGACGGGGCGGTGCTCGCGGCGCGGGAGGCGTTCGGATCCTGGCAGCGGACTACGGTGACCGATCGCGCGGCGCTGCTCAACGCGATCGCGGACCTGCTCCAGCGCGACCGGGAGGCGCTGGCCAGGACCGAGAGCCTCGATACCGGGAAAACGCTGAACGAGGCCGGGTTCGACGTGGACGACAGCACGGCGGTGTTCCGGTATTACGCGGCGCTGTGCACAAGCTCGCTGAGCGCGGGCCGGGTGGTGGACCCAGGCCGGGCGAACGTGGTCAGCCGCATCGTGCACGAGCCCGTCGGGGTCTGCGCCCTGATCGCACCGTGGAACTACCCGCTACTGCAGATCTCCTGGAAGCTCGCACCGGCGCTGGCGGCCGGCAACACGGCGGTCATCAAGCCGAGCGAGGTGACGCCCCTGTCCACGGTGGCGCTCGTCGCCCTGGCGGAAGAGGCGGGCGCGCCGCCAGGCGTGGTCAACCTGGTGCTGGGCGCGGGTGCCGTGGCGGGCGCCTGTCTCGTCCAGCATCCGTCCGTGGACCTCATCTCCTTTACTGGCGGGCTGGCGACCGGGGAGCGGATCATGGCGGCGGCCGCCCGCGGGGTGCGCAGGGTCGCGCTCGAGCTCGGCGGCAAGAACCCGAACATCGTGTTCGCGGACACCGACTTCGAGACCGTGGTGGACAACGCGCTGACCGGGGCGTTCGTCCATTCGGGGCAGGTGTGCTCGGCAGGCTCCCGGCTGATCGTGCAGGACGTCCTCTACGACTCGTTCGTGTCCGAGCTGGCTGCGCGGGCGGACCGGATCCGGCTGGGCAGCGGCCTCGACGCGGCGACCGAATGCGGGCCGCTGGTCTCGGCGGCCCAACGAGCCAGGGTAGAGCGGTATGTCGCCGTTTCCTTGGCCGAAGGCGCTGAGCTGCTGGCGGGAGGCGGGCGACCTTCGGCTCCGGAACTGGCGGCGGGGTTCTTCCTGCGGCCGACCGTGTTCGGGGGATGCACGCGGTCGATGACGGCGGTGCGGGAGGAAGTGTTCGGGCCGGTGGTGACCGTCGAGCGGTTCAGCACCGAGGAAGAGGCGGTGTTCCTCGGCAACGACACGGCATACGGGCTGGCCGGGGCGGTGTGGACGTCGGATGCCGGGCGCGCGGAGCGGGTGGCGGGCGCACTGCGTCATGGCACGGTGTGGATCAACGACTACCACCCGTATATGCCTGCCGCCGAGTGGGGCGGATTCGGGCAGTCCGGGATCGGGCGCGAGCTGGGGCCAGCTGGGCTGGCCGAGTACACGGAGCTCAAGCACATTTACCACAACACCGCCCCCGCCCCTGCCCGCTGGTTCTCTTAAAGCAGAACGGCCTGTGGTTCCCGTCCAGCGCGCAGCTGACGTGGCCACTTTCCAAGGTGTGGTAGGGATTTAAGCATGACTGAACTCATCCCTCGTGAAGTGCTCTTCGGGAACCCGGAGCGCGTCAGCCCTCGCCTGTCCCCTGACGGCGCCCGGATTGCCTGGATCGCGCCACGCGATGGGGTTCTCAACGTCTGGTGCGCGCCGACCGGGGCCGATGGCGTGGACTGGGACGCCGCGGCGGTCATCACCGACGACAGGGACCGGGGCATCCGCAACTTTGGCTGGGCGCGGGACGGGATCCATCTGCTGTACGTGCAGGACGCCGGCGGGGACGAGAACTGGCGACTGTACGACGTTGACCTGGGCACGCTGGAACGACGGGACCTGACGCCGTTCGAGGGCATCCAGGCGCGGATCCTCGCCACCAGCAAGAAGCACCGGGGCGAGATCCTGGTCGGGATGAACCGCGACAACCCGCAGCTGCACGACGTGTACCGGCTGACGCTGGCCACCGGCGAGCTCGTCAAGGAGATCGAGAACCCCGGGTACGCGGGCTGGCTGGCCGACGAGGACATGGTGGTGCGCGTCGCGCTGGCTCCGCAGCCCGACGGGGGTTACGACGTGCTGGTCAGGGAAACCGCGGAAAGCGAGGAGTGGCGGCACCTGCTGACCGTCTCCGGCGACGACGCGCCTTCCTTCGACATCCTGTCGTTCAGCGGCGGCGGCTCGTCCCTGCTGCTGATCAGCGCGGACGGCTCGGACACCGGCCGCCTGGTCCGCATGGACATAGCGACCGGAGCGGTGACCGAGCTGCTGGCCGATCCCGAAGCGGACGTGGCGGGCGCCATCCTGCACCCAGACACCCGCGACCCGCAGATCGTCGAGGTCCTCAAGGACCGCACGGAGTACCACATCTTCGACCAGTCGGTCGCCGCGGACTTCGAGGCGATCCGGGCCCTGCACCCCGGCGACCCGCAGCTGGTCAGCCGGGACGAAGCCGACACGACCTGGCTCGTCGCGTTCACCACCGACAACGGGCCGGTGCCGTACTACAGCTACGACCGGGCCTCGCGTACCGGCCGGTTCCTGTTCGAGAGCCGCCCGGACCTGGCCCGCTACGAGCTGACCACGATGGAGCCCTTCACGTTCAAGGCGCGCGATGGCCTGCTCATCCACGCGTACGCGTCGTTCCCGGCCGGCGGCGGACGCACCGGCCTGCCGACCGTGGTGAACGTGCACGGCGGACCGCAGGTGCGTGACGTGTGGGGCTTCGACCCCGAGGCGCAGTGGCTGGCGAACCGCGGCTACCTGTGCATCCAGGTGAACTACCGCGGCTCCACCGGGTACGGCAAGTCCTTCGTCGCGGCGGGCGACCGCGAGTGGGGCGCGAAGATGCACGATGACCTACTGGACGCGGTCGAATTCGCCGTCGCCGCCGGCTGGACGGACCGCTCGCGGGTGGCCATCTACGGCGGTTCGTACGGCGGATACGCGGCGCTGGTCGGGGCGGCGTTCACACCGGACTTCTTCACGTGCGCGGTGGATATCGTCGGGCCATCGAACCTGAAGACGCTGCTTGAGACCATCCCGGCCTACTGGGCGCCGATGAAGGCCGCCCTGTACAAGCGGGTCGGCAACCCGGAAACCGACGCGGACTTCCTGTGGTCCCGGTCGCCGCTGTCCCGTGCCGCCGACATCCGCATCCCGCTGCTGATCGCGCAGGGCGCCAACGACCCGCGCGTGAAGCAGGCCGAGTCGGAGCAGATCGTCGCCGCACTAGTCGCGGCAGGTATCGACCACGAGTACATGCTCTTCCCCGACGAGGGCCACGGCTTCGCCAAGCCCGAGAACCGCCTGAAGTTCTACGCCGCCGCCGAGCGCTTCCTAGCCAAGTACCTAGGCGGCCAGTCCCTCCCCTAGCCCACCGCGCCCCGCGCCCCGCGCCCCGCGCGGGTCCCTTACCGCGCTCCGCGCGGGTCCCTTAGGGGAGCCGTGGCGCACGAACCCCCTCCAGTGGCGGTTCGTGGCGCACGGGTCCCCTTAGGGGATGCCGTCGACAAACTTGCCGCGGCCGGCATACATAAGGTGGCCGGTCGCGGCAAGTTACTTCTCATGTACCGTTACGTGACCCCGATCGCCGCCATCCTGTTTACTGCCCTCGCTGTGACTGGATGCAAGGCGGCCATGTCCGTTGGCGCCGCCGGCACTCCGTCCGCCCCGGGTTCCCCAGGTGCCTCGGTTGCTGTGGTCGCGTCGGCCTCCCCACTGCCTAGCTTCTCGGTCCCGGGGACGCACCAGTCGGTGCGGAGCTATCAGATCACGTCACCGGTGACGACCCTGGACGTCACCAGCCACCTCGGCAACATCACCATCACCGGGTCCACCGGTAATACCGTGTCGGTCACCGAGCAGACGGCATACTCCTCGACACAGCCGCAGACAACCCACGACGTGAGGGGCGGGACGCTAACCCTCGGCTACACCTGCTCAGCGCAGGTAATCTGCGGCGTCGCATACGTCATCTCCGTGCCGAGCACGGTCACCATCACGGCGACGACGGATGCCGGCGCGATCCGCCTTTCCGGGCTGGCCGGCCCGATGGTGACCGCGAAGGCCGACGCCGGCCTGATCGACGCCACCGCCATGAGCACCGCCGCAGCCAGCTTCACCGTCGATGTCGGCGGCGTCACCGCCACCTTCACCACGGCGCCGAAGACGCTCACCGCGGTCACCAAGGCAGGGGGTATCGCCCTGCACGTACCGACGACCGTCCAGTATCAGATCAACGCCAGCACAGTCGCGGGCAAGAGCACCATCAGCGTCCCGCAGGCTGCCGGCTCATCGCACACCATCACCGCGACGAGCGATGTGGGCGCCATCCAGATAGCTCCCTAGCCCGGCCACCACGCCACACTCGTGCACCACGCCACACTCGTGCACCACGCCACGCCACGCCCGTTTTGTCCTATTGATGCACATTTGCCCGAGAGGTGCCACGGCTTGGACGGAGATTTCATGCTCCGCGGAAGAAAATGAGTCCAAACTGACTCCTTTTCTTCCGTCGGGCAGCGAATTTCCGTCCAAAATCGGCTTCCGGGCTGGGCCCGGTCCGCGCGTCGGTCAGCGCTTCGCGAAGCCGGTCTCTGATCATGGCCCGAAGGTATCTTCGGCCATGGAAACGAATAAAGGACCGGCGCGCTCGCCTCCTTCCGGTCAGACTGGAGAGGTGGGGTGGGAGGAACTCGCCGCCGGGCATCCGGTCATCGTGCTTGAGGGCTGCGACGGAACGGGCAAGTCCACGCTCGCGACGCTGCTCGGCGCCCAGTACGGTTACACGGTCATCCGGTCCGGACGGCTTCCCGATGGCGCTGACCTGGCGGAACGGTACCGTGAGACGCTCGATCAGCCGGGGAACCTGGTCCTGGACCGCAGCTTCATCACCGAGCTCGTCTACGGACCGCTGCGGGCTGGCCGATCCCGGCTCACGCCGGACCAGTCCGCGGAGCTGGCGTTCGCGCTCGCCGACCGTGGCGGGGTGGCCGTGCACCTGACCGCGCACCCGAAGGCGCTCGCATGGCGGCTGCGCCAACGCGATGGTCACGCGCCGCCGCTGGAATGGCTCCGCTCGGTCGTGCGCTCCTACCGCAACGTCTTCGCCGCGCTGGACGGTGCCACGCCGATCGTGCGCATCGACACCACCGCCGGGGTTACCTGAGGCGCCACACGATATGCCGCATTTGCCGGATATGATCCGCGACTTCTCAGGTCATTCCTGCTCGGAGAGCACGATGAAAGCCATAGTGTTCCGAAACTGATTTCACGAGCTGCAAAATTTTCAGCTCATGAAATCGAAAACCGGAACATACCGAACCGCGGCAGGCCGAACAAGACCCGACCCATCGGGACGAATCAAGGCAACTGCGACTACGGCGCCAGCCAGAGTCATCCTGTTATACATTTGTTATCACATCTCTGAACCCGACAGCCCTCGCCGATGTGACGTCACGCCCGCCGCCACACTGCGGGCTAATGACAGCGAAGGCAACATCGGCATCGCCGTGCCAACCGGCCTTTCCTGCCACGTCAGCACGACCGATTCGTTATCTCACCGGACCGGTAAGAGCATGGGCAGGTACCGGGTGAGCTCGTACTCGGTGACCTGCCGCCGGTACTCCTGCCACTCTTCCCGCTTGTTCCGCAGGAAGAAGTCAAACACATGCTCCCCCAGCGTCTCAGCGACGAGTTCACTGTCCTGCATAACCCGGATCGCCTGGTCCAGGTCCTGCGGCAGCGGCCGGATCCCCAGGGCCCGCCGCTCGGCGGAGGTAAGCGCCCACACATCGTCCTCGGCTCCCGGCGGCAGCTCGTAATCCTCGGTGATCCCCTTGAGCCCGGCCGCGAGAATGCACGCGAACGCCAGGTACGGGTTGCAGGCAGCATCCACCGACCGGAACTCGACCCGCGTCGAGTTCCCCTTCTGCGGCTTGTACATAGGCACCCGCACCAGCGCAGAACGATTGTTGTGCCCCCAGCACACATAGGCCGGCGCCTCGCCTCCGGCGCCCGCCGTCCGCTCCGCCGCGCCCCACAGCCGCTTGTAGGAGTTCACCCACTGGTTGCACACCGCGGTGATCTCCGGCGCGTGCCGCAGCAGCCCGGCGATGAACGCCCGGCCGGTCTTGGACAGCTGGAATTCTGCCCCGGCCTCGTAGAAGGCGTTCTTGTCGCCCTCGAACAGCGACACGTGCGTGTGCATGCCGGATCCGGGGTGCTCGGTGAACGGCTTGGGCATGAAGGTGGCGTAGACGCCCTGCTCGATCGCGACTTCCTTCATGACCAGCCGGAACGCCATCACGTTGTCGGCGGTGGTCAGCGCGTCGGCGTAGCGCAGGTCGATCTCCTGCTGCCCGGGGGCGCCCTCGTGGTGGCTGTACTCGACCGAGATGCCCATCGACTCCAGCATCGTGATCGACATCCGGCGGAAGTCATGCGCGATCGAGTGCGGGGTGTGGTCGTAATACCCGCCGTTGTCGATCGGCTCGGGCCTGCCGCCCGGCCCCGGCTTGTCCTTCAGCAGGAAGAACTCGATCTCCGGATGCGCGTAGAAGGTGAACCCCAGCTCGGAGGCCCGGCTGAGGTTCCGCTTGAGTACCCACCGCGGGTCGGCGTAGGACGGCGCCCCGTCCGGCAGCAGGATGTCGCAGAACATCCTGGCCACACCGGACTCACCGCGCCACGGCAGGAGCTGGAACGTCGACGGGTCCGGCCGGGCGATCATGTCCGCCTCGTAGACCCGGGCGAACCCCTCGATGGCCGACCCGTCGAAGCCGATGCCGTCAGCAAAGGCGCCTTCCAGCTCGGCCGGGGCGACCGCCACCGACTTGAGCGAGCCGAGCACGTCGGTAAACCAGAGCCGGACAAATCGGATGTCCCGCTCCTCGAGCGTGCGAAGCACGAATTCTTCCTGCCTGTCCACACCTTCACCCTAACGTGCCTCTGGAGCGGCCTGCCGGCCCGTGTGCCAGCGATTATGCCCTGCCCATGTTTCCCCGGAGTTAAGCTGCGGTAATCGGCCCCTCCGCCCCCGGGGAATGACTCAATGTTGATCAACATAGATGACGGCAGGATCGGGACGTAATGTTCGTTATCGACGACGTGATCACGGGCGTGCTGGTCAACGTGATCGCCGTGGCCGGCCGCCGCCTCGTCATCGCGGCCGGGGAGTTCCGCGACCGGAAGTACTCCGCCGACCTGGACCTTGCACGCTGGTTCGATACCAGCGCGCTGACCGAGGCCGTACCGGATCTGTCGGGCCTGTCAGCAGAGACGACGGACCAGCTGACCACGATCCTGCGCGGCGACGAGGCCCAGGCCGCGCTGCAGGAACTGCTCGCGGCCAGGCTGACCGACGCCGCCGAGCTCTACACGGCCGCGGCCCGCGGAACGCTGACCCGGACGCTGGCCACCGCGGACCCGAGCGCCGCCGCGAAGCTGACGGACTTCTACGACGACCAGATCTGCGCCCTGGTCGCTCGCCTGGAATCCGCCGGCCTCCCGCTGCTCACCCAGATCCGCGGCGATGCGTTCACCAACCGGATGATCAGCGTCCTGCACGCGATAGAGCGTCATACCGCCGCGCTCACCACCCGCCCGGACCAGCATGCGGAGGCGCGCTTCCTCGACAGCTACCGCCGCCACGTGATCGACAGGCACGGGATGCTCGAACCACCGGACTTCCAGCGCCGCCGACGGGTTCCCATCGCCGATATCTACGTACCGCCAAAGATCTATAACGACATTCCCACAGAACGGCCTGTGGTTCCCGCCCCGGGCACCCCCTCGGTCACTGTGTGGGACCTTGCCAGCGAACTGGACAGGTCCGTCCTGCTAGGCGATCCCGGTGGCGGCAAGACCACGGCTGCGAACGTCCTCATGCACCACTTCGCCACCCAGCCGGATGGCCGCGTCTCGTTCCTGGTCACGCTGCGCGAGTTTGCCGCCAAGGACCCGCCGGAACGCTCGGTTACCGGCCACATCGAGCACACCCTGGAGACGCTGTACCAGTGCCCGGCTCCTCCGGGCCTGGTGGACCTGCTGCTGCTGACCGCGCGGGCCGTGGTGATCTTCGATGGCCTGGACGAGCTGCTTGAGAGCTCTCGCCGAGCCGAGGTGTCGGCTCGGGTCGAGCAGTTCTGCGTCGAGTACCCGCTCGCCCCGGTGCTGGTCACCTCCCGGGTGACCGGCTACAGCCAGGCCAGTCTCGATGAGCGGCAGTTCGCCTGCTACCTGCTCGGCGGCTTCGAGCATGAGCAGGTCGCCGAGTACGCCAGGAAGTGGTTCGCGCTCACGCCCGGGTCCCGGCCCGGCGACGCGGACGCGTTCATCGTGGAGAGCGACAGCGTTTACGACCTGCGCTCCAATCCGCTGCTGCTGTCGCTGATGTGCATCCTGTACCGAGGCGCGGGTTCGCTGCCCCAGGACCGCGACGAGATCTACGCCAAATGCACCGACCTGCTGATCCGCGACTGGGATGACTACCGCCGCATCCGCCGCGAGCTGCGGGCGGGCCGGCAGGTCAAGCCCGCCCTGCGCTACCTGGCCTGGTGGCTGTACACCCGCGAGGACGCCGCGACCGCGGTCACCGAACGCGAGCTGACCGCCAGGACGGCCGAGTTCCTGAGGTCCAGCTTCGAGTCCCCCGATGACGCGCAGGATGCCGCCCGCGAGTTCGTCGAGTTCTGCCACGGCCGGATGTGGATCTTCACCGACGTCGGCACCACCGCCGTCGGAGACAAGCTGTACGCGTTCACCCACCGCACGTTCCTCGAGTACTTTGCCGCCGCCTACCTCGCCTACGACTGCGACACCCCGGAAAGCCTGGCCGCGACGCTCGCCCCGCATCTCGTGCGCGACGAATGGGCGGTCGTCGCCGAGCTCGCCATGCAGATCAAGGACCGGGCCAGCAGCAACGGCGCCGCCCGGGTATACGCCGCCATGCTGGGCGGCGCGGACCAGTGGACGCGGCACGAACTGGTGAGCCTGCTGCGATGCCTCGCGCTCGCCTTGCGATCTGTCGACCCGTCCCCACAGCAGGTCCGTGTCCTCACCCGTCGCCTGATCACGGAAAGCGTCGCCGCCGAGGGTGCCCTGAATCCAGTCAGCGGCCTGAGCCCAGCCGACACGTTCATGCCGCCAACGGTGTCGTGGCAGGACGCCATCCGGGTGCTGCTGGACAACTGCGGTCAGCACCGCGACACGGTCGCGGACGAGCTTGGCGCTGCGATCCAGGCCGTGACGGCCACCGGTGACCAGAAAGCCCGCGTCAACGGCATCCGGCTGGCGGCCGCGCTGCCCGATGCCATCCGGGTTCCGGCCCGGGAGGACGCGGACTTCTGGGCAGCATGCTCCGCTATCTTCCTGCGCACGAACCTGACCGCGACGATCGACGCGGCAGCGGCCGACGCTTACGTCCGCACGAAGGCACTGCGGGCCGGGCTGATCACGCTCAGCCATGCCCTTCAGTTGCCCGGCGGGCTGCGGATCCTCAGCCGGGACGCGGTCGGCTATTTCTCGAACTTCTCGGCACCGAGGTACCTCATGCAGGACTTCCAGGAGCTGATGCAGGGCTGGCCGCCCCTCACGCCAGCACTTACCGAAGATCTGACAGCTATCGGCCATTACCTGAATCGCAACCCCGAGCCGCCGTGGTTCGATCACTGGACGTCCGCACAGATCAGGTTGGCCTTCCCTGCGGACCTCGGCTGGCCGCCGACACCCGATCCGGCCTCCTCACCCGGCCCGGAGGCTTACCTGGGCGCAGCGGCGATCCTGATGGCATTCAGCGAAGCAGCCGACGACGCATTGAAGGACGCTCTGCTAGCGCGGTGCCCCATCGCCGAGGTCGGCCAGTATCTCGCCAAGCGGGCGGGTAAGCACGCCGACCCGCTGCCTGATCTGCCGCTGCCGCAGCAATCCGGGCCGCTATTCCAGACGATGTTCCGCGACTGGGCCAACGGCATCGTCAGCTTCCTAGGTCCGTCCTGATCGTGGCGGATGACCTCGGTGCCTGGCTGGCGGACGGCGGGCCGGGCCGGCTGGTGTCGCTTGCCTGATCTTATGGTGATGACGGCACGACTGCTCCTATACGGCATAATTACACATATGAGCATAGGCGACGTAGTATCCACCGTCATCCGGTGCGTCATCTACACCCGGATCAGCGCGGACAAGCTCGGGGACGGCCACGGCGTCGCCAACCAGCTCGCCGACCTGGAACGACGCGCCCAGGCACGCGGATGGACGGTCATCTTCCGGCTCTCGGACAACGACATCGGGGTGCCCCGGAAGGACCCGACCGCCCCGGCGGAGTACCGGCCAGGCTGGGAAGAAGTACTGCGGCTGGTCGACGCCGGGGAGGTGGATGTGGTGCTGGTGTGGAAGTGGGACCGGGCGCTGCGGGAGCCGCTGGACCTGGAGTACCTGATCCCCCGCTTCGACAAGGCCCAGGTCCGGTTCGCCGAGGCCGAGGGCAGCATCGACCTGGGCACCGACTCCGGGCGCCTCCACGCCCGGATCATGATCGCGGTCGCCAAGGCCGAGCAGGAACGCAAGGCCGAACGCCAGAAACTGGCCAACGAGCGGGCCGCGATCAACGGGAAACGACGGCTCGGCACCCCCCGCCCGTTCGGATACCAGGACGATCACCTCACCCCCCATCCGGCCGAAGGACCGGCCGTCGCGCAGGCATGCGCGCTGCTGCTCGGCGGCGGCACCATCAGCGGCGTCCTGCGGGAGTGGACCGCAGCCGGGCTCACCCCGCCCCAGCCCGCCCGCGCACCCCGCCGCACCCGCAACCCCGACGGCACCCTGCCCCCCAGGACCCGCCCCCCGCAGCCCGCCCCGCCCGCACCCCGGGGATGGAGCCGGTCCAGCATCCGGACGATCCTGCTCAACCCCGCGATCGCGGGCCTGTCGGTCTACAAGGACGAGATCGTCGGCCAAGGCCAGTGGGAACCGCTGGTACCGGAGGAGACCTGGCGGGCGGTCGCCGCGATCCTCCAGGACCCCGGCCGCATCCCCCCGCGCGGGGTCCGCACCCTGCTCGGCGGGATCGCCCGGTGCCCGTGCGGGAACGTCATCACCGGCATGCCCTCCCACACCGGGCACCGGATCTACCGGTGCACCCCCGCCACCCGCAACCGCCACTGGCCCGGCGGGCACGTCGCCCGCCAGGCCAGCCCGGTGGATGAGTTCATCACCAGGCTGGTCATCGCCCGCATGTCCCGCGACGCCGCCGCGGACTTGATCGCCGACCCGGATAGCGGGATGGACGTGGCCGCCCTGCGGGAGGAAGCAGCCGCCATCCGCACCAACCTGGAGGAGATGAGCGCGGACCGCGCCCTGGGGCTGATCACCCGCGCCCAGCTCCTGGCCGCCACCGGACGCGGCACCGCCCGGCTGGCCCAGATCGGTGACCTGATCGCCGACGCCGCCCGGGAGAACGTCCTCACCGCCCTGGCCGCCGCCCAGGACGTCACCGCCGCGTGGGACGCCATGGACTCCAGCCGGCAGCGCGCCGTCATCACGACCCTGATGACCATCACCTTGCACTCACCCGGCAGGGGCGCCCGCCGCGACTTCGACGCCGCCACAGTCACGGTCCGGTGGACCAGCCCGCCAACTGCTAGCGGCCTATCTGTTTGCACATAGAACCATGATCAACGACAGCGCTCCTTGCCCGCCGATTGACTGTCACGCAGCACAACCGGCCTAGTTGGGCCTGAACTTCCTAACGGCCCAGATCCCTGCTGAATGGGCAGCCTCGTACTTGTCCTGGCGCCGCCGGCACCGGCCCCCGTCAGGACAGTGCTCGTTTCGATTGCCCCACTTAGCATGCCGAATCGGTCGGAGTTGCACGCCGTCTTCTCCGGCTTCCATCGCCCAACGTTCGGCGACGGCGTCAGTACCCACCTGTCGGCACTGCTAGCAGTATCGTCTGCCCGAGATTGACCCGGTCGCCACTCACCATGGATTTGAGTCCACGAAGAAAACCGGATGAGAGACGATGCCCGTTAACGCTACAGTGACCGGGTGCGTGAAACAGTCCAGGTACCTAACGTAGCCGAAGTCAACCTGCCCCCTTGGCTAGGTGGCGGTGATCCATCGGGTTTTTTCGAAAACTCCGGGCTGGTAGCTGAGCGCATCGGTAACTCGGCTACGCGGTGGCGAATATCGAATAAGGTTCCCTGGGATCAGGGGCGCCCAATTCTCGTAACTGTCAATGACATAGCTGGTCCTGGGCAGGCCCTGCCGCGCTTCAATCTTCTATCGCTTATGGTTCAAGCCGAAAGGCTTGAGGAATCTACCCCAAACGAAATAATCAAAGAAGTCAATCGGATGGGCGAGCGCGCCGAGACTTCAAAGAATCCAGTAGACTCTTTCGCCTGGGTTCAGATGGCTACGATTGCCATGCCCGCGCCCCAACTTCGTGACTGGCTTACCCGTACATACGAAGGATTTACGTCAACCGGCATGGAGAATGATTTTAATGATAAAGTCTTCGCTAATGCTGGAATACATATTGTACGCCGCTCACTCGAGCTGCTTCATCGTATAAAATTGGCCTCTGTTTCTCTGCAGCTTTCTTCGGATTACACCTTTGATACCAAGACGCTGGAGCAGATTAAGCGGGACGCCCACTCTAGCGGAGAGTCCATTTTCGCGTCATCGGAAGGTCTCTACGATGGCATTTACACTCTGGATGCTTACCTGGCGCCTCTCTATGGATCGCTAATTCCCGCTGTCTGGGCGTTTCCTGCATCCCGTATACTAGGTGTAATCATCTTTTCCCTTGGGCAGCCGCTCGCAGGAAGCCCAGGGCGGCCCACAGAGCTGCTTCATCTGCTTCCGAGCCAGGGACCGACTGAAAGTTCTAGTATCCCCTCTCTCACCTCGACTGCATCCTCAAAGGCAATTCGATGGTGGATTAGCAAACTTAATGACCTGCTGACGATACTGAGTGATCCCACCGTTTTCACAGACCAACACGGCGTCTACGTCCCTTCACAACATCTCCATACGCAATTGACGGTGGAACAGCTTTTCCGCCGAGTGTTCTCTATGCAGGATGCTCTCCGTGATTCTCAAGCGCGACGAGTTCTCTTTTTTACCGCCCTGGACACGCTCGACCGCCTCACAGCCCACAATATCGAAACGCTATGCGACCTAGAACACGCAAAAAGTGTTTTCTCAAAATTGAAGTCAATTATTCCCGTCGAGGCTGCTGAAATATTGCTGCCCGGGGCGGAGCGCGGAGTTAGCGCACTGGAACGACTGCAAGATGGATTCTTCATAGGGCGACGCACGGGAACGGGAAAAGTTGAATGGTCCGATCCTGAACTCGGACCGCAGTCACTCGACCCGGGCAAGGCCGCTGCACACTATATACGGTTGCTCCGAGATGCTACGCACGGCCACGGAACCAAGTTCGCTAAACGCCAACAGCGCACGGACGCATTGCTGACGAACCACAATGGAAAGATCCCGCACGATCTAGGATGGCTATCCTATCTGTACCTACTTGACCTCTTGGCGCGCCCAGATGATCTTCGTCAGAGGTTCCACGGAAGAGGAAAGCTCTAGGTTTGTAGCTCGTCGTCTTGGCTGTCGCGCGGTCCTATTCAGGACGGCTGGTCACCCGACGCTGGTCCAGCCTGAGATGCTGCCGCGCCGCTTCCGCCCTCCGGTCGCCGACGCTCCCTACGGTACGGGTCGGCTTGCCCTCGGAGGAGTCGCGATCGGTCCGGTCCGCTGTCGGACTGGGCTGGCGTGGGCCGTCCGGCCGTGCCAGATGCGTGCCAGAACGGGCGGAGAGCCGGGGTCAATCACGGTCGGTCGCGGTGACCCCGGTATCCCGTCTGAGCTGGGGACGGGCTGATCACTACCGAGGTGAAGACGACCTCCTAAGCAGGTGTTCGTCCTCGCTGAATGGTTGTTTCGGCCGGGTCCGCGCGACTCGGCCGCTCCCTGATGGGTGGGCCGACGGTGACGGGATGACCAGCAGGGCGAAGCGTGCGCGGCCCGCGCATTGGTAGAACGGAAAAAACCGTAGGTCAGGAACCGGTTTGTGCACGGATTTGCGCACGAGACAAAGCGGGACAGGTCAGGATGGGGGAGACGCAACAGGCCCAGCACGACGGCCGCCGCCATGTCCGTCGATGTCAGCAGCTGTCCGGTGACAGCCAATCGTGCTCGATCCGAGCCTGTGACCTGGGGCGAGGAAGCTTCGTTGTCACGCGGTTCGGGGCACCGGCCGGGCCGATCGTGGCAAAGCTCCAGGCTGCCGGGCTGAGCAAGATTCATTGACACTGAGGAACGTTCGTTGTCACCGGGCAGCAGCCACGCTGGAGACCGCCCCAGACGCTTGAGACGGCAGTCGTACGGCTGATAACCCAGAGGTCGCAGGTTCAAATCCTGCCCCCGCAACCTGGTAGCGGGGGTGCGTTTAACCAGAGTGTTAACCATCGGCCGCTCGGGAGCCTGGTTCGGCGCTCGTCATCCCCCGCGTGCACCCGGCCCCGCCACTGGCGCGCTTCCCGCCAAACGGCTAGAGCGGCGATCCCGCCGCGGCGATGGGTGAGCTTAATGCTCGGCGCGGATGAGGGGAGCGGGGTTCGCCGCCTGCCTGACGACCTGCTCACGCATGAGCGTGTCCAGCATCGATCGGCGCTGACGACTCTTCCGTGTATATGGTTCCGGAGCAAAGCCAAAGTAATTGGCATGCCGTTCTAGGATCAATTCCGAAGCCGAGATCGCTGTCTGCGATGCTCCCGCGACCTCAAGTAGATCAGGCGTGAGTGACAGCTCCGGTCCGGTGCGATCGCCAACAACGGCGCTGTGCAACACCCATGGCCCGCTGTGGCTGACACCTGAGCTAAGTAGATACCAGCCGGGTGACTCCCCCAGCAGTTCCTCCATGAGCTGTCCGGTCTCAAACTTTATAGGGGTAGCCACGTCTGAACCGCGGAGCTTGATTCGGGCAACATCGCGTCCTCTACGATCAAGACCGAGATCCATCCCCGCTTGATCGATCAGAGCGCGTACCTGATCCAACTCGGCAGAAGCCTTATTAATGAGCGAATCTCTGACTTGTTGAGGCACCCGAACTAGGCTCTGATTTGCTCCTTTTAGTTTATTTTCGGCGCCATAGTAGGTCACGGCGGCATAGCGAGTCATGCGCTGTTCGTAGCTGACCGATCGGTCCAGGAGCCACGCATGCCTAACAGCAGCTTCGGCTACGCTCCGTGACAAGGTTGTATGCGCATACAGTGACATCGCGCCGTCGCTACCTAGGAGCCGCCCCATCGATGACAGATGGTCGTGGGCGTTCACGTAAGTGAGCCGCGCCTGGTAGTGCCCCAGGGCCAAGATCTTCAACTGCCCTTCCCGGAGGCGACGGTCAGCGTGCGTCGCGGTGGCAACATCATCGCTGAACGGATTCCCGCTCATGGGTGCACTATCCGCATACGCTTCGAGAGCAGCCTTCAGATCGCGAGCTTCCTGCCCAAGTGCCAGGCGGCACTTGGTTACAAGGAGCGGAAGCGGGATATATGCGCTAGGTGGACGGACTGTCATGGGATCGATGTTGCAGGTAGACCCTCTGCCTTGCAAATCAATATCAAGGCGCTGTGAAGCCTTCGCCGTCACCGGCCGCCCCGTCCATCCCGCAGCGCGCGGCACGCTCCGCATAGCCGGCTTTCGGTGCGCTGCCGATGTAGACGGCCTTGCACGTTGAGCACGTCCACCCGGTGCCAAGCAGCACCCCACCGACGGTTTCGGCCGCACCGCGGTCCTTCCCTGTGTTTCCCAAGCCTTCAGCGCGCGAGCTCGGCACGGACGGTCGAGCGATTGCATAGACTTCCCGACTGATCAGATCTGCCAGTTCTGGATGCGTGGTCAGGTGTCCTCCGGCTGAACCCGGGCGATCCCTCCGGGTGAGAACCCTCAGAGGTCGAGGAACAGTACCCCACGGCGGGAAACGGCGCGGGTCACAGCTGTGTGTTGTGGTGTCAAGGCTGCGGCAGCCCTGTCTGCCTGGCCCCCGCATGCAGCCACCAAGGCGTCTTCGTCATGTCCATTCTCGTTGTCAACTTGACATTATAGTTGACATTCCTTGTCAACTTGACTAGCCTACCTATGGAGTCTCGGCAGAGTCCGAGTGCTAGACGGTAAGGCCAAGATGACGGCGATGGGCGAGATCACTGGGTTGGCCGCAGGAGCCACACCGCTCTGGCTGGGCTTGGGCACCCTTATCCTGGCAGCGATCAGCTCGCTCGTGTGGCTTGCCGGGTTGGTCATTGTGACGCACGGTACCAAGCCAGGCGAACGCCCGGCGATACTGCGGGCATACGGTGCGTCACTCGCCCGGCGGCGCCAACTCCTCGGGGAAACGCGTTCCGAGTCCGGCGGATATGCCTCCCCCGATGCTGACCGCCTCGACAGCGGGAAGTCTGGTGATCATGGGTAACACGTCGCCCGTTGGCCCCGAGCGAGTCCTAACCGATGCCAAGACTTCCATACGTGCCGATTCCCTCTCAGACGAATTGAGGTACCTAAGGAAAGGTCGCGGAATCCGGGCCGGAAGACCCGCAGAGGCAATTGGCGGTCAGTTGCGGGAGCTGGCGGGGATAACCGAGGGTGATAGTTCCTCGTCGGTTCAAACGAAACTGCGTGACATAATTGGAGCCACCAGCGACGATCTCTCGCCGGAGGCTCGCCTAGCAATCAAGGCGGCGTTTGGCCTCGACCCAGCGCCCGATGGCCTGCTACAGGAGCGTATTGAATGGCTGGCTCGTGAACTTGACCGCGGGGACCGGACAGCCCGGCGCCTCATAGAAGCATCACTCGGAATGCTCGTGGACAAGCTGATGACCCGCAAGCCGTCCACGCTTGCGCACGGCCCCGGAAGCTACGACTCCTTGCCCGTTAACGAAACCGAGGCGTCGTCTGCCGCTCATGAACCTCGCCATTTTACACCCCACGCTCCACTCTATGCCTTCGACCTTGTTGTCCTCCCGGCCGCACTGAAGAATCGCATTGTTACGACGGCAACTCTCCTAGACCGTGGAAACACGGTATTCGATGATTGGCGACTGAGCGAAATAGGCGCCGACCAATTTGCGGCCTTCAACTTCTACGGGCCGCCGGGGATAGGGAAGACCATGGCGGCTCATGCAGTAGCGGACCTTCTGGGCCGACCGATTATTCAGGTACGCCCAGGCCTGATCGAAAGCCCTTACATCGGCGAGACGCCGAAGAATATCGACAGTCTCTTCAGGGCTGCCGAACGGGAGGGCGCTATCCTGTTTTTCGACGAGGCCGACGTGTGGCTTTCCCGTCGGATAGAGTCACCGGAAACGGTCGCCGATCACGTGCTCAATTCGGCACGCGCCGAACTCTTGATGTGGCTTGACGGGTATCATGGATTGGTAATTTTCGCAACCAACTCGGTCTCCAGCTACGACCCGGCATTTCTTCGACGGCTCATACCGTTCGAGTTCATGCCGCCAACCGAAGCGGAGCGGATTGAGATTTTCTGGCGACACATTCCAGACCCGATGCCGCTTGCGGCCGATGTAACCGAAGAGTCGATCATCCCTCTGCTTCACGGCCTCATGGGGCGAGACATCAGGCGACTCATTATAGACGCGGCTATGAATGCGGTGTTGGATGGAAGTCCGGCTGTCTCGCACACGCACTTCGCATCAGCAGCCAACGGGATAGCGAAGTCGCTGCCTATGACACATGACGCGCAGGAGCAGCCGCCCATGGCTGACCGAAGAAGCCACCTGATCTTCATCAGCTATCGCGGGTCCGATCAGAACTGGGCCACGGAGCCCGTCTACGCGCGTATGACGGAGGCGTTCGGGGCCGACACCGTCTTCAAGGCCGGGAACGCCCTTCGAGCCGGCGAGGAGTTCCCGGCGATCGTGAAGAGGGAGGCGGCCTCTTGCCCCGTCATGCTCGCGTGCATCGGCCCGGAATGGCTCACGGCGACCGCGCCCGACGGCAGCCGGAGACTCGACTCGCCCGCTGACTGGGTACAGGAGGAGATCGCCATCTCGCTGCAGGCCGGCAACCACGTGGTGCCCTTGCTCATCGGCAACCGCAACGAGGTGGCGCTGCCGAAACCGGACCAGGTGCCCGAATCCATCAGAGCCATGGTCTACCGCCAGGCTTTGTGGCTGGCTCCCGGTCGCGGGCTCGACGCCACCATCCCGATGCTGGTCGACTGCCTCGCTGAACTCGTCCCGGAACTGGCCGAACGCCGCCGCGCCCGGTCCACGACGCAGCCCGCCTCCGTCGCGCAGGCGCCGCGTGACGAGGACTAGGCCCCGGACTGGGCTTGCTGGTCCGCGCTTCGGCGCGGATTCCGTTGCCGTGCAGGAGCCCCGGTGACCGGTGGGACGAGTTCCGGCCGGGAGGGTGTGCCGGTTCCGTGGCGATTCCGCGTGGCGGGGACTGATTCCGGATGCCTGGAAGGATGATTCCGCTGGCCGCCGGGAGCGGATTCCGGGGGGGATGAGCCCGGGGTCAGCGGGTGGGACCGCGCGGGCGTGGTGCCCGGGGGGCCCGGCACGGCGGCCGGGGAGCAGTGTGGTGCAGGGCTGCGCGAGCGGCCTCACCCGGGCGGCCGGTTCCGGACAGGGAGTTGGTGAAGCTGCCGGTGAAGATCCGCCGCCCGTGCCGGCGGTACTGGCCGCCTCGACGACGTCAATGCCGGAAGGCCGGCCCGCAACGCGGCTGGATCCCCCCATCCGGCGGAGGCGGTAATCCCGCTGTGCCGGGCTGCCCGTGCTGACGGTCACGTGCCGCCCTGGCGGGCGGCCGGCGATCGGGGCGGCTGAAGAGCAGGGCGAGCCGGTCGCGCTGGGCAGGTGTCAGGGGCGGGGCGCTGGCGACGAGGTCACGGATGCAGGCATCCATCGCGGCGCCGGGCGAGCTGTCACTCTGCTCCCGGCCATGGCCAGCGGCGGACGGGCCGACCTGCGGCCTGGAGGGGCTGCCATGCGGCGGGCTCTCGTCATCGTCATCACCGCGAATTACGTGCTGCCGCTCCCGCATGTATTCCACGGTACCCGCCTATTCCACATAGGCCGGTAAGGCCGCCTAACTGTCCATCACCAGCCATCACTGATCATCACCCGCCCGCACTAATCCGCACCAGAAATATTCTTCAACGGGAAACGCGGCAGCGCTAATAGCGTCCGCTAACCCGCGGAAAGGGGTAACTCATGGATTCGCCCTGCCGCCGGTCCGCGACAGCTGCTTCCGCCTGCCAAGCAGGCTCGCGGGCAGCGAGCGCACAAGGGATGCGCGCGGCAGGGCCGGCTTCAGGCCGGGCGGATACACCTCCGCTGGATTACGGCGGGCGGTCTGGCACTGGACGGAAAGGGGCGGGAGCAAGATATGCGTAGCGTTCCCTTACGATTGGACCGGGCGCGGTCCATCATGCATACTCGAAAGGAAACAGGCCGGCTGGCGCCGTGAAAAGAAACGGCGCATTCGCGCCGGAGGCATCAGCGGAAAGGGGGGTCCTCATGCCGCATGCCATTCACGGGGAGGGCAGGACCGGGCCGGCCGTGCCTGCACGGCGCCGGTCCCGGCAGCAGGCCCCGCGCCCCAAGACCGTGCGGTTCGCGCTGACCGAGGACGAGTACGCCGAGGTATCGGCCGCCGCCGGCGAGGCCGGCCTGGCACGCGGGGCGTTCGCGGCGGAGGCGGCCCTTGCCGTGGCACGGGGCAGGGTCACCGCAGCGGACGCGCCGCTCCGCGACGCGGCGCACGCCCTGGACCGTGCCGCGCTGCTGGTCCGCCGGATCGGCACCAACCTGAACTAGGCCGTGGCCCGCCTGAACGCGACCGGCCAGCAAGCCGGGGACCTGCCCGCCTGCGCGGCGGAGAGCATGCGCCGCACCGAGCGCCTCAAAGCAGCCGGGGAGGAACTACGCCGCAGGTCCCTGTCCGCGATCCGCCCCCGCCGGACCCCACCGCGCCGCACCGGACCGGACCGCGCGGTCCGGTCCGGACCAGCACAGGTGAGCCAGGCAGCGGATGATCCGCCCGGCCGGGGCAGTGCGGGCGGGTCATCCGCCGGGTCATCCGCCTGTCCGGGCGGAGCGGGAGATGCGCGGCCTGGCACGGGCCCGCAGTGAGCCGGAGCCCGGTCCGCCGGCCGGGCTGCGTGTCGCGGGGTAGGGGCTGGCGGTGATCGGGAAGATATGCCCGCGCGGCCAGGACCTGGCCGGGCTGATCCGCTACCTCTACGGTCCCGGACGCCGCGAGGAGCACACCGACCCGCACATCATCGCCGGGTACCGGGACCCCACCGGCCTGGAACCCGCGCTGCGCCCTGATGGCAGCAGGGACTTCCGGCGCCTCACCGGACTGCTCCGCCTCCCCCACGACGTCCTCGGCGCACGGGGATACGCCCGCCCGGTCTGGCACTGCTCGATGCGCGCCGCCCCCGAAGACCACATGCTCTCCGATGATGAGTGGGCGCACATCGCCCATGACGTGATGGACCGCACCGGCCTGTCCCGGTACGGGGAGCAGGACGACGGGGTGCGGTGGATCGCGGTCCGGCACGGCCCCGATCACATCCACCTCGTGGCGATGCTGGCCCGCCAGGACCGGACCCGCCCCAGTATCTCCCATGACCGGTACCGGGTCCGGGACGCGTGCCTGGCCGCCGAGCGGCGGTACGGGCTGCGGTCCACCGCCCCCGCTGACCGGACCGCGGACCGCCGGCCGGCCCGTGCGGAGTCCGAGAAATCGGCGCGCCGCGGACTGACCGAGCCGCCCCGGATCACCCTGCGCCGCCACGCCGCGACCGCCGCAGCTGGGGCGGGCAGCACGGAAGAGTTCTTCGCTGCCCTAGACCGGGCCGGGGTCCTGGTGCGGCTGCGGTACAGCAGCCGGAACCCGGGACAGGTCACCGGGTACGCGGTCTCCCTGCCCGGCGACACTACCGGGGACGGGGCACCGGTCTGGTACGGCGGCGGGAAACTCGCCGCTGACCTGTCCTGGCCCAGGCTCACCCGCAGGTGGGCCGGCCCTGCCCGGCTGGGCTCGCCGCTGTCCGCCGAGGAATCCGACGCGCTGTGGGAGTACGCTGCCCGGACCGCCGCTGACGCGACCGCCCGGATACGGTCCTGCGCTGCCGCCGATCCTGCCCGTGCCGCTGACGCTGCCTGTGCCGCTTCGGATGTCCTGCACGCGGCGGCTGCCGCGCTGGGCAGCCCCGAGCTGCGCAAGGCAGCGGACGGGTTCGCCCGTGCCGCCCGCCAGCCCCACGGCCGGATCCCCGCCCCTACCCCGGCCGGGAACCAGCTCCGCCACGCCGCCCGGCTGATCTCCGCCTGGGCCTGGCTCACCAAGGACCGGGCACTCGCCCCGCTCCTGCTCATCATCAGGCTGGCCGCGCTCGCCGAAGCCGTCGCCATGCTCCGCGACACCCAGCAGCACGCAGCCCAGGCCGCCGCCGCCCGCACCGCCGCCCGGCACATCCGCGCCGGCGCTGCCCTGGCCAGGCCAGCCCCGCCCCCTCCCAGGACCGTCCGGCCCGGACCGGCCCGCAAGCCGCAGCCAGAGCCGAACGCCGCCCGGCTCGCCGCCGGCAGCTTCCCCCTCCGGCCGCTCGCCCCTCGTCCCGCACCGCCGCCGGGGACACGCGGCCCCCGCCCCGGCACCCCGCCGCCGGCACCCCGGCCAGCACCGCCACAGCCACGCAGCCCGACCAGGTGAAGGATCGATCGTCCTGGCGGCTAGCGGTGCCCGGCAGCCAGCAAGGCCTGTTCAAGGCCCGCACCGAATCGCGCATACACGGCGGCCGTGCCAGCTGCCGGTGGCCGGGCGATCTGCCGGAGCGAGCACGGCTGGCAGCGGGACCGATCTAGGACGTATGCCGCAGTGCAGAGGCGTCTCGGCTGAGGGGATAGCTGATCTCGAACTCGTCACCGTTCATGCGCGTGTCGTTGATTTCCAGCGGACGGCCAGCTGGGCTGCTGGCCAGGCGCACGATCCGTATCAGCGCCACTCCCTGTGCCAGCCCGAGCCTGCTGGCTTCCATAAGTGACGGAGGACGGGTCGTAATAGCCTCAGCCCACCGGATCGGGCCGAGGCCAGCTTCCTCCATGCGGTCGTAGATGCCCCCGGGCCCCGTGTCGCTCGCAGCGAGGACCGGCAGCTCAGCGGCAAGCCCGGCGGGTATGTAGGAGGTGGCGAGCTGGGCTGGCCGACCTGTTTCCGGGTCGCCCATGATCCGGTCCCGGATCACGGCCTCATCGCCCGGAGCCACGCCGAGCTGAGCGGCGACGTCGAAAGGCACAGGTCCCCGTGAAACTGCCGGAGGCTGGAGCGGGTACCAGCCCTGAGCTGCCTGGTCGAAGTAGTAGCCGCGATCATCGCGGTACACGAGCCGCGACCTGGTGACCGGCCTGCGGGCGGGGCGGACGCGGACCACCGTTCCGCGCCGCCGGACGGGCTCCACCAGTCCCTCAGCCGTGAGCTGGATGACGGCGCGGCGCACCGTCTCGCGCCCCGCGCCATGGCTGGCCATGAGGTCTGTCTCTTTCGGGATGGTGGTCCCGGCCGGGTAGTCGCCACGGGCTATCGCCTCGCGGAGCGCAGCAGCGATGTCCTGCCACATAGCCACGCCAGCACTCACCTTCCGCCACGGGGACCAATACATCCGGATGTATTGACATCCGGTGCGGCTCGGACGCACGCTCATTACATCCGGACCTATTCCGGTGATCAGGACAGGATACGACGGTGCCGGGCAAGTAGGCACACGCTCCAGGCACAGGAAGGTCACCATGGCGCTACAGTTTCTTGGCAAGGACCCCGAGTCGGAGTACAACGGTTCCCCCACGGTGTGGGATGACGGTGACTGCTACGTGATCCAGGGATGGCGTATAACCGATCCTGGCACGCTGGCTGAGGTGGGGACGGTGCCCGCTCACGAGATGGTGGTCCGGTTCCCCAAGCGGATGATGCAGTTCTTCAAGGAGGCCGGCAGTGACGGAGCCGCCGGAATTTGACCGGATGTTCCGTTCAGCCGTCCGGTCAGCTGTTCACCTGGAGATGCGCGACGACTACGGGGCCGGCTCGCCGGCCTTCGCGGCGTGGCGAGAGCACCGGCCCTATGACCGCAGCAGGCCTGACGCCGCCTGGCATGAGCTGGTCGGCGATGTCATTCAGCGCGGGGTGACCGTTCGCCGCGCCCGGATCATCAGCGAGCCGGCTAGTGACTACATCAGGTTCGAGTACGAGGTGACTCCGGCCGCGAACATCGCGGCCGGAGAGCACGTGCGGTGGCTGCCCCGGCAGAGGGCGTCAGACCTGGCGCTGCCCGGTAATGACTTCTGGCTGTTCGACGGGGCTGCCGTCTTGTTCAACTTCTTCAGCGGCGACGGCACGTCGGCCGGCACCGAGCTGCGCGATGAGCCAGCGGTCGTGAGCTTGTGCACGTCGGCATTCGAGGCAGTCTGGAACCGCGCTGTCCCGCACGAGGAATACCGGCCCGCGTAGCCAGGGTCAGGGACTGTCATCCGTGCCGGCTCGCTCAGCTACCGCCCAGCAGGCGCTTGACGCGCTCGCGGCCCGGCTTCGGGAAATCCGCAAGGAAGCCGAGCTGACATCCCGGCAGGTAGCGCGCGCCGCCGGGTGGCACGAGTCCAAGTGCTCGCGGATCGAGCACGCCCGGACTATGCCCTCCCCGGAAGACATCCGGGCGTGGTGCTCGGCATGCGGCGTGCCGGATCAGGCAGCCGACCTGGCAGCGGCCCTGCGCAGCATCGACTCGATGTACGTCGAGTGGCGGCGGATGATCCGCTCGGGCATGCGCAGGCTGCAGGAGGCACCGCTGCCGCTATATGAGCGAACCCGCCAGTTCCGCATCTACGAGCCTGGCGTCATCCCGGGGCTGTTCCAGACAGCCGAGTACGCCCGGGCGAGGATGGGACGCATCGTCGAGTTCAACGGCATCCCCGACGACCTCGACACCGCTGTCGCAGCCCGCCTGGAACGGCAGCGCGTACTGCGGCAAGGCGAGCACCGGTTCGCGGTCGTGCTGGAAGAGTGGGCGCTGCGCTCACGGATCGGCAGCACCGAGATGATGGCCGCCCAGCTCACGCACCTGGCGCAGATGTCGGCGCTGCCCTCGGTGACGCTAGGGATCATCCCGGTGAGCACGGCAAGGACCATGTGGTCGAGCCCGGGCTTCTGGATCTACGATGAGTCACGGGTCCTGATCGAGACCCCCGCCGCTGAACTGGCGATCACCCAGCCCAGGGAGATCGGCGTTTACCTGCGGACGTTCGCTGAGCTGGCGGCAATGGCCGTGTACGGCAGCCGGGCGAGAGAACTCATCGACCGCGGGATCGCTGACTTCCGCTGAACCGCCCGCGCACACTCGTGCAAGTTCCTTTACCCGGCAAGCGCATCCCACCTAGCGTGACGTGCAGACTCCCGCTTGCAGCGCTTCCGGCGGCGAGTAGGAGCCGTAGCTGGATCTGACCGGCCAACGACAGGCAGGGCCTCCGTACTCACGTGCGCCCGCCGTGGAATCTCACAGGAGACAGACGAGAATGGGTCACCAGGCGAACACCACGACGCAGGCGGCCGGGCGGGCTCACGGGAAGCTCCCGGATGCGCAGGAAGCGGCCGGGCGGAAGGGGTTCAAGGCCGAACTGGACACGCTGCGGGAACGGATGCGCAGCCTGGGTCTCCCTCATGACGAGATCGCCGCCGAGATCGGGAGACGACACCCGGGCCCGTCCGCGCGAAGCGTTCCGGCTGGCCTGGGGCTGGACCCTGGAGCAGGCCGCAGCGCGGTTCAACGGCCATGCCGCCACCCGAGACGCGGACCCCGAAGCTCGGGCCAGCCTGACCAGCTCAAGACTGTCAGAGTACGAGCACTGGCCGCGCAGCACGCGCAAGCCGTCGGCCTATGTTCTGGCCATGCTGGCCGAGATCTACGAGACCGACGTGCTGTGCCTGCTGGACCTGTCAGATCACGAGAGCCTGCCGCAGCAGGACCGGCTGGTCCTGATGCGCCGCCCCCGCGCCGAGACCCTGTGCAGGCCGCGAGCCCAGGTAGTAGCAGACGATGATGAGCCGGGAAATGCAGCCGTCAGCAGGCTGGTGAGTGGTGGCTTGTGGCTGTCACTGCCGTACGTTCCCGGGCGGCTGGTGATCGAGGTCTCCGGCCCGGCCGGGGACACCGCTCAGCTCGCTGGCTGTGCGGACGGGGACACGGTGGCCGGCGGGAGGCTCGTGCTGCTCCGGGGTGCAGGTGCCGGCGAGGCCGGGACGGAGGCGGCGGGCGCATGAGCACGCCGGCTGTCACAGGTGAGATGCCGCTGGGCGCGTGGCTGCGCCGCGAGCGGGAGAAGCGGGGGTGGGGAAGGCGCGAGACCGCGCGCCGCCTGATCCAGGCCGGCAAGGCCGCCGTGGACACTGCCATGCCCAGCGTGGATTCCATGTGCACGTATGTCCGCAGCTGGGAGCGGGGGACCGGTGTCACCGAGCGGTACCAGCTGTACTACTGCAAGGCCTTCGGGATGGCCGCCGCCCAGTTCGGCTCCCCGGACGTACCTGGCGCTGACTCGCTGTCCCCGATCGCAGCGATCCGTGCCTATGGGCTGTCGGTCTCGCTCCAGTACACGTCCGGCCGGTTCATGATCGAGATTTCCGGCCTGCAAGCACCGGAACAGGAAGCCGGACCGGGACATGGGCTATCGCTGGTCCCCTCACCCGGACCTCAGAGTTACGGCGGGCGGGCATGAGCGGGGCCGTGCCGGGCAGCAAGCCGTACCAGGACCGGCTGCTGGCTGACCGCGCCAGTGCCGGGATCACCGGGCCGCGCCTGACTGAGCAGGTCACCGCGGATATCGCCAGCCACAGCAGCGACAGGCAGGTCGGTACCCGGGTACGGATTCCGTCATTGACGGATTCCCACGGGAATGACTTCGCTGATCAATGGCCGCTCCGGAGCGGCCTTGAGCTGGGCGCACTTCCCAGCGCGGTCCCGTGCGCCCGCCTCCATGCGCGGCAGAAACTGCGGGAATGGCAGCTCACCAGCCTCAGCGACAGTACCGAACTGGTGGTATGCGAGCTGATCACGAACGCGATTCAGATACCGGATGCGGGCACGCAGGACGCCCCGGTCAGGCTCTGGCTGCTGGCCGACCGGACGCAGATCGTGGTCCTGGTCTGGGACTTCAGTCCGCTTCCCCCCGTGCGGATCACCGGCAGCGAGACCGATGAGAACGGCCGTGGCCTGCTGATGGTGGAGGCAGTCAGCGAACGATGGGGGCATCTCCCGGCCGGGAACGGCGGGAAATTCGTCTGGGCCATCGTGCGATGACGCACCGGCCGCCTATGTCAGCACGGAGTGATAGACGATGAGCACGCAGGCACCCTGCGGACCAGAGCTAGCCTGCCCGGCATTCGCCACGTTCACGGACGCCTACCTCGCCATCCTGGGGGCCGTTACCGGCAGCCACCAGTACGAGATATCAACGCGCGGCAGCACTGCCCGCGAGATCCTTAACGTCTCTTTCACTATCCGCAACCCGGTCGCGCGGAGCCCGTACCTGGCCGCCAGGAAAGCCAGCATCGTGTTCAACCACGCCGAGGCGCTGTGGTACCTGTCTGGCCGCGATGACCTCGCCATGATCACTTACTACGCACCCCGCATGCAGGGCCTTTCCGCTGACGGGAAGCGGCTCACCGGCACCGCGTACGGCCCCCGCCTCTTCCGGCCTGAGCCGGACGGGACCAGCCAGTTTGACCGGGTGATCACTCTGCTGCGGGCCGATCCCGATACCAAGCGCGCAGCCTTGATCATCATGGAGCCCGGAGAGCTAGCCGACCCCGGTAACCCGGACGTGGCCTGCACGCTCGCCCTCCATCTCCTGCTGCGCGGCGAAGCGCTGCACATGACCGCGCACATGCGCGCCAACGACGCGCTGACCGGCCTTCTATGCGACGTGTTCTCGTTCACGTTCATCCAGGAACACGCCGCCCGGCTGCTGGGCGTACCTGTCGGCAGCTACACCCATCATGCCGGGTCGATGCACGTCAACGTGCCCGACCTCGCCAAGGCCAGCGCTATCGTGGACGAAGCCGCCCGCACCGTGCCGCCACGATTCCCGGCCGCGCCCATGCCGCCTGGCCGCACCGATGACCTGACTGTCGTCCTGGAATGGGAACAGGCGCTACGGCTGAACCAGCGCACCGCCGATCCCCGGACCCCGGATCTCATCGCGCTTGATCCGTACTGGCGTCAGATCGTGATCCTCTTCGAGGCATACAGGCAGATCAGGTACCGTCCGGGCCGCCTAGTCGACCGGGTCACCCTGGCCGCGCTCCATCCCGGTCATCGCTGGCTGATGGCCCACCGCTGGCCCCGCAGTGTCACTCCAGGCCCTGGACGCTGACCATGGCAACCGCCCCCTGGCCAGCGTCCGCGACCGCCGGCGTGCTCCCGGAATCAGACTGGTCACACTGGACAGTCATCCTGCTCAAACCCGACTGCCTGGCCCGCGACCTCACCGGGCCCGTGCTCAGCATGGTCAGCCAGCACGTCCGCATCACCGCTGAGCGCACCCTGTACCCGAGCATCGGGCAGATTTTCGCTCACTATGCCGACATCCTCCCGCTGTCGGCCGAGCTCGGTGTCGATGTGCCCGCTGAGCTGGGACGCATCTATCTGGGCCGTCAGGTAACTGCCGTGCTCGGCTACGGCCCTGGCGCCGCCGCCCGGCTGCGCGCGGTGCTCGGCCCCACCGATCCGGCCGATGCGGGTCCGGCCACGATCCGCGGCCGGTTCGGGACCGACAGCCTGTGCAAGGCCCGGTCGGAAGGCCGGCTGATCGACAACCTGATCCATACCTCTGACCATGCCGCCGCAGTCGCCGGCGACCTGGCCAGGTGGTTCGGACCTCACGCGACAGCGCTCCTCATCCCGCCGTTCCCCGACCCCGGAGGCAACCCGTGACCGTACCTGCGATCAGTGAAGGCCCGCGTATGCTGCCCGTCATGCCCGCAGAGCAGCAGGCCGCTCTCGACCCCTATATGGCCCTGATCGTCGGCTACCGCAAGAGCGGCCTGAGCCTGAACCACATCATCGGCTGCCCGCTCGACTGCGGCTACTGCGTCCGTCATTTCTGGGGCAACTTCGAGGTCAAGACCCCGCACCTGCTGTGCACCGACGAGCAGGCCGTCGAGATGCTGACCAGCCATCACGCATTCCAGCCGCACACTACGCCCATCCAGCTCCTGAACAAGGCCACCGACCCGTTCCTGCCCGGTGTGCGCCCGCACCTGTTCCGTGTCCTGCACGCCCTTGACTGGCGCGGGTTCACCAACCATGTTCTGATCATCACCCGGTTCAGGGTCACCGCCGCCGACATGGACGAGCTGGAAGCCTTGCGGCACCTCCGGGTCACCCTCCTGTTCACGTACTCCGGGATCACCGACCCCCGTATCGAGCCGATCGCGAGGAGCCGCATGACCGTGACATCCATCCGCACCGCGTCCGCCCGCAAGCAGCGCACCGGGGTCGTCCTGTACTGGCGGCCCATCGTGCCAGGCTGGAACGACGATCCCGGCACGATGGCCGAGGTTCTCGGCATCGGAGGGCACGCCGACGCGATCGTGTTCACCGGCTACTACCACAAGCCCGAGAATGCCGCTTACCTGCGAGAGCAGGGTGTGACAGTCCCTTACAGCGAGCAGGACTTCGACCGCCGTAAGGCCCTGCCCGCCGAACTCGATGCGGCTGTCGTCGCCGCCTGGCGTGCCTCGGGCATCGCCACGCCGCTGTTCCGCAAGACCTCCTGCGGTACTGCTTACGCTCACGCCGCGCCCGACTACAACGGCCACTGGGGGATCCGGGAGATCTGCGACATCTGCCCCGCCGCCCAGCGGCAGCGCTGCGCCGACGACCACCGCCAGCCCAGCCCGGCCGATATGGACGGGATCCTGGCCCACCTCGGCTACGCGACTCCCTACCTGATCGATGACGGCCACGTGTGGACCCACGGCCTGGGCGAGCAGCGCCGTTACGCCATCCAGCACACCCTCCGCTACCAGGTCTGGGAACTCGACCAGCCGCACTACCTGCATAGCCACGGCCGCGCCCCCCACGGCTACGCCCCGGACCCCGCCGAGGCGGCGCACTTCACCGCCCTCCGTGACCAGCTCACGGCCCAGGCACGCTATACAGACGACTAGCGACCACCAGCTGGAAGGAGACCAGCGTCATGATCACCACCAGCACCGACCTGTGGGCAGCCGCCCCGCTTGCGGCTCTCGACCTCGAAGGCAGCGGCGCGCAAGACGGCGACAACGAAGCCATCCTCGAAATCGCCGTCATCCCCTTCATCGCCGGGCAGCCCGACATCGCCAGCGCCTACGCAACCCTGATCAACCCCGGCCGGGTCATCCCGCGCCGGCCGTGGATATCTCCCGGCCTGACCACTGCCGTCCTGAAGGCCGCGCCCACGCCGACGGAAGTCGAACCCGAGCTAGCCCGTCGCATCAGCGGACACGTCATCGTCGGGCACAACGTCGGCGTCGACTGGCGCCTGCTCCACCGGCGCCACCCCGCGATCACCCCCGTGGCGCTGATCGACACGCTACGGCTGGCCCGTCACCTCAAACTCGGCACAAAGAACAGCCTCAGCACGCTAACCGACCAGCTCGGACTGACCCCCCAGATAGAACGCCTCGCCCCAGGCAGCCATCCGCACCGGGCACTCTGGGACGCCATCGCCACCGCCCTCCTGCTTCCCGCCCTCATCGCCAAGGCATGGCCCGGCAGTGCGACCATTGCCGACCTGCTCGGCATTGCCGCCATCGACCCCGCGCCCCCTAGGCAGGCCAGACCACGCAAGCAAGCAGCCCAAGGCACCCTCTTCGACCCTGCTACCTGACTCACGGCACCCAGCGTTGCCAACGTGAACCTTACATAAGGGGGCAGGAATAACCGAAGCTGACCAGTTCACCATCGACCGGGCTAACGGACAGCAGTTCGCCACTGGGGCAGGCGGAGTACTCCGCCACGCTCTCGGTCAGGCCCGCGTACTGTCCCCACCTGGAGAGCACCGAGGCCTCCCACGGGCTTGCCGGGACGGCTCAGCGCACAGCTATCCGCAGGCCTAGAGCGGCGGCTCCTTGCGAGGCAGCAGGCACGCGAGGATGAGCGCGGCGGGCCAGGCGACCGGGAAACAGTTCAAGATCACCACAGCCGCGATGCTCTCGACATGCCGGGCCACGGCGACGATGGTGGGCGTGACACAGACAGCAGCGAGCACGACAATAAGGCGGCCCCAGAACCACGGGCTGTTCGCGATAGCCGGACTCATGACGAGCCCCCCGCCCGCTGCCGGTTGACCACCGTCCGCCAGACTTTCCAGGTCGTCATCGTCGCCGTGTGCGAGCTGGAAGCGATCATGCAGGATGTTTTCCTCGGCCTGGGCGCGGGCGGCGGCCAGCCGCCAGCACCCGGGCAGGCCGGCCCGACCCCAGCCCGCCCCCGCCGCGCCACCGGCCAGAACCACCGCGCCCGCGCGGCCCCACCCGGTAACCGGGCGGGAGGTCATGGCCATCTGGGAGCCATGGCCTCCCGCCCGGCACGGATTCCGCTTGCGCCGGTCGGCGCGATCGCCTCAATTTTGAGGAGCCGCCTTGACCTGCGGAAACGTACCTTTGACCTCAGATTTGAGCGGTCACGAATTCGTGGTGGGGAGCTGGACACGTACAGTACATGTCCAGCTTCCCGACTGCCTACGGCAGCCGCCCGGCTTCGTCTAGATCGAACTCGCCGTTGCGGACGCCGGCGACGAATGCGCGCCACTCTTCTTGGGTGTACTGGTGCGCTGGCCTGGTCCAGTCCTTCGTGTCGCAGACGTGCACCGTGCCGTCGTCGCCCTGGCCGACCGCGACGCAGCTAGTACCACCGTTGCCCGAAAAGCTGGACTTCCGCCAGCGGAGATCTACTGTGTCTTCCATATCTCCTCAGCTATCTTCCTGATCAGGTCTCTTGACTGTCCCCGTGGCAGTGCGTCCCCCCGGAGGCGGTTGAACGTTACCGCCGCCTTCCGCACTATCGACGGCTTCCGTGTCGTCTGGTCTTCAACTCCCACCATGATCACGGTATCCGCCGAGCTGTCCGCGCTAGCTATCTCGAATGCCCCGCCTAGGCCAGGGTGTGCCCCGATCCCTGCCGGTATGACCTGTACGACAATGTACGGGCGTTCCGACATCTCCGCGACGTGAATTAGAGCGTCGTGCATGACCGCAGGCGATCCGATCATCCGGTGAAGTACGCCCTCATCGAGTACCACGGAGATGTCTGGCGGGTCGGGCCTGTCAAAGATCCGCTGCCGGGCCAGCCGGGCCGCTACCAGCGCGCTAATGGCCTCATCGGACGTGTCCGTCTGATCGGCCAGGAACAGCGCTCTCGCGTAGTCAGGAGGCTGGAGAAGGCCAGGGATGAGCGTAGGTGCCCAGATCAGGATCGAATGCGCCTCACCCTCAGCTTCCAGCCAGTCTTCAAACCATCCGGGGATGGAAACGCTCCCGGTCGCCCGCCTGGCGAGTGCGCACAGCTCGGCATACAAGCCGTTGCACAGGTCGGGCAGCTTCTCGATGATCTTCGCAGCCACGTCCGGCGTAGGCGGGCTAGCCCCGGTCTCAGCCTTGTTGAGAGTGGTCCGGTCGAACCCGGTCATGCGCGCTAGCGCCTCCTGGCTCGTATAGCCGGCGGCCTCCCTTGCGTCATGCAGCTTCTCGCCCAGCCATGCACCTAGGTCGGTTCTCGGGTCACGATCGTTTGCCATGGCTGTAGGGTCTCGCTTCTGCTGTGTGATGTGGCTGTGACCGCGTTCTCTTCCTGCGTGATCCGCCCCGCCGTCACCGGGATGGTTGGTGACGAGCGTAACCGGAACGTAGCTCCACGATGCCCCTTCACTGTGTGATCGGCAATAAGGATCACGCACCGGGCGTAACCAGCGGGCGCACAAACCCCCCTTCAACCGCCCGGTGCGTGATCCTCCAGACCTAGGGAGGGAACCCGATGGACACGCGACCGGCCGGATTCGCCAGCGACCGCACGGACGATGAACTTCAGCAGGAACGCCAGGACTGGGGCCTAGCGCGGTCGCAGGCTTCGCCCGGCTCACTCGCCGACCGGCTAGCCGCCGCCTACGGCCATGCGGTAGCCGTCGAGCTGGACCGGCGCAATGGCTGACCTGATCAACCGGGACAGCAAGTTCCTGGGGCTGTCGATCCTGGACCTTGAAGCGCTCCGTGTGCAGGCCGGAGACGAGCTGGTCCGGGTACAGGCCAGCGACCCCGCCTCGCCGAGCATCCGCGCGCTGACAGACCACCTCGGGCGGCTCACCACAGAGACTGTGCGGCTGGCATGACCGCCGAGTTCCCGGACACCTCGCTCGCCGAGCTAGCAGAACGGCAGGCGGCGGCCCAGAGAGAAGCCGAGGAAATGACGACGTCGTCATTTCCTCGGATATGCCGATGCCCTCGGTATGCCGCGGTGGTCACGACGGCCGTGGTGTGATGGCGTGGGGTTCGTGCCGGCGCGGCATAGCGAGGTGCGGGTTGGTCAGAGCTGGCTTAGGAAGGCGAGCAGTGAGTCCGGGGCGGTGTAGCGGCCGGGTGCCGGTGTTCCCGGCGGCGTCGTGCGGGCGAGTGCCTGTTCTTTCAGCGCCATGTCGGCATGCAGGTAGATGCGGGTTGTCTCGGGGGATTCGTGGCCCATCCACAATGCGATCACGGTGATGTCGATGCCGCTGTGCAGCAGGGTCATGGCGCAAGAGTGCCGCAGTGTGTGTGGCGTGACGGTCTTGGTGCCGAGCGACAGGCAGCCGCGCGCAGCGGTGGCGGCGTGCTTGGCGATCAGCCGTGCGACGGCGTCGGCGGACATCGGCCGGCCGGCCTGGGTGCAGAACACCGGGGAGGCGCCGTCGCCGCGCCGTTCGCGGAGCCAGGCGGCGAGGTGGCTGACGGTCTGGGCGGTCAGCGGTGTGCAGCGGGTCTTCCTGCCCTTCCCCGTGCACCGGACGTGCGGGCCGGTTCCGAGGTGGATGTCGTTGATGGTGAGGGTGGTGAGCTCGGAGACCCGCAGCCCGGTCTGCGCGGCGAGCAGGAGCAGGGCATGGTCGCGGCGGCCGTGCCAGGTGCGCCGGTCAGGGGCGGCGAGCATGGTCTCGAGTTCTTCCCTGCCCAGGAAGCACACCGGGGTTCTCGGGCCGCGCTTGGCCGGGATGGCCTGGACGCGGCTGATGAGCGCGGCGTGCTCGGGGACGCGCAGCGCGGCGTGGCGGAACAGCGAGTGGATCGCGGTGAGGCGGGCGTTGCGGGTGGCGATGGCGTTGCCGCGGCTGGCTTCGAGATGGTGCAGGAAGCCGCTGACTGCGTCGGCGTCCAGGTCGGCGAAGTCGAGCTGGGCGGGGAGCTTGCCGGTCTGCTGGTGCAGGTGGCCGAGCATGAGCTTGAACGTGTCACGGTAGGAGGCGATCGTGTGGGGGCTGGCCCGCCGCTGGCTCATCAGGTAGTCGGTGAAGAAGGACTCGAGGACGGGTGCGAGCTTGGTCATGCCGGGGTCTCCTTGAACGGGATGAGCCGCCGGGCGGCCAGGGCGAGCAGTTCGGGCGCGGCGGTGACATACCAGTAGGTATCGGATGGGCAGCGGTGTCCCAGGTAGTCCGACAGGACCGGGGCCATCGCGCTGACGTCGGCGCCGTCGCGATACCAGCGCAGGTAAGTGGCGACCGCGAAGCTGTGCCGGAGGTCATGCACCCTTGGTCTTGGCCGGCCCGGCGGCGCGCTGATGCCTGCCCGCTCCAGGATCTGCCAGTAGGTGGCCCGGGCGATGTTGGGGTGCAGTGCCCGGCCGGTCGTGGCGAGGAAGAACGTGCCCGCCGCCGGGGCCGGGCAGTGCCGGTCGCGGATGACGGCGTAGCGGGCGAGCGCGGCGGTCATGGTGGGGTGCAGCGGGATGAGGCGGACTTTGCCGTATTTCCCGGTGACGCGGAGCACGCCGGCGTCCAGGTCGGTGTCGCCGCGGGTCATGGTGAGCGCCTCGGATATGCGCATGCCGGTGGCGGCGAGCAGGCTGATCAGGGCCTGGCAGGTCGCGGCCCGCATCGGCGGGCTCAGCGTGCCCGCCGCGGTGATGAGCGCGGAGATCTCCTGCGGCGTGTAGAGGTAAGGGGCGGGCCGGCGGGCGGTCGCCGTGAGCAGGCGCGGCGGCGGCACCTCGCAGGAGGGGTCGAGGGCGGCCAGGTGGCGGGCGAAGCAGCGGATGACCGACAGCCGCTGGCGGCGGGTGACCAGGCCCGCTGATGTCGAGCACGCCCAGTCCAGTGCGTGCCTGGTGGTCAGGCTGGCCTGGCCGGCGCGGTCCATCTGGGTGGCGAAGTCCGTCAGCAGCCGTCCCTGGCAGCCGAGCCGGTGCCCCAGTGCGCGGCGCATCGCCAGGTATTCCTCGGCCCGCTCGAGCATCGACGTCATAGCATCGCTCCTTCCGGGCAGGGCCGGGCCAGCTCGCCCAGCCGGGCGATGTCGGCCCGGGCGTAACCGGCGGTGGTGGTCAGGTCGCCGTGGCGCAGCAGCTGGGCGATCTCCTCCAGTCCCGCCCCGCGGGCGAGCAGGTCGCAGGCCAGCGCGTGCCGCAGCCTGTGCGGCCCGAACGCTGGGATGCCCGCCCGGCGGCACGCCCGGACCACGATCCCGCCGGCGGATCCGGCGCCCAGCCGGCCGTATGGCGCGACCGCGGTCGTGAACAGCCACGGGCTGGACGGCTGGCCGGGCCGGGCCGAGGTGAGGTACCCGGCGATCGCGTCCCCTGCATCGGCCGGGAGCGGCAGCACGTCCCTGCGGTTCCCCTTCCCGCGGACGGCCAGCAGGCCCTCACGCCAGTCCACGTCGGCGAGCCGCAGGGAGGCGACCTCGCCGGCGCGCAGCCCCAGCCGCGCCATCACCAAGATGACCGCGTAATCGCGTGCCCCCAGCCCGGTGCCGCGGTCGCATGCGCCGAGCAGCTGCCGGACATGACCGCTGCTGACAGGCGCGGGCAGGCGGACGCCGCGTTGCCGTGCCGCGGTGGGGACCGACCCGGCCAGCGGCATGCCGACGTGGCCATCGGCATGCAGGAAGCGCAGCAGCGAGCGCAAGGCGGTCACGATCAGCTTGGCGCGGGATCCGCCGTGCCGCGGGCACTCCTCCATGACATAGGCCGTGACCTGGCCGGCCCGCAAGCCGGCCACGCCGTCCTCCCCGCCTGGCAGCCAGGCCAGGAACGCTCCGGCCATCTGCACGTACCGGCCCGTCGTGCTGGCCGCCAGGCCGCGCTCGGCGATCAGGTAAGCACGGTACCGGCCGAGCAGCCCCGCAGCACTACGGCCGAGCGTGACCTGCATGCATTCCGCCAGCGGCGCCAGGCACCGCGAGGTCAGCCATTTAGCGCATCCGGCGTGGCGCCGGGCGGCGAAGAACTCGTCGATGACCGCGCCGGTCACGTCCCCGGCGGCCAGGCCCCGGCACTGCAGCCAGCTACTCAGCTTCGCGGCCAGGCCCATCAGCTCCGCGGCTGACCGATCCGAGTAGCCCTTGCGGGCCAGCACCTCGCTGAACGCACCCGCGAACGGCGCCAGTGGCCCGCTCACCCCGCCCGGAGCGAGGCGCGGCCGGCCTTCGTGGAACCCCATGATCTCCTCCTGCCCGTTGAACGGCACTTACCAGGAGGACCGGCAAGAAGGCGGATCATGACGCCAGAACGGGACCCGGATATCCCGAGCAGCCAAGCACCGGGCATCAGGCAGTAAGCGCCCGCCCGCCCGGCCGCGGCATACCGAGGGCATCGGCATATCCGAG
>Ga0209530_1000078_pt1 | contig 79497 bp, 61 predicted proteins | sample BlaSpr_A8_Ref_O1_FD_187987 | JGI IMG/M metagenome (GOLD analysis project Ga0209530, IMG submission 187987) | Forest soil microbial communities from Thunder Bay, Ontario, Canada - Black Spruce, Ontario site 2_A8_Ref_O1 (SPAdes) (version 2) | ecosystem: Environmental > Terrestrial > Soil > Boreal...
GCGCATTGCGGCAGTGTTGAGCTTGTATGAAGGATCAATGCGTGCGTTGGCGATCACGCGGAAACCGGCAACTAGATGTGTTTTGCATTGGACTAACCGACTTGTCCAGGACACGAACGCATGTTCAACCCTCTGTTCTGGGAAGACAGCATTCAGTTCATTTCCCGGAGGTGCCGGCATCCTGACTGCTGGTTAGCGTGTGCGCCTTCTCCAGCATCGCGTCAAGCGCCGCGCGCGGATAGAGCTTACCGCCGAGCACAACGGCCTGAATCGAGCGCGTGTTATGAATGTCGGCGAGCGGGTCCTTATCGAGTAAAACAAAATCGGCAGTCTTGCCAACCTCAATGGTTCCGCGGCGGTCAAGTTGCCCCATAAACTCAGCGGCATTTCGAGTGGCGGCCTGGAGAGCGGCAAGCGGAGATAGTCCGGCATCGACCAGCAGAGCGAGCTCATCATGGATGCCGAAGCCGGGGAAGCATTGCGGATTCATGGTGTCGGTGCCGGCGAGGATAGGAACGCCCGCCCGGTACATGAGCCCCACAAGCTTCACGGATTCGTCAAATTGAAGCCGATTCAATTTGGCAATTGCGGCCCGAGGCTCGGGAGGAACGTTCTGGTAATAACCGGCATCCCATTTCGCTCGCACCTCTTTGCTCAAATATTTCAATCGTGGGTCATTCGCGAGCAACGGATCGTCGATCTGCGCGCGCAGCAAAGTGAGGGTGGGACATTGCCACGTTCGATTTTTCACGAAGAGCGCAAACAAGGACTGCGCGGTGGCCTCGTCAAACGTTTCAACGACGCGCATGTTAAGGCGAATGATGCTTTTCCCTGAATCTATCTTTTGCGCCAGAGTCGCGCCCGGCGCCCGGAACAACGCTTCTTGCCGCTGCATCTCAGAAACAATCGACTTTTCTTCTTTTGAGCAGCCGTCCGCCACGCGTGTCAGATGCTCGATGCTTTTCTGGCCAGCGTCGGACGCTTCTGCAGCGGTTACCGATTCTGGAACATGCCCTTCGAATGGAATACCACACTTGTTGGCCTCGTCGGCGATAGCGAAGTAAGCGTCGCGGGATAACCTGCTATAGACCTTGATGAAGTCTGCGCCACGCGCTCGCTGTTGTTCCACTACTTCGCGCCCCTGAGCTTCATCGGTGACAACAATGGATTCGGGCCAGACGGGATTTGGACCATCGATGATGGGACTGCCGAGGTAGATGGCCGGCGATGGATCTTCACTGGAAGCATGGGTAGCGCGCCACGCATGGGCGTCAGGCGGACCTGACATGTCACGTACGCCGACAACTCCGTTAGCCAGAAAAAGAAGGTGGCTCCAGGGAGCGCGGGCGTCTGAGGCGCCGTGGACATGCATATCCCACAAGCCAGGGATGAGAAACTTGCCTGTGCCGTTGACGACTACGGCTTTTCCTGGGATACGTGTCTTTTTCCATGGACCGATTGCAACGATACGATCGCCATCTGCGATTACCGTCATGTTCGGCTCGGGGCCACGGCCAGTCGCGTCAATCACTGTCACTCGTTTGATCACAAGCGATTGAGACCAGGAGCAGGAGACGAATAGAGTGAACAGGAGAATCAGATGCAGGTCGCGAGCTGCGGGACATCGCGAAAAAGGCCGTAAGCATTCGCACGCAAATTGCGGAGTTAGGGAGCGAGTGATTTCACACCTCATCCGTGCTTGCAAGTATAGACAATTTCCTGCCCACCTACATGCCGTCGAAAAAATCCGTCAGCACTGTTGTAACATCCCCATTACACTCATTGACCGCGGTTTTTTGGCGAACAAACGGTGCAATCGTGTGCTATCTACGGAAGTCGTTTGTCTTTTCAGAGGATACTGGTTCCTTGTCGCTCGATCGCGCTGGTCAAGCGCTGTTCGCAGAGCGTTCAAACCGACCGTTGAGAGGAGGTCCCCATTGAACTGGAATAGATGGGTTCGGCAGTTGCACCGTTGGCTGTCCATCGCCTTTACGTTGGTCGTTATCTTCAACGGCGTCGCCGTGTTTAAACACAGGTACACTAACTGGATGGGCCTCTTGGCGGTGGCCGCGCTCGCCTTGATGTTTTTCACGGGTATGTATTTGTTCGTATTGCCCTACCTCACGAAGTGGCGGAGCGAGCGACGGGCCGATTGAACTGGCCGCGTGGAGAAAGTCTGCATCGTTTCTTTGCTTGCCGCACGAAAGATTGATCCTGTTTGCGGAGGTTAGCGTCCTCGTCGCGGTTACGCTCATTGGCCGGGGTTGCCGCCCGATAGGGCTGGGCCGCTGGACCCTTCGACTACGCTCCGGGCAGGCAGCCGGAGGGCGGCTGTTCCTACATGAGTTTTTAGTGGATTGCGGGTTCTGCGGGTGTCAGAGCTGCTTTCACCGCTTCACTTGGTAGTTCGTCTCCACGGAAATACTTTTCTTTTTGTTTCAAATCTTCGGTTTTCATTTCTGGCATGGCTTCGTAGGGCTTGGAGTAGTCGTTGGCGGCGTTCCAGAATAAGAAGCCGATGCCGCCTTTTTCTTTGGCGGTGGCGACCTGAATTTTAATGTATTCGGGCGAATAGGTTTTGGTGCGCCAGTGGAAGGCTTGCAGCCAGGGGCGGATGACCACGCCGGTGTTCTTATTCCCGTCAGGATGGGTGATGAGTTCGAAGCGCTGCATGGATTCGCCGATGAAGTGCTCGGGGGCGTCGCCGGGGTGCTCGATGTTATCCATGCCGAAGAAGTGCGAGGGGTAGATCATGGGGCTGAGGACGTCGCAATATTTGGCCATGCCGACGATGTCCTGGCCGGTGTGGGAGAGATCGACCTGACGCTGCCAGGCCATGACGCCGAAGACGTCGAGGGAGAGCAGGACGCCGGTGGGGTGGAGTTGGGCGTAAGCCTTTTTGAGGAAGGCGGTGATTACGTCGGAGCGTTGCATGCCGCGGGGTACCTGGCAGGCGGCCGTCGTGGCGGAAGATTTTGGTGCATGCCTTTCCTCGGTTCCGCCTTGCTTCGCATCGGCGGGACGGCCGAGGCGGCCATCGCTACATGGGTGTTGTTGGTTTTCGGATTCCGCCTGGCCGGTTTGGTAGACGAATGCGGCGTCTTTTTGGTCGCCTTCGGCGGGGAAGCGGACGTAGTCGAATTGAATTTCGTCGGCGCCGGATTGGGCGACGAATTTGGCGAGGGCGATGTTGTAATCCTGGACTATGGGGTTGGAGGAATCGGTCCAGACCAGCTTCCCGTTTTCGCGCCAGGGCTGGCCGGTTTTGTGAGAATGCACGGCGAGTTCGGGATGGGTGACGACCAGGCGCTCGTCGCGGAAGATGGCGATGCGGGCGATGGCGTGCATGTTTTCGGAGTGCAGGAAGTGCACGAACTTGGGCAGGTCGTGAATGTAGACCTGATGCTTGCCGAGCAGCGGATGTTCGAAGGGGATGGTAACGCTGCCGTCGGAATCTTTGATGTCGAAGACGACGGCGTTGCCGCCGACTTGGCGCCAGTGGCGGATGATACGGAGCCCGTGATCGCTGGCGGCCATGATGCCGGTGAGATAGATGGCGCGGACTTCGAAATCTTTGGCGACGGGGATGGTGTGCTCGACGATGGGTGCGGGGAGGATTCCGGGGATGGCGATTTGTTCGCCGGGCTTGAGAATGTTGCTGGCGCGATTGCCGTTGGAGGCGCGGATGGCGTCGGCCAGTTCGCTCGAAGTGAGATAGCTTGTGTTCTTTAGATATTGGTGGGCGAGGGCAGGGATCGTGTCTCCGCGCCTGGCGGTATAGAGCTCAGTGGGCGAGGAGAATTTAGGCTCTGGAATTTCGACTTTGGGTACGGGAACGGTGGCGGCGACAGGTTCTATTTTTACCTCTCCAATCTTTGCGGCTTGCGGCGGGGCGGCTGGTTCCGCGGCGCGCGCGAATGAGAACTCCGAGTTGAGCCGGACGGCGGCTAATGCGAAGAGAAGACACGATACGGCTGCGATGATGTGGATCGAGGAACGACGCAAGTGGGCCTCCGAGGCACGCCTGAGCCGGATGCTATCGCGCGATTCTGGTTATGAATAGTTACCGAGGAGCATCTCCCTTGGAAAATCAAGGTCAAAATCTTTAACACAGAGGAGCATAGAGGGGGCACAGGGTAGCACAGGGGAATTCTTAGGAGTTCGACGCCGGAACTGTGCCTTCCTTCTTGCGCAAAGTATTTCGCTTGTGGGGCTTTTGCTTTTGGGCGAGGTCTGGTTTAATGTCGTGGCCGCGGCTGTAACTCCAGCAGATGCAACTCTTTCATTTTCCTGAAGGGTACTTAAGGTCGTGGCGAGCGTCTTGCTTATTTGTAAAGCACCTGGGACGGGTTGCCGGTCAGGTGAGCGACATGTTTCCAAATGACAAAATTTGTCATCCTAAGTAGAGTCGCAAGCCGAGCCGGGAAAACTTCTGGGAAAACGTGGTCAGGGCCATGGGTCGGCCTGGAAAAGGAATAGGATGCCGGTTCCGACCGGCCAGTGAATTATGCGAACGAACCTTGCAACCGTGCTCGATCCGAACCGCCGCAGCAACGATGCTGGAGAGTTTGAAGCCACCCTGCGCCGCAAGATCGTGGGGCAGGATGCGGCGGTGGAAAAGGTCGCCGAGATTTACCAGATGTTTCTGGCGGGGCTGAATGCGCCGGGGCGTCCGGTGGGGAATTTGTTGTTTCTGGGGCCGACCGGTTCGGGTAAGACGCGCGTGGTGGAAGCCATGGCGGAGGCGTTGTTTGGGGATGCGCGGGCTTGCATCAAGATCGATTGCGCGGAGTTTCAGCATTCACATGAGATTGCGAAGTTGATCGGATCGCCTCCGGGATATTTGGGGCATCGGGAGACGCATCCGCTGCTGACGCAGGAAGCATTGAACCAGTGGTTCACGGAGAAGCTGAAACTTTCGATTTTGTTGTTTGACGAAATCGAGAAGGCTTCGGATTCGCTCTGGCAGCTGTTGTTGGGAATTCTGGATAAGGCGACGCTGACGCTGGGGGATAACCGGCGGGTGGATCTGTCGCAGTGCATCATCATTTTGACTTCGAACCTGGGCGCGAGTGAGATGACGAATCTGGTGGATGGCGGGTTCGGGTTTGCGCCGAAGGCGGTGGAAGTCGACAACAACTTCGACGACAAGATTCAACGCACGGCAGTGGAAGCGGCGCGGCGCAAGTTTACGCCGGAATTCATGAACCGCATCGACAAGACAGTGGTGTTCAAGACGCTGCGGGACGAGCATCTGGCACAGATTCTTGAGATTGAATTGGGGATGGTGCAGCAGCGGGTGCTGATGGCTGCGGGCGCGAACCAGTTCGTTTTCAATTGCACGACGGGAGTGAAGAACTTCTTGCTGAAGGAAGGGACTGATCCACGGTACGGAGCGCGGCATTTGAAGCGGGCGATCGAGCGGCATCTGGTGTTTCCGCTGGCGAATCTGGTGGCGACCGGACAGGTGAAGCTGGGCGATTTTGTGCGCGTGGATATGGCTTCGGAGACGCAGATGATTTTCGTCAAAGAGGCGGAGAATACCATGGCGCCGATCCTGCTGGAACGCTACGGAGCGGCTGCCGCGGCATTGCCCGCCGTGCGCACAGCGCGGACCGCCGTGAACAATCGACGCGATCTGGGCGCGAGTCCGATTGCGGAGAGCAAATAAAGTTTGGGTAGGTAAAAAACTCGTTAGACCGCATCTCACGAGTTTTCCCTTCGGCGCCGGATTGATTCCGGCGCCTTTTTTTGTTATGGGCAGTGCAGTCTGCCGGTGCCTAGGAGAGAAGAATTCGAGCTTCGCTCGACTGGACAGCCCCTTCGGCTTCGCTCAGGGCAGGCTGGGGGCGGCTGTCCCTACATAAGCTATGATTTGGTCGAGCTTAGGAGGTACGGATGCCGCTTACATTGACGTGGCAGGAGGTTGCGATCCGGCTGACGCTCTCCGTGGTCGCGGGGGCGCTGATTGGGCTGGACCGCGGGGAGCGCGGGCGGGCGGCCGGGTTGCGGACGACGTTGTTGGTCTGTCTGGCCGCGGCGGTGGCCATGGTGCAGACCAATTTGCTGCTGGCGACGCGGGGAAGGTCGCCGGATTCGTTCATCATGATGGACCTGATGCGGCTGCCGCTGGGCATTCTGACCGGGATGGGATTTATTGGAGGCGGCGCGATTCTGCGGCGCGATGGATTTGTGCTGGGGGTGACGACGGCAGCCACGCTGTGGTTTGTAACTGTGATTGGATTGTGTTTTGGGGGTGGGCAGATCGGGTTAGGAGTGGCGGGTACAGCGCTGGGAATGATGGTGCTGTCAGGACTGCGCTGGTTCGACTACAGCGTGAAAAAAGACCAGCACGGAGAGCTGCTTGTTACCACAGATGGCGAGTCGCTGGACGAGGGGGCGATTCGAGAAATTGTACAGAAGGCAGGATACAAGATTGTGAGCGTGTCTTCCGTGGCGTGGGACAAGCAAACAGAAAAGCGCAGCATTGAGTTCCTGCTGCAGTGGAGGGCGGTGCCGGAGAAGGTGGATACTCCGCCGTTTCTCCAGGATTTGTTGAACCATTCGCAGGTGGCGACGGCGCACTGGAAGGTCTCATAAGAACACGCCGTCAGGCTAGCTTGCATCGAGAGCGTGCGAGGGTCCCGACAGGGCAGAGTTGTGGCATGATTGCTCTATTCAACGGGAGGGGAGCTATGACCTGCCGAGTTTTCAAGATGCTTGCGGTAGTTTCCGTTTTTCTCGCTTTTTTTTCATGCGTGCTCTGCTTTGCGTCCTGCCCGATCGATCACATTCTCCTGAACGGACACGTCGCAGATGCTCCAGAAAAGGGCAGTGTGAAAGTGCAGTTGGTTTATGCGAATCATGGTGCGGGCGATAGGGTGGAGTTGAGCTTGGATGGGGCGGAATTTCGGACGGATGTGCCATTTCTTACGCAGAGCCGAGGACCGGTACTGAACGGACTTGGGGAAAAGTGCAAGCGCAAGCCGGAGACGGTGATTGTGATGCTGGTGGCGGGAGAGCATGAGTACGATCGAGTGTCGCTAGATATGGCAGGTGATTTCAAGAAGTTGGGTTCCGATAGTTATGTTTTACGCTCGGAGATTGTGCTGCATGGGAAGGGTGCGGGCGTTCGATAGTTGATTCTTTAAAAAGTTGCGTGGCTCTGCGCCGAACAGATTGTCGAAAAATTATCTTGCCAGCACGAAGCAGACCTCAGGCGCTAAAGCGCGGCTATATTGGTGGAGTAGACGGCACGACTGAAGTCGTGCCCTTCCCGAACCTCCTCCGAAGCTCTCCCGAACCTAGAACCTCCCGAACTTCAAGAGCTTTCCGAACTTCCGGAGCTTCCCGAACCTCTTCGCGAGGAGTTTTCACCATTGGCGCCCACTTCTCGCAAAGGACGCGAGAAGTGGGGCACCGAGGTGAAGTTCTGGTTAGAAGGTTATTAGGCCTTTGATCTGGAGGGCACGGGGCGAGGCGTCGCCGCCCAGGAAAGAGCCGAAGATGCTGGTGGGGTCGCCAACGGTGCGGACGATGCTGCCGAATTGCGGGTTGGCTATGTCTCCCACGGGCTGATCGAAATTGGGATGGTTGAGAATGTTGAAGGCCTGCGCGCCGAACTGGAATTTTGCACCTTCCCAGTGCGGAATGGGGATGGTCTTCATGAGAGTTAAATCAGTGTCGAAAAATTTGGGGCCGTAAACCTGATTGCGGCGCTGAGCGCCGAAAGTCGCGACGCCGCCCGGGCCGACTGGGGAACTGAATTCAGTCGGAGTGAGGCACGGCGTGCTGGTGGCGGAGGAAGTGCAGTTCAGCGGGCCCACAGAGGAGTTGGCGAAAAGATCCAAGCCGGTGGCAGGTCCGTAATTGAATTCGTTCAATATGCCGGTACTGCCGGAATCGATGACGGTGAAGGGCAAGCCGGTTCGCGCGAAGAACGTACCCGAGACTGTCCAATCCAACAGAGCGCCCCACAGGCCATGCAGATTGGGAGTGTTGTAGACGTAGCTGGCGGACACCTGGTGACGGGTGTCGTAGTCGGCGTTGCCGTAGTTGTAGGCCTTGAAGTTATAGGGAGCCTGCGGAGCAAGAATGCTGGTGTTGGTGTCGAAGTTAAAGGGCAGAAAACCGCCATTGGAAATATCGTCGAGGGCGTGGCTCCAGGTGTAATTGGCCTGGACCTGGAGGGAGTTCGAGAGATGGCGCGTGAACTCGATGGTGACTCCGTTGTAGTTGGACACTCCTGGATTGGAGGCTTCAGTGACTACGGAGAAGCGAGAATCGATGGGAGCGGTGGGCAGGCCGGTGAACGACGTGACCGGGGTTCCGGCAGCGGTGCTCAGCAAGCCCAGACAAGAAGCGCCGCAATAACTGTTAAGCGCGGGATTCAACAACGCCAGATAGCTTCCGTGGTTTCCGACGTAGTTCACCGCGAAAGACATCTTCGAACCCAGGGGCTGCTCGATCTCGAAATTCCACTCGTCATAGGTGGGGTAATGGATATTATGTGCGGAGTTGGTGATGGCCGGAGGAGTGAAGAGCGGGGCAGCAGCCGAAATCTGGGCAAGGTTCAGTCCGGAGGCAAAGCCGGTCGTGAAGGCCGCATTCGATGCCGTGGTCGCGGTCTGCGCGCTCGCGGGCAGTCCGGGAGCAAGCAAGACTCCAGGGCCGCCGGTAACGAATGTATTTTTTAGAGGAGAGTTGGTGTCGAAAGAGGTTGCGATGGTTCCAGGGAAGACATCGGCGAAGATGCCGATGCCGCCGCGGAAGACTGTTCCGGCATCCCCGCGAGGTTGCCAGGCGAAGCCGAAGCGGGGTTCCCAACTGACGCCCTGGTAGTTAGGCAGCGCGGTATGGAGGCCAGTCACAATTGCCTGATTGTAGGGCTGGGAGGCATCGTGCGAAATGGCCGAGAAGGAATTGCTCAAACGGGCAAAACAATTCGTTTGGCAAATGGGATCGGAGTTGTGCTCGAGACGCAGGGCGAGCGTGATCTTCAGGTGCGGCTTGATGCTAAATTCATCCTGACCGTAGAAGCCCAAGGCATAGAGAGCGAGCGGCTCAGTTGGCCTGACCGCGTAGGCCTGCTCGTAAGTATCCACATTGCCGGCATAGAAACTGCCTAAGCTGGCGAATTCAGCGATGGGAACGGTCGCGGCAAAGCCCCCGGGCGTGTAATCAGTGATGTCATTGCGACGGAAATTTACGCCGAACTTGAGGTTGTGTTTGCCTTTTTGCCAGGAGTAGTCATCGGAAATCTGATACTGAGTGACGTTGCGTCCCTGGGGCCATTCGGAATACTGCAAGGGATTGCCAGCCGGAGAGCCAGGACTGTAGAACTCTCCGTTAAGAAAAGCCAGATCGTAGGGTAGAAGTCCTTGCGAGTTGGGAAGGCTTGCGGTGGAGAAAACGGCGCTATACCAGGCTCCGGAAATAATCAGTTGATTGACGCCGTTGGCACCGACGGAGTGACTTTCCTGGAGTTGACCTTCGTACTGCGGCTGATGACTGAGCGCATTCAAAAGCGGGTTCAGCGGATCGGTGTAGGTAGCCTGTAGTCCATGATCGGTGCGGAAGTGGACGAAGAAGCGATCCTTGTTTCCGATGTTCTGATCGACACGAGCGGTGAGCAGCCACTCGTCGGTCAGGTTATCGACGTTAGACTGGAACTGAAGAGCGCAGGGAGCGCCTCCGGCCAGGGCAATGCCGCCATCGCAGCCGCCGCCGGGCAAAATGTTTGCCGCACGGCCGTAGCCCGAAGCGTTGTTGTAGACGGAAAAGATGCGATTGTAGAAGGGAATTTCGGCGGCATTGCCGACGGTAGTGAGATTGGCGAGGGTAGCGGTCTCAAAGGCGGCGCTAGGAACGTTTACGGGCTCGGCAGTTGGTATCAGCAAACGAAGGCCTTCGGTATCCATGAAGAAGAAGGTTTTATTCTTCACGATGGGACCTCCGATGGAAGCCGCCCACTGGTTCGCATTGTCGAATGGACGCGGGGTTACGGGCGTGGTGTGGTCGTTAAACCAATCGTTGGCGTTGAGAACGCTTCCATTCCAGAAATATTCGGCGTTGCCGTGGAAGTGGTTGCTGCCCGACTTGGTAACGTAATTTACGTTGGCACCGGCAAGTTCGCCGTATTCGCCGGAGTAGCCGTTATTGACGACGGTGGCTTCGCGAACGTCATTCGCGCCCAGGAAAAGATTGGTAGCACCGGAGTTATTCAGGTTGAGGAAGGGATCGTTTTCATTCATGCCATCGACGGTGAACAGATTGGAAGTCCCGGAGATTCCGAAGGTGGCGCTATTGCCGTATCCGGCCTGCGTATTCATAGTGGCGCCGGGAGCAGTTTGAACGTAATAGGTGAGATCGTTGCCTGGGTTCGGCATGTTGGCAATGATTTCGGGGGTGATGGTGGTGGCAATATTTCCATCTTGCGTCTGAACTACGCTGCCACCGGCAGTGACTTCAACGGTAGTACTGGAAGTCGCGACGTTGAGTTTGAGATTTACGGTGCTGCCCTCTCCGACGTTCACAACGACATCGTGTTCCACGGTTTGGAATCCGGAAGCGGTCACCGAGAGCGTGTAATTCCCGGGATTTAAGAGGCCGAAGCGGTATCCGCCGGAGCCGCTTGTGGTGGTGTTTTGTTTCGCTCCGGTATCGCGATTAGAGAGACTGACGGTGGCGTTTGAAACTGCTGCTCCAGAGGAATCCTCGATCGTACCGGCGATATCGCCAGAGGTAAGCGATTGCGCCGAGGCGTGGGTTGAGCAAAGGATCATAGATGAAAGAAAAAAGAAGAAAGCAAACGTTGCGGCGTAACGAACGAGTGGAGCTTGCGGTTTCATAAAATCGTCCTCCGAAGAGTACTCATCGAACTGCGAAGTTGCTTCATGTAAATGTGAAGTGTTGCCGAATCACTGGAGGGTGGAACCGACGAGGTTCGTCGTTCGCCGTGCAACAGAAGGGGAAACTGGACTTAGCAGATGTAAGCTCAAACCCACTACGGGCACAGCAACTGCAATGACCTGACAACTAAAAAAATCATGAAAGATGATCGAGCGAAATACTATCGGTAAAAAACCTTAACTGGTGAAATGGAAATACCTGACGGAAAAACAAAAACAGAAGAAGACAAATTGTGAGGAGCGAATCAAATTGGTGATGCGATCATCTGGAGGATTAGTTTTTGGCGGCGAGTTCTACTTCTTCATACAACTCGGGCAACTGGCGCGCGTGATCGGGTGAACTTCCAAATCGCGCGGCTTCATAGGCATTGGTAAAGCGGGCAACCGGGGCGCGCAACTTTTCGTTTTGGATGATGCGAACAAATTCCTGCGGAGTTTGCTCTGCGGATTTTGTCAGACCGCAGCGCGACAAGTATTTCGCCATCCGCTGGTACCACATGGCTGCGGCTTCATGCGGCGAGTCTTCAGGATGTTTTCGCAGCTTTCTGGCGCGGAGCATACGCGCCAAGCGGAAGCCACCGGCGAGCAGGAATAGGAGCAGTGCGGCGGCAGCGCCATATGCAAGCCACCGTGCCGGCGATTGTTCGGCTTGTTTTTCACTGCGACGGGCTGCATTCAGCAGTTGGGTATATCGCATGTGCATCCAGAAGCGCATTTTCTCCAGCGAAGTGCGCGTGCCGCCGGCGGCGGCTTTTCCCAGGATGTACTGATGCGAGGAGTCGTAACTGATGATCCATTCGCGCCAGAAGGATTGAGCGGCATCCAGATAGAGCATCGCCCGCTCCCAGCCCTCGGGGGTTGCGATTTCGCCTCCGGGGGTAGGATCGAATGTGACCCAGCCCGAGCCTGGGAAATATGCTTCCACCCAGGAGTGCGCATTTTTCGCCCGGATCACATAGTTGCCAGTGACGTCGTTGAACTCATCGCTGCGAAACCCATTCACAACCCGAGATGGGATCTGCAAAGTGCGAAGCATGACGGCCATGGAAGAGGCGAAGTATTCGCAGTGGCCTTGTTTTCGATCGAAGAGAAAATTTGCCAGAGGATCGGCGACTGGAGAGCGCGGAAGTTGCAGGGTGTAGGCGTAATGGGTTCGGAGATAGAGTTCGATTGCGGATGCTTTGTCGTAGTTATTGGAAGCGGAAGCGGCTATGTGCGCGGCCAGTTGGGGTATACGAGGATCCAGCTTGGGAAGTTGCAGATACGATCTGGCGAAATCGGGTAAAAAGGAAGAGTTGCTGGCGGCGCGAAGTTCGGAGGGCGACGGACGGGAGATATCTGATTCTGCCTCATAAATGCTGACAGGGTGCTGGACATCCAAATCGTAAATAGCGCCGCCGGCGTCCATTGAAATACCACGATATGCACCTTTGACGCGGTGAGCCCAGGGAGCGAGGAAAAAAATGTTGGTGCCAATCGGCTCCAGCAGTACATGGTAATGAATCAAGCGGGCCGGGTTGAGCGACGCCGATTGACTTTGTGGGGGGTGAACGCTGGTGGTTTCGTGGCTGGCCTTGCTTTTGCCAGTCACGCTTTGGCCGATCGTGCTTTGGGCGATCGTCTTCTGGCCGAAGGATGGGATGGAGAAGCTGCCGTCGAATGCCCTGGGCAGAATGTATTGCTCGTGTAGATTGGACCAGTTTTTGCCGTCAAAATTTGCCAGCGATACGCCGCGCCAGTGCAGTTCATAGCGGCCGTGTTCGTCTCCATCGATCTGAATGTGCATGACGACGGCGTTGGATTGCTGAATCTCGCCGATGCGCCCCAGTTGTACGTGGTCGCTGAAGCCGGTGGAGAGATCGGTGCCAAACGAATAGCCACCGAGATAACCCGCAGACATGCGCGGCAGAAGAAAAAATACGAGCGCTGCGCCAACCAGGATCAGGACAACCAAGCTGGGGACGAGGCGGGCCAGAGAGTAGGCCATGTGCCGGTGCTCATACGCGTCAATCGAATGCTGCGCTTGAAATCTGGCGGCTCGCCCGGAGCGGCGCATCTCCATGAGAAGAAAAGTGGCGACGGCCAGCAGCATGAATCCCGCGAAGAAGAGCAGGAAAACGCTGTCGACGGTGAGCACGGCGGAGGCCAAGACCATAAGAAATGACAGGACGGCCAACATGATGTAATCGCGGTCACGACGCAGAGAAAACGTGCGCACGACAACCGCAAAGAGAACCAGGTGAACTGTGGCTGCCAAAAAGGCGCGGGAGAACCAGAAGTAATCCGCGGCGTAAAAAAGAAAATAAACAATCGTGAGAGGGGTAGTCCAGCGCTCGGAAATGACGACGCGACGCCGCTCCGCCAGAAGATAACCGCGAAAAGCGAGAGCCGCGCCGGTCACCACCATGGCGGGGATATCCAAGCCGCCGGTGCTGGCCAGGGTTGCAAATCCGGTCAATACAAGCAAATAGAGGGAGAGCTCGAAGTATTTGTTGACCGCCTGCGGAATCGGGATCACACCGGATTGGGAGATGGCAGTAGGCATTTTGCTGGTGATTGCGAGGTAACTTCTATTGTTCGACAAGTCAGGTCTAGATGGAAGGCTTTCCCAGGCTTTTCTTGCACCGGAAGTCACTTGTGTTTTTTGGATGGGCGAGAGGCAGAAATGAACCTCGAAATTGAGCAGCGGGCGGCCGAGAGGAACAAGTTTGCTAGAATGGAGCAGGTCAGGCATCGGTCTTACGCGACGTACTCTCGCCAACCCCGCCAGGTCCGGAAGGAAGCAACGGTAACGGGCTCTTGCGTGTGCAGTGAGTCCCCGGTGCCTGGCTTATTTGTTTTGTTTTCTTAAGCGCCTCCACGGTCGGAACCTCCTTTACACAGTCTTTACAAGTTTCTACGCAAGAAGACCGGCATTTCTACGTTATCAATATGTCAGTGATGGGAAAATTCCAGGCGAAAGGTTTTTAAACATGCGTACTGTTCCGTCGAAGCAAGCTTCTCCCACCGTTACCATTCGTGTTGCCGGCAGCCTTTCGCAAGGGCACTTGACCTACCTGAACGAGTTGGTGACTTCTGCTGTTGAGTGCGCTCTGTGGCCTATGCTGGATTTGGGTTGTCTTGTGGAACTAGACCGGGAAGCGCTGAGCTATTTGGTCGGAGGGGAAGGTAGCGAATTCGGGATTGTTGGATGTCCGAATTTTATTCGCGAGCGGATGCAGTACGAAAAGGAATTTCGGGCGGCGTAGTTTTTGAGGTTGGTTAGAGGGTTGCGGCAGCTTTGGAGAACGTTCAACCACCAAGGTCACGAAGGTACACGAAGGAACGCTCGCGGGCCGATTGCCTTCGGGACACTTCATTTTTAGGATGGTCCACCATCAAAGGTTAGACATTCTGGCTTGATTCGTTCAAAATACTGGATTCCCCGCAGAGGAGATCTCATTTGAACGATTCGGGCCAGTCACCGCGCAGAAGGGTAAAAATCAGCGCTCTCGGCACATACGTGCCGCCACGTCTTCTCACTAACGCCGACCTGGAAAAAATGGTCGATACCAACAACGATTGGATTCTGAGCCGCGTAGGCATTCGCGAGCGGCACATCGTCGATAAGGGTGTGGCGACCAGTGATCTGGCCGTAGAAGCCGCGAAAAAGGCTCTTGCCAAGCGGGGACTGAACGCGAGCGATCTCGACGTCATCATTGTTGGCACGGTTACGCCTGATATGTTTTTTCCTTCCACGGCGTGCCTTGTGCAAAATAAACTGGGCGCTACGGGAGTATGGGGGTTCGATCTTTCGGCGGCATGCTCGGCTTTCATTTATGGCGTGCAGACCGGAGCGCAGTTCATTGCCTCGGGAGCGCACAAGCGGGTGATGGTGATTGGCGCGGATGTGATGTCGTCGATCATCGATTACGCCGACCGCGCGACATGCGTGATTTTTGGCGATGGCGCGGGAGCGGTGATTCTGGAGGCGGCGGAAGACGAGTCCGAGGGGCTCATCGATTTTATCCACGAAGTGGACGGCTCCGGTGGATGCTTCCTTTATATGCCGGGCGGGGGAAGCTTGAATCCGTCGACGCGAGAAACGGTCGAGAAGAAAATGCATTTTGTTCATCAGGATGGGCAGCAGGTGTTCAAGTTTGCGGTGAGGAAGCAGACAGAAGTATGTTCGAAGCTGCTGGAACGCAACGGACTGAAGGGCTCGGATATCGATGCCTTCATTCCACACCAGGCCAACTTGCGGATTATTAATGCGACTGCGGAGCGGCTAGGGCTGCGGCCGGAAAGTGTGATCGTGAATATCGAGCGCTACGGGAATACGACGGCCGGAACCATACCGCTGGCTATGAATACTGCAATGGAAGAAGGCAAGTTGAGGAAGGGAAGCCTGGTGCTGATGGCTTCGGTAGGCGCGGGTTTTACCGTGGGTGCTGCGTTGATGCGGTGGGCTTTTTAGCGGAGGAGTAGTTACTGGCACAGGCGAAACCCATGGTCCCCCGTTTCACGAGGGATGACAGTACCGAAGCTCGAAGGGCAGGCGAGGGCGGCTGTTTCTAGATAAGCAGAGCGAAATCGTAGCGGGCCGGGCGGGTACAATGGAGAATGGTTTCGAGTTCCCGCCCTGCGCGATGGCAAGTTCTGCTGGCCTTCGCCATCATTTATTTTGTTTGGGGTTCTACGTTTCTCGCAATTCGCATCGGCGTGCGCGAGGTGCCGCCGCTCCTGTTCGCCGCAATGCGTTTCCTGACCGCGGGAATCGTGCTCTATGCGTGGACGCGGGCGAAAGGCGTTGCATCGCCTCGGCGACGCGAGTGGGCGGGCGCGGCGATGCTGGGAGCGCTGATTTTCGTCGTCGATTACGGGTTACTCTTTTGGGCCGAGCGCCGCGTGCCCTCTGGCCTGGCAGCGGTAGTGCTGGCGACTATTCCAGTATTTATGTCGCTGGCCGAAATTCTCTTTTTGCGCACCCAGAGATTGACGCTGCGATTGGGGCTCGCCATGTTCGCTGGAATTGGCGGCGTGGCGGTGCTGGTGAATCCTTCCGTGGGTCTAGGACAGGCGCCGGTTGACGCTCGCGGCGCCGGGGCCTTGATGATCGCCGCGATTAGCTGGTCGGTCGCTTCAATTCTGCCACGCAAGCTTACCTTGCCGGACTCGAAAGTGATGAGTTCCAGCGCACAGATGCTTACCGGAGGCGCGATGCTGACGCTTGCGGCAGCGCTGTTTGGAGATTTCAAAGGATTCTCTTTCCGCGCAGTTTCGCCAGGCGTCTGGCTTTCGCTGGCTTACTTAATCGTTGCGGGTTCTATCGTCGGGTTCACCGCGTATGTGTGGCTGCTCCATCACGAGTCACCCACAAAAGTCGGGACGTATGCGTATGTGAATCCAGTGGTCGCAGTTTTATTGGGGTATTTTCTGGGCGGCGAGGCGCTGGGGCCGCGGACAGTGGCGGGAACGCTGTTGATCCTGGTGAGCGTGGTCGTAATCACGACGACGCCAAAGCAACCGAAGTCCACGAGGCCGACACAGGAACCCGAGCTGGTTGAGACCTAACTCCGGATTGCCTGTCGGCAGGTTATGGGTGCGTCATCTTTTCCGGCCTTACCAACTGATCGAACTCTTCGCCGGTGAGGTAGCCCAACTTCACTGCTGCTTCGCGGAGGCTGCTGTGTTCGACGTGTGCGGTATGGGCGATCTGCGCGGCCTTGTCGTAACCGACTTTTGGAGCTAACGCGGTTACCAGCATCAGAGAATTCTTCACGTACCAGTCAACCTTGGCGCGATCGACTTCGATGCCTTTGATCATGTACTCGACATAGCCGTGGCAGGCGTCGGCGATCAGGGTGACCGAGTGCAGGAAGTTGTAGATGATCACCGGCTTGTAGACGTTGAGCTCGAAGTTGCCTTGCGAGCCGGCGAAGCCGACCGCGGCGGTTGCGCCGTGAACCTGTGCGCAGACCATGGTCATGGCTTCACACTGCGTGGGGTTTACTTTCCCGGGCATGATCGAACTGCCGGGTTCGTTCTCAGGGATGGAAAGTTCGCCAAGCCCGCAGCGTGGACCGGAGGCGAGCCAGCGAATGTCGTTGGAGATTTTCATCAGCGACGCAGCAAGAGTTTCCATGGCGCCCTGGGCGAAGACAATTTCGTCATGCGCGGAGAGCGCGGCGAACTTGTTGGCGTGAGAGCGGAAGGGAAGTCCGCTAAGTTCGGCGATCTTTTTAGCGGCGCGGTCGGCAAATTCGGGATGGGTGTTCAATCCGGTGCCGACGGCTGTACCGCCGATGGCGAGGTCGTAAAGGCCATCCAGAGCCTGATTCAGGCGCTTGATATCGCGTTCGAGCAGGCTGGCCCAGCCGCCGAACTCCTGCCCAAAGGTGAGAGGAACGGCGTCCTGCAAGTGAGTGCGGCCGATCTTTACTACGTCGTTAAATTCTTTGGCTTTGGCGGCGATGGCATCGTGCACGCTTTGGATCGCGGGAATCAGAGTGTTCTTCACACGGTCGGCAGCCGCGATGTGCATCGCCGTGGGGAATGTATCGTTCGAGGACTGCGACATGTTTACGTGGTCATTGGGATGGATCGGCTTTTTCGATCCAAGTTCTCCGCCGGCGATTTCAATGGCGCGGTTGGAGATCACCTCATTCACGTTCATGTTGGTCTGGGTACCGCTGCCTGTCTGCCAGATGCGAAGCGGGAACTGGTCGTTCAGCTTGCCGGAGATTACTTCGTCGGCGGCCTGCGCGATTAGTTTGGCTTTGTCTGGCGGGAGCTTGCCCAGGTCCTGATTCACCAGCGCGCAGGCTTTTTTCAAAATGCCGAAGGCGCGGATTAGTTCGGGCGGCATGGTGTCGCGACCGATGTTGAAGTGCAGCAGCGAGCGTTGAGTTTGCGCGCCCCAGTAGACGTTGGCGGGGACTTCGATTGGTCCCATGCTGTCGGATTCGGTGCGGGTTTTCACTTGCATCTGTATCGCGTCCTCGATAAAGGTAGCTACTGAATCTCCGTTGGGGCATGCTCCGCATTCACTGCGCGCGTAGTTCCTCCAGCCCATGCTGACGGCGGACTTTGATTTTGCTTTCGTCTTTTCGGGCCTGCGCTAAATCGTAGGCGAGTTGCATGCGTAACCAAGTCTCGGGTGTGCTGCCAAAAGCCTTGGAAAGTCGAATCGCCATCTCGGGGCTGATCCCCGACTTGCCGTGAATCACGTTGTTTAGAGTTTGCCGGCTAACGCCAAGTATCTCTGCGCCTTGCGTGACGGACAGGCGCAAAGGTTCAAGACATCCGCTTCGCACGATGCGTCCCGGGTGGGCGGGATCTTTCATAGGCATAGTATTTCCCCTGCTTCAGTGATAGTCGATCCATTCAACGTCGAACGCATCCACGCCAACAAAGTGGAAAATGACACGCCAGTTCGCCCGTACGGTCACGGACCAAAATCCCCGCAGGTCGTCTTTTAGCGGGTGAAGGCGATAACCTGCGAAAATCAAGGTCGTGCGGGGTAGCCGCTGCGTCGAGAACGGTCAAAATCTCCTGCACCGTGTCTACCAGGTAGCTCGAATTCCGCCCCGATCGTTGCGTTCATAGAGTCGCTTCAGGCCGCGATGCTTGAAGCTTCTGATCATCCGATGCACTTTAAGTGTAAAGTGTACATTGTCGCTTGTCAATCGTTACCCTGACCCTAACAGAGTTTAGCTTTGCTCAATGGACAGCCGAGGGCGGCGGTCCCCATAACATTCTGGCAGTCTGCGCCACATCAGGCCCGCGTTCGCCGCACGGGATATCCCCGCTGATGACAACGCTGGCTTTCGGCATGACGCCCGGTTCAGTGTCCGCGCCTCCGTGCTAAAATCATCGATCTCTAATTCACCATTTCATGCCAGATATTCTTAGCGCCGATGATGTCTTGACTCTGCCGAAGGCGAAGAAGCTTCCGGAACCGGAGACACGGACTGACGTGCTGGTGATTGGCGCGGGGCCGACCGGGCTGGCTTGCGCCATTGAGGCGCAGAAGATTGGCTTGAAAGTGATTGTGCTCGACAAAGGCTGTTTGGTGAATTCGCTGTATCACTACCCGGCCAACATGCTGTTTTTTACCACGCCGGAGCTGCTGGAAATCGGCGACATTCCCTTTACCACGGCGCGGCAGAAACCCACTCGCGAAGAGGCTCTCGAATATTACCGAAAGGTGACGGAACATTATCGCCTGGATATTCGCCAGTACGAATGGGTGAAGACGGTGATGGGTGAAGACGGGAACTTCAGCATCACCTCCACTGACCGCGCGGGGCGGCCGCACGATTACCAGACTCGCAAAGTGATTGTGTCGACGGGGTACTACGATCTCGCCAATCAACTCTGCATTCCGGGTGAGGACTTGCCAAAAGTTTCGCATTACTACGCGGACGCGCATCCTTATTACGATACGGATGTACTGGTGATTGGAGGCAAGAACTCGGCCGCGATTGCGGCGCTGGATTTATGGCGGCACGGGGCGCGAGTGACGCTGGTTTACCGCGGCTCGCAGATCCATCATCATGTCAAATACTGGATTAAGCCCGATCTGGAAAATCGTATCAAGGCCAATGAAATTGAAGCCTACTTCAATAGCACGGTGCAGGAAATTGGCATCGATCATGTGGTGGTGAAGACGCCGGGCGGGGTGTTTCGGCTGAAAAACGATTTCGTCCTGGCGCTGGTTGGATATCATCCCGATTACGATTTTTTGCGCAGCATGGGGATTGAGCTGTCAGCCGATCAGCATCGGCCGGTGTGCGATCCGGTGACACTGGAAAGCAATGTGCCGGGAATTTATGTGGCGGGTGTGATTGTGTCAGGGTCGCGCACGAATGAGATTTTTATTGAGAACGGGCGCTTCCACGGGCGACAGATTGCGGAAGATTTGAAGATCAAGTTGCGGCCAGAGGCATAGGAATCCGTCGAGATATTCAGTAAGTCTGTTGAGCGTTACTTCGTTCGCGGCGAATTACTTCGCCGCAGGGTGCAGCAGGCGATCGATCTTAGCGGCCATGATGAAGTCGCTCTCGGTTAGGCCGTTGATCTTGTGCGTCCAGAGAGTGATTTCCGCTTTCCCCCACGCGAGGAAAATGTCGGGATGGTGGCCTTGCTCTTCGGCCAGCGCGCCGACGCGATTCACGAAGTCGAGCGCCCTGGCGAAATCCGGAAATTTATACTCACGTTTCAGATGATGTTCCTCGACTACGCTCCAGTCGGGAACTATTTTGTGCAGGTTTTCGAGATCGTCTCCCTTGAGCGGAGGAATTCCGCCGCGGCAAGGAATGCAAGTCTTATCGGCAAGCTCGGTCATGGTGTTCTCCGAAATCATGATAGTTCAATTTCATTAAAGATCCTGGAGCCTTTCGAACTAAATGACGATGCACGGAATGAGCTTGAAACCCGGAGCCTTGCTGTGGCATCACTAAAGACTCGATTCTGAACCGTGGCGCTGGGGCCGAAAGACGAATGACAGCACAACCAGCAGGAAATGGTTCTACTCCAGGCCCATCCAACCCCTGGCTGGTCGCCATCGCGGTCATGCTGGCCACGTTTATGGAGGTGTTGGACACTTCCATTGCGGCGGTCGCCCTTCCTTATATTGCGGGCAGTTTATCGGCCACGAACGATCAAGCCACGTGGGTTCTGACCAGTTATCTGGTAGCGAATGCGATCGTTTTGCCGGCGAGCTCCTGGTTCTCTCTACGCTTTGGGCGAAAGAGATTTCTGATTGTCTGCATCATGATTTTTACGGTGTCCTCATTTGCCTGTGGAGCGGCGACCAGCCTGGCTTTGATATTGATCGCGCGCGCCGTGCAAGGGGCTGGCGGCGGTGCGCTTCAGCCTTTGTCGCAGTCCATTCTTTTGGAGACTTTTCCGCCGGAGAAACGTGGGGCGGCGATGGCCGTCTTCGCTCTGGGAGTGGTGGTTGCGCCGGTTCTAGGTCCTACGCTCGGCGGTTGGCTGACCGATACTTACTCATGGCGATGGGCGTTTTACATCAATATTCCAATCGGGATTTTCGCGATATTCATGATCTCGCGGTACGTGCATGATCCCGAATATATCAAAACTGCACGTCCCGGAAAGTTGGATGGGATTGGCCTTGGATTGTTGGCGGTGTGGCTGGGCTGCCTACAGATTATTCTCGATAAAGGGCAGGAAGACGATTGGTTTGGAGCGACCTGGATTCGCTGGGCGACGGCGATCCTAGTCATCAGCTTCATAGCGTTTCTGGTTCGAGAGTTTCGCCACTCCAAGCCATTGGTTGATCTTCGAGTGTTTCGCCATCGGAACTTTGCCATTGGGTGCGTGCTGATCGGAATGTTCGGCGCTCTCATCTATGGCTTGGTGACTTTGCTGCCGTTGTTTTATCAAGAGCTGATGGGATACACAGCGCTGGCAGCAGGTTGGGCGGTGAGTCCGCGGGGCATTGGCGCGATCACAGCCATGCCGGTGATCGGTTACCTGACAGCCAAGATGGATAACCGCTGGTTGATTGCATTTGGCTTCGCGCTGTTCGGCGCGGCGAGTATATGGTTTGGCGAAGTGTATCTTTCAATTGGGCAATGGACGTTTCTATGGGCAATTCTGATCAGCGGATTCGGTTCGGGATGTATCTTTGTCCCGCTTGCTACTACGTCGATGGCATTCCTGAAGAATGAAGAAATCGGTAACGCCAGCGGGCTTTACAATCTGCTGCGTAACATCGGAGGAAGTATTGGGATCTCCGTGGTGAACACGATTGTTACACGGCACGAACAGAGGCACCGCAGCGAGCTGGTTGGGTCGCTCAGTCAAGGCCGGGTTGAAGTCCGGGGGGCCTTGCAGGGGTTGCAGGCTTATTTGAGCAGTCTAGGGGGAGCCTCCAGTACGACGGCCTTGCGACGAGCTTACGGGCTCATTAATGAGGATTTGAATGCGCAGGCGAGACTCTGGTCGTACGTGGACGATTTCCGTTATATGGCGGTGGTGTGCTTCGCGTGCGTGCCGCTGGTTTTTGCGTTGAAGAAGGCGGTAGGAAAAAAGGGAGCCGCGTCCGCGGGACATTAGCGCTGGTGCGTATAAGAAAATATTATTTCGATCTTGATTATTTCGATCTCGCCGCCAGCACCCACCGCCTGAGGGCAACCGCAGACCACACCGCCTCCACCAACCCAAATGGCCACGCCCCTTGCAGGAATCCGTAAATCGACCCCATCACGCACGCTCCCGCGAAAGCGAGAATGAACCAGCGGCTGCGCGCTTCCAGAGCATAAGTGACGAGCATGGCCGTCACTGCGAACAGCCCGAAGATGGTCAGGGATGACACTTCTTCAATCCCTAACTTTTCCTAAGTTCTTCCAGCATATTGGGGTCGATATTGCCGCCGCTGATGATGGCGACGTTCAAGATTGTTTTTGGGAGTTGATCGGCGTGAAAGATGAATCCGGCAACAGCCACGGCTCCGCTGGGCTCAGCTACGGTGGCGGGATTCGCGCTTAGATGTTGGGCGGCGCGCCGAATTTCGTCTTCTGACACGGTAATGATGTCATCCACGTAGAGCCGGATGTGCTCAAAGTTAATTGGCCCGATGCTTTGGGTGCGCAAGCCGTCGGCGGAGGTGCGCGAGACGTCGCCGGCAGGGAGTTGGACGATCTTGCCAGCGCGGAAGCTGGCTTGCGCATCGGCGGCGAGTTCGGGTTCAACACCAATTACTTTTATATTCGGATTGCTGAGCTTGATGGCGGTGGCGATGCCGCTGAGCATGCCTCCTCCACCGACCGGGGCCAGAATGGTTTCGACGTTCGGAAGATCTTCGAGAATTTCGAGCCCCATGGTGCCTTGTCCGGCGATGATGTGCTCATCGTTGTAAGGCGGGACGATGACGTATCCATGTCTCTCAGCCAACTCTTCCGCCTTGATTTGGCGCTCGGCGCTGCCCGGGCCAACTGTGACGATTTCCGCGCCCAGCGCTGCTGTGGCGCTGCGCTTGATGGCAGGTGCATTATCGGGCATTACGATCACGGCTTTGACCCCGAGCGCTCGAGCAGCGTAGGCCACGCCCTGGGCGTGGTTGCCGCTGGAATAGGTAATCACGCCGCGGCTCAACGCTTCAGCGGAAAGGGAAGCAACTTTGTTGTAGGCTCCGCGAAGTTTGAAGGCACCGATCGGCTGCTGGTTTTCGGGTTTGAGAAACAGGCGGCGGGAGGCGGAGCCGGGGAGGTTGAATTCAATTAAAGGCGTATGAGTAGTAATGCCGCGGATGCGGGCCTGAGCGGCGCGGATGTCGGAGAGGGTGACCATGGGGGAATGTTCAATTTACGATAGATCGACGCGCGATGGCAATTTGACATCATGACGTGCGAACCGCTCTTACCCTTGACGACGACGTGGCCAGCCAGTTGAAGAAAGGAGCGCGTAAGTCTGGGCGAACCGTTTAAGCAGGTAGTGAACCGATTCTTGCAGCCTCACTCCGATCGATCTCGGGCTTCCGCGCGATCGCTCATCAAGCTTCGCAAATCAATTGTGGGCATTGGCCGATTCGTGCCCGACTCCCTGAACGACAAAGCCACTCGGAACCTGAAACATTGCCGGGTCAGGCTCGGCGCGCGAAAGATTACCGACATGAATGACTTGTGTGCCTTCGCGCGGATCTTTGCGAGTGACCGACAGATTAATTTGCAGATCGGGGGCATACCAGAACTCTCGCGTTAGGGTGAGTGGCTGGCTGTTTCCCACCACTCCAGCAGCGATGGAAGTAGTCTCTCGCGTACCGGTGACGTTCATGCCGTCGATCACATCGGATCCAATGCTCTCGCGAGTCAGGTTGCGTTTCCCATCGTCGAAGGCGCCAGATGGCCTGATCCAGAATGCAGTTGGGGCGTGATAGCCGGTGACATTGCAATGATGGCTGGCCATATTGCAGGTTGTTTTGGTGTGGGTAACGGGATCGTAGATCAGGATGTCATTGAGTTGAGATTCGCGATCTGAGTTGGCCGGAACGAAGCTGCGGCGTTCGCGGTAAATCCGACCCTGGCTGTCGCGGGCGACCAGGGCGAACAGATGGGTGGTCACCACGGTTCCGTCTTCGAGGGTGCGAGTCCACTCCGTAGTGCTACGGCCGGAGAACGGCCTTCCGGGAGCCGGCAAAACTTCGATACCGGTAACGCGGGTGCGGGTTCCACCGTCAGGTCCGCGCGATGCTTCATCGGACTCTTGCGCCGAAAGGGTACAAGCTAGAAGGAGGGATAGCACAAGCAAGGAGAAAAATTTCACAGATCACCTCACCGTCGGACCCGAAAAATATAGCATTCGGCCGTGGTGGATTCAATTGTGATGAGCTGGTTCCTATTTCTAGAATGGAATGGTGCCCATGTGGTTCGTCCATTCCTGCGCTCGGAAGCCAACCATACCAAGAGCAGGCCCTCAATGGCGGCAAGCCGGTTAGTTTTCTGGGAGACAATCAAAAGCCCCGGACTCGAAGTCGCTTGCACGAACTGCGCGAAGGCTCGTGGCATAGTCCGGCGATCATGTGAAACTAAGACTCGGCCATCACGTGCCGCTAAATGTAAAACCGCAGAGTCGGACCGTGATCGAAGGCCAGCCTTTACGGCAGTGCGAAAGTCCAGGTTTGGGCTCACGCCGCAGAACTCCCCTCAAAATATCTTCATTGAGGTCGGCATCTGCTTGGAATCTTACCTTCACCGGTCCAGAATCTGGCTAACCTTCTCGTTTTTTTCGGCGTCTGCGAGCTTCTTGTAGAGGCCAGAATTTGCCAGTCGAGCTTGATCGCGCAATGAATCAAACTCATGGTCGATTTGCCGCAGATAAGAGTCGATCTGGACCTGGCGATCAAGGTAGTAGGTAATGGCCCCGTAACCCTCTACCAATCGAAGAGATGGGAAGGATTGCGCAATGCTCTCGGGCGCCGAGCTCGGAGAAAGGCATAGACAATAAAATCGAGGGAGACACGCGTACCTGTGATCCAGAATCCTCCGTCCCGTTCCTCCACAAACTCAGTGGGCATAAGCAGAAATTAAGACCTGAAATACAAAGGTTAAATCTCCAAAATTACGGGCATGATTAATGGCCGCTTCTGGGTCTGGCGGGAGATATAGCGCTTTAAATCCGCTCTGATTTTTTCTTTGATCACGCCGTAATCGGCTTTTTCCTCTTCGCTTGAGTGCGCCAGCGTGTCTTCAACGATGCGCCGAGCTCCGTCCAGGAGGCCGTTATCGCCGGGATTGAAGCCTCGCGTCACGATTTCGGGAGCGGTCTCGACTCGTCCCGTGAGCTTGTTGATGGCGATGATAGGAAGCACAATGCCGTCTTCGCTCAAGTGCCGGCGGTCTTTGATGATTAGGTCTTCGACGACGTCGGTGCGGGAACCGGAGTCGATGCAGACTCTGCCGACATTCACTTTTCCCGCTTTGCGGGCGTTCTGTTCGTCGATCTCAAGAACGTCGCCACTCTCGATCAGCATTACTTTGCCAACGGAGCTGTGCATGGCTCCGGCCATTTCCGCATGCAGTTTCAGTTGGCGATACTCGCCGTGCACTGGAATGAAATATTTGGGTTTGACTAAATTAATGATGAGCTTGAGTTCGTCCTGGCTGGCGTGCCCGCTTACGTGAATCGGGGGCGAAGTACCGTCCTCGTAGATTACGTAGGCCTCGCGCCGGAAAAGGTGATCGATCATGCGATAGATCGTCTTTTCGTTTCCCGGAATAATTCGGGAAGAAAGAACAACGGTGTCGCCTTTTTCGATTTTGGCGTGCTTGTGGTTGTCGACTGCGGCGCGGGAGAGCGCGGACATGGGTTCGCCCTGGGTTCCGCTGATCATGACGCAAACTTTCTCCGGAGCGAAGTTCTTCATGTCACCGGGATTGATGATGAGTCCGTCAGGAATCTCCAGATAACCCAAATCTTCGGCGATCTCGGCGGAGTTGTTCATGGAACGGCCGATGAAGGCGACTTTGCGGCCGTGCTGATGAGCAAGTTCCACTGCCAGGCGAATACGATGGATCGAAGAGGAGAAGCAAGAAATGAATAGACGCCGTTTAGTGTGCGCGAAGACTTCGTCGAATTTGCGGCGCACGGCGCGTTCGCTGGGCGTGTATCCCTTGCGCTCAACATTGGTTGAATCCTGAAAGAGAGCCAAGACGCCCTGTTTGCCGTACTCTGCAAAGGCGTGCAGGTCGAAGAGATGATTGTCGGTGGGAGTGGGGTCGACCTTGAAATCGCCGGTATGAATGATTACGCCGAGCGGAGTATGAATCGCGAGGGCGACACAATCGACCAAACTGTGCGTGACTCGAATGGGATGGACCGTGAACACGCCGGCTTTAAAGCGTTCTCCGGCTTGCATCTCGCGCAGGTCGGCGTCTTCGAGCAGCCCGTGTTCATCGAGCTTGTCTTCCACATACGCCAAGGTGAATTCTGTTCCCCAGACCGGAACTTTTAGTTCGGAAAGAATCCAGGGAAGTGCGCCGATGTGGTCTTCGTGTCCGTGAGTGAGAATGATTCCGCGCACGCGCTGACGGTTTTCGATGAGGTAGGAGATATCGGGAACGACAATGTCGACGCCGAGGAGTTCGGACTCAGGGAACATGAGTCCGGCGTCGATCACAATAATGTCGTCACCCCAGCGGACGGCCATACAGTTCATACCGAACTCGCCGAGTCCCCCGAGAGGAATAATCTGCAGTTTTCCAGTTGGCATTGAGTAGTACCGATGCTAGCAGAGTGTGTCGGTTAGCGTACAGATCAGGTTTGGTTTGCGATCCACTTCCCCATCCGGAGAGACTACGGGACGAGACCGATGGAAATTCCACGTAAGCTGGGTTAAGGTTGAGACGATGGCGGATGACGAACCAAAATCCTGGCTGCGCAGGCGTGTGGAGAAGACCCTGGTGAAGGGTCTGACGCGAGCCTATTCCACTGTTCAAGTGGATCCCGATAAATTCCTGATGCAACTTCGTACTTCCTACCGTCTGCCGATCAGCGCTTACCACGGGGTCTATTCGCTGGAAGTGGGCGAGGTGGATGCCGTGGCCGACGATGTGATTCGCGGAGGAATGAAGTTTGCGGCGGCGGAGGGCGCAGGTTTTGGGATGGGTGGGCTGATCACCATCCTGCCCGATCTCGGTTTCTTATCGGCGATCACGATGCGAACGATTCAGAAGTTGAGTCTGGTTTATGGCTTTCAGTTCAATACGGATGACGAGATCGCCGAGTTGTGGATTGCGGCGGCCAGCGCGGCCGGAGTCGACATCAGCCGTGACCTGGTAGAGAAAGAAGTCGTCAACCGGTTCGTTCCGCGGGTGATTCAGCGGATTGCCGCCCGGGCCAGCGCAGAAGTGGTGGAAAAGTGGGCGGGACGCCTGATTCCGCTGGTAAGTTCGGCGATCGGGGCGGGGTTGAATTATTGGTTTGTGCGGGCCTGGGGCGAGCGCGCCAAAGCTCACTTCCGCGCGAGGTATTTGGAAGTTCGAGAGCAGCATATGGCTGCGCAAAAATCATTGATTGCACCGATAGTGCAGGGTGAATTGAGAACCTGAACAAGGGAAGAATCAGGTTGTGAGCCCGGCCGTGCTTGATTTGTTAACAGCCGTTTTATCCCGTTATTTAAGCCGCTGTGGTAAGAGTTATAAGTGATCTCTTTCATCTGCACGGCAATTCTTTTCGATCTCGACGGAGTTCTTGTCGACTCCACCAAATCTGTAGAACGCGAATGGCGCGTTTGGGCCAAAGAACATGGAATTGACGGCGACGCTGTGATGGCGATTGCTCACGGCGTGCGATCGAGAGAAGTGATCAAGGCCGTGGCTCCGCATCTGGATGCGGAGATGGAGGCGCTGAAACTGGAGAATCGTGAGGCGTCGGATGACGGTTTGGTGGTGATGCCGGGCGCGATCGAGCTGGTACATTCGATTCCCAAAGATAGCTGGGGGGTGGTCACGTCGGGCACGCGAAGACTGGCGTCCGCGCGTCTGCGGCTGGCCGGAGTTCCCGATCCTAAAGTTCTGGTAGCGGCGGATGATGTGTCGAATGGAAAGCCGCATCCAGAGCCGTATTTGAAAGGAGCGGAGCGGCTAGGGGTGAAACCTGAAGAATGCGTGGTGATCGAAGACGCGCCAGCGGGAATTCAGGCTGCGCATGCCGCGGGGATGAAGGCGATTGGACTGGCCAGCACTTACCCCGGGGCTGCATTGACTGCGGCAGATGCGGTGATTCAGAGGCTGAATCAGATTCGCGTGGCAGTGGAAGGCGAGCGAAGGCTGATTCTCAAAGTTGATTAGACTCCTGCCTCAAATGAATGAAGAGGTAGCGTGGCGCGCTTCCCGCAGGGGCTAAAGCCGTCATTTTATTTGCTCCGGGAAGTGCACGACTTGAAGTCATGCATTTCCCGAACACATTTGTGGGAAAGTTCTAGACTCACTTAGGATTCGCAAGCAATCAGCGGAGCCAATCTTCCAGTTCGATCCCGCGGTCGGTCTTCTCGTCGCGATACTTCACGATCACCGGGGTGTATAAGGAAATTCCTAATTCTGCTGCAGGGCCCTTTTTAATCGCGCGAGAGCCCGGTACAACCACTGCGCCCTCGGGAACTTCAAGCGGGGCCTCGGGCGTGGCGCGATAGACCTCGTTACGCACCAAATCGTAGAGGGGAGTGGAGCGGGTTAGAATGGTTCCCGCACCCAAGACGGCGCGCGCGCGAACCAGCGTGCCTTCGTAAACTCCGCAGTTGCCGCCGATCAATACATCGTCTTCAATGATTACAGGTGCCGCATTCACCGGCTCGAGAACGCCGCCAATTTGTGCGGCGGCGCTTAGATGAACGCGCTTGCCAACCTGAGCGCAGGATCCCACCAGCGCATGGGAGTCGATCATCGAACCTTCATCGACGTACGCGCCTACGTTGATGAACATCGGCGGCATGCAGATTACGGACGCGGCCACATGTGCTCCCAGGCGCACCGACGATCCGCCCGGAACTATGCGAACACGGTCTTTTAAGGAGAATTGGCGAGCAGGGAAGGTGTCTTTATCGACGAAGGTGAGAGCGCCTGCGCCCGCCTCGACTAGCTCTCCGAGGCGAAAGCCAAGCAGGATGCCGTGTTTGACCCAAGTGTTGACGGTCCAGCGGCCATCGATCTTTTCGGCGGCGCGGATGACGCCTTCGGTGAGCGCGTCGCGGAATTGAAGAAAGGTTGGGCGAGCTTCAGGGTTGTGCTCGACCTCGCCCAGTGCGGCGAGCCGCTCGATGGATGCTTTTAGGGATTGCATGGGGGAATTGTTGATTGATGATTGTCGATTGTCGATTGATGATTTAAGGTCAAAAGCGCACTTTGGTTCTTAATCGACAATCATCAATCAACAATCATTCATTGCTTTTTATACGCATTTGCATTCGCTGCGAATCAGCACTCCGGTCATCTCATGCGCGACTTCACGGCCTTGCACCAGGGTCGGGTAGGGTCCATGCCAGCGAGAGTGATTCGCATCGTGTCCCGCGGGACGGCCTTTTCCCTGATTACATTGCCCGCATGATCCGCGGTGTAACACGATTTTACGCGGACCGGCCGCCCAGTTTTCATAGATGTAAAAGTCAGACGGTTGAGCCGCTGCCGTGGCAGGTTTTGCGATCAGGCCCGCTTCGGTGACGATCTTCTGCAGCCTGGATCGAGTATCGCGGCGCATGGGCAATAGCGGCAGACGATAATTCTCTTCGATTTTGCCCATCATTGCCAAGACTGCTTTTACCGGCAGAGGGCTGGATTCGATAAAGTTCGCCTGCATTAATCCCAGGTACTTGCGATAAATAGCGCGAGCGGAGGGCCAATCGTTATTGAGAGCGGCGCGGGTCATGGCGGCCATCTCGTGGGGGATTTCGTTGGAAGCAACGGAAATTACCCCAACACCGCCGAGCGCGATCACGGGCAAGGTGAAGGCGTCGTCTCCAGAGAGAACGAGGAACGTTTCAGGGACGGCATTGATGGCCTCGGCAATCTGGGTGATGTTGCCGCAGGCTTCTTTCACTCCGACAATGTTTGGAATTTCCGCGAGGCGCGCCAGCGTTTGCGGTTCCAGGTTCGATCCGGTGCGGCTGGGGACGTTGTACAGGATTACCGGCTTTTCGCCGACGGCCTCCGCGATGGCTTTGAAATGTTGATATTGGCCTTCTTGCGTAGGCTTGTTGTAGTAGGGAGACGCGGTGAGGATGGCGTCTACCGCGGGCCGCGCGGCGATTTCTTTTGCTTTTTCGATTGCTTCGCGGGTGGAATTTGAGGTTGCTCCGGCCACAATGGGCACGCGGCCAGCTGCAACTTCGATCGTAGTATCGATGACGTGCAGCCATTCGTCGTGGGTGAGCGTGGGAGTCTCGCCGGTGGTTCCGCAGGGAACCAGGAAATCTATCCCTGACTCGATCTGCCATGCGACCAGGTTGCGGAGAGCAGAATCGTCGATTGAGCCGTCCTGATGAAATGGAGTGACCAGCGCCGTACCACAGCCACGTAGTTCCATCTTTATAAGATAGCGCGAATGGGCTTCGGTGGGAACGCTGGCGACTAGAGTTCCCGCCAAACATCTTTGAAGTCGTAAAGGCCTTTTTTGCCGACGATCCATTCGGCGGCGCGGACGGCGCCTTCGGCGAAGCCCTGGCGTGATTTCGCGTCGTGGCAAAGATACATGGTGTCAGCGGCGGATTCGAGTACGAGCTCGTGCATACCCACAACGTCACCTTCGCGGAAAGAAACGATCTCGAGTTCTTGCGCGTTCGCTCCGGGAGCTTCGCGAATCACGTTCTGAATGGCGATGGCCGTGCCCGATGGCGCATCTTTTTTGCTGGCGTGGTGCCGCTCGAAAATCTGTCCGGAGTAGCCGTGAGGCAAGGCGGCAGCCGCGGTGCGGGCAACTTCGAGAAAAAGATTTACACCGATGGAAAAGTTTGGTCCGTAGACCAGTCCGGTGCCTTGCTCTTCGACCAATTGCTTGATGCGGCCGAGTTCGCCATACCATCCGGTCGTACCGACGACCATGTTTTTGCGGGCTGTGACGCAGGCATCAATGTGGGCGAGGACGCAGGAAGGCATGGTGAAGTCGACGACTACATCGAACATGGAGAGATTTTCGGGGACAAGAGCTTCTCTATTCGCATTCCCGGCTGCGCCTACGGCGTGGACGTTGTGTCCATGATGGCGGGCGACTTCCGCGACCAGCGATCCGGTTTTACCATTGCCGAGTAAGAGAATGTTCATGAGTCAACTCCGCCAGGCTCGCAAGGAGCAGAGGTAAAAGTGGTAAAGAAAGTGTAGATAGTGGTGCGGTTTGGCATACGCATTACGGCAATGAAGCGGGAGATCCTTCGCTACGCCTGAAAAACGCTACGCTCAGGATGACAAAGTCGTGTAAAGGTCAGGGCTGCACCACCAGTAAAAGTTTACGCGAATACAGCGGGGTCGAGGTCCTGAAAAAAAGTTTTGTGCAGGCGCCGGATCACTTCGGGGACTTCATCTTCTTCAATCACAAACGTCAGATTGATTTCCGAAGCGCCCTGAGAGATCATGCGGATTTTCTTGTCGGCCAACTCTCCAAATACCAGTGCTGCGACTCCGGGCTTCTCGCGCAGGCTCTCGCCTACCAGACAGACGATGGCTTTGCGTCCTTCATATTTTACGTCGGCGATCTTGGCTAAGTCTGCTGCCAGCGCGGGAATGGCCTGATTCGAGTCGACGGTGAGCGAGACGCTTACTTCCGAGGTGGAAACCACATCCACGGCCACTTTATGGCGGTCGAAGGCTTCGAAGATCGAGCGAAGAAATCCGTGGGCCAGCAGCATGCGGGGCGCGGCTACATCGACGATGGTGATGCGTTTCTTCGCGGCAATTGCTTTGAAGATGTTCTTGACCTGGGGGGCGCGGGTGGTGATCTTCGTCCCTTCGCAGGTTGGGTTCATAGAATTGAGAACGTACACGGGAATGTTTTTGTGGATCGCGGGCAGGACTGTGGCCGGATGCAGGACTTTGGCCCCGAAGTATGCCAACTCCGCAGCCTCGTCAAAGCTGATTACTTTTATGCGGCGCGCTTCCGGGCAAATGCGGGGATCGGTGGTAAGAATTCCGTCGACGTCGGTCCAGATTTCGATGCGCTCGGCGTTCAATCCCGCGCCCACGATGGCGGCGGAAAAATCCGATCCTCCGCGGCCGATGGTTGTGGTGATGCCGGCCTTATTGGCTCCGACAAAGCCGCCCATGACAGGAACCTGGCCGGCATCGAGAAGAGGCCTGACGATCTCTTCCAGGCGATCGATGGTTTCATCGAGCTGCGGCACCGCTTGCATGTAGGTGCTATCGGTGACCATTACTTCGCGGGCGTCGACGTGCACGCTGTTCAGGCCTAAGGCCGAAAATGCCGAAGCTACAATTTTGCTGGAAAGGATCTCGCCGAAAGAAGCGACGTTATCGGTGGTGCGTGGAGTGATTTCGCCGACGGCACAGATGCCGCGTAAAAGTTCATCGAGCGACTCGAAATCAACGCCAAGCTCGGAATGGAAATCAGTGAAGAGCGCGGTGCCGAGCAGTTCGCTGGCGGTCTCATAGTGCCGTTCCTGGAGGGAGCGACAAAGCTTGAGGGCATTTTTGCGTTCCCCGGCTCCGGCAGCGCGTGCCATAGCTAACAGGGTGTCAGTGACACGAGCCATGGCGCTGACCACGACCACGGGTCTCTGCTCAATTCGTTCTTTTACGATAGTGGCGACGCGACGAATGGCTTTGGCATCTTGCACGGAAGTGCCGCCGAACTTCATGACGATCATTGGGGTGACAACCCCCGGCTCGAGTTTCCGCCACAAGAATTCCAGCCATTATGAAAGTGCGGTTGGGATCTCAATCGAGGTAGCCCTTGGCTTTGAGGAGTTCCGCATTGAGAACGGCAGCACCCGCGGCTCCGCGAATGGTGTTGTGAGAGAGTACGGTGAATTTCCAATCCAGCACGCCGCAGGGTCTCAGCCGCCCGACTACGGTGGTCATGCCTGCGCCCATATCGATATCGAAGCGCGGCTGCGGACGGTCGTTTGCTTCGAGATACACTACGGGGCGTTCCGGTGCGCTGGGCAGCTTGAGTTCCTGAGGCTCGCCGCGGAAGTTATTCCACGCCGCAATGATTTCTTCGGGCTTGGCTTTGGTCTTCAACCGGATTGAGATTGATTCGGTGTGACCATCCTCAACCGCGACCCGGTTGCACTGGGCGCTCATGGCAAATTCTGCGGGAATCACTCTGGTTCCGTTGACGCGTCCGAGAAGCTTCTGCGTTTCTTCCTCCATCTTTTCTTCTTCGTTGCGGATGTAAGGAATCACATTGCCGAGAATATCAAGCGACGCCACGCCTGGATATCCAGCTCCGCTGACGGCTTGCATGGTAACGGCCATGACGGCTTCGAGGACGAAGCGCTGCTGCAAGGGCGCCAGAGCCAGCACCAGCCCAATCGCCGAGCAATTGGGATTCGTTACCACATAACCACCGGATTGTTTTCTCCAGGCTTGCGTGTCGATTAGCTTGATGTGCCCAGCATTCACCTCAGGAATGACCAGGGGAACGTCGGTCTGCATGCGTAGGGCGCTGGAATTCGAGACTACCGCACAGCCAGCCTGGGCGAAGCGTGGCTCCATTTCGGCGGCGATGGAGGCATCCAGTGCCGCGAAAATTACTTTGGGAGCGCCCTCGGGCGTCGCGGGAGAAACCTTCATGGCGGCGATATTTGCCGGGATGGGGGTCTTCAGGCGCCAGCGTACAGCCTCGGCATAAGTTTTGCCTTCAGAACGGTCGGAAGCGGCCAGCCATGCCACTTCGAACCAGGGATGGTGTTCGAGCATTTGGATAAAACGCTGCCCGACGACGCCGGTGGCGCCAAGAATTCCTATAGGAGTTTTGCCGCTCATGATTAAAGGAAAATCACTTGGGGAACATCATTCACTAAGAACAGGAATGCACTTTGAATTTTACAACAGACATCGATTTGGACCACTAGACCGAAGTAACCACGGGCCGATTTCAGAAGACTAGAAGCTGTCTCATACATCAACGGAGGAGGTAGCGCCACTTCCCCAGGGACTAGAGCCCTCATCATTATTGCCAATTGGCTCAGGGATGGCACGACTTGAAGTCGTGCCATCCCTGAGCCAATTGGTGAGATAGTTTGTAGAAAATCAGCCGCTATCGGGAATGCAAGAGCCAAGAACGCGACAGTGAGACCTGATCTACTTCTGAATGCCTATTTCCGTGCCCAGAACATATTTATCCAGGGGGCCGAACTTTCTTTTCTCGGCATACAATCGCCAGCGGCGAAAAACGATGCGCAAGCTTGCCATGACTGGAATTGAGAGAAAGATGCCAAGGATACCGGCGATTTCTCCTCCCGCCATCACGCCGAAGATGGAGGCGAGCGGATGGAGTTCCATGCTGTGCCCCATGATCCTGGGAGAAGTTACATAGTCCTGTATGAGACGCCATAGTCCGAGGAAAACAACGAGCGCAAGCCAGTGCGGAAAGCCGGTCAGCAAAGCCACGCCGACAATGGCGAGGGAGGCGACGAGCGGGCCAAGAACCGGAATGAATTCCAGAAGTCCTCCCAGGGTGCTCAACACCAAGGCATAGGGCACGCGCATCAACGATAGGACGATTCCAAATACCACCAAGGTCAGCCCGGCCAAACTAAGCTGCGCACGAATAAAATGCGCCAGCATCTGGTTGAGATCGTTGAGTACGCCCTGGAGAAGTTCACGCTGCGGCCTGGATTGAACCAGATCCAATAAAACCTGGCTGAAGGCTCGTCCATCTTTCAGGAAAAAAATCGAGAGCAAGGGAACAACGATCAGCAGCCAGGCTTGTTTCGCGACCTCCGCTATGTGCAGCCCGATATTTTGCGCGATCTTCGCAATTTCATTGCTGTGGCTCGCGAGATAATCGCGAAGCAGGCCAACAATGCGGGAGTTCCAGCCGTGCTGCTTTTCCAATTGATCGGCGATTTGTCCAGAGCTCAGCTGGGTGATTGCGGGCAGAGACTGACTGAGCCGCGCGCCTTCCCGGCCGATCCGGGGTCCCATGGAGACAAAGAAAAGAACGATCAAGCCGAGCAGCAAAACATAGATGACGGCAATGGCTGAAGTTCGCCCGCGCAGAGGCTTTTCCAGATAGGAGACCAGCGGACTCATGAGGTAGGCGAAGAAGACGGCGAACAGGAAGGCGATCAGGGTTTCGTGCGCCACATAGAGAAAGCCCAGCCCGAGGGCGAATAAGAGCACCGTGGTGAGAACTCGCGCCGTACGTGCATCAGTTACCGGCAAAGTTTGCTCCTGGCAAGCCGAACTGGATTAACGAATTCTAAAAGATAAGGCGAACAAAGTGGCGACCTTAATCACTTTGCGCTGTTCGATTAATCGCGCACTACTTGAGTATTATCCTCCGGGATGTCGACTCGGAGCACCTTAAAGTGATCTTTATCGTCCACCCAAAGAGTCCAGCTGAAAGCTTCGCCTTTCAGGCTGAGGCGCAGCAATTCGCGTTCCGCGTCATGGATTGTAACTTTTTCTCTTCCGGTTAATTCCACGCGCACTCGAATCGAGGTGCGATCCTGGGGTACGAGAGCGCCGAATTCCACCGGTCCTTGCTGACATTTTAGGTTCGAACCGTCCGTATGGCAGTTCGTCGCCAGGTATCGCCAGACCAGGATTTCGCGTTGAATAAAGAAGTTGTTATCCAGAATTGCTGAGGTGTTGGGCATGAGAAACGGCCGTTCGGCTGCCTTGGCGGAAGGCGATGCGGTGATTTTTTCCAGGAGGAATTCATCTTTGGGAGTAACAGCCAGCGATCCGCTGCCGTCAGTCCAATCGTAACGGACCAGTTCTCCGCTGGCCATCATTCGCAGTTCGGATTTCTGATTGATACTGGGGGAGCTGCCAGCCTCCTGCAACTGGGATTTAACGATGCTGATGTCGTTCTCCTGGCGAACGCTGAAGGTTTCGGTCACAACGCGCTGACCACGAACCATCACTCCGAAGGAACCGCTATCAACCTCCTGACTGACGGAGGGTTTTGCGGCATCCTTCTTGTCTCCGGCTGCGGCTGAGAACGCGCTGGCCGCAATCGTGCAGCCTGATATCGTGCAGATGGATATCGCAACTATGCCCCACCGTATGCGCCTGAGCACCTGCACCATTGATCTCCTTCGGATCTTTCTAGGATCGACTCACAAATACCGACTTGCAACCAAGCGTCTCACTGGCTCAACAGCCTGCTGAAAGACCTAACTTTCAATGCCAGCCCTAAATGGGCGTCTGCATCCGAGGAATTTGCGGCATCGCGCTAGAACGATCCCCTGATACGAAGCTTGAGTTTTTCAGCAAGCTGTCAAACCGAGGGTCTGAATCAGTTCGGTCACGATCTCGGCGATCGACTTTCCACCGGTTTCCTGCCGCATGGAGGCTTTCAAATAGCAGGGGCGCCGTTTCTCATAGAGGTCGCGGAACCCTGACGAGCTACCCAGCATCGGGCGTTCTGCTCCTTGCTCCTTCGCATGTTGCGTGCACCGAGCCCAAAGTTCTTCGATCCCAGCATCCAGGAAGACGGTTGGAACCCCGGCGGCCGCGATTAAACTTGCCGTGGCTTCGTGGGCGAACGCGCCGCCACCCAGGGCAATAATCCGATTCCTAATCTGGTCCGTGCCCTCGATCACTTCCGTAAGCAGTTGTTGCAGGGCACGCTGCTCGGCGAATCGGAACTCAGCTTCGCCGGAGTCGCGAAATATCTCCGCGACCGATCGACGTTCACGGCGCTCCACTCGTTGGTCCAAGTCTTCAAAGCCCCAGCCCAAGCGTTCCGCCAGAGCCCGGCCTACGGTGCTCTTACCGGCTCCCATGAATCCAACCAGAATTATGGCAGTTACCGGCGGTTTGCCAGAGTTACTCTTATTGGGATTGTTTGTCAGTGCGTTTTCTGAGGTGGATTTTACCACTAAAGGTTCGCAACACCACGGTGGAGGACATGGCGACACGGCCCATCGTACCTGCGAAGGCACGTCCCTTTTCGAGTGCCAGGAAGGTATGCGTCTTAGGCTGCAAAGGAATATCGTCCTGCACTTCGCCGCGAACCGAACGGGCGGTTACGTCGGCGGAGGTCCACTCGGGGATGGTGGCCTCGATATCGCCGCTGTGGCTGGTCAGACGATATTCGCCGCTGTTGCCGAAGTCGCCGATATAGTTGATTCTGCCGCTGGTGGAAACCACCTGCACCAGCGAACCGTTCACGCTGTTCAGGGTAATGGTTCCGCTTAACGAATCCACTTCGACGTGGCCGTTGGTAATGTTATCCAGATTGACGGCGCCGTTCATGGTTTTGACATGCACGTGTGCGTCGGAGATATCGCGAACGTCAACCTCGGCTCCCGGGCCTTCCAGGCTGACATCGCCGTGCAATTTTTCAGCATGCAAAGATCCCGTGCTGGAGTGCAGGGTGATGCTGGCATCCGCCGGAACCTGAATTTCATAATCGACGCGGCCGGATTGGGCGTCCGCTCCCGGCAGAAGGTGAGATTGAATATCGACGCGGTTCCCGCTCTGGTTGTTGTCGACTTCCACCTTGTCAGAATGGACTATGGCATTCACGAACACGGTGCCGTTGGCGGAGGGCTTCACCGAGATCGATCCATAGGGATTGACGACGGAAATCCCGGCGTGTGGACCCACCGGGAACTTAAATTCTTTCCTGGTCTGCGCCACCAGGACGGTGCCAGCCATCAATGCGGTGACCGTGACCAATTCCGCGGTACGTCTGCTCCACATGCCCAGATCTCCAATGTAGGACTGCCGAATGTAGGGACCTATGCTAGGTGCGAAAATCACGGTTCTAAGGCCGATCCGTTGCTGAGTTTGAATCATCGCTGAGGCTGATCCATTGCCATCTCGAATAACATCGATTTCTGCTGGTAGGCGTCCATCAACAGATGTCTCGCATCCGGGTCGTTAGGACTCTCGTTTACCGCGGCCTGCGCATCTTGGATAGATTCATTCACCCGCTTGAGATTCTCCTCATACTGGCTTCGCATGGCGGGCGGGTTATCGGCGACTTCCTGAATCAAGTCTTCATCATTCAATCCCGAGGCGGTATCAAGTTGGGGAACCAGTTGGGGAACCGATTGCGGGATGACGACGGCTTCCTGAGCAGGCCTGTTGAGCAATAATCCGCCACGCTGCTGCAGGCCGATGGCAAGCAACAGCAGGGCAGCCACGGGGACGAGCCAGCGCGCCGCACCCCAGCGCGCGGCAAAAGAATGTGCCGCCGACCGCCGAGCCGGCAATTGGGGGCGGATCAGTCCTTCGTTGCGCAACGTTGCTTCAATGGAATTCCAGACTCTGGGGCTGGGTTCATCGGAGGCTTGCAATTGGGTCGCGGTTGCGACGATCAGATTTAATTCTTCCACCAAGGCGGCGCACTCCGGACAGGTTCGTAGATGCGAACTCTGCTCCGCCGCGCTTCCATACTTCTCTTCCACTTCCGCCAAGCTCTGTTGCAGCTCAACGCAATTCATACGACCTCACCCCGAGTCTACTGCGCTTCTTGCCTTCAGCGCAGTGTTAACGCCCCCGCCGAGGTTACCAATGTTCCTCGTCTACTTTCCAGTACTTTTGCAGTTCAACGATCGTAATCCGCTAAGATTTCCCGGCCTTTTCGGCTCTATGCATCTTGAGCAGTTCGCGTAATTTCATGCGCGCCTTGTGCAGTTGCGACTTGCTATTGCCGATCGAACACCCCACCAGAACGGCAATTTCGTTGTGCTCGTAGCCTTCCACATCATGCAGAACAAAGATCGTTCGGTAACCGGGAGGCAGATCGTTTACCGCCCGTTGCAACTGCAACCGGTCGATTGAACCGGACAGCGCAATATCGTCCGCTCCGAAATCTTTTCTCGGAGAATCGTCATCCGGGCTCTGGGTCGTCTCTTCCAGAGAAACTACAGGAAGACTTTTCTTCCGGAGATGCATCAACACAACATTTACCGCTAACCGGTGCAACCATGTCGAGAAAGCGGACTCGCCGCGGAAGGTTGAGATCTTGCGATAAAGCTGCAAGAACGCCTCCTGGGCTAAATCTTCTGCCTCGGCGGTATTCGCCGTCATTCGTAGACAGAGCGAATAGACACGTCTCTTGTGCTTCTCGTACAGCACCTGAAACGCTTGCGCATCCCCTTGTTTGGCCCGGTCAACCGCCTCAGCCTCACTCAGGTCAGTGCTCTGCTTCTTTTCTGGCTCGGTCAATTATCTTTTTCCGGCCGCACTCATTGGGATGCGGCTTAAGTCGCTTGTGTTGTACTGTTTGCGTAGGACAGCCAAAAGTGTTCAGACTTCGTAAACTCCACAATATCAGAGTATTTCTACCGAAGTTCGGAGGGTTTTACAGGAAGTTATGAGCCCATAATCTTCGTTGGAAATCCTTTGCATTCGTAGGCTTGGGTAGGGACTCTGCCTGTTCACTTAAACCCGGCGCTGGCTTAAGAGTAGCAGCCATGCGGAAAATTGTATTTTGTGAACGTTACAAAAAAATCAGGGAGCACTATTGGCCGTGGTAATCGTCTCCAAACCGTGGCCATGCGGTCCCAGTTCGCGCTGACGGAGCAGAAGGGAAAATACAACCCCGAGAATTCCCAGGATCGAGAAGATCCACATTCCGAGACGATAACCTGCGGGATTGGCCGCGTCGGCGTGGCTATAGTTGTTGGCCCATCCCACCAGCAAATTCAAGCCGAACAGACCTATATTCTGGATCATGGTCATCAGACCGTAGGCGGTTCCAAGCTTGGCTTGATCCACAATGTAAGCTACCGAGGGCCACATCACTGCTGGGATCAGGGAGAACGCCACCCCCATCATGGCCATGGGCACATACAGGTTAATGTGGGTGTAGGCCATCATCAGATAGACAGGAATCAGCAATAAAGATCCCAGCATCATAAGCAGCGCCCGCTTGCCAATGCGGTCTACCAGCAGGCCGAAGAGCGGGGTCGCGATCATGGCAAACAGGGTCAACATGCTGGAGAGAAATCCGCCAAACTCGCGTGAGGTGCCATGCGCCTCCATAAAGAATTTCACGGCGAAGGTTTGGAATGGGAAGATGGCGGAATAAAAGACAATACAGAGGGCAACGATGAGCCAGTAACTCACGCCAAACTTCCACAGGTCGGCGAATACCACCTTGTCTGTGGAAACTTTGCCGAGACTGTAATTCTTCTCGGCCCATGCTTCCATCACCCAGTAGATAATCGCTGCCACCACGCATAAGGCTGAGAAGGCCAGGGCGATGAGGAATGGAGTTCGCCAGTTGCTGTAGGCTGCGCGAGCCCAGGTTGGCGAGTTGAGGGCGGCGAACGTCCCCAGGCGGGCGGTGGTCAGGTTTAATCCGAAGGCAAAGCTCAGTTCTTTGCCGCGGAACCAGCGTCCGAGAGCGGTGATGACGGCGACGTTGAGGGATTCCGCGCCCATGCCGAAGAGCAGTCGTCCGGTTGCCATAATCGAAAGGTGACCAGAGGAGGCGGTGATCGCCGGACCGATAAAGCACAGCACGGCGAAGATCATGAGCGACTTGCGCAGTCCGATGCGGTCGATGATGAAGCCGCCGATGACGACGGTAAAAATGTTCGGGAAGCTGTAGATTGCCTGCAGGAAGCCAATGTCGAGGTCAGTGAAGCCAAGTTGCTGTTTGAGCACGTCGGCCAGAGGGCTGAGCGCGTCGTAGGCGTAGTAGCTGCCAAACATCGCCAGGCTCACAAAGATCAGCACCAGCCAGCGGTAGAGCGGGCTCGGGTCAGGACGCGCAGTTTCCGTCATTCGCACTCTCTAGGTAGGATCCGAATTGAACACCGGGATTATGAGCAGGAAGAGTAGCAGATTGAGGGATGGTTGGCACGAAGGGATGGGCTGCCGGTTGCCGAATTTCAATTCAACGGAAATTTGGTAGCTGATCAGTTCGCGGCTCGGACAGGAACGCCAAGGTCCCTCGCGTTGCTCGGGATGACAAACATTATTGGGGACTTCTTAACGTTCACATTTATGCGCTGGAAGCCAGTTCTTTCGCTCTTTGCGTAGCTTTTACCACGGCCTTGATGAGCGTGACGCGCAGCTTGCCTTCTTCCAGTTCAAGAATGCCATCGATGGTGCAGCCGGCGGGGGTGGTCACGGAATCTTTCAGCTGCGCGGGATGATCGCCGGTTTCGAGCACCATTTTCGCGGAGCCCATTGTCATCTGCGCGGCCAGCAGCGTGGCTACTTCGCGGGGAAGGCCTACTTTTACTCCCGCTTCCGCCAAGGACTCGAGAATGATGTAAATAAAGGCCGGACCGCTGGCGGAAAGGCCAGTCACCGCATCCATATGTTTCTCATCCACCACTACCGTTCTGCCGACCACATCGAAGAGAGAGCAGGCGAGAGCAATTTCCTCGGCTGTTACATATTTCCCCTTGCACAGACCGGTCATCCCGGCTCCCAAAGCGCAGGGAGTGTTGGGCATGGCGCGGATCACGGCGGTCCTGGTTCCCAGAACGCTTTCAATTTGGCTGGTTGAGACGGAAGCGGCCACAGAGATGACGACAGCTCCGGGAGCCACATGCGCGCGAATTTCCTTCACCACTTCGTCTACCGTTTGCGGCTTCACGCAGATGAAGATAATGTTCGCGCCCCGCACGGCCGTGGCGTTATCCGTTCCGACCTCAATGCCAAGTTTTTCAGCAAGCGCGGCCACCCGTTCAGGATGGCGCACGGTAGCACGGGTCGATTCCTTCGAGAGCAAGCCTTCGCGCATCAATGCCTGTAACAGCATTCCCCCGAGCTTGCCCGCTCCGAGAACGGCAACCTTCTTGTTGGAAAGATCGACATTAGGTTTGGAAACCGACTTGTTTTCGACCGCCATGGGTGCTTCGCCTCTCTGAATGTGGCCTTTCTAAAGCAGAATCGCCGGAAGCGCTGAATGTGCTTTGTTGCCGGGAGATCCTTACAAACAGCGTTTCATTCTTATATCACTTCATCTTTAACGTGCGATCCTACGGCGACCGTGGCTCCATTGGCGGCGGCGTGCCCAGAGGCCGTCGCACGAATTGGCTTCCCTTGGCGTGGATTTCGCATCAGAGTGGCATGAATCTTCATCCGGAAACTCAGATGGATACGCCCTTGCCGTTTTATTTTAGAAAACCCTCGGAGCCAATGCCGCCGCCGATCAAGGAACCGCCTTCGCCGATGGAGAATCCAGACGCGCCAGTGCGGGAGCCCGATCCGGAAGAGCCGGAGGAGATCTGAAGTTGTTGGGCTAAGCCGGTATCCCCAGGAGCACCTCATCTTCCACTTTTGTTACAAGAGCGGAGAGCCATTGGTTTGGCTCGTGCTGACCTTTGAGATAAAGCTTCTGATAGTTATCAGTGAGAGTTTCAGTGAAGTTTCCATCCGGGGTGCTGATCGTGGCAGTCAGGGTGATGGCTTGCAGCGGTTCGCCGACGAACGATTGCATAAACGCGAACTTCTTTTCGGCGGCTAGATCTCGCAATACTTTGTTGCGTTCGCGGGCAACATGTACGGGGACTTGATTCCGCAGTGCGGCAGCTGGAGTGCCGGGTCGAGCCGAGTAGGTGAAGACGTGCAGATAAGTGAACGGCAGCTTCTCGACGAGACGACGTGTGCATTCAAACTCTGCGTCCGTCTCGCCGGGAAATCCGGTCATAACGTCGGCTCCAATTGCGGCCGCCGGCATGGCAGCGCGAATCTTCTCGATCTTCTCGGAATAGTGCCACGGACGATACTTGCGATGCATTCGCCGTAGTACTGCGTCGCTACCAGATTGCAGGGGCACGTGCGCGTGCTTGGCAATGCGTGGCGAAGAGGCGAGCAGGTCGATTAATTCATCGGTCCAATCCATGGGCTCGACGCTGGAGATGCGCAGCTTCTCGATTCGGGTTTGCTCGAGGATGTTATGAATCAGCGTTTCGAAACGCGGCTTCCGCCTTCGCGCGGAAGAGGTGCGGGATCCGGTTCCGCGGGCTAAGTCTCGTCCCCAACGGCCCAGGTTAATGCCGCTAATCACAAGTTCGCGGTAGCCGGCCTCGACGAGCGTATTTACCTGGTCGATCACACCGCGCAGCGGAAGCGATCGGCTATGCCCGCGCACGCTGGGGATGATGCAGAAAGAACAGCGATTGTCGCAGCCGTCCTGGATCTTCAGGTTGGGACGAGTACGGTCGCCCTGGGCTGCAGAGGAGGATTCGAAGACTGGCGCGGCGAGTAGTTCGGTGTGCGCGAAGATGTCCGAGACATAAATCTGGTTCTCAGCTCTCGCTTCCCGCTTTTCAGTCAGATTTGAGAGCGGGAGGAAGCTGTTCGGGCTTGGATTTGGTGCGAGTGCGAGTTCGGCAAGTTTGTGTTTGTGAGAGTTGCCGATGACCGCCGTGACGCCGGGAAGCGCGGCGATTTCCTCGGGCGCTCGCTGCGCATAACATCCGGTGACGATGATTTTTGCCAGAGGGTTCTGCCGCTGAACCCGGCGGATCGCGGCGCGGGCATCCTGGTCCGCCGATGCTGTAACTGTGCAGGTGTTCAGCAGAACGATCTCTGCCTCGGAGGCGCTGGCACGGGTCAGGCCACGAGCCTCGAATTGCATCGCGAGGGTTGCGCCGTCGGCTTGCGTGGCGCGGCATCCGAAGTTCTCCACGTAGTAGGTGGGCACCTGGTTATCGTAGCGCAAATAGCGGATTCGCGGACACACGTTCGGCAGGCGAACGAGAAATCCGGATCGTTCGCGATCTTCCTTATCCTCTTTCGAAGGAGGTCCGGCTAAGGAGGCCCAGTCAGGCGGAGGCGGTGTTTCTCTTCTGACTGAAGCATTCGCGGCACAAAATTGGCCGACCCTGCGTTGGCCGGAACGGGACCGTGGTGGCTTTGCCGCACTGCGAACAAGTAGCGCGGGTTTCCACGCGGGTGGATTGTCGAGCCTGGCCGGATGCCGGCGGCGCAGCGAGAACCGACACTCGCCTGGACTTGCAGGTTTTGCAGCGCTTGGGTTCGTTACGGAATTGTTTGTCGTGAAAAAATAGTTGTTCCCCGGCGGTGAAGACGAAGTCGGCACCGCAATCGATGCAGGTAAGTACCTTGTCCTGAAATTCCATTGAGGATAGCTCCCATGTTCCTATGTTTGCTCGCGCCACGCGCGGGGAAGCGCTGGTGCAAGCCAACACAAGCTGTGTACGTATCCCCCCTCAAACTGCCCCTGGACTCGGCCCGCCACGCTCCTAGAACGGCGCGTGGATACAGCATTACTGACTCAATGCCGAAAAAAACTTGACGTGTAAGAATCGATTCCCGCTCGCAGCTCGATTTGATGGGGGTCAGATCGAGCTGGGCCGCCCCGGGAGGGGGACGGCCCTTTAAGGCTTTGGTTTAACTCCTCAAGTCTTACCGATTCGAAAAGCTCGCCTATTCGGACTCTTTACGAACCTTCTTGCGAGCGCGCTTGCGAGCCAGCGCCGCCTTCACGCGTTTCTTTTCACCGGGCTTCAGGTAAAACGAATGGCGTTTGACCTCTTTGATGATATCTTCCTGCTGCACTTTGCGCTTGAAACGGCGCAGAGCGTTTTCGAGGGACTCACCCTCTTGCAGTCGAATTTCCGCCAAACAGACACACCCCCAAACCCGTCCGGAAGGACCGTATTGTTATTACAATTATTTACAGAGAAGTCAAGCGCAGAATATGAAAAAAATTGCAGAATGGGTGCGGTAATCCTGCGAACTGGCGATCTGGTTCAGCTTTCAGCTGAGCGTTTGGGCCAGCTTTCGAAGATGGTTACTCGAACTCGAGCATGACGATCTCCGGATTCGATCCCAGACGTAGCGGCGGCCCCCAAGTTCCCGCTCCACTTGAAGTGAGAACCTGCATTTTGCCGATACGGCTCAAGCCATAGACAAACTGGCGGTAGACACGGCGCGCCATCCAGCTCCAGGGGATGTACTGGCCAAGGTGGGTGTGTCCGGAGAGCTGGAGTGACACGCCTGCGGCTTCGGCGATTTCGGGGTGGTCGGGCGCGTGGATCAGCAGGATACTGGCGCGGTTGCGATCCCAGCCGATGTCGCGCAGCACGGAAGCAAACTGGCTGCCATTGACTGCATTACGGTAGGGCACCCCGATTATTTGCAAACCGTCGGCTTCCACTTTTTCGTTGCTGAGCACGCGTACTCCCGCTGCGGCAACGGCCTGAAGATATTTACTGTCGTCACCGAATTGCTCGTGATTGCCGGCGACGAAATATACACCTTGCGGCGCGGTTAACTTGCTCAGGGGTTCGGCGGCTCGTCCTTCGTCGATGGCGGTGCCGTCGTACAAATCGCCCGCGATAAAGATTGCGTCGGGCGCTTCGCGCAGGATCATGGCAACCATACGCCGCAGAAAGCTGCCGTTGCGGACATGTCCAAGGTGTAGGTCGCTGATGAGAGCTGCTGTACGTCCGCGCCAGGCGTTCGGCAAGTTGGCAAGCTGAACCGTAGTGCGGGTCACCCGGGTCCAGTTCGCGTTCAATACTCCATAGGCTCCGGCCAGCAGCGCAATGCCAAACAGCCATTCCACTAAGCGATGGAAATTCAGGGGCAGCCCGGCGATGCGCGCAAATCCGAAAATAATCCACGAGAAGACCGCGGCGAAAAAAACAAAACTCAGCATCCCCAGCCAGACGGCGGCAGCTCGATAGAAGGCGCGCACAAGGCCGTTAGTGTAGCGAAAGGCTAGAAGCGAGGCTCCAACAAAGCTCACCGATAAAAAGCCGAGAACGAGTTTAGGCCATAGCGTATCGGGATTACTGGTGGAAGGAAACGTCCAAGTCTCGTATAAGAAAAAATGCGTAAGAAAAAGGACGGACTGGATGGTTAAGACGAAGCCGATTAGGCGCCTGCGTTCTCGCATGGAACATTAGATTCCCCAACCTGCCATTCGGATTGTTGCCATAACTTCGTTAGAATTACTACGGAGATCATGCGCAAAAATACTCAAAATCAATCAATCCTGCATTTTGGCTATGTAGGCAAGAGAATTTCTGGAATCGTGACGCTCGCGGTTCTCGGCGGCGCGGTTTTGTGGGGGCAGAATTCCAAACCAGCTCAGCCGTCCGCTGCCACGGTTCCACCAGTCAGGCTTCAATCAGCTTCAGTTCCAGCTGCTTCTGTTCAACGAACTTCGCAGCCGAGTTCACCAGCCCCGGCGAATAACCTGCCGCCGCTGCAGCTCGACGGCAGCGCCGTGCTGCAGCACTTGAATCAAGTCATCAGTTGGTACCGGCACGCGACCACCGGCATTCAAGCCATAGGCCTGCCGAGCGACACGATTTATCAGGATAATGCCCAGAACCTGGCAGCGGAGGCGGTGCGACTGGCCTTTCAATCGGCAAGGGCAGAAGCTGTATTGGTCGAGGCGCAGGAGAAAATCAAAGGAGTCTCCCAATCCAGCAGCGGCGCCTCACCGGTGCAGACTACGCAACAGCAGAACCTGACACAAATGCGAGCCAGGACTTCAGCGCAAATCGATGAATTGCAAAGCCAGATCGATGACTTGACCAAGCAGATCGAGAAAGCGCCGGCGGCACGGCGGAGCAGTTTAGTTTCTCGGCGTGATTCTCTTCAGAGCGAACTTGAACTACAGAAGGCGCTGCTGGATGCGGTCGACAAAATGGCGTCCTTTGTGGAAACGAATGGCGAGATAGCCGGCGGACTGGAGGGCGGGATTAATCAATTGGCGCGATCCATTCCGGAAGTTCTGGGGGCCTCCAGCGAGACTTCAAATGGGAATGCGAAAAAGAATGCGCCTGCATCTGCGTCCGCAGCGACAGCCGCCAAACCTTCGCTTGCCAATTCCGGCGGGCTGATCAGCGAAGCGATCACGCTCTACGACTACATGAGCACGGAGCGGCAGATCAATGAAGTGACGAAGCAAACTGACTATACGCGCGGCGTCGCCGACCATTTGCGAACTCCCTTGCGAGATGCCATGCGCGCGACGATTCAGGAGGGCCAGAAGCTGGCGACTCAGCCGCCCAGCACAGACCCGGCGCAGATTCAGGCGGACCGGCAACAATTTCAGGAACTCACGGAGCGCTTCAAGGAGCTATCCGCGGCGCTTCTGCCGCTCAGCCAAGAAATCATTGTGCTCGATGATGGCAAAACAAACGCGAATGAGTGGCGCGACTCGATTGGGCGCGAGTCGAAATATGTTCTTCGCTCGGTGCTGGTGCGTGTGGTTGGCATTTTTCTGGCATTGGCGGTGATTCTGATTTTGTCGGAGATCTGGCGGCGTATCACTTTCCGCTATGTTAGCGACGCACGGCGCAGACGCCAGTTTCTGGTGATGCGGAGGGTGGTGATCGGCTTCCTGATTGTGATTGTGCTGGTACTGGGCTTTGTCAGCGAATTCAGCTCTCTGGCGACCTTCGCAGGATTTATCACCGCGGGCATTGCGGTGGGGTTGCAGGCCGTTCTGCTTTCCGTTGCCGCGTATTTCTTTGTGATAGGGCGGTACGGAATTCGAGTGGGCGACCGGATCAGCATAGCGGGCATCACCGGAGATGTTGTCGATATCGGGCTGGTGAGGTTGTATCTGATGGAGTTGGGAGGAAGCGGACTGGATTTCTATCCGACGGGACGCATTGTCATGTTCTCGAACTCAGTGCTATTCCAGGCCGGGACGCCGTTGTTCAAACAGATTCCGGGAACCGAATACGCCTGGCATGAGGTGGTGGTGATCATCGTCCTAGGCGGAAATCATAAAGGGGCGCAGGAGAAGCTGGTGGCCGCGGTGAACGCGGTCTATTCGAAATACAAACAAGAGATCGAACGGCAACATGCGGCGGTGGAACGACGGGTCGATATTCAGATTGGCATGCCACAGCCCGAGGCGCACCTTCAGTTCGCCGACACAGGGTTGGAGTTGCTGGTGCGGTATCCGGTGGAAATTCGAAAGGCGCCGGAGATTGACGAGGAGATGACGAGAAAAGTTCTGGATCTGATCGAGACGGATGCGGAGCTTAAAGCGGCGGTTGCGGGAAATCCGAAAATCAGGTCTACGGTAAAGGGATGAAGCCTGTCGTGTTATGGGTGATGTTCTATCGAGTGCTGCATCACACACGAACTTATCGCTATAGGGCAGCACGGTTGAGAAAGAATCATTAGCGTGAAGGAGATCGGGACGAACGAAGCTGGACAAAATCCTTTGCAGCGTTTCTCTCATGCGTGGCGGGCGCTGCGGCATCGCAACTTCAGGCTGTTCTTCACCGGGCAAAGCATTTCGCTGATCGGCACATGGATGACTCGGGTGGCGACGAGTTGGCTGGTGTACCGGCTGACGGGGTCGGCGCTGCTTTTAGGATTTGTGGGATTTGCCGGGCAGATTCCTACATTTTTATTGGCGCCTTTTGCGGGAGTTCTGGTTGACCGACTGGACCGGCGCAAGATACTGGTGTGGACGCAGGTGCTGGCTGGGCTGCAGTCCCTGGCGCTGGCGGGACTGACCATCAGCAAGGTCATCAACATTCAGGAAGTGCTGTGGCTGAGCGTGATGCAGGGTTTGATCAACGCTTTCGACATGCCCGGGCGCCAGGCATTTTTAGTGCAGATGGTTGAAGACAAGCAAGACCTGGGCAATGCCATTGCGCTGAATTCTTCCATGGTGAATATGGCGCGGCTGGTTGGGCCGGCGCTGGCGGGAATCGTGATTGGCTCGCTCGGAGAAGGATATTGTTTTCTGATTGACGGGCTGAGCTATCTAGCTGTGATTGCATCGCTGCTGATGATGCGGGTGAGTATTGCATCTGCAAGGCGTTCTGCAGCTCCGATGTTTGAGCAATTGAAGGAAGGCTGGGCGTATGTGCGCGGCTTTGCGCCGATTCGGACTATTCTGTCGCTCTTTGCTCTGATCAGCCTGATGGGAATGCCGTTCATGGTGCTGATGCCGATCTTCGCGGCAAAAGTTTTGCATGGCGGGCCACATACCCTGGGATTTTTGCTGGGAGCGTCCGGCGTGGGGGCATTGATCTCTGCGATTTCGCTGGCACTGCGCAAGACGGTGCGCGGGCTTACCACCATGATTCAGATCTCAGCGGCGGTGTTTGGTGCCGGACTGATTGGATTTGGCTTATCGCGCCATTTTCTGCTCTCCATGTTTCTGATGCTGATTGTTGGCTTCGGCATGATGCAGGGGCTAGCGGCGAGCAATACAGTGATTCAGACTTTGGTGCCGGAAGATATGCGTGGGCGAGTGATGAGCTATTACACGATGGCTTTTGTAGGAATGGCGCCGTTTGGAAGTTTATTGGCGGGTACGCTTGCGCACCATCTGGGAGCGCCGCACGCAGTGATGATTACGGGAGCGTTTTGCCTGGCGGGATCGGTTTGGTTCACGACTCAGCTGAGGTCGATTCGGAAGGTTATGCGGCCTATCTATATCGAGATGGGGATTATTCGCAGCGAGCTTTCTCCGGCGATGGAAGATCAAGTGGGAAGATAGCGGTCCGTGATTAAGTGGTTAGTTGCCGGTGGAATGGGTTTCGTTCTGGCTATTAGCCGCTCGTTCTAGAAAATGAATTTCAGCCCAAACTGAATCTGCCGTGGCGCGAATGCGGCTGTCGGCTTTAAGAAGTTCTGCGGCTGTTGGTAGTAGCCGGGGTAGGGAACTCCGTTCACGTAAACCGAGTAGGGAGTGAAGGTGGTGGCTTCGGCGGTAAGGCCATCGGAGGTGATGACGACGCGCTGGTTGTCGCGATTCAGAAGATTAAACGAGTCGGCGCTGAATTCCAGGCGGTAGCCGGAAGAGATGTGGATTTTACGGACCACGCGGAGATCGGTTGAGGCATAGTCGGGTCCGGTGAAGGCATTGCGGCTGTAGCCAGGTAGGCGATCGTTGTCGTAGTCTCCGTCCTGATTGGGGTCGCCCGAGACGATGGCGTTGACCGGGCGGCCGCTGCCGGCGGTGACGATGCTGGAGATCTTCCAATCGTTAAAAATATGACCCAGAAGCTCCTGGCCACGATGGAAGGGACGAGGTTCAGCGGAGAAGGCGGCGACGAAGCGCTGGCGCTGGTCGGTGACGCTTGGTCCGCGCTCGGCATTGGGGTCGTAGGAATTTTGAACTTCAGCGGGCTCACCGGCGACCAGTGCATCCTGGCCATCGTCGATTGCTTTGGCGAAGGTATAAGAGAGCCGGAGATAGGTGCCGCGAGAGACGCGGCGGTTGATGGAGAGAGTTGCACCATTGTAGACGCTGGAGGCGGCGCTCTGGAATTCATCGATGGAGCCCAATTGGGCGATGGGGCGGCCGAGGGGATTGATGCACGGCGGATATGGGCACGTCGGCGAAGAGGTGAACTGCCATGTGGCAAAAGAATCGACGCTATAAAAGCCGTTCTGAAAAATCGAGCCCGTGGAATCGAAGATGGGATACGTGAGCGCGGCGGGCTCCGGCAGATTGACGTCGAGCGCGCGGATGAGGTGTTCGCCGTGAACATATAGATAAGAGATTGCGACGGTGGTATGGCTGGCGACTTCGCGTTCCAGGGTGAGGCTGGCTTGCTGGACGCGTGGGGTGACGAAATTTGGGGCGAAGGCGGAAACGTCGTTGGTGACGCCCTCGGTAAATCCGGCGGGAAGATTGCAGGAGATCGCGGTTGGGGCGCAGCTTACGAGCGAGTTGGGATACACGGGAAACACTTTGTGATCGTAGTAATTCGAGTTGTCGAGAAACACTTGCGCGTCGGTGATGCCATTTTCAGTGGCGATTGCCGAGTTGTAGATCTGTGGAATGCGAACGTAGAAAATTCCGTAGCCGCCGCGGATGACTAAAGGATGATCCTTGCCGATGGAGTAGGCGAGTCCGGCGCGGGGGCCGAAGTTGCGCGGATTGTAGGGAACTTTGCCGGAGGGCGGGAATAATGGATTGGATTGGAGTCCGGCGGTGGTGAAGGTTTGGAGATCCCAGCGCACGCCCAGGTTGATGGCGAGATGGTTGGTCACGCGGATGGTGTCTTGCGCGAAGGCCGCGTAATCGTTGCTGTTGGGATTCGATGAAGAAGGGCCGAAGTTTTGCAGGAAGTATTTGGGGTCGGCGTGGGCGTAGGCGCGCAGTGGAGTGAGAGGCAGCCCGCCTTCCTCGGGCTCGAAGGTGAAGGGATTGACTTTCAGTTCATCGAAGAGATATTCGCCGTTTTCCTGGCTGGGAAAGAAATCGTAAATCCAGGTGATGAGCGAGTCGCCGCCGAACTTGAAAGAGTGGCGGCTGGTATCGAGGCTGAGAGTTTCGGCGAGCTGGGCGCGATGTTCGCGCGTGGCACGAGGCAACAGGTCGGAGCGTCCAATGCCGTCGATGAGGTCGTTGATTTTGATGAGGGTGTTGTTGGTATTGGTGTAGGACTGTCGCAGGTCGCGGGAGAACTGCGCGCGCAGGTGGCTGATGAGGCGCGGTGTGATGCTGGAGGTTAGCGATGCTGAGCCGGTGTCAGTGGAGACGGTTTCTTCTCCATTGTCGGAGATGGAATCGTAGGTAATGGGGCTGGCGGGATCGAGGAAGACGTTGTTCGATCCCCAATAGCGGGACGAATTGTAACGAAGAGCGAGCTGGTTGCGCGGAGAGAGATTGAAATCCAGCTTGGCGTATCCGGCGTTGCCGATTTGTGCAGCGGGGTAAGTTCCAGCAAGCGAGTTGAGTTGCTCGGCTGCGGCGAATACCAGAGCCTGATCGCTGGCTTCGTAATCCCCCGGTGAGTATGGACCGGTGCCAGCTTGAGGTTGGACCACCATGGATCCATTCAGAAATTCGACCACGTCGGGAGCGTGGATGTAGTGCTGGTCGAAGCCTCCGAAGAAGAAAATCTTGTTCTTTTTGATCGGTCCGCCGAGCGTGGCTCCGCCTTGCTGCTGGCGGCTGTGCGGCTTGAAGGTCAGAAAGGGATCGGCTGCGCCGAAGGCGCTGTCGCGAATGTAATACATCCCAGTGCCGTGCCAGTGATTCGATCCGGATTTGGTGACGACGTTGACGACGGCTCCCCCGGCGCGTCCGAGTTCGGCACCGTAGGAATTGGTGGACACGCGGAACTCCTGTACGACTTCGGTCGAAAACTGGTAGGGCGTGCGATATAGGCCGCGAGCCTGCGCGAAGAAGGCATTGTTGAAGTCGCCGCCGTCGACCAGAAAGCTGTTCTGGAACCCGCGCAGGCCTCCAAAAGATAGATCGCCGTTGGTCGAGGAGGTGAGGCTGCGCGGGTCTTGCGTGACGCCGGGCGAGAGCAGCATGAGATCGGAGAAGCGGCGGCCGTTGAGCGGCAAGTCGGCGATGGCGCGTTCGTCCAGCAGGGTGGAAACGCCGCTGGGGCTGGTATCGACGAGTTTTGGCGCGCCGGAGACGGTGACGTTTTCCTGCGGTCCGGCAATGGTGAGATGGAAGTCGAGCTGGGTCCTGCCCCCGACATCGATATGAAGTTCGGGCGTGATTTGCGGTGACATTTTGTCGGCGACGACGCGGGCAGAGTAGTCGCCCGGCGGCAGGAGGTCGAGCGCGAATCGGCCTTCGGCGTCCGAAGTGGCGGAGTAGCGCACCCCTGTGGCGGTGTTGATGGCGACGATGGAAGCCTGCCCGATTGGACCTCCCGCGGGATCGAATACGGTGCCGTGGATTGCACCGGTGCCGCCGTCCTGGCCGAAGGCGGACGAGGCTAGTAATAAGGAGAAAGCCAGAGTGCAAAGGAAAAGAAGCAGATTGCAAGTAACCGACAAAGAGGCACGTGGCATCGAGTCCCACCTTGAATTGGGATGAGGCTCGGAGAGATGTCTTCCCGCGCGTACCGGAGGCGAGCGGGATGGGAAACCAGTTTTCTTTCTAGCACGAGGAGGAGCGTTTCGACGGTGACGAGGAGCTATTTCTTTTTAGAAACCAGTGCAGGAGTGGGAATGCAGCGGGAGTATAGATCCTGGGAAGGCGCATCGGCTGCGCCCTCCCAAGGATGTGCTTAATGCAGGATGAGCTTAATTGACGGTGACCGTTACAGCGGCGGATTGCGTGAGCGAGCCGGATGTGCCCGTCACCATGAGGGTGACCTGCTGCGCTGTTGATGCGGGCGGGGTGGTGGAAGCCTTGCTGCCGTTGCTGCCACATCCTACCGCGAACAGAGAGACCACAAGCAGCAAGCCCAGTACGCTCATCCAACGGATGCTCTTGCGTGCTCGGAGTTTACTTTTGCGACTGGTAACAACGGTTCCGAAGAATCCCAGGCCAGAGAACAGAACTGTCGCCATGCCGGTCACATTGTAGCCGCCTCCGCCCGTGGGAGGAGTGGTGGTGGCTGAGATAGTCAAGGTTGCGGCAGGAGCGCCAGCAGTGATCGTTGAAGGGGTGAAGGCGCAGGTCAAACCAGCAGGAGCAGCACAGGTAAGCGCAATGGGAGCGCTGAAACCTCCCACCGCGGCCGCACTGACCATAAGGCTGGCCGAACTGCCAGCATTGACCGTGGCGGCTTTCTCCGAAAGACTCAGAGAGAATCCGGGTGCACTGACTGAGGCTGCCGGTACAAGGCTGGCAAATACGCTGGTTGCACTGCCAGCGGTGAGATAAAGAGTGCCGGGATCGCCGGTGCCGCCTGCGCCAAACACCATATCCCACAAGCGGGGATTCACCAGTACAGTACCGGCGGAGTCGGTGAGTTGGCCGACAAACTTACCTTGCGTGCTAAAGGCGCTGATGGTGCCATCGCCAAAATTTCCTACGAGAATGTCGTTGGCGAACGTTCCAAATGTAGACGGAGCTGCCACGACTCCCCAAGGCGCGTTCAGTTGGTTTGAGGTTTGGGCGTTATAAGCGACGAGAGTGCTGACAAAATTGCCGCTGGTGTCGAAGATATCCACCTGCCCCAGACCCGCACCAGACGCGGCGTTGTGCTTGGCGGAATTCTGCATAGCATAGGCGATATAAACCTGGTTATTGATTACATGGATGCCATGGGGAGCGAAGCCCGCGGGAAGGTTCGGGTCAGTGAACGAACCGGCGAGTGTGGTGGGTTGAAAGCTTTGGTTGTAGACGTCAATTTTGCCGCTGTTAAAATTCGCCGCCAAGAGGGTAGTACTGTTCACCAAGGCGAGTCCGGTGTAGACCGCACCGCTGGCGGAATTATCGAATGCCACGGTGGCCTGGGTATTGTCGCTGGTCTGCCAGCTAACGATCAGCCCGTCTTCGGTATCGAAAATAAATGATCCACCGCCGAAGTAGATGCTGTTGCCGCTGGCTACGTTTCCGGTAGGGCAGGCAGGGCTACAGTTTCCGTTGGGATTGTGTGCCGCCGTGGGTATGTTCACGATCAGCGAGTTGGGGTTGCCATTGCCGTCATAAAGTGTGGAAGTGCCGCTTAAATTGTTGGCGATCCAGAAATCCTGCCCGGGAAGAAGTGAAATTCCCCAGGGATTCAAGAGATGAGGATCGGTGGTCGTGGCTACGCCGGCGACGTTGGAGACCAGGTTGGTCTGAGAGTAGCCGGCTTGGGCCAGCAGCGCCGAAGGAAGCGCTAACAAAGTTAGCAGCGCGAATAATGACAATCTTTGCTTCACGGGATTCTCCTTTGTGGCTGATTGCGAATTACTCGGGACCGGCTTCGAACGACTGCGTTCGTGATTGCTGTTCAGTCCGCTTCGCTTTGCAATCCGCTTACAGTTGGAGATTAGTGAAGGCGGGAAGACTGGGTGTCACAACAATGTCGGAGAGTTGTAAAAGGTTATGCGGGGTAGAGAAGAAGAGGTTTTAGAGGAATAGTTAGTGCGCTGCTGGAATCTTTAGAGATCCTTCGACTACGGATTTGCCTGGCTATCGCCAAGCAAATTCCTCGCTCAGGATGACAAATCGTGAATAATCCCCTGTACCGCCGCTTACTTCTTGACCATGATCCCTAACTCTTTCAACTGCTTCTCACTGACCGGCGTGGGCGCGTCTACCATCAAATCCACGGCACGCGCAGTTTTGGGGAAGGGAATGACTTCGCGCAGGCTTTCGGCTCCGGTAAGGATCATGACGATGCGGTCAAGGCCTAGCGCGATGCCGCCGTGCGGAGGCGTGCCGTACTCAAGCGCTTCCAGAAAGAAGCCGAAGCGGTTGCGGGCTTCGTCGTCGCTCATGCCGAGGGCGCGGAAGATTTTGCTCTGGATGTCCTGGCGATGAATACGGATTGAACCAGAGCCGAGTTCGGTGCCGTTCAGCACGACGTCATAAGCCAGCGCTCGCACCGAGCTTAGCGGCGATTGCGGATCGTTCAGCGACTCGACGCCGGACTCGAGTAGTTTCATGTCTTCTTCATGCGGCGAAGTAAAGGGATGGTGTGCGGCCATCCACTGTTTCTCGCCTTCGTCCCACTCGAACATGGGGAAATTGGTGACCCAGAGAAAGCGGAAATCTTTTGCGGGGTCGCCAGTTTTTTTGAAAATGCCATGACGTTCGGAATATTTTTGCGCGAGAGCTAGGCGCAACAATCCCGCCGACGCGTAGACGGCCAATTCCTGCGGCGTGACTTTGCGGTGCGCGGGCAGGGCAGTCTGTGGGCCGGATTGTGCCGAGCCCGCGATCAGCACAATAAGATCACTTTCTTCTGCGCCGGTCTTCTTTGCGATGGCCGTTGCCGCTTCGGGAAACTTGTTGCCGATGCGTTTGAAGTCTTCGAAAATCTTTGCTCCGCCCTTGGAGTGGAACATGGGCTTGATATCGTCGCGCTCTTTGCGGGAGAGTTCGCCGACTTTGGGCGTGCGAACCGCGATCACGGGCAGATTCGGATTGATCGCGAGTTCTTGTAAATTCTCCGGTACGAAGCAGTCACGAACGTCGGTGAAGGCGGGCAGGCGGAGGTCTGGTTTGTCGATGCCGTAGAGGCGGATGGCTTCGTCGTAATCCATGCGCGGAAATGGGGTTTTGATGTCGGATCCGGCGGCGCGAAAGGCGGCGGTGAGAAATCCTTCCACCACTCCCCACACGCTTTCGGGTTGCGGGTAGGTCATTTCAAGATCGATCTGGGTGAACTCGGGCTGGCGGTCGGCGCGCAGGTCTTCGTCGCGGAAGCAGCGCACGATCTGAAAATATTTGTCGAAGCCGGAGATCATTAAAATCTGTTTGAACATTTGCGGCGACTGCGGCAGGGCGTAGAACGTTCCGGGCTGTACGCGGCTGGGGACGAGGTAATCGCGCGCGCCCTCGGGCGTGGAGCGGGTCATGAAAGGAGTTTCGATCTCGAAAAATCCCTGCGCGGAGAGATAGTCGCGGATGGCCTTCGCCACTTTGTGGCGGGTCTCGATGTTGAACTGCATTACGTCGCGGCGAAGATCGATGTAGCGATATTTCAGGCGCGTTTCTTCGTTGGTGAGCGCGGTGTCGGAGGGTAGAAACGGCGGGAGTTTTGATTCATTCAGGATGCGCAACTCTTCTGCGACCAGTTCCACTTCGCCCGTGGGCATGTTGGGATTGATGGTGTTGGCGTCGCGAAGCTTTACGGTTCCGACTACGGCAATGACGTATTCGTTGCGCAGGGTCTCCGCTTTTTCGTGCAGGGCGGAATCGCGCTCGGCATTAATCACAATTTGCGTGACGCCCGTGCGATCGCGCAGATCGATAAACAACAGATTCCCGTGGTCGCGGCGCCGGTTGACCCAGCCCATGAGCACGGCTTTTTTTCCGGCATCGGAGGCGCGTAGACCGCCGCACATATGAGTACGTCTGAGATCGCCTAAAAAGTCGAGCAAAAGTTTTCCTTGGAGAAACAGTATTGGTGTCGAATCCAGGATTATAAATGGTTGGGGTTTTTAGGACCTTTAACTAAGAGCTTTAACACAGAGGAGCACGGGGGTGGCACAGAGGAGATCACCAGTCGCCCCAATGCGCGGCAGTTGCTTGATGGAATTTTAGTTTCCATTGGCCGTCCTGTTTGAGCCATACGGAGGTGAAATGCTGGTAGTGCGGTGGAGGGCCTTGATCTTCTTCCGGCGCCTCGCGGACGACTGCGTCATAGGTGACGATTGCGCCATTGTCGCCCAGCGGAACCACCGCTATGTCATAGGGCGTTAACTCGAGAAGACCGGAGTCGCCAAGATTGCCGGCAGCCTCTTCGCCCTGGAGCAACATTCCGTCGACGCCGACCATCGAGAAATCGTGGCTGAGAACGCGCTTGAAATAAGAAGCATCGTCCTTTTTCTTGGCGGCAATCAGGTCTTTTTCGTTGCGAATTGCGGTTTGTTCCAGCGCGGCCGGGGCTTCGGAATTGGTTTGTGTCCGGGCCGCGCCACGGGCCGCGGGCACAAGACACAAAAGAGCAATGCAACAGAGCGAATAGAATTTCACACCGCCTCCTTATTTATGTAGCCACTCATATACGAACAGCGCCCACGGTTAGCCTCGAATCCGCTGCGGCAAATCGGCGCGGGGTACGGAAATCTGCTCGCCGGTGGATAAATTCTTCAGCGCGAAGGCTCCGGCTTTTACTTCATTTTCGCCAACGATCAAAATGTATTTTGCCCCAGCTTTGGTGGCGGCCTCGAAGGATTTCTTCAAGCGGAAAGTCTCGTCGCCGAGATCGACGATTACATTGTGACCACGCAACTCCCGCGCCAGGCGCGCGGCTTCTGCATTCATGCCAGCGCCCAGCGGAGCGATGTAGACATCGGGCTTGTTTGATACGCTTTCCGCTGGAACAATTTCTTGCAGAGACATGACCAGGCGATCTTCGCCGATAGCGAAGCCAATGCCGGGCGCCGGGGGTCCGCCGAGCGCTTCGGAAAGGCCGTCATAGCGGCCTCCACCGAGAATGGCATTTTGCGCCCCGAGCGCGCCGTGGGTGAATTCGAAGGCAGTGCGCGTGTAGTAGTCAAGCCCGCGTACGAGGCGAGAGTTGATTTGAAAATCAACACCGACCGCGCGCAGAATTTCCTGCACCGATTCGAAGTGCTTGCGGCTGTCTTCACCGAGAAATTGGCTGATGCGGGGAAGCTTGTCGATGATGGGCTGATCTTCGGGATGTTTGCAATCGAGGACACGCAGGGGATTGGTGACGGCACGGCGCTGGCAGTCAGGGCACATCCGGTCCTTTACCGGCGCGAGGGCGACGCGAAGCGCTTCGTTGAATTTTGCGCGCTCCGCCGATGAGCCGACAGAGTTCAGTTCGAGGGTCCAGTTTTTGATGCCGAGGCGATCGAGCAGCGTGGCGAGCATCTCGAGAATTTCGGCATCGCGCGCCGGCGACTCGCTGCCAGCTGAGGCCGGTCCGATCACCTCGGCATCGATCTGATAAAACTGCCGGTAGCGGCCTTTCTGCGGACGTTCGCGGCGGAACATGGGGCCGATGCAGTAGAGCTTGTTCAATCCGCGGTCACCGAGTTTGTGCTCGATGTAGGCACGGACGATGCCGGCGGTGGCTTCAGGGCGGAGGGTGAGGGATTGACCTCTATCGCTCTCAGCGCGCCCACGATCTTCCCAGGTAAACATTTCTTTCGAAACAATGTCCGTCTCTTCGCCTACGCCGCGGGCAAACAATTCTGTCGATTCGAAGATCGGCGTGCGGATTTCCTGGAAGTTGTAGGCGCGGAAGACGTCGCGCACCACGCTCTCGACATGGTTCCAGAGCGCAGTGTCAGGCGGCAGCAGGTCGCGCGTTCCTCGGGGAGCTTTGATCATTTCTATCTCTAATTCTTAATTGCCAGTACCGCAGAAACGCCATTAGACATTGCCGCCGGAGAACTTGCCGGGGTCCTTCGACTACGCAAAACGGTTTGCTTCGCTCTCCGTCCTGCTCCGCTCAGGATGACAGCACAGCACGTCGCAATGGCTATCTCTCACGCAGATACTCTTCCGTATATCCCAAATAATTTGTGGCGTAGCGCATGATCGTTTCGTCTTCGCTTTTTTCCAGCTTGCGGCGAAATTTGCCCGGCGAACCCATCCACAGCGACCCTGGCTCGACCACGGTGCGTTCGGGGATTAGAGTGCCGGCGGCAATAATCGATCCTGCGCCAATCTTCGCCCCGTTCAAGATTATGCAGCCCATGCCGATCAGGCAGCGGTCTTCGATTTCGCAGCCGTGCAGGGTCACGGAATGGCCAACGGTCACGTACTCACCGACGGTGACGCCATAGGCCTGTTTCATGCCGTGCAGCACGCTGCAATCCTGAATATTGGAGTGCGCGCCGATGCGGATGGCGTAGACATCGCCGCGAATGACCGCATTCATCCACACCGATGCGTGCTCACCAAGGACAACATCGCCAATGATCTGGGCCGACTCATCGATGTAGCAACTTGCCGGAATCGTGGGCGTTACGCCCTTGAACGGTCGAATCATCCGTTGCTCTTTCATTAACTCTTGGGCATTCACTCTAGCGTTGAAGCAAGAATAAATAGTAACAGCAGAACGGCTGCCGCTTTCGGCTTCGGGACAAGCCTGTGAGGCAGGAGATCTTTCGCTACGCCTGAAAAGCGGCTCCGCTCAGGATGACAAAGTCGTCTGAGGACAAGACGTACCTCTACCGGGCTTGGCGTGAGCCTGAGCGATTAGCGGGCCCTTGTGTACAATGCGAGCATGGCTTTTCATGGCCAGGGAAATCCGAATGCGGGCAAGCGCGGGCGCACGCCGCCTCCAGAGGAGACGTTCGAGGAGGCTAGTTTCCTCAAGGCTCTCGGAGAAAAGCAGAAGCCGGTCAGCCTGAAGTTGATGGACGGGACGATTGTGACCGGATGGGTGGAATATTACGACAAACACATGGTACGGTTGACGCGGGAAGGCGAGCCGAATCTGTTCATTTTCAAGCACGAGATTATGTACATTGCGGAAGACGGCGGGAAGAAGTAGTGGGTAGTGGCGGGGTTAGTGCCGGTCTTAGGCGATAGGTTTTAGGCTTTGGGCGTGAGCCGTCTTGAAGCAAGGTTCACCCTGGCACTTAAACCAAAACCGAACGCCGAGAACCCAAGACGCAGAGCCGAAGACCCAGAGCCAAGACCTATACTCACATCAGTGTCCAATCAATCCAGCGAAGAATTTATCCCTGCCATGTCGGAGATCGCGCGCGAGGCGGGCGCGCTGCTGATGCATTACTTCCATCAGCACTTGAAGATTGAATACAAGGGTGAAGCCGACCTGGTTACTGCGGCCGACCGCGCTTCGGAAGAGCTGATTCGCGACCGAATCCGGCAACGGTGGCCGGAGCACGATGTGCTCGGCGAGGAGCAGGGGCTGAGCGATCAGGGCAGCGAATACCGCTGGTACCTGGATCCGCTGGATGGCACGACGAATTTTGCCCACGGGTATCCGGTTTTCTGCGTGTCTTTGGCTTTAGCTTTGGAAAGCCGGGGTTTGGAACGGCAGGCGCCAGCGGTGCGGTCTTCCGGGGAGCGGGGGAGTCGCATTGCCGCCGTGATCTACGACCCCACGCGCGACGAGCTGTTTTCAGCCGAGCCGGGCAAAGGCGCGAAGCTGAATGGCGAAACGATTCATGTTTCGAAGGCCGCCACGCTGAAAGAGTCCCTGCTGGCGACGGGATTTCCCAGCCAGAAGCGGCACAAGAATCCGAATATTTACTTTTATCACCAGATCACGCTGCACACTCACGGGGTGCGGAGGGCGGGATCGGCTGCGCTGGATTTGTGCAATGTGGCATCCGGACGGTATGACGGGTTCTGGGAGTTCAATCTGAATCCCTGGGACACGGCTGCGGGCGTGCTGATCGTGGAAGAGGCGGGCGGGAAGGTGACGCGCTTCGATGGGTCGCCGTTTGAGATTGACAGCCGCGAGACGGTGGCCTCGAATGGGCTGATTCATCAGGCTTTGCTGACTGAGTTCGAGGAAATCTTTGCGGGACGGGGGCTCGGACCATTACCGGATCCACGAGCTTACCGGCGATAGTGACAGCGGTTTGGAAAGCTCAAACACAAAAAAACATGAACGCAGGGAGCCCAGAGGAACCAGGGGTTGAATTCTGTCGTTCTTGCGGCGTTACAATAATTAGGATACCGGGCACTGCTTCTGCCCATTCTGTTTCTCGAAGGCTAAAGGCTAACCGTGATCAACTCTCTTCTTGAACGCAAAATCGAAAAACGGCCCGACCAAGTCCGGCTTCGGGGACGGATTCTGTTTCTTACTGAAGATCCGGAGCTGATCAAACGGCAACTGGCGGGAGAAGATCTGCCCTGGGATACGAAGAATCCGGCGAACAATCCCAAACTGCGCGACGATATTTCGACCGACGAGATAACGCCGGCGCACTATTGTTTTTACTTCGACGAAACGCTGGGCGAAATTCCTTATCTGGGGTTGAAATGCGGTAGCGTAACGCCGATCGGCCGCGGCGAGGTGAAGCGCGGAGGGTTTGTGTGCGCGGTGAGCGGGAAGCGGCGCGGGAAAGGCTCGAGCCGCGAGCAGTCGCCTTATGCCGAGATGTGCGCCGGAATTCAGGTGGTGATCGCGGAGAATATTGAGCGGATTTATAAGCAGAACTGCCAGAATCTGGGAGTGTTGACCTCGACGAATTTCTCGCTGATCGACCGGATTCGAGGCGGGGAGGAAATCCCGTTAAGTGAGTTCACCGAAGGCGAGGACGAGATTACGCGGCAGGTGATCGAGTATGGCGGGCTGTTTCCGTTTAACGTGGCGCGCATGCAGAAGAAGGCTTTCCTGCCGCCGATTCGAACTGCGAAACGGCCGATGACGGTGGCAGAGAAGATTTTTGCCCGGCACATGATCAATGAAAATGGCGGGGTTGGTGTGGCCAGCGTGAAGCCGGGCGATACCGGGTTTGCGCAGGCCGATCTGCGGTTCAGCCACGAATATGTGACGCCGATGGCGGCTATTTTCTTCGAGCGATATGTTGGCAAGGACGCGAAGGTGAATGATGCCTCCAGCATCATCTTTTTCCGCGACCATCTGACGTTTTTGGACGAAGTCATTTCGGAAGAGAAAAAGAAAATCGGATTGCTCGATTTGGCCACGCAACTCAAATTGAAGCAGGAGGATTTCGCTGCGAAGCAGGGAATTAAGCTGCACGGTGAATTGAAGGACCGTAAGGGGTCAGAGGGGATTTGTCACTCGATCGTGCTGGAGAGCTACGCGCTGCCGGGGCAGTTGAATATTGGGTCGGATTCGCACACGCCGCATGTGGGCGCGATTGGCTGCGTGGCGTTCGGGATTGGCACGACCGACGTTTTTAATGGGTGGATTACCAAGGATGTCCGGGTGAAGGTGCCGGAGTCGGTGAAGGTGGTGATTCGCGGCAAGCGTCATGAAAATGTGACGGCGAAGGATTTCATCCTGAAGATTTTGAGCCTCGATTATGTTCGCAGCGGCAAGGCGCTGGCCAAGGTGATGGAATATGCGGGCGAGGCGATAGAAGAACTCAGCGTGGATGAGCGCGCCACCATGACGAACATGGCCGCTGAGATCGGCGGATTTACTGGCATCGTTGCGCCGGACAAGAAGGCGGTCGATTTTCTCGTGGAGCGGCGCGGTATGGAGCGCGCGAAAGCCGAAGGAATGATTGCGGGATTGTACAGCGATCAAGAGGCGCAATATGCGCATGTGATTGAGTTGGATGCAGCCGAGATTCGTCCCATGGTTGCGACTCCGGGCGATCCGGGCAACGGGAAGTATGTTCGCGATTTGAATACTCCGGTTCCGGTGGAGATCGCTTACGGCGGCACCTGCACTGCGGGAAAGAATGAAGACATGGATATGTACGCTGCGGTGCTGGCGGATGCGCTGAAGCAAGGCAAGCGCGTGGCCGAGTCGGTGCAGTTTTATATTCAGTTCGGATCGCAGGAGACGCGGGAGTACTGCCTGCGCAAAGGCTATCTGGACGTGTTCCAGAAAGCCGGCGCTCGGGTGATCGAGCCTAGTTGCGGGGCGTGCATCAATGCGGGGCCGGGAGTTTCCACGCGGCCGGATCAAGTAGTGATCAGCGCGCAGAACCGCAACTTTCCGGGGCGCAGCGGGCCGGGGCAGATGTATCTGGCTTCGCCGCTTACGGTCGCGGCGAGCGCGGTGGCTGGGTACATTGTGGAGTATGAGCCAAGCGAGAAGAAGGAATTGATTTCGGCTTGACGCTCTCGCCTAGGGACCTACTCGTTTGCCCCAGTAAGGTTAATTCGTGGTCGAGAATGTGGATGGCTCCGGTCTCTTGCCCACGATTTTGAAGAGCCAAAAAGTTCGGCACCACTCCTCGTGCGGTACGTCGCGGAGTGGTGCCGTTTTATTGGAACAAGCCGGATGGCTTATGGGTTTGTACCCGTCTGCGGCAGGCCCGCCACGGGCAGGCTGGGACCGCGCACGAAATCATTTGCGATTACCGTGCCGTTGCCCAACACCAGGTTATAGCCCGGGGCTGTTTTGTATACGCCATTATTCCCCGAGATGTTCTGCCGGAATACGGTGTTCGACGATCCATTGGCCTGCGCTGCCGCAAGCGAATAGATGTCGTAGTTCTCGTTGCCGAGCCGTCCGCCTTCGGACTGAATCTTAAGCGCCAGAAGGCCGACGAAATCGGGCGAGGACAAGCTTGTGCCGATATAGCCGTAGAATTCCCCGTCGATTGGCGTCCAGTCGAAACTGCGATCGGGCGGGCAAACGCCGTGCTCAGCGTAGTACAGGTCGCCGGCCGGACAGCCGCCCATCTCCAGCGCGACATCCGGGATGGTGCGCCAGTTCTGAGCTTTCGCCGGCAGGTACTGTTGCGAGACCAGATTCTGGTAGGACGGCTTTGCGAAGTAGCTGCTGATGCCGCCGCCAGAACCCCATACTGCCCCCGTCGCCGTGGTGCCGAAGAATATGTCGAAAGCCAGGGCATCTGAATCCGCATTCTCGCTGACGTAGGCGGAATCCAGACTCGGGGGATCATACGTAGTCACCAGGTTCGTGCCGCCGACGGCAGTTACGTGCGGGCTCGCCGCGGGTATGCCCACCCCAACCTGCATCGCGCCACAGGGATTCGGAGCCGAGGCGCTGAAGCACACAGCTGGCGGAATGTCCTTACCGCCCCAGTCGCCTGAAGCCGCAACGAAGGTGATGCCTAGCACATTGCCCTCAGCGAAGAAGTCATCGAAAATGCCGATGATGCCCTCGTAGTTAACCCCGTTGTTGTAAGCAGGAGCGTACGCCACTTCGGGCTCGCCGAAAGACATGTTGACGACATCGACGAGGTTATTCTCATCGATATCGGTGAGGCCTGCGAGGATGGAATCGTCATCGAGATCGGGCAGGTTATAGAGATAAATGTCGGCCAGAGGCGCCATGCCGGCCGAATGGGTGATGTCGATGTGCGTCTCGGCTGCTGAATTGGCATTGAACGGCGCGCCGCCTTCGATGTTGATGGTGGAAATGGATGGCGTCGCCAGCTTCTCGTGCGAGAAGTACAACTTCATATCCGAAGGGTTGAAATTCGGCGTCATCAGAATGCCGATGTTGACGCCTTTACCGGTCAGCGCTTTGTAGCTGGGATAGGAATAGGCCTGCTTCAGATCATCGAACCAGTAACCGCCGGTGGGTGATTGGCGGTTATCAGGGATGCCGAGAAGGCTGGGCGCACCGTAGGGGTGCATGTGAATCGTGCCGGAGAACGCCGCAATCATAGCGCCAGCAGCCGCGAGAGCCGGAGTGAGCTTCAGAGGCGTGGCTGCCGCTACAGTTTGCTTGCCGGAAGCAAAGTGGGCCGCGACCAGCGTGGTACTAAACGCAGCATTGATGGCACCGACAGTGCCGGATACGCTCAGGCTGTGCGCGTGGACCTGGTTAACCTTCAGGCCATAAGCCGCAAGCTCATGTGTGATGGCATTCACTTCGCTTTGCGAGGGGCCGAACTGCTCATTGAACTGAGCCGGCGTCAGCCACTTATGGTAGGCCGGAGAGCCGGGCGTTTGCAGCTCAGCGATGCGCGCATCGACTGCGGCCCGATCCCGTACGGGTAAATAAATGTTGAATTGGACGGCCTGCCGTGCGGCAACCGGTGAGCCGAGCGCCGCTTTTTCAAGAGCGCTTGAGGTGCCAGCCAGCGTGAGCCACGAACAGGCGCCGATAAGTGCGAGCGCGCCTGCCTTGCGATATCCGGATAGAGTCTTAGATGAAAATATTGACACCAGTGTATCCCCCTTCGATCTTCGTTCCAAAGCGGGACCAATCATACGCCCATCCCGCTGTTCCTCGATAGTGTGAAAGAATTTTCATACGGACCACCTCATCCATGGCTCGGTTGTAATCGTAATAATGAGGACTTCCGCTGCCCTGACACGAGTGACATAAAAGAGCGAGTGGAAACTGCTTGAGTCAGCTTGATCCAGAAGGCAACGTCGAGCCGAGAGCTCCCTCGGCCCACTGGTGTAAACGCGGGCCGTCGGGATGAACGCCGTGAGAGGTCCGTAGCCTGGAAGCCAGCTGACAGCTATCCGCGTGGACAAAAAAATCGGGGAAGGGTTAATCCTACAAAGGCGGCGAACTAGCGTTTCCAATCCTCTAACCGGTTGAATCCAAGCGCACTGGCTGAAATCAGCCAGTGCTATAGCTGCAACTTTTTCTGAATTTGCGCGTTCAAATAGACAGGTACTTCGGAAACGAGAAAGATTCAGAAGGCCTGCAGATTCAATTGCGGTGGGACGGCGGATCTGAGACAAGGGGGAAAACACCATGAAGTACTTAAAATATTTAGCTCTAGTGAGCGTTCTACTGGTGCCGCTGGCTTACTCACAGGCCCAGGTTGCAGTTGGCGTCGGGGTAGGCGGACCTCCCGCATGCGACTACGGTTATTACGGATACTATCCTTATGCTTGTGCGCCCTACGGGTACTATGGGCCTGATTGGTTTGCGGGCGGAGTCTTCATCGGCGCTGGCCCGTGGTACGGCTGGTATGGCGGATGGGGCGGCGGTTGGGGTTGGGGACGTGGTGGTTGGGGCTATGGACGCGGCGGTTGGGGTTACGGCCGTGGGGGCTATGGCTACGGACGCGGCGGTTACGGCTACGGCGCGCGTGGATATGCTGGACGCGGGTATGCAGGTGGACGCGGCTACGGGGGTGGCTTCCGTGGAGGTAGTGGATTCCACGGCGGAGCGGGCGGGGGCTTTCACGGTGGTGGCGGTGGATTCCACGGCGGAGGAGGCGGTCACGGCGGCGGCGGTGGACACCGGTAATTGGCCGCGAGGATAGAGCGAGACTACGGGCTGGCAGCCATGCTGCCAGCCCGTTTTTATTTTGGGGAGTTTTGCAATCTTGTTTTGCAGGGCAAGATGATTTCTTGCTAGAATGTCGAGTTTTCGCAGGAGCCGGCGTAGTAAACTATCCGCAGGGACTTCGAGGAGACTGACACCGTCATGACTTATGTAATCGCAGAACCTTGCATCAATACTAAAGACACAGCTTGCGTGGATGCCTGTCCCGTGGATTGTATCCATCCCAAGAAGGACGATCCCAAATATGCCACTGAGCAGTTGCTCTACATCGATCCCGTGGAGTGCATCGACTGCGGAGCGTGTGTGCCGGTGTGTCCGGTCTCGGCTATTTTTGCGCTGGACGATCTGCCAGAGAAGTGGAATTCCTTCACCGAGCTGAACGCCAAGTATTTCGGGCGGTAAATCAGCTTCTGATTTTGATGCTTAAAACTAAGACGCACACTTTTTATGGATGTGCGTCTTTGTTTTTGCGCCCAGAAGAAGGAGGGGTGACGCCTGGCAAAGTTTTAGTTGGCCTTAATCCGTAAAACAAGCGAAACCTAGATGGCCTTTGGTTCGTATCACAAACATGTCCCGAGCGCAGGCCTTCGCCGCCCTTTTGATAATTTGCGCGAGCGTCTGTGTCGCCGCCCAGCAGGGCCAGAGCGACGATACGATTCGCAATCAGTTGCAAGAGCACGAATTCGATCTGTCCACGACTGGTAAGGCCTTCCTGATAGACGAAGAGCGTGCAGCATCATTCTTTCTTTTGGGCGAGTTGCACGGCGAAAATGAGATTCCTGCTTTGATCAGAGAGTTGTGGCCGGAAATGTGGCGGGACGGCTACAGGCACATTGCCGGGGAAATGAGTCCGTGGGCGGCAAATCAATTGGAGTTCGGGCACGCGGATAGCCCGCTTAAGGTTGAGGGCCTCTGGTCGAAGCAAGAAGCTGTATTTGTTCACTCGCTGGGAGCGTCGGGCCAGTCGATTCTCTGGGGCTGCGACATGGAGGAGATGCAGCCGCATATCCTCATCGCGGAGCTTGCCAGGGAAAATCCGTCAAATCAGGCTCTTCAACGAATGATGGAGATTACGAAGTCCGGCTACAACCGGACCATGGCTCCCACTCTTCTTCAACTGATGCCCGAAGCGCATGCGGTCCGCGATGTATGGATTAATGATGTATCGCTCTTCTTGAATCTGAAGGCGACTCTCGAAATTGAGAGTGACCGGCTCAATCCGGAGGTGAAACTCCGTGCGCAACTTCGCCGTGAATCTTTGATGAAAGATCTATTCCTCCTCCATTACCAGAGGAATGTTCCCGCTGGTTCCGAATCGAAAGTCATGCTGCGCTTCGGGCGCAACCACCTGCACAGAGGCTACGATGAGCGCGGTGTGTCAACCCTGGGAAACTTCATCGCCGAGTTTGCGTTTGCGCAACACCGGACAGCTTTCAACGTAGCTGCCTTCGGAGCTGGCGGCAAGGCTTCTCTTGCGGGCGAAACCTGGGATGCAGACGAGCGAAACGACGACCTGGCTTTCCAGTTGCTTGCGTCCCTGGCACGTTTTCCGGCGACCGTGTTCGATTTGCGCCCACTGCGTCAGGTGCTGCACAGCATTCCTGTCGAGAATCGGTCTGCTTTGCAAACCAGACTGATCTTCTGGGCAGACTCATACGATGCGATCATCTGCTACAAGAAGGTCACGCCTTTACATAAGTAACATGAGATCCCCGGTCCGGCCACAAGGATTCGAGCTTCGCTCGACGGACAGCCGAGGGCGGCTGTCCCACATGATCATGTGCCCTGTGTCATTAAGACTCTACAGTGTCGCGCAATCTGCCGCTCCTCCTGCGTGGGGACAACCTGAATCTTATCTGCCGTTAGTCCGAGCGGTTCCAGACCGTGGGTTGCAGCAGTTCGAATGGGTTCACTGTGTTCTCCGATACCACCGGTGAAGACCAGAAGATCCACACCGCCAAGCAAAGCGATATAAGCGCCGATTGATTTGCGAATGGAAATAGCCAGAACATCCAACGCGAGAGTTGCATCGTGGTCGTTGGCGCGGGCGCGTTCTTGCAGCAACTTGACGTCGCTCTGGCCGGAGGACAGCGCGAACAGGCCGCTGCGACGATTGAGCATCTCCTCAAGCTGATCGCCATTCAATTTTTCGTTGCGCATCAAGTAGAGGATGACGCCGGGGTCGAGGTCGCCCGATCGCGTACCCATGGGGATACCGCCGGTGGGGGTGAGGCCCATGGTGGTGTCGATGGATTTGCCATGGCGAAGGGCGCAAAGGCTGGACCCGTTTCCGAGATGCGCAAAGATGGCGCGCGCCGGAAGTTTATCGCCGAAATGATGCACCAGCGATTCATAGGAGATGCCGTGAAAGCCGTAGCGGAAGATGCCGGCCTCGAAGTATCGCGAGGGAATGGCAAAGCGCGAGGCGACCTCGGGCATGGTCTGGTGAAAGGCATCGTCAAAACAGGCGAACTGCGCGGCGGAAGGGAACATCGACTGCGCTGACTTGATGAGCGATAAAGCCTGGGGAATATGCAGCGGCGCAAAGTGGGTTGCGGAGTGTAGTTCCTCAAGCACGGCAGGTGTGATTTGCTGGTGGCGGCGGAGCTTTGGGCCGCCATGGACAACGCGATGTCCGACCGCGACGGGGCTGCTTTGAATGTGCTCCCGTATGGCATGAGCCAAAGCGGTGAGAGCATCGCTTTGCGATTCGTGAACCTGCTGGCGTTGAAGAAGCGATTTTCCATCGCCAGACTGAATACGCAATGCGCCAGTGCTATGGCCGATGCCTTCCGCGCTCCCGGTGAGAAGCGGTTGTTCGTCAGTGTCGCTTCCGCCACGGTAATAGAGGCCAAACTTCAGCGAGGACGAGCCGCTGTTCAGCACGAGTATGAGATTTGTCGGCAACGAAGCGGCCAACGAATCAATTCTGTCTGATCCGGCCACGGCGGCTATGCCGTCCACTTCCAATTGCGGATTTCCTCTTTGTCGATACCTTCGGTGTGAGCATAGTTAACGTGGTCGATGATCTGACCTTTGAGCCAATCTTTCACGTGAGCCCCTATGGGCTGCAAGCGAGGAACGCGGTCGATTGCGTCGATGGCCAGGTTGAATCGATCGATTTGATTCACGATGGCTAACTCCAGCGGAGTATTGATGCTGCCCTTTTCCTTATATCCGCGAACGTGAATGTTCTCATGATTAGTGCGGCGATAACTCAGCTTGTGGATGAGTGAGGCGTAGGAGTGAAAGTTGAAGATTACCGGCTTGTTGGTGGTGAACAAGGAATCGAAGTCGCGTGCGGAGAGGCCGTGGGGATGCTCGGTTTCGGGCATGAGGCGGAAAAGATCGACGACATTCACGAACCGGATCTTCAGATCTTTGAAATGCTGTTTGAGAATTTGGACCGCTGCCAGCGCCTCCATGGTGGGAATGTCGCCGGCGCAAGCCATCACGACATCCGGCTCCGCGCCATCGTCCGTCGAGGCCCAATCCCAAATTCCGATGCCCTTGGTGCAATGAGTCACGGCTTCGTCCATGGTGAGGTATTGGAGGTGATTCTGCTTGTCGGCGACGATCACGTTGACGTAGTCGCGAGAGCGCAGGCAATGGTCGGCCACGCTGAGCAGGCAATTGGCATCCGGCGGCAAATAAATGCGAACTACATCGGGACTTTTGTTGGTGACCACATCGAGAAATCCGGGATCTTGATGGGTGAAGCCGTTATGATCCTGGCGCCACACTAATGAAGTGATGAGCAAGTTCAGCGAGGGCACGGGGGCGCGCCAGTCGAGTTCGTTCTTCGATTTCTCCAACCACTTGGCGTGCTGGTTAAACATGGAATCGATGACGTGGACGAAGGCTTCATAGGTGGAAAATAATCCGTGGCGTCCGGTGAGAACGTAACCTTCAAACCAGCCTTCGAGGGTGTGCTCGCTGAGCATTTCCATCACGCGTCCAGCGACGTCGAGTTCTCCGCCGTCGGCATCGTCTGGCATAAACTCGGCAAGCCATGTTTTCTTCGAGGCTTCGTAGATCCCCTGTAGCCGGTTGGAGGCGGTCTCATCCGGTCCGAAGACGCGGAAAGAAGTCATATTGCGCCGCATCACTTCCGCGAGAAATTGTGCCAGGACTGCAGTCGGCTCGGCATAGTTTCCGCCTGGCTCTTTGACCTCCACGGCATAATCGCGAAAATCCGGCGTCTCCAGTGCCTTGCGCAGCAGGCCGCCGTTGGCATGCGGGTTTGCCGATATGCGGCGCGATCCCGACGGTGCAAGTTCCTGAAGTTCCGGGATGAGAGTTCCGTTGGCATCGAAAAGTTTTTCCGGATGGTAACTGCGCATCCAGTCTTCAACTATTTTCAAGCTGGTCTTATTGGTCTTCGGGTCGAGGACCGGCACCTGATGCGCGCGCCACGTGCCTTCCACCTTGTGGCCATCCACCTGTTTTGGCCCAGTCCACCCTTTAGGCGAACGTAGGACGATCATGGGCCAGCGTGGACGAGTAGCATCACCAGTGGATCTCGCGTGCTGCTGGATGGATCGGATATCCAAAATACATTTTTCCAGAATAGAAGCCATCTTCCGATGCATTTCCAGTGGATCGCCGCCTTCGACGAAGTATGGTTTGTGGCCATATCCGGTCAGCAGAGCTTCCAGTTCCTCATGGGGTATGCGAGCCAGAACCGTGGGATTGGCGATTTTGTAGCCATTGAGATGCAACACCGGTAACACGGCGCCGTCGCGAATAGGATTTAGAAATTTGTTGGAGTGCCAGGACGTTGCGAGCGGCCCGGTTTCGGATTCTCCGTCGCCGACGACTACCGTGACGATGAGATCGGGATTGTCGAATGCGGCTCCGTATCCGTGCGAGAGCGAATATCCCAACTCTCCGCCTTCGTGAATTGATCCTGGAGTTTCGGGTGTGCAGTGCGAACCGATTCCACCGGGGAAGGAAAATTGCCGGAAGAACTTCAGCATGCCGGCCTCGTCGCGGCTTTTGTCGGGATAGATTTCCGAATAATAGCCTTCCAGATAACAGTTGGCGAGAGTAGCCGGCGCGCCATGTCCGGGACCCGAGACGAACATGACGTTCAAGTCATATTTCTTAATGAGGCGATTCAAATGAACCCACAAAAAAGATTGACCGGGATCGGAACCCCAATGCCCAAGCAGGCGATTCTTGATATGTTCCGGCTTCAATGGTTCACGCAGCAAAGGATTGGCGCGGAGGTAAATCATTCCAGCGGCTAAATAATTGCAGGCGTGCCAATATGAATCCATTTTTCTGAGTTCTTCGGCGGTGAGTGAGGAGTTGTCGAGGGGGATAGGGAGTTCGGTTGCAGCAGCCATTCGAATTCTCCTTGGACTCTTTCGGCTTAGGATGCAGGGCCGAAGCGGTTTGATTCCTCTTTCAGATAAATGATCGGTGAAAAGATATCCCAATTTTGCCCGGTTTTATCGTTTCGGAATGAGTTGAATTTCAAAAAGGTTCGGCCAAAGTTTTCCAGTCACAAATAATCGCTTGCGGACTGGGTCATAAGCGATTCCGTTCAAAACGGCGCCGGATGCAAGGCGGTACACGGGATTAAGCAGGCCTTTAAGGTTGATCCATCCTAGCACCTCGCCGGTGCGCGGAGAGATTCGAGCAATACGATCCGTCTGCCAGACGTTGGCAAACAGCTCTCCATTCACGAACTCCAACTCATTCAACTGATCGATGCGAGTATTTCCGTCATGCACGGTGAAACGGCGCTTCTCGGAGAAAGTTACGGGATCGAGCACGCGAATCTCGGGGGTGCCATCGCTCATAAAGAAGTCGCTCCCTTCGGTAGTAAGACCCCATCCTTCTCCGGGATAAGAAAAAGTCCGCAATACATGGAAATCGTTCAAGCTGTAAACGAATCCGGTGTGGGACTGCCAGGTTAGTTGCACAATTTCGTTGTTGAGTATGGCAATCCCTTCGCCGAAGTAATCAGTTGGGAGTGTGATCTCCTGGACCACCTGGCCAGTGTCAAGACGAACCTTGCGCAATGAAGAGCGGCCACGAAGCCCGGTACCCTCGTAAAGAAATCCGCCGTGGTACACGAGACCCTGCGTGAAAGCATCGGGATCGTGAGGAAACGTGTTGATTACTTTGAAAGTGTATTCCGGCGTTTTCGAGGCGCGAGTGCCTTGGGCAGATTGGCTGAGGAGCAGCTGTCCGGGAAATACCGGGCAGAGCACTACAAGCAGTAAGAAAAAAGTGATACGCCGAGGGATTTCAGTTGCCATGCGGGTGAGATATTGTCGCATCAGCGAATGGGGTGCACCATGGCCAATCGCCATGCTGATCGGATCGATCTTAGCCAGGACTACCGGCATCCATCCCAGGAGAATGGATGATGTTTTCGATGCAGGGTAATAAATCCGTGGCCAGCCGCCCTTTATCCACGCAGCCCTGTACGCCCGCGTCCAAGACTCGCTGCAATATCTGAATGGGATCGTGCTGGCTCATGATCAGAATTCTGGCGCTGGGGATCTCGCTACGCAAAATACGCGCTGCTTCCAAGCCATCCATGCCCGGCATGCTGATATCTAAAAGAACAAGATCGGGGGCCAGTTCTCGCGCCTTCTGAATTGCTTCCTGACCGTCCTGGGCCACGCCACAAACTTCCAAATTCTTATTGGAAGCCAGAATGTTCAACACTCCGCGACGAACGTATTCATTATCATCCACGACCAGGATTCGGATCATGCCCTCACATCGCAAGGCTTTTGGACTAAGCCGTTAAAGGTTGCGGAACAGGCGACGCGGGGGAAGTGGAAGCGGCCAGAGGAAGCGTGAAAGCGATGGTGGTTCCGCGGCCGTTTGATTCCATGTGCATCTGGCCGCCGAATTGCCGCACGCGCTCCCGCATTCCCGTGATGCCCACGCCCGAGCCTTTTGCCTGGATTTCCGCCAGGCGCTCTGGCGATATTCCTTTGCCTTCGTCTTGCACTTCGAGAAAAATCTTTCCATTCTCGCGCCCCATGCGTATCGACGCGCGCTTACTGCCGCTATGGCGATGAATGTTAGTCAGGCATTCCTGCACCAGACGGAACATCACCAGTTCGACTTCGCGCGTCATCCGGCCAAAATCTTCATTTACATTAAAGTGAATTTCCAAGCCGTTGCGTTCGCTCAGGCCCTGAATGTACCAGCGTACCGCCTCGGCTAAACCAGTCTCATCTAATAATGGCGGGTGCAGCAGGTACGACATAGTCCGAATTTCCTGCGTGAGATCAAGCACCAATTGGTGGCTGTCTTCGGCGGCATCGACGAGGTCCGAGCCTGCGGACTGTGCTAATTGGGCGATGCGAGCCAGGTTCATGCTGAGCGCAGCCAGTATCTGCCCAGCGCTATCATGCAGTTCGCGGGCGATGCGGCGACGTTCTTCATCCTGGACCTGCAACAAGCGGCGCGATAAATCCCGCAGCAGTTCAGACTGATTCACCACATCGGCATTGCGAAGTTCCAATTCCTCGGTCCGAATTTGCACTTCCGATTCCAGAGTTTCCGCCAGCTTGCGAAAACGGTCTTCCGATTCGGAAATTGCCACGCGAGCCCGCACCTGCTCGGAGATATCCCGGAAATAGCAGACTACGCCAAATCCGCCTTCAGGCAAGGGGATTCGGTCGACGCGCCATTCATAGTATTCAGTGGCATCGCGATCAATCCGGCGTTCAAACCATTCCGGAGTTTGATGCGGCTCACCGGTGCGTAGTGTGTTCCGGAAGATCGCCACGATCTCGTCGGCAAACGTCTTGCCCCAAAGCAGATGGATCACGTCCTCGAAGTCGCGACCGATGAGATTTGAGATATTGCCGAACACGCGGAGAGCAGTCGGATTCACGTCACGAATGCGAAGGTCCGCATCCACCAGATACACGCCGAGCGGCGCCTGGTTGAGGAGAGTTTGATATTGTGCGGCGCGCCGTTTGACGGCTTCCTCGATGTTCTTGCGGTCGGTGATATCTCCAATCAAACCTGCCATGCGGTAGGCTGTGAGAGGATTTCCGGTAAATTCCATTTGAGCCGTGACAGAAAGCCAATGCTCCGATCCGTCGGGCAATCGAACGCGAATCTCCTCATCAAGTTTGCCATCGAGAGCGGGGTCGAGCGTTCGTGCAACGTTCCGCGCATACCTGTCCCGGTCCTCGGGATGAATCATGGTCGCCAAGGCTGCGGCTAGTGTCAGTTCGTTTGTGGAGGAAAGACCAAATACTTCAAGGACTCGAGGATCGGATTCGGTGCGATCTTCTTGTGGATACCAGTAAAAGACCCCTTTGGCCGAAGCTTTCAAAGACAATTGCAACTTGAATTCGCTGTCGCGGATGGCCTGATTTGCTTCCCGGCGGACACGCGCTAACTGGAGGTGGGTTTGTACCCGCGCGATTAATTCGCGCGCACTGAATGGCTTTATCAGATAATCATCCGCGCCCGCATCAAGACCTTCCACGCGAGATTCTTCACCCGCCCTGGCCGAGAGCAGAATGATCGGAGTGGTGCTTGTCTCTGGGTTTTTCCTCAACTCCCGCAATAAGCCGAAGCCATCGAGTTCGGGCATCATGACATCGCTGAGGATTAGATCCGGCAACTTCTCCTGGACTGCATCGAGCGCCGCGCGGCCGTTCGCAACGGCGATAACTTCAAAACGCTCCGAGAGCAATCGCACCAGGTAGTGGCGCATGTCGGCATTGTCATCGGCAATGAGAACCCGCGGCCGTTTTTCTGATCCTTCGCCGTCTGCGGTCGGCGGGCAGGGAACAGGAATCAGTTCTTCACTCGGAAGAATATCGGACTCCAGACTTTGCTCAGCCTCGGGCAACCAGCGCAAAGCTTCCTCTACGAACGGAGCCGCGCCAACGGCAGTTGTTGCAGAAGAACGGGATTTACCGATGCGGTCGGCAGGAAGGTGTGCGCTGCCCGTCGGAATGCTGACGATGAAGGTGCTGCCTTTCCCGCTCGCACTCTCTGCACGAACCGATCCGCCGTGGAGTTTAGCCAATTCAAGAACCAGCGCTAATCCAATTCCGCTGCCTTCATGGGTGCGGCTGCGAGTATTTTCGATCCGGTGGAAGCGGTCAAAGAGCCGTGGAAGTTCCTGCTGCGGAATCCCGACGCCAGTGTCTTGAACTCTCAGTTCGACATGGTCATCCGCCGGTGACAGGGAGACTGCAATCTTGCCTTCGAAGGTAAACTTGAAGGCGTTGGAGATCAGATTGAGGACAATCTTCTCCCACATGTTGCGATCGATAAATACCGGCTGCGCCAACTTCGGGCAATTCAGTTCGAGTATCAGTCCGGCCTTTTCCGTCGCAGACCGGAATACGCTCGCCAGTTCGACGGTAAATGCCGCGAGATCGGTGGGTTGATAGACCGCCTGCATCCGGCCCGCTTCGATTCGCGAGAAATCGAGCAACGTGTTCACCAGGCGCAGCAAACGAGTGCCGTTACGATTCACTAGTTCCAGTTGGCTCTTGGCCGCCGGGGAAAGACCGGTATAGCTTTTCGCCAGCAGATCTTCCACTGGTCCCAGCATGAGGGTGAGCGGAGTGCGGAACTCATGGCTCACGTTGGAGAAGAATGCTGTCTTTGCCCGGTCGATTTCGGCCAGAGCTTCTAAACGCTTCCGTTCTTCTTCGCTGGCCCGCACGTTTTGAATCGCGGTAGCGATTTGCCCGGCGATCAAGTCATAGAAGGTGCGGTATTCGGTATCCAGTCTCCGCGTAGGGTTGACGCCCGCGATTAATACTCCGAGCGGCTTATCTTGCCCGCGAGACGAAACCGGGAGGACGATTGCATCGCAAATGGTCTGTTGCGCGGGTCCTCGTGGAAGAGCCGACACTGCTCCTACATCGACAACCTGCAAGTGTGAAGTTTGCAGGACTTCGGCAAGCGGCCAGAAAGTTCCTGTCTGGCCGACCTCAGCTCCGAGGCCGACGGTGCCAGGGAACAAGGAAGAAATGCCAGATGGAAGACCGCATGCCTGCTCAAGCCGAAGGTTCTTGCCTTCCGCATCGGTGAGGTACAACATAGCGAACGGAATATCGTCCGGATTCTTTGCCAAGGTCATGAAGACCGAGGCGCAGGCCGCTTCCGTTGTTTTCTGGGTTAAGGCGCTCGCGGATAATTCAGAGAGGGTGCGAAGGCGTCTGGCGTTAATGACCTTGGGCGACACTTCCGTGGAAGGACAGAAAAGTCCTGCAACTTTGCCGGATTCGTCACGAATGGGGCTGTAGGAAAACGAGTAATAGGTTTCTTCCAGGAAATTACCGCGGTTCATGAACAGACGGACATCATCCACGAACGAAGCCTCGGCTTTTTGGTAGACCTTGTCAGCTAAAGGTCCGCAGATGTCCCAGATTTCAGCCCAGACTTCCGCCGCCGGTTTGCCCAGCGCCGCAGGATGTTTTGCTTTACTCAGTACTTGAATATAAGCATCGTTATAGAGGAAGGTCATTTCCGGTCCCCACCCGACCCACATGGGGTGTTGGGAACTCAGGATCAGACTCACGGAGGTCTTCAGGCTTTGCGGCCATTTGTCCAGCGGCCCTAGAGATGTTTTTGACCAATCGAAGTTGCGAATCAAACGCCCCAGCGATCCGCCCTCGCCTAGCCATGCATGTTCCTGGGCGCCTTCAATGGTTGATTTTTCACCGCCAGCCTGAGCAGCCAGTTTCTTGAGCGCGGAAAGCAGATTCCTGGATATCTCACTTTTGGCCACGTAGCCTGCGGCATCCACTTCGCGAACCTGGTGCCTGACCTCCTCCGGGTCGTTTTGGCTGACGATGATGATCGTGACTTCCGGTAGCTCCTTGCGAATAATGCGGGTCGCCTGCAATCCGTTCATTCGCGGCATGGAGATATCCATCAACACAACTTGCGGCCGCAGCTCTTTCACCTTGTCGATCGCGTCCAGTCCGTCCAACGCTTCGCCGCATACTGTCCAGCCCGGTAGATGGGAGATCAGCGTTCGAAGGCTTTTTCTGACGGCCTCGTTATCGTCGACGATGAGGATGTGACCGGCGGTCATTTTTAGCTCTTGCGGTGACAAGCTCTTGCGGTGTCGATTGCGGCTGAAGAACTTAAACTATCGTGCAAAGGCAACCAGTTTTCCTGCGGCGAACACCTGCTGGGGCACCGCAGTTGACGGATCATATCTAGACTAAAGAGTAGAGGGATATAAGGTAATCGCTGTAGAACACAGTAGTTCCCGGTTTCCCAAGACTAGTTATCGAAGAGCTGCGACTGGCCTCATTATTATTGTTTTTTTCGGATTTCCGGAATTTGTCGCTTCGCTGGCGCGTTCGAGATAACACTTGGCTATAATGGCCGGTGCTAATTCTGGGTCAATCTCGATCGGATCGAAAAACGATTATTTGGTCTCTTTCATCTCCGTCGGGCGCGCCTATTCGAAGAGTCCGAAATGCCGGTTGATTCCGTGAACCTAAAACCCGGGATGGAAGTGGCCTATCTGAGCCACGTGGGATGCCTCCGCGAAAATAATGAGGACTCTTGCCTTTATTGGGAGCCCGCTTCGGAGGCCGACTTCCGGCGCGAAGGCAGGTTGGCCGTGATTGCCGATGGCATGGGCGGATATGAAGGCGGCCAGGAGGCAAGCCGTCTTGCGGTGGACACAGTGCGCGAGATATATGGTGCAATGGTTCGGGACGACCCGAGAGCGGCCCTGCTCGAAGCATTCGTAACCGCTCACCGGCGGATTCAGGCCTATGCCGTCCGGCATCCCGAGTTGCACGGCATGGGCACGACTTGCACCGCGTTAGTTGTGCGGGATCGACAACTTTATTTTGCGCACGTCGGTGACAGCCGGCTGTATCTGGTGCGCGGCGGAACGATCTCCCGCCTCAGCCGCGATCACTCTTATGTGGGCCGGCTGGTGGAGAGTGGCATCGTGCGAGTCGAAGACGCGGAGAAGCATCCTCAACGCCACATTCTCACCTCCGCGCTGGGCGCCGGACCCGACGTCTCGGCGGAGAGCCCGGAGCAGGGAATTGCTCTGCAAGACTCCGACATCCTGCTGCTGTGCACGGATGGTTTGTGGGGCGTAGTGAACGATCAGGAATTGCAGCGCACCGTTAGCAGCGAGGTTCCGGCGGAGTGCTGCGAAGCTTTGGTTAAGCTAGCTCTGGAACGCGGTGGTCCGGACAATATAACCGTGCAGGTGTTGCGGATCGTGCCCGAGAACTGACGATTCAGGGGAGACGTTTCGTCCGGGCGATTGCGCCGATTGCAATATCTTGCATACTCTTTTGCGTAAGCTTGATATATACCAGGTCGATCCCGCCAGCTTGAAGCAGGAAAATAAACTCTATCGATCCAATCGACTTTATGGCATAATGGCGCGGTTATGAAGATCTCGCAAAAGGGACTTTACGCCCTACAGGCAATGATGATGCTGGCGCGGCACTACCGGCAGGGTGCGATGAAGATTCGTGAAATTGCTTACGAAGAAAACCTTCCAGAGAAATTTCTCGAGCTGATCCTGCTGGAGTTGAAGAACGCCCGCATTGTCGAGAGCGTTCGCGGGGCAAAGGGGGGGTACCAGTTGCGGCGGGATCCTTCCGATATTCGGTTGAGCGAAATTATGCGCTTGATTGACGGACCGCTGGCGCCCTTCGGCGATGCTGAGCAGTTGCGGGCGCTCATCGATCGCGATCTGCCGCATCGCGCTCTGTACCAGTTGTTCCTGGATGTCCGCGACGCCGCGGCGAACATCCTTGAACATACGACTCTGGCGGACCTCATCGTCGACCCAGGCCCCCGCGGGAAAAAAGCCCGGCGGACGGCAAAGAAGAAAGAGAAGGCCGCGGTTCTCCCCATGGTCGTTGGTGGTCATCAAGGCGATTGAGGAAACTAAATTGTTAGTGTGTACGCGATTGTTTGGATTAGCGGCCTTGCTGAGAAAGGCGGCGTAGAGGAGTACAGCGGCGGGAAGTGATTCGTTTCGACCTACAAACAAATCCCAGCCATGCGAAAAAATTAAGTTTTCAGAGAAAATACCGAGTTGTGCTTGCAATCTCTACTAAGTTGATGTTAATAATCATTGTCGTGATCATGTCATGAAGTTCCCCCTGCAAATGTAATCGCGCAGTAAAGCTTGTCCGTGTTGACCTGCGATTACACGAAGTTTCTGGTAGATCCCCTCGGTAAAGGTGTTCAACAAAAACTCAAAAAGGAGAGGTTGTCCCATGAAAGCAAAGACAGTATTTTTGACAGCACTGACGGTGGCGGCGTTAGGCGCCGGTGGTTGGGCACAAAGTGCGGGTCCGGTGACGGTGGCTTCGAACG
>Ga0209530_1000079_pt1 | contig 78612 bp, 63 predicted proteins | sample BlaSpr_A8_Ref_O1_FD_187987 | JGI IMG/M metagenome (GOLD analysis project Ga0209530, IMG submission 187987) | Forest soil microbial communities from Thunder Bay, Ontario, Canada - Black Spruce, Ontario site 2_A8_Ref_O1 (SPAdes) (version 2) | ecosystem: Environmental > Terrestrial > Soil > Boreal...
CTCGATGAGGATATCCGCGGCCACATCGAGACCGAGACGCAGGACAACATCGCGCGGGGAATGGCGCCGGACGAGGCGCGGCGCGCGGCGATGCTGAAATTTGGAAACGTAATGCAGGTTACGGAAGACACGCGCGAGGTGTGGAGCCTGATCTGGCTCGAGCAATTACTGCAAGACCTCCGTTATGGCCTGCGCATGATCTGGAAATTTCCAGGCTTCACTCTGGTTGCGGTGCTGACGCTCGCCTTGGGCATCGGCGCTAACACGGCGATCTTCTCGGTCGTATACGCGGTTTTGCTGCGGCCGCTCCCGTATCGCGACGCCTCGCGATTGGTTGTGATGAATGAGACGACCCCACGGGTGGGCACGTTGAGCGTCTCTTATCTGAATTTTCTGGATTGGCGCAAGCAAAGCACGGCTTTCGCGCAGATGGCCACGGTGCACCAGGTCGGCTTCAACCTCACCGGCGTCGCGCGGCCCGAAGTGATTCGGGGCCTCGCGGTTTCGCCGGAGTTTCTTGCAATGGTGGGAGTTGAGCCGCTTACCGGCCGCGATTTCACGGCGCAGGAAGGGAATGCCGGTACCGAGCCGGTTCTGATCCTGAGCTACGAGATGTGGCAATCGCATTTCGGCTCGGACCCGAGCGCGGTGGGTAAGACCATGTCGCTGGACGGCCGCCCGTTCACGATCGTCGGCGTGCTGCCGGCTCGCTTTCGCTGGCTGGACAAAATGGATGTGATCGAGCCGCTCGGCGTACTGCTGACGAACAATGCAGGGGTGATGGAGCGCGGAAATCGCGGCGAAAGTATCGTAGTGGGAAGGCTGGCTCCGGGAATCGGGTTGGCGCAGGCGCGGGCGGAAATGGACGGCATCGCGGCGCGGCTGGCCAAGGAATATCCCGCCGCCGATGAGGGCTACGGCGTGGAGTACAAGCCGATCCGGGATTCGTTCGTCGGTGATTCGCGCCCGGCGATCTTGATTTTGTTTGGCGCGGTGCTGTTTGTCCTGCTGATCGCCTGCGCCAACGTGGCGAATTTATTTTTGGCGCGTGGCGCTGGCCGTACCAGAGAAATTGCGCTGCGTTTGGCGTTTGGCGCGAGCCGCGGACGAATCGTGCGCCAGATGCTGGCGGAGAGTCTTATCCTGGCAATTTTGGGAGGGACGTTGGGCTTGGCGTTCGCCGAGGGCGGCATTCACGCCATGGCTCGATGGATTCCCAGCAACATGCTGTCCGGCACGGAAGTGAACTTGAATGGCGCAGTATTTGCATTCGTGGCCGCACTAGTGATCGTGGCGGCATTCGTGTTTGGTTTGGCGCCGGCGGTTCATTCGACCAAGACAGACGTGCAATCCGATCTGAAGGAATCCGGCCGAACGTCCAGCGCCAGCGCCGCCCAAAAGCGCTTGGGCGGAGCCTTGGTGGTGGCAGAGATTTCGCTCGCGCTGATTTTGCTCACCGGCGCGGGTTTGATGATGCAGAGTCTATACCGGCTGCGGGCGGTCGATCCCGGATTTCGGACTGCGCGGGTGCTGACCATGAGTCTCAGTTTGCCCGAAAAGCAATATTCGAACGATCCGGCAATTGTGAATTTCTGGCAGCGCGCGCTGGATGGAGTGCGGGCATTGCCGGGCGTGGAAAGCGCCGCGGTGGGTACCGCCGTACCGCTGGGCGGGGAGCATTGGCGGACTGACGTCGTGCTCGAAGGGATGGGGGAACTGCGGCCGGGAGACTATCCGCATCCGGACATGCACATCGTCAGCTCCGATTATTGGACCACGCTGGGAATTTCGTTGGTTCGCGGGCGCTGGTTCACCGCCGCGGACGACGAAAAAGCGCCGAAGGTCGGAATCATCAACGCGCTGATGGCTCGGCGGCTTTTTGCCGGAAGCGATCCGGTCGGGAAGCGCTTCATGGTTGGTCACCGAGCGAAGGAAGAAGATTGGATCACTATTGTGGGCGTCGCGGGGGACACCAAACTTTACGGACTGGAAAACCCGGCGCGGCTGGAAGTGTATCTTCCGTTTCGCCAGGCGCCCTTCGGCGACATGAATGTGATCGTGAAATCGAGCGTGGGTCCGGCGGCGCTGACTTCGGCGGTCCGCGCCGTGGTGAACGCCATCGATAAGGATCAGCCCATCGCCGAGACTGCGACCATGGAGCAACTGGTCAGCGATTCGGTGGCCACGCGGCGCGTAACGCTGGTATTGCTTGGATTGTTCAGCGGTCTGGCCCTGCTACTTGCCGCTATCGGAATTTACGGCGTCATTTCGTATGCGGTGGCGCAGCGCACGCAGGAGATTGGAATTCGCGTGGCGCTGGGCGCGCAGCGCAGCAGCTTGATGTCGATGATTCTGAAGCAGGGTTTGCGAACGGCGCTGCTGGGAATCGGAATTGGTCTGGTAGCGGCGTTGGGTTTGACGCAATTGATGAAGAGCCTGCTCTTCGGGATCGGCGCTACGGACCCGCTGACTTTTATTTCCGTGGCGGCCACGCTGTTGTTCGTGGCGCTGGCCGCGAGCTACTTGCCGGCGCGGCGCGCCATGCGCGTGGACCCGCTCGTGGCGCTGAAATACGAGTAGCAAAGCAGGAGGCGAATCGTGAGTCGCCGCGAGCGAATGATGGACGATCTCGATCAGGATATTCGCGAGCACCTCGAGCGCGAGACGCAGGACAACATCGCGCGCGGGATGCGTCCCGCGGAAGCCCGGCGCGCGGCTCTGCTGAAATTTGGAAACGTGACCCGGGTAACGGAGGCTACGCGCGAAGTTTGGAGCCGCGTGTGGCTGGAGCGTCTGCTGCAGGATGTGGCCTACGGCTGGCGCATGCTGCGCAAGCATCCGGGTTTCACGGTGGTCGCAGTGCTGACGCTCGCGCTCGGAATCGGCGCCAGCACGGCCGTTTTTAGCGTCGTGAACGGAATTCTGCTTAAACGTCTGCCGTATACCGACCCCGAAAAAATCGTGATGCTCTGGTGGAAGGCGCCAGTCACGTCCACGCAGGCCCCCGGAGATGAATGGCCCTGGACCCTGCGGGATGTGGCGCATTTCAAGGCGCGCCAAAAATCATTTCAATATTTCGGGGCGTTCAAGAGCGATTTCTTCAATCTAGTGGGCTCCGGCGAACCGATGCGCCTGGATGGGCTGCGGACCACCTCCGGATTTTTCGCGACGGTGGGCGTGGCGCCGGCGCTGGGCCGCACCTTCGCACCGGACGACGATCGGCCAGAAAATAAATTCGTAGTGATCCTGAGCGATCGCCTCTGGCGCGAAAAATTCAGCAGCGACCGGGGAGTCGTGGGCCGCGCAGTCGCGCTCAATGGCCAGTCCTACGCGGTGGTTGGCGTCATGCCTCCGGGTTTCTCTTTCCCTCGTGCCGAAGAGATGCCCATCACCATGAGCCTGCCACCGCAGACGCAGTTGTGGGTTCCGCTGGAAATTCCGCCGGCTCCCCGAGGACCAAGTGAGTACGCCGTCATCGGCCGGCTGAACCCGGGAATAATAACGGCGACCCAAGCGGCGGCCGAACTCCGGCAGTACGGCGATGACGTCGTCAAAGAATTTCCATCGGCGAAGGGCTGGTACGAGCCGGCGGTGGTGCCGTTGCCGCGTCAGGTGGTGGGCGACACCCGCGAGCCGCTCTTGCTGATGCTGGCGGCGGTGGGAGTGGTGCTGCTGATCGCTTCCTCGAACGTCGCCAGCCTGGTGCTGACCCGTTCGCTGGGCCGCAAGCAGGAATTCGTGTTGCGCGGCGCGCTGGGCGCGGGACGCGCGCGATTGCTGCGCCAATTACTGACCGAGAGCCTGCTCCTCGGCGGCATCGGAGCAGCTGCCGGAATCCTCGTGGCGGAGTTGGCACTTTTTTGCGTCAGAAATTTTGGCCCTTCCAACATCCCGCGACTGCAAGCGGCGACGCTCGATCCTCGAGTCTTACTGTTTACGCTGGGAATCACGCTGGTGACGGGAATCGTACTCGGCCTGGTCCCAGCGGTCGGGATCAGCCGCGAAAATCTGGCGGAGTCGGTCAAAGACGGAGGCCGCGCCGGCCGCAGCCCCGCACATTCCCGATTGCGCAATATTTTGGTGGTCGCGCAGGTCGCGCTGGCGTTGGTGCTGGTAATTTCGGCGGGCCTGCTCGTTCGGACTTTCCATCAAATGCTGACGGCGGATTCGGGCTTCAGCGCGATGCGCGTCTTGACCTTCCAGCTCTCGCTGCCCAATTCGAAGTACGCCGAGCCGGAGCAGATGGCGCAGGTGTACACCAAAACATTGCTGGCGTTGCAGGCGCTGCCTGGAGTGCAGTCGGCGGGCCTGGTCTCCGAGGTCCCGATGGGCGGGTCGACCGACAGCACGGTTTTGCGGATTCCCGATCATCCGCCGCAGGATCAAAATGATCAGCCCTTCGCCAACTATTCGTTCGCTTCGCTTGGGTATTTTTCAGCGATCGGATCGCCACTGCTGCGCGGCCGCGATTTTCTGGCGAGCGACACGGCGGATTCGCGAAAGGTGACGATCATCAACAGCGCGATGGCCTCGAAATATTGGCCCGGGCAGGACCCCATCGGGCGGGAAGTGGGCGTCAAGGATACTCGCTGGCCGACCCGCACCATCGTGGGGATTGTGGCGAATATCAAACACAGTTCGTTGCGGGAAGCTCCCGACCCGGAGATGTACGTACCCTATACCCAGAACGAAATCAAAATCTGGCCTTCGATGCAGACCATGCAAGCAGCGCTGCGCACCCAGGCCGATCCCGAGGGCTTGACCCGCAGCGTGCGCGACGCGCTGCTCGGCGTCGATGCCGATTTGCCGATTGCGAATGTGACGACGCTGGCGGCGCTGGTGGACGATTCCACGGCTCAGACGCGTTTTACGCTGTTCCTGGTTGGTTCGTTCGCCGGGCTCGCGTTGATCCTGACGACAATCAGATTGTATGGGGTCGTTTCCTATTCCGTGCAACAGCGCACCCACGAAATCGGAATCCGCATTTCGGTGGGTGCCACGCGCCACGATGTGGTTAGCATGGTGCTAGGGTCGGGAGCGCGACTCGCTGGCGTAGGAATCGTCGCGGGATTACTGGCGGCCTGGGCCGTGACCCGGATGATGTCGACTTTTCTGTATGGAGTGCGCCCGACCGACCCGCTCACCTTCACGGCGGTCGCCGCGCTGTTGCTGGGTGTGGCGCTACTGGCTTGTTATCTGCCGGCGCGCCGCGCCGCCGGAATCGATCCGCTGATCGCGCTGAAGTACGAGTAGCACACCAATCCGAAGTAATGCCTTTGGCCCGAAATTTCCGTTAGAATCGCACCGGCGGTACGCACGGGGGTGCGATGCCACACGATTTGAATTCGTACATCTTGCTGAAGCTGTTGCTGGCGGCGTTTCTGGGCGGCCTGGTGGGGCTGGAACGCCAACTGCGCCGCAAGCCGGCCGGCATCCGCACCAACTTGATGATCTGCTTCGGCGCGGCGCTCTTCACCATCATTTCGTATGAGATGGCTGGCGAAGTCACCGGCGATCACACCCGCATCGCCGCGCAGATAATTCCCGGGATCGGGTTCATCGGCGCGGGCGTGGTGATTCGCGAGCGTGGCGCGGTGATGGGAATTACCAGCGCCGCGACCATCTTCGTGATGGCCAGCATCGGCATGGCCGTCGGTGCGGATATGATCAAGACCGCCATTTTTGCCACGCTGATGGTCCTGGCGGCGCTAATCGGAATTGGCTTTCTCGAGGACCGCTTCGGTTTGCAGACGCGGCTGATGACGTTTGAATTGGCGGTGCCGGTGGCGCACGCGGATCTGTTGGCGCCCTGCCATCGCATCGTGGAGGAAGCCAAAATCGAAGCGCGGCGATGGCAGACTCACAAACACGATGACTGTTCGTTCGTCGAATTTGAGGCAGAGATAACGCACCCGCAGGAAAGGGAATTGCTCACGAAATTTGCGGCGCTGAACGCCAAAGTGGAAGTCCGGCCGGTGCGGAGCTGAAAATGGCGCGCTCGAACTTCCCGGGCGTTCGTGGGTTCGGCAATGCTCGCGCCGCGCGATATCTGCTTTGTTTTTAGCCAACCAAACACGCGTTTTCTGAATCCGAGTTGACGCATGTCCGAGGGGATGCTATCAATTCTGACGGGGTTTACGGCGCAGTTCGCATCGCTTCGACTGCCTCTTTACCGTAGGTCGCGCCTCATCGAATAAATAAAACGCGTCCCTGTGAGTGGGACGCGACTAGACACCAGATCGACAAATATCAGCGCCGATTCGCACGAAATTCAGCGGAGGGATCGATTGATGCATTTGCGGTGGACCACGTTCGGGATGCTCACGTTGCTGGCCAGCCTGGTAGCCGGTTGCGGTTCCTCGCAAACGCAACCCAACGCGACGCCGATCATCACGAATCTCGCACCCGCCAGCATCACCGCCGGCAGCCAGACCTTCACGCTTTTCGTTTCCGGCACGGGGTTCATCAATAGTTCTGCGGGCGTGACTACCGCGTTTTGGAATGGATCGCCGCGCACCGGCATCGTTAATACCAATACGAACCAGATTGCCCTGACGATTTTAGCCTCCGATGTGGCCACTCCGGGAATCGCGCAAATTACGGCTTCGAATCCGGCGCCCGGCGGCGGCTTGAGCCAAAATTCGGCGACATTCAATATCGATCCGGTGGTACCCGCGACGCCGCTGATCAGCAGCGTCAGCCCGGGAAGCGCTACGCCTGGTGGCAAAGCGTTCACCCTGACGGTGAATGGCTCGAACTTCACGCCGCCGACCGCGCCGATTAACTGCAATCAGCCGCTCCCGCCATCGCAACAGCTGGGTTCGCAAATTGAATGGAACGGCAGCCCCAGAGTCACTTGCAACACGTTTGTCAGCTCCACACAACTAACCACGACGATTAACGCCGCCGACATTGCCACCGCCGGATGTGACAGCGTGAGCGTGTACACGCCAAACGGAGTTGGGGGATTTGTTTTTTCGCCCAGCGTCACATATGCGGTTTCCGCTTCGAACGTGCCGTTGATTTGCGGGATTACTCCCTCGAACGGCGTGCAAGGCGGCCCGGCGTTTACCATGACCATTATCGGCGCGGGTTTCACCTCGTCGTCCATGGTGCAATGGAATGGCAGCGCCCGGCCGACCACGGTCATTAATGCCGGCGAACTGCAGGCCCAAATTCCAGCTACCGATTTGGCCAAAGCTGGAACCTTCCCCATTACCGTGGCCAATTCGAGTTCCAGCAGCGGCACCTCGGTCGCGGTGAATTTCGTGGTTTCGGCCGCGGCGCCGACCATCAGCGCGGTTTCACCAGCGACTACGGCGGCGGGCGGCGCGGCCTTCTCTCTGATGGTGACCGGAACGAACTACACCCAGGATACCGTCGTGGAATGGAACGGCAGTCCGCGGACCACAAAATTCAGCAGCACGACTTCCTTGACCGCGCAAATTTTGGCGAACGATATTGCCACCGCCGGTACCGATTCGATTGTGGTCGTGAATCCCCAGGGCGCGGGCGGAGCGTCCTCCGCATTTCCGTTTACGGTGACGGGCGCCGGGGCAGCGCAGGCCGCAAAATTTCCCCAAGTTGTTTCGGTGAACGCCCAGGGCGGACCCGCGAACGGAGCGAGCGAATCGCCAGCGATTAGCGCTGACGGGCGTTACGTGGCGTTTTATTCCGAAGCCAAGAACTTGGTGGCCAGCGGCGCCTTCGGGAATGTTTTTGTGCGCGACACGTGCGCCGGGGTGACTGCGGCGTGCACGCCCAGCACCAGAGCGATCGACGTTTCGGCGGACGGCGGCGCGGCCAACGGCAAAACCGGACGGCAAGTTGCCATCAGCGGCGACGGACGTTTCGTCGCGTTCGTTTCGCGGGCCACGAATCTGGTTTCGGCTACCACGTCAGCAGCCTCCGGCTATTGGAGTGTTTACCTGCGCGACCTCTGCGTCGGCGCGAATGTTCCCTCCGGATGCGCGCCGCACACCGAGCTTCTTTCGGTGGGCGTCAACGGAGAATCGGCCAATGGGCCAAGCGCGAGTCCGTCCTTGAGCGGCGATGGACGCTTCGCGGCGTTCGTGTCTTCGGCGGCGAACATTTCGGCGGAAGTGAATCTGGCGCACCCGCAGGTCTTTGTCCGCGATACCTGCGCCGGCCCAACGGCGACCAAGTCATGCATTCCGCGTACCTCGATTGTGGCCATGGATGAGGACGACGTTCCCGCCAAAACGCAAAGCGGGCGGCCGGTGATTTCGGCCGACGGACGATTCGTCGCTTACGAGGCCTGGGCGGCCTCGGCAGCAGCCCAAGCGCCGTCAACATCTGCAGCGATCGTGCTGTCCGATACTTGCCTGGGAATTGACGCACCGGCGGGATGCTCGCCGTCGGCGGAGAGAATTTCGTATGGTGCGGACAGCTCGCCTCTGGCCGGAGTGAATCTGGCGCCGTCGATCAATTTGGATGCGCGATTCGTGGTGTTTGAATCGCAGGCGGCTGCGGCCGCAGGTGGCGCCGCTGTGGCCAGCAAAGTGTATTTGCGTGATACCTGTTTCGGCGAAACTGCTCCCGATGGCTGCGTGCCATCGACCACCGCGGTTGGCGCGCTGGCCTCCGGCGGCGCCGATAAGAATCAATCCTACTCGCCGTTCATCAGCGCGAATGGACGCTATATTTCGTTCGTCGAGGGGCGGTCCACATTCGCGGTGCCCAGCGAATCCTCGACCGAAGGCGCGTTGGTGGTGCGCGACACTTGCTTTGGCGCGGCGCTGCCCTGCAACCCGCGCGCGTACACATTTTCCGCTGCGGCGACGGTAGGTGACGTGAGCGCGCTGAAGACGGCCGTAGTTCCGGTGAACGGCGGGACGAAAATCCCTTCGGTCAGCGTGGACGAATATTCCGCGGCGCCGATCAGTTCCGACGGGCGCTACGCCGCCTTCTACGCTCCCGCCACGCCTGCGGCGCAACCCGCCAGCGGCGTGGGCGACGTGTATATTTCGGTCGCGTTGTTCTAGCGCTCGCGGCCCGAACCTCCTGCTGCTCGGATGTAAACACCGGCCGCATCGCGGCTGGACTCACCTCTCAAAATTCCTTATTCTCCTTTGCGGCCCATGCCGCAAGCTCTTAAGCCACCTCCGTTACAGGCCGGCGACGCGGTTCGCATCCTTTCGATTGCGAGTCCGGTGGTCGAAGCGCGCCTGCGCGCCGGTGCCGAAGAAATCGGCAAGCTGGGCTTTCGCGCGCTGAGTGACGATCAACGCACGCTGGCGCCCGGTGACTTCTTTGCCGGGACGGCCGCGGAACGCGGCGCGGCGTTGAAAGAAGCGCTGACCGAAACCAACACGCGGGGAATTTTTGCGTCGCGCGGCGGCTACGGTTCGAACTACTTGCTGGAAGGCCTGAGCGTCGCGCTGGTCCCGCCGAAAATTCTGCTAGGGTACAGCGATCTCACGTCTCTGCAGATTTTTCTGTGGCAAAAATTCCGCTGGGTTACGCTGTACGGTCCGATGGTCGCCGCGGGCTTGGATCAAGGCGCTGACGCCGAACACGGCTACGACCGGGGCAGCCTGATGCACGCGTTAACCGAGACGAAATCGGGCTGGACCGTCGGACTGTATGATGCGGAAGCGATTGTGCCCGGCGGCGCGGACGGGTTGCTGCTCGGTGGATGTTTGACGCTGGTGGAAACCGCGCTGGGCACGCCATGGGAACTCGATACTCACGGTTCGATTCTGGTGCTGGAAGACCGCGGCATGAAACCGTGGCAGGTCGATCGCGCTTTGATGCATTTGAAACAGGCCGGAAAATTTCGCGGAGTCTCCGGAATTGTGTTGGGAGATTTTCCGGAGTGCGAGGGCCCGGAGGGATCCGAAACGGTGCGCGACGTGGTGCGGCGCGTGCTGGGTACATTCGGATTCCCGGTGGTTTGGGGCGCAGCCATTGGACACACGGCGCGGCCGATGCTGACCCTGCCATTGGGCGTGCGCGCGCGATTGCGCGCCGATGACGAGCCGCGTCTTGAAATACTGGAACCGGCGTGCAAGGCCTAGCGGCGCATTTTCGTTGCGCCCAGACGCAAAAATAATTCAGGAGAATCTGTCATCGCTACTCGGCCTATAAAAACGTCGGACCATATCCACCTCCTGGGGATTGCGGGTGCGGCCATGGCTCCGGTGGCGGGGATGCTAAAGGAACGCGGGTTTCACGTGACCGGCTCCGACGTGAATGTGTATCCGCCGGCCTCGACCCTGCTCGATTCGCTGAAAATTCCCTGGAACGAAGGCTTCTGCGAAGAAAATCTGAAGCCCGCGCCGGACTTGTGCGTGGTGGGGAATATCATCGCGCGCGGAAATCCGGAGATCGAATATATTCTCGACGAAAAACTGCCGTACTGCTCGATGCCGCAGTTGCTCGAAGAATATTTCATTCCGCGGCACACCTCGATCGTGGTGGCCGGAACCCACGGCAAGACCACGACCACGGCCATGCTCGCGTGGATTTTTCATGTCGCCGGGCGGCGCCCGGATTTTCTGATTGGCGGCGTGGCGCCGAATTTCGGCGAACGCAGCTACGGCCTGGGCGGCGGCCAAGAATTCATCATCGAAGGCGACGAGTATGAGACTGCGTTCTTCGATCGCGGGCCGAAGTTTCTGCACTACCACCCCGACGAATTGATTCTGACCTCGCTGGAATTCGACCACGCCGATATTTATCCGGACCTGGCCGCGATCGCGCTGCAATTCCGGCGGCTGGTAAACTTGGTCCCCCGGCGCGGGAAGATCCTGATGCTCGGGGATTCCGCGGAATTGAAGGAAGTCACCGCGAAAGCGTTTTGCCCGGTGGAGACTTTTGGCCTGAGCGCGGATTGCGATTGGTGCGCGGGAGACATTCAGTGGCAGGACGCCACCACCGAGTTTCGCGTGGCGTATCGCGGCAAGGAAGTGACGCACGTGCGCACGCCCGTAGCCGGCAAACACAACGTGTTGGACGCGCTGGCGGCAATCGCAATCGCGTATGGACGCGGGGTGGAATGCGAAGCTATCGAGCAGGCCATGGCCACCTTCGTCAGCGTGCGCAAGCGCATGGAAATCAAAGGCGAGGCGGACGGCGTTCTAGTCGTAGAGGATTTCGCGCATCATCCCACCGCGATTCGCATGACGCTGGAAGCCACCCGGACGCGCTGGCCGAAACGAAAAATCTGGGCGGCTGTGGAACCTAGATCGAACACCATGCGGCGCAAGATTTTTGAGCACGTGCTGCCGGAAGCGCTGGCCCTGGCGGATGCGGTAGTGATTGGTCCGGTGAATCGCGCGCAATTGCTGGGCGAATCGGAAAGAATGTCGCCGCAAGCCATCGCCGAATCCACGACCAAGCTGGGCAAGCCGGCCATGGCTTTCGATTCGACTCCTGAACTGGCCGATTATCTTGCGATGCAGGCAAAACCCGGAGACATGGTAATGATCATGTCCAACGGCAGTTTCGACGGCCTCAGCGGAAAGCTTCTGGAGAAATTCAAATCGCGCGAGCGGGTTGTTCGATGAGATTCCGGCGCGACCTGTTTCTAGCGGCGGTCGTGGTTGTTGTTTTTGTGCTGGCTCCAAGACCGGCTGCAGCCACGATCAAATACCACATCTCGCTGAAAAATCCGGAGTCGCACATTTTTCACGTGCGCATCGAAATTCCGCCTGCGCCGCAGGGAATCGTCGTCGCGATTCCGGCGTGGAACGCGCTGTACCAGGTCCGCGATTTTGCGTATCGCGTCCGCGACGTGGAAGCAAAAGAGTCGGGCGAACCGGGCGCCGCCGATGTGGCGGTACGCAAACTCGACAAACAAAGCTGGCAGGTCGCCTACCCCTGGGACGGGATGTTATCTCCGCACGCGTCGCCCCTGGTGGTCACCTATTCGATCGAATGGGATGATCCCGGCCCGTTCAATTCGCAATTGAACGCGCATCACGCGTTTCTGAATTTCGCGGAAGTGCTGATGTACCTCCCAGACCGCCGCAGTGAAGCGACGATGGTGCAGTTCGACGATGTTCCGGCCAGCTGGCATATCGCCGTTGAACTTCCCTTGGTCCCCGACGCGAGCGCGGTGCAGGCCGAAAGTTACGACAAGCTGGTCGACGCACCGGTGGAATTAAGTGCGTCCGAAGAATTCCGTTTTGATGAAGGCGGCGCGCATTTTCGCGTGGTAGTGGATGGCAAGGACTGGCACCGCGACCGTCTGGAAAATGCCTTGAAACGTATCACCGCCTACGAAATGAAATTAATGGGCGGCGCGCCGTTTCCGGAATACACGTTTTTCTTCCATTTCGGGCCGTATCCGGAATCCGGCGGTGGCGGCATGGAGCACTCGAATTGCACCGCGATCTCGGCGTCGTCGGGCGACGCAGCGGTCAGCACCGCCGCTCACGAATTTTTCCACGCGTGGAACGTAAAACGCATTCGTCCGCAGGCGCTGGAGCCGGTCGATTTTACCCGCGAGCAATACACCCGCGCGTTGTGGTTCGCCGAAGGCGTGACCAGCACCTACGGCGCGTACACGCTCGAACGCAGCGGCTTATATACCAAAGACCAGTTTTATGCCGAAGTCGCGTCGCAGATTACCGAACTCGATTCTCGTCCGGCGCGGCTGTGGCAAAGCGTCGAAGAATCAAGCCTCGACGCCTGGCTGGAAAAATATGACGACTACCGCCAGCCCGACCGCAGCATTTCGTATTACAACAAAGGCGAAATCGACGGCATGCTGCTGGATCTGGCGATTCGCGACGCGACCGACAATCATAAATCGCTGGATGATGTGCTGCGCAGCATGAATGACGTCTACGCGAAGCAGGGCCGGTTTTACGACGAGAGCCCGGGTATACGCGCGGTGGCCGAAAATGTTGCCGGCGTGAAGTTCGATAATTTCTTCGAGCGGTACGTGGCGGGCACTGACGAGATTCCGTACGGCAAGCTGCTCGAGCCGGCCGGATTGGAATTGAAAGTCGAACTGAAAAAGAGCGCGGATATCGGCTTCTGGACGGTAGGACGCTCCGCTGGCGGCGCGGTGGCGATTTCGCAAGTGGTGCCGGGCGGCCCGGCGGAATCGGCGGGGCTGAAACCGGGAGACGTGGTCCTGTCGTTGAATAGCCAACCGCCGCCTCGATTTTTTCCCGGCTGGCTGCGCGATCAGACTCCAGGAGCGCTGATTTCGCTGCACATTCAACGCGACGCCAAAGAGTCGGACGTGGCTTACCGGCTGGGGACCGTCGAGCAAAAGAGATTTTCGATTATCGAATCATCGCACCCCACCGAAAAACAGAAACGCATTCGTGAGGGCTGGCTGCGAGGGCAAACGGACTAGCTGAGACTTGATGAATACTTATTCGTCCGTGACCACATTTTTCGCTTGGCCGCCTATGTCCGGCGCGAGCATCCTTCCTTAGACCATGATTCGCACCGTCATTGTTCTGCTTTATTTTTCGCTGGCCATGCTGACGCTTCTGCCGCTGCTCGTGTTGTGGACGCTGATCACTGGCGACGCGAACTTCATGTACAACGTATTTCAGGATGGATTGCGCATCGGGCTGCGCCTCGCTGGAATTCACGTGCATGTGGAGGGCTTGGAGAATATTCCGCCGGGCGTTTGTATTTTTGCTTCGAACCACGCTTCGAATCTCGATCCGGTCGCGCTGACTCCGAATATTCCACGGCGCATTTCCTTGCTGGCCAAAAAAGAAGTATTCAAGATTCCGGTCTTGTCCAAGGCGATCACGCTGGCCCATTTGGTGCCGGTGGATCGCGGCGATAGCGAAGCGGCGGCGGAAAGCGTGGACCTGGCCATCAAGTATTTGAAGGAAGGCTTGTCGTTCTGCGTGTATCCCGAAGGGACGCGCAGTCGCGACGGGCACCTGCTACCGTTCAAGCGCGGAACATTTGTGATGGCCATCCGCGCCGGCGTCCCTGTCGTGCCAGTTTCCTTGGCCGGAACGCAGGAGCTGATGCGTAAAGGGGATTGGCGCATTTATCCCGGAGAAGTTGTTGTGAAATTCGGTCCTGCTGTCGACGCCTCGGAATACAAAATTGAGCAGCGTGAGGAGTTGCGCCAGATCGTGCAGGGACTAGTGGCCGCCGGGCTGCCTGAAAATCAGAAGCCGGGCGCTGCGGAGGCGAAGCAATAAAGCCACGTTTTATAAAAAAGGCTCTGGCGCGGCTTCAATCGAAGAGAGATCCCTCGTCGGCGCGGAAATTCGCCGCTCCTCCGTCCGGATGACAACGAAAATCTATAAGGGCGCCAGCGGATTATTTTCCCGCCAGTTTATCCACGGCGTCGCGCAGATCGCGGATTTGCTTTTGCATGTCGGGCAGGCGGTTAAAGACCGCAACCGACTTGCGCCAAGCCAAAGTTTCCATCGCAGGATATCCCGAGTAAACCGAATCAGCCGGCACGTCGGAGGGAACTCCCGACTGCGCGGTCAGCACCGCGCGATCTCCGATGGTCAGGTGGCCGGCGGTGCCTACTTGGCCCGCGAGAATGCAGCGGTCGCCGACTTTCGTGGTGCCGGCCAGGCCGACCTGGCCGCAGAGCATCGTGTCCGAACCGACCTTGCAGGCGTGGCCCACCTGCACCAGATTATCGATCTTGGTGCCGCGGCCTATGCGCGTTTCGCCTAGGGTGGCGCGGTCGATCACGCTGTGCGCCTGGATTTCCACGTCATCTTCAATGACGGTGATGCCGGACTGGCGCATTTTGTACCAGCCGCCTTCGGCGTTGCGCGCGAAGCCGTACCCATCGCTACCCACCGTCACGCCGTTCTGCAGTAACACGCGATTGCCGATGCGGCAATCTTCGCGGACGGAAACGTGCGAATGGGCGAAGAAATCGTCGCCAATTGTCGCGCCGCGATAAATCGTGACGAAACTGTGCAGGATGGCGTTGCGGCCAATTTCCACTTCGTCTTCCACGAAACAATACGGACCGATGTGCGCACCCGGCGCAATTTTTGCGGTGGGCGCGATCACGGCCGTCGGATGAATCTCCATGGTGAATTTCGGAGTGGGATGAAAGATTTCGATGGCGCGCGCGAAATCGAGATACGGATTCACGGAGCGCAGCATGGGGATTTGCGCGGGGGATTCATCTTTGGAGACGATGATCGCCGAAGCCTGCGTCGAGTGGAGCGCGGGGCGGTACTTGCGATTGACCAGAAAAGTGAGGTCGCCCTTTTGCGCTTCTTCGATGCCCGCGACATTTCGAATTTCGGTTTGGGCGTCGCCATCCACCGTGCAGCCGAGTTGTTTCGCTATTTCCGCAAGTTTCATCGCGCTCACCTCGTGATTTTGTGCTTTGTGAATGTACAACACGCGAGGCGGTCGGTCCTAGCAGAGGCGCCTCTGTTGGGATGACAAGCGGCGCTTATATGTTTCACCACGGGCGCTGACCCGTTTTTGGCCGTCATCCAGAGCAGAGCGAAGGATCTCTCTTCGATTTAAGACCCGGCAAGCAGGTTCACATCGCAGAGAGATCCTTCGTCGCTGCGCTCCTCTGGATGACGGCCAAAGGCGCGTCGATGGTCGTGCGGAAGTGGGCGCCGAAGGTGCGGATCGAAGTAATGCGAACTTGAATTCTATTCGGAGAAGAGCTTCGATTGCGAAGCGGCGGGCGCCTGCGGCGTGCGGCGGGCAGCGCCGACCACACCCAGCACTTTCACTTCTTCCAGCGCGGAACGCGGAATGTAGATGCGCAAATTGTTGCCGTGCAGATCCGGCGGGGTGATCTGGACGCCGCCGTCCAGCAGGTCGAGCAAATCGTTGCCGATCAAACCTTCCATGATGTCTTCGTCGCCGAACCGCAGGCGCACCCACAGCCCGTCAAGTTTCGGGCGGCTCAAAAACACTTTGCGTTCGGGCTGAAACGGAGTCTGAAATTCACGTACAAAGTAAACGCATTTCACGGCCGAGAGGGAAATAGAACGATGCTCGCCATCGGGTGTCAGCAAGTCAATACTCGCCTCGCGCCCTAAATCGCCGGCGTTGATGTAACCCTTCACGGGAGTGCGATCGAGAAGCAGCACCACCACCTTCTTGTGGGTCGAGGCCGGAGCACGATCCTTCTCACGCTCTTTGTCCCGGTCTTTCTCGCGATCTTTAGCGGAAGCAGGCATTTTTGGCTTAGATTCTTGCTATCACGGCTGGAGTTATGTTATTCTTGCGCCAGATTTTGTCAAGTCATTGGTGCTTAAAGGGTTAGCATCGGAGTCTCCGCCGCTTGACCGAAAAAGGCAAGCTCTTAAAATCTGCCTCCGTTGTCGCTCTTATCACCGTTATCAGCCGTGTTTGTGGGTACTTACGGGATCAGAGGGTGGCCCTGCTGCTGGGCACCTCGCCGGTGGCCGATTCGTTTATCCTGGCCTTCCGGATTCCCAATATGATTCGCCGCATCACTGGGGAGGGGGCGCTCGGCGCGTCCTTTATACCCGTTTTCACCGGGTACCTCCGGACCAAGTCGCAGCGGGAAACTTGGGCCTTTGCGCAGCGGATGTTTTGGGACGTGGCGGTCGTTTTGGCGGTGTTGTCCATCCTGGGGTGCGTATTTTCGAGACAAGTCATCGGAATCTTTACCTTGATGGGCGTCAATCACGTCCATTGGGACCTCGCGGTGTATCTGAACCGGATCATCTTCCCCTGCATCTTGTTTCTGGGTTTGACCGCCCTGGCCTCGGGCATCCTGAACAGTTTTCGCCAATTTGCGCTGCCGACCTGGAGCAGCGTGACGTTCAATCTGGTCGTGATTGGATCGTCCTTCGCCGTGGTCTATCAGCCGCTGATAAAATGGGCGCCGGAGGCCTATCGCAGTCCCGCCGTGGCGCTGGCCGTTGGGATTGTGGTGGCGTCGATGGTCTCGCTGGCGATACAACTCCCCGCGCTGCGGAAGCTGGGGATGAAATTCCGCCCCGACGTAAATTTTCAGGATCCGGGCGTGCGCCAAACCGGAAAACTGATGGCGCCGGTTTTTTTCGGGGCCGGCGTGTTTCAGATCAATTTTTTCATCGACACGATTTTCGCCACTTCGTCGCGCATGCCTTCGGGCAGCATCACTTCACTCTACGTCTCCGATCGGGTGATGGAGCTGGTGCTGGGCGTTTACGCCATGGCGCTTTCGACCGTAATTTTCCCCACCATGTCGCATCAGGCGGCGGACGGCAAGCACGACGAGATGAAGCAGACCTTCGGTTTCGCGTTGCGCATCGTTTCGTTCATCACGATTCCAGCGGCGATTGGGCTGATCCTGCTGCGCGTGCCGATCACTCAGGTGCTGTTCCAGCACGGGGAATTCGGGGCGCGCTCGACGGCGCTGACCTCTCACGCGTTGCTGTTTTATTCGCTGGGACTTCCCGCGTTCGCGGCGATCAAGCTGATCACGCCGATGTATTACTCGACGCACGACACGTTGACTCCGACCAAAGTCGGAATTTATTCGCTGGCTCTGCATATTCTGTTAAATGTGTTTCTACTTTTCGCCTTCGGGCGATATTTGTGGAACGCCAGTCCGGCGCTGGCCAGCTCGCTGTCCGCGTATTTCAATTTCGCGGCGCTATTTGTGATTTTTCGCGGGCGCTACGGCCGGCTGGGCGCCGCTGCCATTCTGTCATCTCTGGGCAAAATGATCGTCTGCGCGGCGGCGATGGCGGCGGCTTGTTACGCGGCGCTGCGTTTCGCGCATTTCGAGTCCATCGAACACTTCGCGTCGCAGGCGGCAATGCTGGTCGCGATGATGGCGCTTTCCGTGGGCGTGTATTTCGCGCTGGCGAAGGTGCTGCGCTGCGAAGAGCTGCCTGAGTTGTTTTTGCTCTTGCGACGATCCGAGCCGGAAGCTGCGGCGTTGGGCATCGACCTTTAGTTTTGAATTTTTACCAGCTGAAACGAGGGAACCGAATTGGAAGCGGATATACGCTCATTTCTAAGTTATTTGCGGGTCGAGAAAGGCCTGTCCGATAACACCATGTACGCCTACCAGCGCGACATGCTGAAGTTCGCTGAATTTACCGGCAAACACAAAGTCGGCACGACGCAAATTGAACGTAGCCACGTGGTGGATTTTCTGCGGTCGCTGTATTTGAAGAAACTCGACAGCCGGTCGGTCGCGCGGCACCTGGTCACTCTTCGGCATTTTTTCCGGTTCTGCTTTGCGGAAGGTTTGATCAAAGAAGACCCCGCGGCAAATATCCAGTCGCCGAAATTCCGCCAAAGCCTGCCGGAATTCTTGAGCCTCGCGGAAGTGGATCGCTTGCTGGCGCAGCCCGACCCCACCTCGACGCTCGGCCTTCGTGACAAGGCGATGATTGAGTTGCTGTACTCCACCGGCCTGCGCGTTTCGGAACTGTGCGGCTTGAAAGTTAACGACATCCAAATCGACGTCGGCTGCCTGCGGTGCATCGGCAAAGGCAACAAAGAGCGGCTGGTGCCGGTGGGCAAGCAAGCTCTGCAGGTGGTCCAGGAATACATCAAGAAATCCCGTCCGCGAATACTCGGTGAACGAACTTCGCTATTCCTATTTCCATCCCGCGCTGGCAGCGCGATTAATCGCATCGCGTTCTGGAAGACTTTGGGTATGTATGGACGCAAAGCGGGCTTGCGCAAGGCGCTCACGCCGCACATGCTGCGCCACAGCTTTGCCACGCACCTGCTCGATCGCGGAGCGGATCTGCGTTCGGTGCAGATGATGTTGGGGCATGCGGACATCGCGACAACTCAGATTTACACGCACGTCGTTGAAGAACGGCTGAAACAAGTTTACAAAGCACATCACCCGCGCGCCTAAAACGAGCGCCACGGGAATTCGAAAGGCGGATAAAGCATGCCCGATTACATGTACTTGCTGGAAAGCAGACTCACGCCGGAGCAGCGCGCGGTGATGGAGCGCGTGCAGGAACTTTCGCGCGCGCAGGATGTGAACGTCTACCTGACCGGCGGAGCGGTGCGCGATTTAATTTCGGGCATGCCCATCCGCGACCTGGATTTCACGGTGGAAGGCAATCCGGTGAAGATGGTGCGCGAGCTGGAGAAAGGCGGCGCGTCGGTGGTGTGGGAAAGCGAGAAGCTCCGCCACCACGAAGTTATTTTCGCCGGCGACGTGGACGGCTCCGTTTCTGCGGCGCGCGAGGACCACTATGAACGGCCCGGCGTGAAGCCTGAGTATCGCTTCTCGAGCATCATGGAAGATTTGAAGCGCCGCGACATCGGCATCAACGCCATCGCCATTTCACTGAACACCCAGTCGCGCGGCCTGCTGTTGGATCCAATGAACGGCCTGGCCGACCTGGAGAAGCAGGAAATTCGCGTGCTCTCGATTCACGCGTTCACCAATCAGCCGATTCGGCTGATGCGCACTTTGCGTTACGCGGCGCGCATGAATTTCAAAATGGAGCCGCGCACCCAGGAGTGGTTCGACCTGGCGATGGAACGCGGCTTGGTCGATCGCATCGAAAGCGGCGACGTGGGGCATGAGTTGCGCGCCATGGCTCGCGACGACAATGCTGCCGCCACGCTGAAGCAATGGGAATCGCACGAAATGCTCGAGCTGATTCACCCTGCGCTGCAGAAACGAAAACCGGACTACGACAGCCTGAACAAGCTGGCGCGAGTGCGCTCGAATCTGTATGGCGCTGGGTTGCGTCCGCGGCTGCATCTGGCGGTCACCTACTACACACTGGGACGGCTCAAAGATCGCGAAGCGTCTTCGGCGCTCCGCAATCTGGAATATCGCGCGGCGGAAATCGACGCGCTGGACAAATTGGTTCCGGAAACGCAGAAAGTTTTGAAGATGCTGAAGAGTCCCAAGACCAATGCGCCCAAGGACGCCTACTACTATCTCGCGTCGGTTCCGCCGGAGGCGCTGGCGTTCATCGAAACGGAGATGCCGAATTCGAAGGCGCTTTCCAAGATTCGGAATTATCTGCAGAAATGGCGGCCACTGCGCATGGCGTCGCCGGCCGGGGAACTCGAGGCGCTGGGCGTCGAGCGTGGCCCAAAATTCGACAAGGTCATCGACCAGTTCTTCGAGATGCAGCTGCGCGGCAAGGGCAAGACTCCCGAGGACCGCACCAAGATCCTGAAAAATCTTGCAGGCATAAAAGACGAGCCCAAAAAGCCGGAAAAAGCAAAAAAAGAAAAGAAGGGCGACAAGGAAGCGGCGGCTACGACCGACGCGAAAGGGAAGGCCAAAGCGCAACCGGTCGCGCCGGGAAAACCGGCGACTGGAAAATCACCCGCGCCGGCGGAAAAACCCGTGCAATCCGCTGCCGCGGCCATCGGGGCGCGCGCTCAGGCCAAACACGATAAGGCCGAACACGACAACGATAAGGCCAAAAAGAAAGCTGCCAGGAAGAAGCCTGCGAAAAAATCCAAGAAGTGACGGGGCACGATCGCACTGAAGATCTCGAAGTATTTTCAGTTCGTTTTTAGGGTGTGGATTGGCGTTAACGCAAATGGCGGAGCTGGTTTAAAATAAAAAAGAATGGCGTCCTCGAACTTCGTTCATCTGCATCTGCATACGGATTACTCGCTCCTGGACGGAGCCTGTGAAATCGGCGAACTGACGGCGGAAGCCGCGCGGCGCGGCATGCCGGCGGTCGCCGTGACCGATCACGGCAATTTATTCGCGGCCGCGAGTTTTTATCATCAGGCCACCACCCACGGCGTTAAGCCCATCATCGGCTGCGAAATGTACGTCGCGCCCGACAATCACAAGAACCGCGGCACCGGCGCGGAGCGTTCAAACCACCTCGTCCTGTTGTGCGAAAACGAGACCGGCTACAAGAACCTGATCAAGCTGGTCTCCACCGGCTACCTCGATGGGTTCTATTACAAGCCGCGCGTCGACCATGAATTGCTGGCCAAACACAGCGAGGGCTTGATTGCGCTGTCCGCCTGCCTGCGCGGGGAAGTGGCCGACGCGATCCTCTCCGACAAGTACGACCAGGCCAAAGCCAACGCGCATCGCCTGCGCGACATTTTCGGCAAACAGAATTTCTTCCTCGAAGTGCAGGACCAGGGCCTCGAACAGGACATTCGCGTGAACCGCGACCTGGTGCGCCTGTCCCAAGAAAGCGGCATCCCGTTGGTCGCCACCAACGATTGCCACTACCTGACCCAGTCGGACTCGCACGCCCAAGAAGTGCTGATGTGCATTCAGACCGGCAAGACCATGAGCGACGCCGCGCGCATGAAATTCGCCACCGACCAGTTTTATTTCAAGAGCGGCGAGGAAATGGCGCAAGTGTTTCGCGAATTGCCGGACGCGGTGACGCGCACCGTAGCGATCGCCGATCGCTGCAACGTAAAAATCCAGCGCGTCGGCAATCCGTTCCCGGAATTCAAAGTTCCAGAAGGCCACACCACCGATTCGTATTTCGAAAGAGTGGTGCGCCAGGGATTCGTCGAGCGCGCCCAAGTGCTGGAACAGTTGGCCAAGGAAAATCGCTTGCGCCATCCGCTCAGCGATTACGAAAGCCGCCTGACCGCCGAAATCGAAATGATCAAGAAGATGCGCTTCACCGGCTACTTCCTGATCGTTTGGGATTTCATTCATTACGCGCGAGCCCAGGGCGTCCCGGTGGGTCCCGGCCGCGGATCGGCCGCGGGGAGCTTGGTCAGCTACGCGCTGAAAATTACCGACGTCGATCCGATGCAGTATGAATTGCTCTTCGAGCGCTTTCTGAACCCCGAGCGTATTTCGATGCCCGATATCGACATCGATTTCTGCATGCGGCGGCGCGGCGAAATCATCGAGTACGTGCGCCAAAAATACGGCAGCGAGAGCGTCGCGCAGATCATCACCTTTGGAACTATGGCCGCGAAAGCGGTACTAAAAGACGCCGGCCGCGCGCTGGATATGCCCTACGGCGACGTGGATCGCCTGGCGAAAATGATTCCGCTGACGCTGAACATTTCGCTCGAAGAAGCGCTGAAGCAATCGCCGCAGCTGGAATCCGCCTGCAAAGACGGCCCGTACAAAGCGCTGATCGATGTGGCCATGCGCCTCGAAGGTTTGGCGCGGCACGCCTCGACCCACGCGGCCGGCGTGGTGATTTCGCCCCAGCCTCTCACCGAAATCGTACCGCTGTACAAGTCGAACAAGGAAGAAATCACCACGCAGTACGATATGAATGCGCTGGAGCGCATCGGTCTGCTCAAGATGGATTTCCTCGGCCTGACCACGCTGACGGTGCTCGACGACGCCGTGCGCATGATCAAAGAAAATCGCGGCGTGGAAATCGATCTCCCCGGCCTGCAGTTCGACGACGAGAAAACCTACGCGCTGTTCGCGCGCGGCGAGACCAGCGGCATATTCCAATTTGAATCGCACGGCATGCGCGACATTTTGAAGCGTTACCAGCCCACGCGCCTCGAAGATTTGACGGCGCTGAACGCGTTGTATCGTCCCGGCCCGATTCAGGGCGGCATGATCGACGACTTCATCGCCCGCAAGCACGGCAAGAAAAAAGTCGCCTACGATTTGCCGGAGCTGGAGCAGATTCTCTCCGAAACCTGGGGCGTCATCCTGTATCAGGAACAGGTCATGCAAATCGCCAACCGCCTAGCCGGATTTTCGCTGGGCGATGCGGACCTGCTGCGCCGCGCCATGGGCAAAAAGAAACACGAGGAAATGGCCGCGCAGCGCGAAAAATTCCTGACCGGATGCGCGGCGCGAAAAGTAAACGCCAAGAAAGCCGAAAAGATCTTCGACCTGATGGCCGAGTTCGCGGGCTACGGATTCAACAAATCCCATTCCTGCGCCTACGCGCTTCTCGCGTATCAGACCGCCTACCTGAAAGTTCACTATCCGGTGGAATTCATGGCCGCCATGCTCAGCGCCGAAGCGGGGAACACCGACAAAGTGGTGAAGTACATCAACGAAGCGCGGGGCATGGGCATTCGCGTCTTGCCGCCCGATGTGCACGAGAGCGGCTTGTATTTCACGCCGGTCGGCAACGACATTCGTTTCGGCCTGGCTGCCGTAAAAAATGTGGGCGAGAACACCGCGATCGCCATCAGCAAAACCCGCGAGGAAAGCGGGAACTTTCATGGCTTCTTCGGTTTCTGCGAGGCGGTCGAATCGAAATTCATCAACAAACGAGTTTTGGAAAGTTTAACCAAAGCAGGCGCGTTCGATTGCCTGGGGAAATCGCGCGGACGGATTTACGCGGCTATCGACCAGGGCGTTTCGCGCGGCGCAAAAAAAGCGCAAGCCAAAGCCGTGGGCCAGGGCGGATTGTTTCTGGTGAATCCCGGAACAAGCCACGCGGGCAACGGCTCGTCGGCGGAAACGGAATTGCCTCCGGCCGAAGACTGGACCGAAGAGCAACAGCTCGCCGGCGAATACGCCGTCCTCGGTTTTTACATTTCCGGGCATCCGCTCGATAAATATGCCGGCCGCCTGAAAGATTTAAAAGCGATCGACCTTTCGAGCATGGAATCGCGCCGAAATGGTGAAGACATTGTAGTCGCCGGAATCATCGTGCAGATGCGCCCCATGCGTTCGCGGCGCGGCGCGCGCTGGGCGATTTTCACGCTACAGGATCGAACCGGTGTAATCGAGGCGCTGGCGTTCCCCGAAGCGTTCGGGAAACTCGAACACGTGATGAAAACGAATACGCCGCTGCTGGTCAAGGGCCGCGTGGCGATCGAGGACGTAGGCACGCGGCTGATCGTGGCCGATGCTCGATTGTTGGACCAAGTGGCCGACCAAGCGCCCACCCAGTTGCGGGTGCGCGTGGATTTGAGCACCCTCGATTCCGGCGCGCTCGACCGCCTGCACGAACTTTTTGGCAGCCGCCCCGGACGCTGCAAAGTTTCATTCGATCTCATTCAGCAGGACGGCACCGAAGCAACTTTAGATTCGGGCAGCGCCGTGCAAGCCGACCGCGAACTGGTCGAACGCGTGCGCGAAATCTGCGGAACCGATTCCGTGGCGGTGGTGCGGTGAGCGAAAAAGACACCGGCGGAAAAGCGGCAGGGAAGAAAGTCCGCACCCGCCAGGAACGCCGCGAGCGGCTGAAGAAACTCAAAGTGCTGAAAGAAGCGCGCCGCACTGCGCGGGAGGCCGCGGCCGCCAAACTCGCAGCGCAAAGCGTAATCGAAGCGCCGGCTACCCGGGTGGCGCCGGTCAAGGAATCCGTGGCGAAAATAAAAGCGCCAGCTGCAGCGGCCAAACCAAAACCCGCTGCAGTTGCCGCCGTCGCGGCTCCGGACATCGAAAAACAGAAACAGCGCGTGATCGACGCGCTGGAACGCGACGTAGCCGAATTGAACCGCCTCGCCACGCCCACCAGTGAGCAGTCAACAGAAATCGAACGAATCCGCAGGGAAGTCGAGGAACTGAAGCATGATTTCTACACGAATCTCGGCGTGTGGCAACGCGTGCTGCTGGCGCGCCATCCGCTGCGGCCCTACACTGACGACTACATCCGCTTGCTCTTCGAAGATTTCTCCGAGATTCATGGCGACCGCAATTTTTCCGACGATCCCGCGTTGATTACCGGCATGGCCAAATTTCACGGCCGCCCGGTGTTGATCGTCGGCAATCAGAAAGGCCGCGACCTGAAGCAGCGCATGGCGCGCAATTTTGGTCAGGCCAAGCCTGAAGGCTATCGCAAAGCCCTGCGCGCGATGCAACTCGCCGCGAAATTTGGCCGGCCAATCATGGTTTTTATCGATACGCCGGGCGCGTATCCGGGCGTCGACGCCGAAGAGCGCGGCCAGGCCGAAGCCATCGCGCACAATCTGCGTGAAATGGCGCGGCTGCCGGTGCCGATCATCGTCACCATCACCGGCGAGGGCGGCTCGGGCGGCGCGCTGGCCATCGCCATCGGCGATCGGATTTACATGCTGGAAAATTCGGTGTACTCGGTGATTTCGCCCGAAGGCTGCGCCTCGATCATGTGGCGCGACGCGACGAAAACCGAAGCCGCCGCCGAAGCCTTGAAAATCACCGCGGCGAATCTGCTTGAATTCAAAATCATCGACGAAATCGTGCCGGAGCCCGAAGGCGGCGCCCATACCAATCCCGAAGCGACCGCAAAATTCCTGGATCCGATCCTGACCAGCGCGCTGGCCGAGCTTTCGCGACTCACCCCCAAACAGATTGTCGACCAGCGTTACGAAAAGTTTCGCAACATGGGCCAGTTCTTCGCCTAAACCATCCCGGAGCTCGTTGCCGCTCCCAAAATCCGTCGCGCTATCTCAAGGATTTTCGGTGGGCTCGCCCGTTCAATCTTCGCTATACTCCGCCCGCGCACGTTTTTCGCTTCGTTCGAGGTGACATGTTCAAGGCTTGGCTTAGTCTATTTATATTTTTCGCCGTTGCGGCAACTGTGGGTGCCGCCCCGGGCGCCGTGCGCTGCGCGCACCTGCTCGACGTGCGTTCCGGCGAAATTCGCGACGATCAGACCATCGTTTTCGCCGCGGACGGAACCATCACGACCGTCGGCTCCACGCAAACCGCAGTCGTTCCGGCTGGCATCACTCCGGTAATTCTGACCGGAACGTGCCTGCCGGGCCTGATCGACGTTCACACCCACCTGACCGATGACCCGCAGGATTCGGGTTATCAGGGCTTGGCCGTGTCGGTGCCAAGCGAAGCGATCAAGGGCGTGAAGAACGCGCGCCGCACATTGAATGCCGGTTTCACCACTGTGCGCAACGTGGGCGCCGGAGACTTCACTGACGTAGCGTTGCGCGACGCGGTCAATGACGGCAGCGTCGACGGCCCGCGCATGCTCGTATCCGGACCGCCGCTCGGGATCACCGGCGGGCACTGCGACGACAACCTGCTGCCGTATCAATATCACCATGTCAGCGAAGGCGTCGCCGATGGCCCGTGGGCCGCGCGCGCGAAAGTCCGCGAAAACGTGAAGTACGGCGTCGATCTGATCAAGGTTTGCGCTTCCGGAGGCGTGCTGAGCAAAGGCGATCAACCCGGCACGCCGCAATACACGCTCGAGGAATTGCAGGCCATCACCGAAGAAGCGCACAAGCTCGGCCGCAAAGTGGCCGCGCACGCACACGGCACCCAATCAATTAAAGACGGGATTCGCGCGGGCATCGATTCGATTGAACACTCCAGCCTGATTGACGACGAGGGCATTGCGCTGGCCAAAGCGCACGGTACCTATCTGGTCTTCGATATTTACAACGACGATTTCATTCTCCAGCAAGGCGCCAAATCCGGAATGCTTCCGGAATCGATTGAGAAGGAGAAAAAACTTGGCCAGATGCAACGCGAGAGTTTTCGGCGTGCCTGGCAAGCGGGCGCCAAGATCGCGTTTGGCACCGACGCCGGCGTCTATCCCCACGGCGACAACGCCAAACAATTCGCCACCATGGTGCAGTGGGGCATGCCGGCGATCGATGCTATTCGTTGCGCTACGCTGAACGCCGCCGACTTGATGGGCTGGGCCGGCAAGGTCGGAGTTCTCGAGCCGGGAGCCTACGCCGACATTATTGCAGTCGATGGCAAGAGCCCGTTGAGCGACGTCACCGTCTTGCAATCGGTGGGATTCGTGATGAAGGGCGGCACGGTGGTGAAGAGTAATTTGCCGGCGCCGCATTAGAATTCTGCGTGCAGCCGCCCGGATTTTGAGCTAATTTGCGGGGGAGGGAACTATGCGAGGTCTGGGAATTTTGTGGGTGCTGTACGGGCTGCTGCGGCTGGTCATGGCCCTGGCAATATTCATGTGGAGCGGCACGCTCACGTTGATGTGGGGCGCGCTGCTGTCGCGGGTGCCGAGTCCCTTCGCGCTGATGGATTATTTCCATTTGTTCCTCGGCTTCGCGATTGTTTTGGGCATCGTTGCGGGGATCGTCTCAATCATCGCGGGCTTGGCGCTGATGTCGGGCGGCAATTCAGCGCGCAAGCTAGGCCTGATCGCGGCGTTTTTTGGGCTGATCAATGGCCCGCTGGGCATCGCGCTGGGCGCTTACACCTTAGTGGTCCTGGTTCCGGCCGGTTCGCGCCCGCCCGCGACTCGCTGAGCGCCCCAGCCGCAACGTACTCGTTCAAGTTCACGATCGCTTCGTAATTCGTTCCCCATTGGAAGATTAGGCACGTCTCTGAGTGTTTCGATTGCCGTGCGCGACGGACTGCTTTAGTTTGCATGGCAGGGGTCTCCTGGATATGTCCGACTCAAATCCGTTGATGGCTGACGTGTTTCGCCCGTACGAAAAGCTGGTCGAGATCACTATTCTCGGCAAGACCTTCTTGGTGCCGGAGCGGAATTCGCTGCTGCGGGCCTTTCAATTCATCAGCCCGGAAACGGTGCCGTATGGTCGCTTCTGTTGGAATCAGGAATGTCAGTACTGCAAAGTCAGCTGCCAGCTCGCCGACGACGATCAATCCCGCCCAATCCTGAGCTGCAAATTTTTGGTTTCCGAAGGCATGAATATCACCGAAATGGCGCCGGAACTGATGGGCTGCCTGCGTACGAAACTGGGGCAGGCTGCCGCGGCCCCACCGCGCAAGCCACTCGACGCGCCCATCTCGATCGCGCCGCTGCCCCCAACGGACCAAGTCGCGCCTCCGGGCCAAAGCGCATCAACTCCGGTAATTCTCGAAGACACCCAGAACGATTAATCCTGCCCGCTTATGCCAGACCCGCCGTACGTTTCCGTTCTGAGTTTTTCTGACATCCATTCCGCCTTGCTGTTCGCTTGCAACTTGTTCACCGCGCATGTCATTCTTTTGCTCCGAACGATTTAGGAGAATTTGAATGCCAGTTTGTGACGGTTGCGGCGCGCAAGTCGACGACGCGCATATCCGCGCCAGAATTGAACGGCTGGAGATGGCGACGCGCTATCGGCCGATCCATATCCAGGTTTTGCTGCTGGACGCGGCGCCACCCGAACGCGCCGAGGATTTCTTCTATCGCGCTGTAGGCAATCGCTCCGAACGTTCGGACGGTGCGCGCGCGTACTGCAATGCCTTGCTGAAGTGCACCGGCGAAGATCCGTCGCGATTTTCATCCGAAATCGATGCGCCGGCCGAATTGCAGCGGCACGGATTATTCCTGACGAATGTTGTGGAATGCTCTACGGGTTCCGGACTGGCTGCGGCCTTACAGCGCTGCGCGCCATCGCTGCTGAAGCGAATCCAATTTTCGTACAAGCCGAAATATGTTATGCCGATTTCAACGGCACTGCAGGGAATTCTGCCGCTTCTGCGGGAGGGTGGCTGGACGGATCGCTTGATTCTGGACGGCGGCGCGCCATTCGACGTTCGATCCTCACCCGCGGCGCATGCTCCCGGCGATTTGGCGGCGGCAGTGAATGAAAAATTGACGAAGGCCGTTTCGAATTCGGCGTAGCCCGCGCACGACTTCCAGTCGTCATTCTGAGGAGCGCAGCGACGAAGAATCTCTACACGTATTGGTCCGGGCACACGGTGAGGGATGAGATCCTTCGCTGCGATGACGTCAAAGGCGGGTCTTATCTTGGCCGAATCATTTCACATGAAGTCCCACGAATTCCGCGAGAGCGGAAAGCGACTGATCGATTGGCTCGCAGACTACTACGCGCGCGTCGACCAGCTTCCGGTTCTGGCGCAGGTGAAGCCGGGAGAAATTCGCGCGTCGTTGCCGGCGGAACCGCCCCAAATCGGCGTGGCGATCGACACGATCATCGAGCAACTGAATTCCAAAATTATGCCCGGCATCACCCACTGGCAATCTCCGAATTTTTTCGCGTATTTTCCCGCCAATGCTTCGGAGCCGTCGGTCCTCGGCGATCTGATTTCTTCCGGCTTGGGTGTGCAAGGCATGTTGTGGGCCACCAGTCCGGCGTGCACCGAAGTCGAAACGCATGTTCTCGACTGGCTGGCAAACATGCTGGCTCTGCCGAAGACGTTTCTGTCCAATTCCGCCGGCGGGGGAGGAATTCAAGATTCTGCGTCGAGCGCTTCGCTGTGCGCGATTCTGGCCGCCCGCGAGCGCGCCACGAATTTCAAGAGCAACGAACGCGGCTGTCGCGAAAACCTGGTGGCCTACACCTCGACGCAGGCGCATTCCTCGATCGAGAAAGACATCAGGGTCGCCGGAATTGGCCGCGCCAATCTGTGGCTGATCGACGTCGATGAGCAATTCGCTATGCGCCCCGAACTACTGGAAAAAACGATCGAAGAAGATAAGCGCGCCGGACGGATTCCGTTCTTCGTTTGCGCCACCGTGGGCACCACGTCGTCGCTGGCCTTCGACCCGCTTCCGGCCATCGGAGAAATTTGCAAGCGGCACAACCTCTGGCTACACGTCGACGCCGCCATGGCGGGCACCGCGGCGCTGTGTTCCGAGTTTCGTTACATCCAGAACGGCCTGGAGCTCGCCGACAGCTACTGCTTCGACGCGCACAAGTGGATGTTCACCAATTTCGACTGCACCTGCTTCTACGTCGCTAACCGCGAGACGCTGACGCACAGCCTGAGCGTCACGCCGGAATATTTGCGCAACCAGGCCACCGAGTCTGGCTCGGTCTTCGATTATCGCGACTGGCACGTGCCCCTCGGCCGACGCTTCCGCGCGCTCAAACTATGGTTCGTCATCCAGCACTACGGCGTCGAAGGACTGCAGTTTCACATCCGCCGCCATGTGGCGATCGCCCAAAAATTTCTAGAGTCAGTGCGAAAAGACGATCGCTTCGAAATCATTGCTCCTGCGCCGTTGAACCTGATCTGCTTCCGGGTTAAAGGCGACGACGGGCTGAATGAAGAATTGCTCCGCCGGCTCAATGCCTCCGGCCAGCTTTACCTTTCCCATACAAAACTTAACGGAAAATTCACTCTGCGCTTCTGCGTCGCCCAAATGCGCACCGAACTGCACCATGTGGAACACGCCTGGGCCGCGATTTGCGCCGAAGCCACAAAGCTGATCGCCGCCCGCGATCGCGGAAGTCATTCAAACCAAGCCGCTTCGGGCCGCGAATAGCTTTCCCAGCTCTCGGACTCGATGTGGTAGACTCCGATTGTTCCGCGAAATTCTCCTGGGAGTATCCGGATGAAGGCTCGCTCAAAATTCCTGATCGGCTCGGGGATCATCGTCGTCACCCTGCTGGCGCTGGCCTACGTCGGATTCACCCAGAGCAAAACCTATTACCACACCATCACCGAGCTTTCGACGCTGCAAGGTTCCGCGCTGCACCAGCGCATGCGCGTTTCGGGGAACGTCCAGGCCGGTTCCATCGACCATCTCACCGGACGCGTCGATTTTATTTTGATCGAGCAGGGCAAGACGCTGCCGGTCAGCTATGTAGGCCACGACCCACTCCCGGATACTTTTAAAGACGGCGCGCAAGCCCTGGTCGAAGGCAAAATGATGCCGGACAATCGTTTCGTCGCCGAGCAGGTGCAAGCCAAGTGCGCGTCGAAATACGAAGCGACGCCCGATGGTGCTCCGGTTTCGGCTCCCGCGCGAAATCCGGGACAAACTTCAACTGGGACCAACGCCCGGCCCTCAGGGTACTAATATTTTGCCAGCCCGCGCAGTGCACGAACCTATGAGCCATTCGCCAGAAGGTCGCCGGGAGTCTCCGTGGACATACTAGGATCCGTTGCGCTTCTGCTCGCGTTTCTGGCGGCGGTGTACGCCTTCGTCGCCGGCATCGTCGGCATCGTTACCCGACGTCCGCTGATCACCAAGAGCGCGCGTAATGCGGGCATGGCCATCTTCGGACTGGTCATCCTCGCCGCCGCCTGCCTCGAATATTTTTTCTTCGCCAACGATTTTTCCTCCGCGTATGTGGCCGAGCACAGCAATCGCGCGCTCCCGGCCTATTACAAGTTCGCCGCGCTATGGTCCGGGCAAGAAGGCTCGCTGGTCCTGTGGACCTTCCTGCTTTCGATGTATGCCTTCCTGGTTTTATTTTTCAACCGCAAAAAACATCCGGAGTTGATGCCGTACGTCGGCGTGGTGCTGGCCGGGACCCAGGTGTTTTTCCTCACCCTGAATAATTTCGTGGCCAGCCCGTTCCGCATGCTGGGAAATATGGACGCGGGCGGAGTGATGCGCCTCGCTTCGATTTCCGACGGCCACGGCCTGAATCCGCTGCTGCAGTATCCGGAAATGGTGATTCATCCGCCGATGCTGTACCTCGGCTACACCGGATTCACCGTGCCATTCGCGTTTGCATTGGCCGCGCTGCTCGGCCGCTATCCCGGCGAGAAATGGATTCACATCACTCGGCGCTGGACCATGATCGCCTGGTGCTTCCAAAGCGCGGGGATTTTGCTGGGTGCGCACTGGGCTTACGCCGTGCTGGGTTGGGGCGGTTATTGGGCTTGGGATCCGGTGGAAAATGCGTCGCTGCTGCCGTGGATTACCGGAACCGCTTTTCTGCATTCGGTGATGATGCAGGAAAAGCGCGGCATGATGAAAATCTGGAACGTCTGGCTGGTTTTCGTCACCTTCATGCTGTGCATTCTGGGAACGACGCTGACGCGTGCGGGCATCGTCAGTTCCGTACATGCCTTTGCACAATCTTCGATAGGTGGCTGGTTCTTCGGATTTTTGGCAATTATCTTCGTGGTCTGCTTCGCGGCGTATTGGAAGAACCGCGACTACCTGCGAAGCGACAATCAACTTGACTCCTTGGTTTCGCGCGAATCGAGTTTTCTATTCAACAATCTGGTGTTACTCGCTGCCTGTTTTGCGGTTTTGTGGGGCACACTATTTCCGATACTTTCGGAATGGGTGCAGGGAAGCAAGATCAGCGTCGGCCCGCCATTTTTTAACAAGGTTAACATTCCCATCGCGCTGTTTCTGTTACTGCTGACGGGCGTGGGCCCATTGCTGGCTTGGCGCAAAACTTCGTTCGATGCGCTGCGCCGGAATTTCGCCTGGCCGCTGGCCGGCGGAATCGTGGCGGGAGTCGCGGCTTTTATTTTTGGTTTCCGCGACGTGTACTCGCTAATTTGCATGATTCTCGGCGTATTCGTGACCCTGACTATTGCCTCGGAGTTCTTCCGTGGCGCGCGCGTGATTTCATCGCGGGACGGCTCGAATATTTTCACCGCCGTGGGCGAATTGACCATGCGCAATACGCGCCGCTACGGCGGGTACGTCGTCCATTTCGGCATGGTGCTCGTTTTCATCGGCATTGCTGGGACGCCCTTCAACAAAGACATTCAAAAAGAAATGTCGATCGGCGACACCCTGAATATCGGCTCGTACTCCATCCTGTGCCAGAATTTCGACGCGGTGAATAACGACAATTACGAATCGGAACGCGCCACGCTGGAAGTCTTCAAAGGCGGCAAATCGGTGATGATGTTGTACCCTGAGCGCCGTTTCTTCCTGGCCAGCCAGGTCACCGAGACGATGGTCGCGGTGCAGTCCAACCCGTTTCACGATTTATACGTGGTGTACGCCGGACGCAGCCCGGAAGGCGGCAAGCCAGTGATTCACGCCTACCTGCTGCCGCTGGTGAAGTGGATTTGGTTTGGCGGAATTGTAGTGGTGTTGGGGACCATCCTCGCGCTGCTGCCGAATCGCAAAGCGGTCCTGGTTTTGCGGCCGGCCACCGAAAAATCGTGGGGCGACGCGATTTCCGCGACTGGTTCGGCCATCGGTGCGGTTGCGCGGCGAGCGGATGCGCGAGCGGATGCGAATGACTAAGTCGACGAATTCGCGCTCGCAGAACAAAACCGCATCGCTAGTCGCGCTGGCGATGCTGGTAAGCGCGCCGCTGGTTGCGTCGCTCGCACCCGTCGCCTTCGCCCAGAACGCGCCTCGCGCCAAAAAGCTGGCCAACGGCCTGAAGTGCATGTGCGGCGGCTGCGAAGATTCGGCAGGGCAGTGCAGCCATCCCGGCGGATCGTTTTCGGGTCCTTGTGAAACCGCGCGCGGGATGCAGAAAGATCTCGACGATCGTGTGGCCAAAAACGAATCCGACGACGCGATTCTGGCCGCCTATGTGTCGCAGTACGGACCGGCGGTGCTAGCCGACCCGCCGACGAAAGGTTTCGATTTGCTGGCCTGGGTTATGCCGGTGTTGATGCCGATCTTGGCGCTGATTCTCGTTTGGTACGTGGTGCGCAGCTGGCGTAAGAAGTCCCAGCTCGCGCCAGCCGGTGGGCCCCCTATCGACGCCGAATTTCTGGCGCGGGCCCAACGCGAAGCGAAGGGCGACCTTGAGTAGCGTCGACATCGCAGTGGCCTGCGTAGCGCTGGCTATCGCTACCGTTCTATTCGTGTTTAATGTGCGCCTCGAAGCGTCCGACCTGGCCCCGCATCGCACCATGCTCGACCAATTAATGGAACGCCGCGACGCCATTTACGAAAACCTGCGCGACCTGCGTTTCGAATTTCGCGCCGGGAAATTTTCCGAGGCGGATTACGAAGAAACCAAGCAATCGCTGGAGCTGGAAGCGGCCCGAGTCCTCGCCGACATGGACCGCCTAACCGGCGGCACGCCTACGCCCGCCACGATTCAAGCCTCGACGGAGAAGGTAAGACATTCATGATTCTGCATTCTGCCAAAATCCGAATCGCGCGTTCGCTCGCGTCGCTACTGTTCGCCGTGTTTGCGTTGGTCGCAACGGCGCACCTGGCGCAAGCCGGCACCGTCGATGGCACTGTAAAGAATGGTACGAACGGAAAGGTTGAAGCCGGCGCCGACGTCATCCTGATTCAATTGCAAGGTGGCATGCAGCCGGTGGCAAAAACAAAAACCGACGCGCAGGGCCACTATCATTTCGACCACCCGCAGCTCGGCACCGGGCCGATGCTGATTCGCGTGGTCTATCGCGGCGTGAATTATCACGAGCCGATTGCGCCGGGCAAAACCGTCGCGGATGTGGAAGTCTTCGAACCCACCACCCAACCGAGCGCGTTCAGCGTCGCCAATCACGCGCTGATTCTCCAGGCGAACGGCAGCGACCTGATGGTTGGCGAAGAATACATGATCACCAATAAAACCCAGCCGCCGGTCGCGTTCTATCGCGAAGACGGTTCCTTCAATTTTAATTTGCCGGATGGCGCGCAGTTCGGCCAGGCGTCCGCCTGGGGCGCGGCCAATATGCCGGTGGTGCAGGGCACCATCGACAAGGGCAAAGACAAGATGGCCATCGCTTTTCCGTTTCGTCCCGGCGAAAGCGGCGTGCGCCTCGCCTATAAAATGCCGTATCCCGACAATCATTTGATGCTGCGCAATATTTCGCCCTACGCCACGGAGCGCCTGATCATCGCCGCGCCGCCGACCATGAAGATCGCCGGCTCCGGCATCGCGCCGGCGGGCCAAGATCAAGGATTCAACGTGTACACCATGGACCACGTCGCTGCCAACGCGCCGGTGGACATCACCGTCTCCGGCACCGCGCCGCTCCCGCCGAATTCGGCGGACGCTCCTCCGGGCGGCGGTCCCGCTGGCGGCGGTGACAATTCGCAGAATCCCTCAGTGAATTCGCGCGCGGCAGATGGTGGCGGCGCCGGCGATGCGGCATCGGTAACCGCGACCGCGATTCCGGCGCGCCTCGACAGTTTGAAGTGGGTGCTCACCGGTGGCTTCGCCTCGATTTTTGTTTTGGGTTTTGTGTATCTGTGGATGAGGCCACCGGCGACGGGCACGCAAATTGCCGCACCCGCCAGGGCCCAAGCAGCTGTCGCTCCCGCGCCGGCCGCGAGACCCTCTGTCGCCACGACGAACGCTGTAGCGAATGTCGCGGACGTTCATCGCGAAGTCAGCGGCAGCATGGACGAACTGAAAGACCGCATGTTCCGGCTCGAATTGCGGCATCAGGCCGGAACCATCGCCGAAGACGAATATCAGCAAGAGCGTGCGCGCCTGGAACAAACCATCCGCGGCCTGGTCCAAGGCTAGGCGAAATCGCTTGGCTGCCCCCGCAAACACTGCAGCCTCGCCGTCCGCAAGCCGTCCCTCAGGTTTAGGAATTTCCTTCCAGGGCATCGAAAAACGATTCGGCTCGCTCGCGGCCTTGCGCGGTGTCTCCCTCGAAATACAATCCGGAGAATTCGTCGCGCTGCTGGGCCATAACGGAGCAGGGAAGACCACCCTGCTGCGAATCGCCGCGCTACTGATGAAACCATCACGAGGCTCGGTTTCCTTCAATTCGGCTGCCAAGACGCGGAACAGCGCGACCCCGGGCATCGACCGCGAATTCCAACCCAAATCCGCGATCGGCTTGGTCGGCCACAGCACGCTGCTGTACGACGAACTGACCGCCTTGGAAAATCTCAATTTATTTGCGAAGCTCTACGATTTGGACGATGTCGAAATACGCGTAAAGACTTCGCTCGCTGACTGCGGCCTCGAATCGCGCTCCGGAAGCCTGGTGCGCACCTACTCCCGCGGCATGCGTCAGCGTCTCGCCATCGCTCGCGCGCTGCTGCATGCGCCCACCCTCTTGCTGCTTGATGAGCCCGCGGCGGGCCTCGATCGTCAGGGCCTGGACTGGTTCAGCGCGAAGCTAACGAAATTGAAGCAAGCCGGCTGCACGATTCTAATGAGCACGCACGCGCGCAACGAATCGCTGGATCTAGCCACCCGCGCCGTGTCCCTCGCCGCGGGAAGCATTCAGCAGGACAGCGGCTCGGCTGGCGACCCGCGCCCAGTACTCGCCGCGCTGCGGGCCGAGGCCTAGCGCATGACCACCGTGCGCGCAGCCGGAATCCTGCTGGGCAAAGAACTGCGCCTGGAATTTCGTTCCCGCGAACTGCTCAGCGCCACAATTATTTTCGCGCTGGTCGTAGTCGTGCTCTTCAGTTTTGCCTTCGATCCCACCGCGGCCGAATCGCGGCGCTACGGTCCCGGCCTGCTGTGGATTGCCTTTCTCTTTGCCGGCTCGCTGATGCTGAACCCGTCGTTCTCGCGGGAGCAAAACAACGAAACGCTCGACGCCCTGCGCATGGCGCCGATTTCGCCCTTCCCGATTCTGCTCGGCAAGATGCTGGCGAATTTCATTTTTATGTCGGTGGCCGAGCTCATTCTGGTTCCAGTGTTCGCCGTGCTTTACAACATTTCCCTCGCGGGCATCGTCTGGCGCCTGGCGCTGGTCCTGATGCTCGGAACGATCGGCCTTACCGTGACCGGCACCGTATTTTCCGCGGTTTCGGCGCACGCCCGCATGCGCGAGCTCCTGCTGCCGCTGCTGCTCCTGCCGATTCTTACGCCGCTGCTGATTGCTTCAGTCGAATCGACCGCTTCGCTTTTTCAGGAGCAGCCCGCGCTCGACCGCACCTGGGTCGCGTTTCTGGCTGGATTTGATATTGTGTTTCTTACGGCCTCCTGGCTGCTGTGCGACTATTTGTTGGAAGAATGATTTTTGAATGAGAGTGAGGAAGCGAGAAAGATGAAGGCCCGCTGGTTTTTCACCATGGTCGTCGCCGCCCTGATTTTCTTCGCGGGGTATGCGGCGCTGTTCGTCGCGCCCGACGAAAAAACCATGCACGCCGTCCAGCGCATCTTTTACTTCCACCTGCCGAGCTGGATCGCCATGTTTTCCGCGCTGTGCGTCGTTTTCTACGCCAACGTGGCGTATCTCGTCACCAAGAAACGCAAGTTCGACGCGCTGGGTGTGGCTGGAGTCGAAGTCGGCGTGATGTGCTGCACCATCGGCCTGATCACCGGCCCGCTGTGGGCCCGCCCGGTGTGGGGCATTTGGTGGACCTGGGATGCGCGCCTGACCACCACGTTCATCCTGTGGATACTTTATATTTCGTATCTTCTGTTGCGCGGCCTGCTGGAAGATCCGGAAAAGAAAGCGACGCTGTCCGCAATTTTCGGAATCTTTGCGTTTCTCGATGTGCCGCTGGTCTATCTTTCGAATCGTTTGTGGCGCACCCAGCATCCTCAGCCGGTCATCGCCGGTGGAAACGGTTCGGGACTCGATCCGCTGATGGGCAAAGTTTTGTTGCTGTGCGTGGTCGCGGTATTCTGCGTCATGGTTCTGGTTTACATCGATCGCTACCGGCTGGAACTGTTGCGTAACGAGTGTGACGAGCTAAAGTTTGAAATCGAATCGCGGAACACCCAGCCCGCGAATCTGGGTGCAACCTCAACCCGAAGGGCGGGCTCATGAAGAATTTCGAATTTCTACTAACGGCGTGGATCGTGGTCTGGGCCATCTTTTTCGCCTATGAAATCACGGTAGCGCGGCGCATCACCCAAGTGCGGGAAGAAATCGCCCGCTTGCGGCAGCAACTGAATGGAAACTAACTCGATTTTGCGTAATCATAGAAGCGGTTGTGAGGTGAGTCATGGCTGCGCCAGGCAGAGTTGCCATCGTCATGTTTCAGTTGGGCGGGCCGGACAGCCAGGCCGCCGTCGAGCCGTTTCTTTATAATTTGTTTTGCGATCCGGACATCATTAATTTTCCCGGCGCGTTTCTGGCGCGCAAAGCCCTCGCCAAATTAATTTCGACCACGCGCTCGAAAGTGGTCGGCCAGCATTACGCTGAAATCGGCGGAGGCTCGCCGATTCGCCGGCTCACCGAGCAGCAAGCCCGCGCGCTGCAGGAAACTCTCCGCCCGCATCTCAACGCGCGCACCATCGTGGCCATGCGCTACTGGCATCCCGACACCGCGGAAGCGGTATCCGCGCTGGAAAGCGAACCCTACGACGAACTGGTTCTGCTGCCGCTCTATCCACACTATTCCTTCGCCACCACCCGCAGCAGCCTGCGCGAATGGGACCGCCAGTACAGCGCCAAGCTGAAGAACAAGCCCGGCCCGAAGCCGCCCGTAAAACTCATCGACCATTTCTACGATCATCCGGACTACGTCGCCGGAATCGTCGAGCGCATTAACAGCGTGCTTCAAGAAGTTCCGGACCCGGAAAACGTACAGCTGGTCTTCAGCGCGCACGGCCTGCCGATGACCCTGGTGGAGAAAGGCGATCCGTACCCGCAGCACATCGAGCAGACCGTGCAACTCGTGCGCCAGCTGGGCGCCTGGCGAAATCCCTACGTGCTCTGCTATCAGAGCAAAGTGGGCCCGCAAAAATGGCTGCAACCGTCGCTGACCGGCACGATCGAATCGCTGGCAAAGTCCGGCGTGAAACGCATGTTGGTCATTCCCATCGCGTTCCTCACCGAGCACATCGAAACCCTGCACGAAATTAATATTGAAGCGCGCGAGCAGGCCGAGCATCTGGGCGTGAAGGATTTTTATCTCATGCCGGCGCTGAACGACTCGCCGCTGCTGATCCGCGCCCTCGCCGACTTGGTGCTGCGTGCGGTCGGCGTACGCAGCGGGGTCGCCTCATTGGCGATGTAATCGTTCGCCAATGTATTGAAATTCGCGGGAATGTCCCGGCGTAGTAACCGAACAGAGGCCCAGTCTTCTTGATCAAACGAATTCAGCTTTTATTTTCGCTCTGCATTGCTACTTTCGGGTTCGTTGGGTGCGGCACCCAGACTGGTAAACCCCCCGCGCCACTCGCGGCGCCCACCAAGAGCATCGATCCAACGACCGCGGGCTCCATCATTGGAAAAGTGACACTGCAGGGCGTGCCGCCAATCACCAAACCGATCGACATGAGCGCCGAGCCGTTCTGCGCCAATTTAAATTCGGCGCCGGTGATGCCGCAGCAAGTGGTTACCGGAGACGCCGGCGCGCTCGCCAACGTCGTCGTGTACGTAAAGGATTTTCCTGCGGATTACATTGTAGACCCGCCGCCCGCACCGGTGGCACTCGCCCAGCGCGGCTGCATGTACGACCCGCACGTCGTCGCGTTGCGCGTCGGCCAAACCCTCGAAATCAAAAACGAAGACCAAGCCACGCACAACGTGCTGGCGATGCCCGCCCAGAATCCGAAGTGGAATCGATCCGAGACGCCGGGCGCGGCACCCCTCGCGGAAACTTTTGCGATTCCCGAACTTGCCATCCCGCTGCGCTGTAACGTCCACCCCTGGATGAAAAGTTATCTCTTCGTTTTCAGCCATCCCTATTACGCGGTCACCGGGAAAGACGGACAGTTCGAACTGAAAAATCTGCCTCCAGGAACCTACACGATCGAAGCTTGGCAGGAAAAATACGGCGTTCAAGAATCGACAATCACGATCGGCGCGAAGGAATCAAAACCGCTAAATGTTACGTTCAACGCGGCAAGCGGAGCAGGGAATTAGCGGAATTCGAGCGGTTTCGGCTGTCGAGGTCGATTGCCACACGCCGCCAAACCCATCCAGTAAGGTCGAACCGCGGCCACGTTGTCATCCCGAAGCGCAGCGAGGGATCTGCTTGTTACGCTCCGCCATCACCAAGGCCGCCGGCTTAGCCACACATGAAATCCGCTCGACGCTGTGATATTTTAGATGCGCCTTCACCGTGCAGAATCGGTCGATAAGGAAATTTTCATAATGGCGGAAGCAAAAAGCTCAACTCCCGGTGTGCCGCTCAGCGTCCACCGCTTCGCCTTTTTCCTTTCCGGCTGCGTGGTTCTACTCCTAATGGCTGGCGCGCTGGTCACCAGCAACGAAGCCGGCCTGGCCGTCCCGGACTGGCCCCTCTCCTATGGTTCACTCATGCCGCCGATGGTCGGCGGCATCTTCTACGAACACGGCCACCGCCTGATCGCCACGGCCGTCGGCATACTCACGATTGTCCTCGCCATCCTGCTCGCGCGCAGCGAACCGCGCCGCTGGGTGCGTAATCTGGGCTGGACCGCTCTGGGTTTGGTGATCGCGCAGGGAATTCTAGGCGGCCTGACCGTCAAATTCCTGCTGCCGCCGCCGATTTCCACCGCACACGCCACGTTGGCGCAGCTCTTTTTCATCACGATCGTCAGCATTACGCTCTTCACCAGCCCATGGTGGCAGAGTGACCTGCACCAACTCGACGATACCGGCTCGCCGCGCCTCCGACCGCTGGTCACGGTCACCACCGCCGCGATTTTCTGCCAGCTAATCCTCGGCGCCGCGTTCCGCCACGGCGCATTCGGCATCCTGCCGCACCTGATCGGCGCGGTGGTAGTCTTCGCCCTGGTGATTTTCACCGGGCGCGCGGTCCGCAAGCGTTTTGGGACAGTACGCGACCTGCGCAAGTGGGGCATCCTGCTGCAATCGTTCCTGGGCATCCAGATCCTGCTCGGACTCGCAGCCTACTGGGCCGTAGCCCAGGCCATCCATGCCGCCCAGCCGACCACGGTCTACATCACTTTGACCGTGGCCCACGTCCTCGGCGGCGCCCTGACCCTCATGGCGAGCGTCGTGCTCACACTTTCCTGTTTCCGCCTGATTCGCGACGATGCTACAGTGGCGGTCGCCGCCGGCACGTCCAGTTCGCGAACTGAGGGCTTCCGGGCATGAGATTTTCGATGCACCGGTCAGCCAGCAACCCGAATCGAAGCACCAAGGCCACCGAGAATGGAAACTGAGCGCGCCGCCGCAGTAGCGGCTTACGACAAACCCTGGGCCTACGTGGTCCTGACCAAGCCCGACGTCACCTTCCTGGTGGTCATCACCACCGTGGCCGGCTTTTATTTGGGTTCAGCCGGTTCCATGGAGTGGTGGCGCCTGGCCCAAACCCTCTGCGGCACGCTGCTGGTCGCGGGTGGAACCGCCGCGCTAAATCAGTACATCGAGCGCGACATGGATTCCGTGATGCGCCGCACCGCCGCGCGCCCGCTGCCCACCGGAATTTTGCAGCCCAATGAAGTCCTGTGGTTCGGCGTGGCCACCATCATCGCCGGCACGCTGTGGCTGGCCCTCGCGATTAACGCTCTCGCGGCTTTTCTGGCGCTCGCTACGTCCGTTTCTTATCTCGCCGCCTACACGCCGTTAAAAACGCGCACGACGCTCGCCACCGCCGTCGGCGCTATTCCTGGCGCGCTTCCTCCCCTGATTGGGTGGGCCGCCGCGCGCGGAAATCTTTCCGGTGGCGCCTGGGTGCTCTTCGCGATTCTTTTCGTCTGGCAATTTCCGCACTTCATGGCCATCGCCTGGATGTACCGTGAGGATTACGGCCGCGCCGGCATCCTGATGCTGCCGGTGGTCGACCCCTCCGGCGACCGCACCTACCGCCTGATCCTGATCATGTCCGCACTGTTAATTCCGGTGACCGTGCTTCCGGTGGTGGTCGGTATTAACGGCATCCCGTATTTCTTCGGCGCCTTCATCCTGGGGATTTTGATGCTGCAGGTGGCCTGCTGGGCCAATCGCGCCCGAACCAACGTCCGCGCCAAGTGGCTGATGCACGCCACCGTAGCCCACATCCCGCTGCTGTTGATCTGGATGATCCTCGATAAGATGTACCGCTAGTCCCGCGCTGTTCCGCTGTCGTTCTCGCCGCGCTATCCCGCTTTTTGTCCCCGCAGTCGTCTCAAATCAAATGTCCTACCACCGCCGAGTTTGTCATCCCGAAGCGTAGCGAGGATCTGCTTTTTACGCTGGAAGGGCGCGTTCAGTCGCGAAGGATGGCGCTGGCCACGCTGAGTCCTCATCCTGAGCAGCGCAGCGACGCAGGATCTCAACTATGCTGCCGCACGCGAATCAATACGAAGAAGGCATACTCTGTTTGCAGGGTGGGCAATCCCGTACTGAATGAGATCCTTCGCGCTGCTCAGGATGACGTCCAAGGCGGGTTTTGCCTGCACGCAGCGGCTGCTGCGCGCACTCACTCCGTCGCGCCAACTACTGCTGCTTGTACTGCACCACTGCCTGCCCATTCAAGATTTGAATGTTGTTGATGTCATCCGGCAATTTCAGCTTCTCCCGGTTCTCCGGTGACGACATCAGCTTGTCTACCGCTTCATTCAACGTGGACTGTGGCAGCGGCAGAGAACCCAGCTTGCCCGAGATGGGCACAAACTTCATGTAGCCGTTCTCGGACGCCAGGTGCCCGTCCAGCTCCAACGACAAATCCTTCCCGTGAAAATCGAAAATCACGTAAGCCTTCACCACGTCGCCAACCATATCGACTTTCACGTCTTTCACCGAAGACTGAATCTGGTCGATCGACGGCTGCTCGTTGCTGGAAAGCACGGCGGCGGGATCGGTTCCCGAACCACCGGCAGGCGCTGCGGCCCCGCCTGAATAGGGAACTACAGCGGAGGGCAAGCCTGACGCCGAACCAGCGAGAGCCGCGGGCCCACCTTCGAGCTGCAAACTCTGCGCGAGATAAGAGTTCAACTCGGTGCGATCGAGCGCCACTTCGCTCGGCTGTCCCGCGGCCTTGGCATGGTCCGCCGCTTCGAATTTTTTCTCGGCGCTCGCCGCCGCATCCGGGCTGGTCGGGATCTGCGGCGCAGGAGAGGTCCGCAGCACCAAAATAATCACCACAATCAAACCGACGAAGCTCGACCAACTCAAAATCTGGTAAAGCGTTTTGAGCAGCTTGGTATCCGCCACCAGGCACCTCTAGCAATTCAACGTTGAGCAGGAAGCTCGGCAGGGCACGGCTTCAGCCGTGCCGCTAAACGCGATCCCGAGCCGGCTTTAGCCGCTGAGGGAAGGTCATATCGCCTTCGAACCAAAACCGACATCTGCAAGTTTAACAAGCGAGGTAGGCAGGCGCCGCGGAGGCGAAAAAAAATGACGCGTAGTCGCCATTGGACCAACGTACAGGGTGAAATGAGGGTGGCTTAAAATCGGGAAAACACTATTTCTTGCCGAACTTCTGGGCGTAATACAAAACCGCCGCGACCGTCTTCATATCGCGAATCTTGCCGCTGCGGATCCAGCGCTCGACTTCCTGCAGCGTGCAAATACGCTGTGTGATTTTTTCGTCTTCTTCGGGGTCCGCTTGGCCGGCCGCCAGCCCCTGCGCCAGATAAATCACCATGTTTTCAGAAATAAACCCCGGACTTGGGTACAAATCGAGCAGCTTGGTCATGCGCTTCGCGGTGTAACCCGTCTCTTCGCGCAATTCGCGATGCGCGCCTTGCAGGAAATTCTCGCCTTCGTCCTTGCGTCCCGCCACCAACTCCCACAAATATTGCTTCGCTGCATGGCGATACTGCCGGATCAGCAGAATCCGGCCATCCGGAAACACCGGCAATACCACCACCGACCCGGGATGCACGACCACGTTGCGCGTGACCTTCAACCCGCCCGGCTCAATCACCGAGTCGCGCCGTATCGTAAAAATATTGCTCTCGAAAATGTTCTTGCTGGAGACAACCCGCGCTGCACGTTTCTTTGTAGGCACTCAGTTTCCTCTGCTAGCAGAATGAAGCAAAGATTCTACCCCACACCCGCCAGCGCGCAAGACGGCCGCGGCAGTCCACACAACCCGTTGCCGCGCCCTCCCTCGCCGCATATACTCGTTCCAGGCGACCTGAGTGCCCATGAACACTGTCATCGTTGACGACGAACGGCCGGCGCGCGACGAACTCGCGTTCCTGCTCAAAGGCTTTCCCGAGGTGAACGTCATCGCCCAGGGCAAGAATGGCCTCGAAGCCCTCACCCTGATCAAAGAACACAACCCGGACCTGGTCTTCCTCGACGTCCAAATGCCCGGCCTCGACGGCTTCGGCGTGATCAAAAAGCTTTTCGAACGCAAACAGCGCCTGCCGCAGATCGTTTTCGCCACCGCCTTCGACAATTACGCCATCCAGGCCTTCGACGTGAACGCCGTCGACTACGTCCTCAAGCCCTTCGACAAAGCGCGCATCGCCAAAGCCATCCAGCGCGCCAAAAAAATGATCGAAGCGCAGACCTCGCCGGTCGAGCGCCTGGAAATCCTGATGGGCCAGCTGGCCCTGCCGCAACCGGCCGCCCCGAAATCGGCGCAAGCGGCGAAGCTTCTCGTGAAATCGCAGCAGCGGATGTTTTTGGTCGACGCCGCCGACCTGATCTACGCCTCCATCCAGGACGGCACCATCACCATCTTCACCAAGGATTTTGAGGGCGTCTCGAACTACCGCACCATCGAAGAGCTGGCCTCCGCCGTCGACTCTGATAAATTCTGGCGCGCGCACCGCTCTTATCTCGTGAACATCAACCACATCAAGGAAGTGGTGCCTTGGTTCAAATCGAGTTACATGCTGAAGATGAATGACAAACGCGCCAGCGAAATTCCGGTGTCGCGCGCGCAGACCAAACGCCTGCGCGAACTACTCAAGCTGTAACTCGCGCAGGGAAGTTTATTCGAGGAGAAACATGCTCAGGAATGTTCGCTCGTTCTCGCTGCCGTCGTTTGCCGTGCTTTGGGTTGTGGCGTTCGCGATCGCCGCGAACCCGCCGCAGGTCAGCGCTCAGACCACATCCAAATCCGCGCACGCCCCGGTGACGTTTTCCCCTTCGATCTGGGGCACCGTCACCGACAATCACGGCGCTCCCCTCGGCGGCGCCAAAGTCACCCTGCTCAACGAAAAAACCAACGAATCCACCGGCGGCTCGACCGATGGCACCGGCCAATACCACTTCGAAAACCTGCTCCCCGGCAAGTACACGGTCAGCTTCGACGCCAGCGGCTTCATCTCCAAACAGCACCAGGTAAACCTCAAGCCCGGCACCAAGAAAATCGAAGTCAACGAACGCCTGAAACCCCCGCCCGAACCCGAACCGAAAGCCAGTTAGCCATTTCTGATGTCCGTCTAGCCGTCGAGAATAAGTATCCAAGTCGATAACAGCATCGGCCCCAAAACGGCTTAGTTTCGGATTACAATCCCCGCGGAGGACTTCATGCCCCTGCGCGGACTGGCTTTTTGTATTTTGAGTTTCTTTTGTCTTGCCCCTGCGAATACAAAGGATGCCCCGGTGCAGGTTCTGGTGTGGCCGTCTACGGGAGCGCCCGTAGTCCGATTCAGCTTCGGAAAATTCAGGGAAGTCGGGGTCGCGGACAAACACCACAATTATGAGACGGAGGTCACCGCCGAAAATCTCTGGACCAAAAGGATTTCCTCCGCGGAGTTCACGCTATACCTGTACGACAAGAACAAAATTCGTATCGCTGACGCGGCCCTGAGCATTTCGGACGTAAGCCCGGGCAGTGAGGTTAAGTTTCAGACCTACATCAACGCCTCCGGCCCAATTGTTTCGCTGGAACTGGTTCCCAAAGCGCTGCCCGCGGAGTTGCAGGCGTATCTCAATCTGCCGCCAAAGTTGATCTCGATCACGGTGAACTCTGTGCCGCAGGGTGCAGACTTTAGAGTCGACGGCACCGCATCGGGAACGACCCCTAAAATAATTCAAATTCCTGCAGGCAAGCATGTGCTGACCTTCAGCAAGGACGGATTCAGTTCCGGCACGTTTCCGCTGGAGATGGCGCCAGACGCCGTTTCGGGCGGTAGCATCAGCTACGAACTCGGAAATTCCACCCACGATACCGTCGAACTTCGCGACGGCTCAGTTCTGAGCGGCGAAGTGGAATCCGTGTCGGCCACGGAAGTGATCCTTAGCGTGGGTGGAGCGATTCAACACCTCAACCGCAACAGCGTGAAGCGCATTGTGCTGATCCAGCGCGAAGCGCCTTCCAATTAACGATGAGCGAGCTTATGCCTCCGTTTCCATTCGCCGCCGTCGAGTCGATACTCGGGCGTGAGGATGATCCTGCACTCTGGCGGGAAGCTTTGACGGTAGTTGCCGAGGACTTTGCACAAAAATACCAACGAAAATCTTCGAAAAAGAAATGGGGAATCACGGTAGGCGCCTGTTCCCACTGGCTGCGGCCCCATCGTAGTTCGTGGACAAAAGGGGGAGGCTTTGCTTATCCTCACGGCTACGATCACTTCAAACCGAAGTTCGATTGGTCGGTGAGCCTACTTCTCGGGGACGGCCAATGGGTTCCAGTGAACAAGCTTCCCACCCGCAGCCTAATGTCTTTAGCCGTCGCCATACCCACCCGCACGATTCTTCACAAGCAAGCTGTTGTCTACGCGCGGTGGCATCCAGGCACCGAAGATGTTTTATATGGATTCCGGAAGCGCGAGCGTGCGTGGCAGTGCGTTGTCGCGTCGGATGAAAAGGTTCAGGGCCGCGTGCTTCATTCCAAGTCCGTCTAGCCCGCAGGAATGCGCATCCGCGCTTTTCCACATTCCCCGACCGGTGTGCTAGCATCGACGTTGCAAATTTCCACATGGATTTCTCACTTAGCAGCGACCAAATCTTGATCCGCGACACCGTCCGCCAGTTCATGGAGACGGAAATGCGGCCCATCCTGCGCGAATACGAACGCAACGAGAAATTTCCCGCCGAGGAAATCCGCCGGCTCGGGGAACTCGGCTGCTGCGGCATGCTGGTCCCCGACGAATGGGGCGGCGCCGGAACCGATACGGTCAGCTACTCGCTGATGCTCGAAGAAGTCGCGCGCGTCGACGCCTCCACCGCGGTCGCACTCAGCGTCACCAATTCCGTCGTCTGCGTGCCGCTCCTGCGAGCCGGCACCGACGCCCAAAAGAAAAAATATCTGACCCGTCTGGCCAAAGGCGAAATCCTCGGTGCATTTTGCCTCACCGAACCACAAGCCGGCTCCGACGCCGCCGGAATTCAAACTCGCGCCACCCGCGACGGCGATCATTACCTGCTGAACGGCACCAAAGCCTGGGTCACCAACGGCGGCGTTTCCGGCGTCTACCTGATTTTTGCCAAGACCGACCCGAACCCCGGCTCGCGCGGCGTCTCCGCCTTTCTGGTGCAGCCCGATTTTCCCGGATTCCGCATCAGCCGCTACGAAGACAAAATGGGTCTGCGCCTTTCGCGTTCCGCCGAAATTTCGCTGCAGGATTGCCGCGTGCCGGTCGAAAATCGCCTCGGCGAAGAAGGGCAGGGCCTGCGCATCGCCTTCGAATCGCTCGATGGCGGCCGAGTCGGCATCGCCTCGCAGTCGGTGGGCCTGGCGCAAGGCGCGCTCGAAGCCGCGGCGAAATACGCCAAGCAGCGCAAAACCTTCGGCCAGCCCATCGCCGACTATCAAGCCATTCAGTGGATGCTCGCCGACATGCAAACCGAAATCGAAGCGGCCCGCGCGCTGACCCATTACGCCGCGTGGATGCGCGATTCTGGCGCGTCCGCCGCGAAAAGCAGCGCGCAAGGCTCCAAAGCAAAACTGTACGCCAGCGAAATGGCCAACCGCGTTGCCTACAAAGCCGTCCAGATTCACGGCAGCAGCGGCTACTCGCGCGAGACCGACGTCGAGCGCTACTACCGCGACGCCCGCGTCCTAACCATTTACGAGGGTACCAGCGAAATTCAGCGCACGGTCATCGCCCGCGATTTGCTGCGGGCCTAAAGTTTCGCCACAGGGGAGAGCGACTTCAGCGTGGGCAAAGAGAAACGCGTTTTGAGCGGTATGCGCCCCACCGGCCGCCTTCACCTGGGCCATTATTTCGGTGCGCTCTCCAATTGGGTCAAGCTTCAAAACGAATACGATTGTTTTTATTTCGTCGCCGACTGGCACGCGCTCACCACGCATTACGAAGACACCACCTCCATCGCCGAAAATACGCTGCAAGTCGCGATCGACTGGCTCTCCGTCGGCCTCGACCCCAAAAAATCCACACTGTTCATCCAGTCGAGCGTCCTCCAGCACGCCGAGCTGCACGTGCTGCTCTCGATGATCACCCCGCTCAGTTGGCTCGAACGCGTCCCCACCTACAAAGAGCAAATCGAAAATCTCAAAGGCCGCGACCTCGGCACCTACGGCTTCCTCGGCTATCCGCTGCTGCAATCCGCCGACATCGTGCTCTACGGCGCGCCGAATCAAGATTTGCTGGTGCCGGTGGGCGAAGACCAAGCCCCGCACGTTGAACTCACGCGCGAAGTCGTCCGGCGTTTTGACACCAATTTCGGGTTTAGCATATCGGATCAGTTCTGGGAGGACGCGGGTGCACAACAGCGCGTGATGAGTAAGGTGCCTTTTGTGGAGAGGCTCTCTCCCGAAATCTCTGGCGGACTGGAACGGGCTAGGGAGAGCCTCCGCAAAGCTTTCCAACGAGCGGTCTGGGAGTGGGGATGGGACAACTTCCGAGAAAAAGTAGGAAAGGACGCGGAATACTTCAGTCTCAGTCCTATTCTTCAAGAGCCTGCTTATCTCCCGACCGAAACTCCCCGCCTGCCCGGCCTCGATGGCCGCCGCATGGCCAAATCCTACGGCAACGCCATCTGGCTCAGCGATCCTCCCGACGAGATCCGCACTAAGACCCGCAACATGATGACCGACCCGCAGCGCGTCCGCCGCACCGACCCCGGGCGCCCGGAAATCTGCCCGGTCTTTGCCTGGCACAAATTGTTCTCGCCGCCGGAAACCGTCGCGCGCATCGACACCGAATGCCGCTCCGCCGCCATCGGCTGCGTCGACTGCAAGAAACAAATGGCCGATAACCTGATCCGCTGGATCGAACCCATTCAGGCCAAACGCAAAGAATTTGAAGCCAAACCGCAGCAGGTATGGGATATTCTCGATGACGGCTCGCGGAAGGCGCGCGAAGTCGCCAAGACCACGATGAAGCGCGTGCGCAACGCCATTTTCCAGTCGGACGAAGCTCGCGGAGGAGCCACACCTGAAAAATAACGCGACCAGTTCGCATTCGAATTTCCGCAATCACGCCGAATGCGCCCTCTGCGCCTCGGTGGGGGCATAGCCGCCGATGGCCTCACCCTATCGCATCAATCTTCCCGCTTACGAGGGTCCGCTCGACCTGCTGCTCGATTTGATCCGCAAGCAGGAAATGGACATTCACAACATCCCCATCGCCAAAATCACCGAGCAATATCTCGACTACCTGCACCAGATCGAAAAATTCGATATCGACGTTTCCGCCGACTTCATCTACATGGCCGCGACGCTGATTCACATCAAATCGAAAATGCTGTTGCCGGTCGACCCGCTGCTCGCCGGGGAAGAGGCCCAAGACCCGCGCGATGACTTGGTGCATCGCCTGCTCGAGCACGAAAAATTCAAGAACGCGGCGCAGTTGCTCTATCAGAAGCAGCAGGTCGAAGATCACGTCTGGTCGCACCCGGACAAATCGCTCTACGGCACCGACGAAACCCAGGGCGAACTGGTCGTCTCGCTGGTCGACCTGGTCAAAACTTTTCAGCAGGTGCTCGAACGCAAAAAAGAAGCTCCCAAATTCGAGCTGCGCCACGATTCTGTTTCCATCGCGCAAATGATGGACCGTCTGCGTCAGCGCCTGATCTCCACCGACGAGACAGTCTCGCTGATCGAATTTTTCGAGAAGTGCGAATCCAAGAACGCCATGATCGTCGCGCTGCTGGCCGTGCTGGAAATGGTGCGCATGCAAGCCGTCGAACTCGTGCAGTCCAAACTGTTCGACGACATTGGCCTGCGCAAACACAAAATGTTCGAAGCCGTCTTTGCCGGTCCCGATGCCATGGCCAAAATTGAGGAGCAATATCTGTGACCCACGCGAAGAGCGAAAAAATGACCCACGCCGAAAACGATAACGTGACAATGTCGCCCGAGGAAACGCCGCTGAACCAAGAAGTCGTGACCCCGGCCGACGAAACTACAGCAGAACTGGCGGCGAAGGACCGCGAAATTCAAGCCGCGCTCGAAGCCATCATCTACGCCGCTGACGAGCCCGCCACCATCGATCAGATCGCCAAAGCCCTCGGCCTGGAAAAGCCGCGGGCCCGCGAAGCGCTGGAACAGCTGATCGCGACCTATCAATCCGACGAGCGCGGCATCGAAGTCCGCAAAGTCGCCGGCGGCTGGAAGTTTTACACCAAGGCCCAGCATCACGACGTCGTCCGCAAATTCATCAAGAGCCTGCAGCCGCCGCTGCGCCTGACCATGCCGGCGCTCGAAACGCTCGCGGTCATCGCCTACAAACAGCCAGTCACCGTCCCGGAGATTAACGAAATCCGCGGCGTGCACGTCGGCGGCGTCATCAAGACGCTGCTCGAAAAGAAACTGATCACCACCGCCGGCCGCAAAGAAGTCATCGGCCGCCCCATTCTGTATCGCACCTCCAAGCAATTCATGATGCGTTTCGGCCTCTCCGACCTGGACGAGTTGCCGAGCCTGAAAGAATTCGAAGCGCTAGCCCAAGCCGCACTGGGTTCTGACGAAGGCATCGCCGACGTGCAACCAGAAGACGGCCAGGGCGGCGATGCGCAGTCCGGAGAGATGTCGTCCGCTGTAGTAACCGACGAGGAAGCCCTGACCGAACTCGAAGGCAACGCCGCGATGGAAGGCGAAATGGCCGACGCCACTCTCGACGTCAGCGCCGCCGCCCCCGGCGAAACCATGAAAGACACCATCGAGGATGTTTCCGGCGAACAGCAAGCCGCGTCCGAAATGGCCGCGGCCGACGAACCGAAAAATTCCCGCGCCGCATCCGCCACAGTCGGTGGCGCCAAAAACGACGCATCGTAAGCCGCGACGCGTCGTCTCTGCCGCTCAAAGTAGCATCATCGTCCAAACTGCCCTTGGCCGTCATCCAGGGGAGCGTCTTTCGCGACGAAGGGACGTCTCTTCGATTCCACCCTCGCCACCCAAATCCCCGTACTCTCGATTCGCGCCAAACCAAGTTTTCCGTTAATCTATACGGGCCCTTTCTAGGACGAACAATCGCATGCTCGAACGACTGCAAAAAATCATCGCGCGCGCTGGAATCGCCTCGCGCCGCCACGCCGAAGAATTGATCGCCTCCGGGATGGTCACCGTGAACGGAACCACCGTCACCGAACTCGGCTCCAAGGCCGACGAAACCAAAGATCACATCAAGGTGCAGGGCAAGCTGCTGCAGCCCGAAACCGAGCGCGCCTACCTGATCCTGAACAAGCCGCCCGAAGTCGTCTCCACCATGGTCGATCCCGAAGGCCGCCGCTGCCTGCGCGATCTGCTGCATGGAGTTTCGCTGCGCGTTTTTCCGGTGGGCCGCCTGGAATATCACTCGATGGGCCTGGTGTTCCTGACCAACGACGGCGAACTCGCCAACCAGATGCTCAAGGCGCATTACCTGCCGCAGACCTACAACCTGAAACTGAAAACTTTGCTGACTTTCGACGAAGTGGAAACGCTCTCGCGCCAGACCGGCGCGCACATCATTCGCATCAAGGGCAAGGAATCTCCTTGGTACGAAGTGACGCTGTCCGAAGCACGGCGCGACGAACTGCGCAACAAGCTTTTCCAGACCGGGCACCCGGTGGAAAAAATCAAGCGCATCAAAATCGGAAATATCGCGATGGAATCGCTGGCGCCCGGCGCGTTCCGCCCGTTGTCGGACGCGGAAGTCGCGACGCTGCGCAAAATGGTCGATCCTAAAAATGCCGCGCAGGCTGTCGCCGCCTCCACCGGCCCCATTCAAGAAAAACTCGGCGAGAAAGCGGTGAATCAATCCCCCGCGCAATTCACCACCGAACGCCGCCCCTTCATCAAGAAGCGCCCGTACCAACCCAAGCCGAAACCCGGCGAGCACCGCCCGGCGCACAACCAGCCGCCGATGCCCGAACCGGACGGCAATCGTTTGTCCGCCGTGCCGCTTCCACCGCGCCAGGCAAACACCAGTTTCGCCGCGGGCCGTCCCGCGAATCAGTTCCGTCCAAATCAACGGTCATTCGGCAAGCCGAACATGGATCGCCCGCAGCACGGCCACAAACAATTTTCTACCGGCCAGCATTCTGGAGCGCCGCGCCCAGGGTTCGGATCGAAGCCGCAAGGTCAAGGACGCCCGCCATTTCGTTCGAACGATCGCCAAGGCGGCCGGCCCAATAACGATCGCCCGAATTTTCGGTCGAACGGCCCGCAAGGGAATCGCCCGTACTCGAAGCCGTATTCGAATTCTCCCGGCGGCGGGAGCAAACCAACATATCGTCCGAATGACAGCGGCACGTACGCCAAAGGCAAACCCGGCGGCATCAATCACGGTCGCCGCGAATTTATGGGCATCAAAGCCGGCACGCCGCAAGCAGCGTCGCCCGACGCGCCGCCGAAACCGCCGCGATCGTTTCCTTCGCGCACCGAAGGCAGCGCAAAATGGGGACCGAACGAGCGCGTTTTCCACAAACCCAGCCCGGAAGAATTTGAGCGCGAAGCGAAGAGCGATTTCCCCTCGGTCCCATCGCGGCCAAATCGGCCGTGGCAGAAAAAATCGGGCCCGCCATCTGGCGGAGTCGACCGCCCGAAGCCGAGTTTCAAACCGCGGAGCTCAAACCCAGCGGGTGCAGAGGCCGGCGCGGAACATCGCGGACGCCCGGATCGCCCGTTCCGGGATCAGCGGCCGTCGGCTGCGGGACGCTCCGATTTTGGTTCGAAGCCAGCACGACCGCAGGGCGCGCGGCCCAGCGCGCCGTTTCGCGGCAAAAAATCTTCGGAGCCTGGAGCCTTCGGCCGCGTCAACAAAACGTCAGGTTCGAAACCATTCGGTAAGTCCGGCAAAAGTTTTGGCTCCGGAAAATCCGGAGCAGGGAAGCCGCGGCCCGGCGGAAAGCGTCCGCCTGCGGGCGGCAAGCGGGGATCTTTCAAACCCAAGGGCCGGAAATAATTTCTAGTTTTCCGCTTGGCAGTTGCTACGAAACTTGAATTTTTGAGATTGAAAAACAGACGACCCTGTGGATCCAACTTCCGATCTTCCCGCGGCTGAGGTAATCGAAGAAATTCTGAAAACAACGAAAACGATTGCCGTTGTCGGCCTCTCATCCAATAAATTCCGGCCAAGCTTCGGCGTCGCGAAGTACCTGCAAGCCGCGGGCTATCGCATCATCCCCGTCAACCCCCAGGAAACCGAAGTGCTCGGCCAGAAAAGTTACCCGCGCCTCGAAGACGTTCCCGAAAAAGTGGACACCGTCGAAATTTTCCGACGCCCCGAATTCGTGCCGGACATCGTCGAGTCGGCGATTCGCATTGGCGCGCGCGCGGTTTGGATGCAGGAAGGCGTGATCAACCCCGAAGCGGCGGAAAAAGCCCGGCAGGCTGGCCTGCTGGTGGTGATGGATCACTGCATGCTGAAGGAACACGTCAAACGGTCCCGGCGCACAACCGCCTAACTCAACCGGCCCAGCCCGTCTTAGTCTGCGGGATAGATCATCAAATCGCGACGCCCCGGCTGGGTCACCGCGATCGTTTTCCCGTCCGGCGCAATTTCAAACTCATGAAATTCTAGCCCGTGAAAAAATGGGTCGAACGCATTGTTGTACAGTCCCACCCAAACCAAGTCTGCCGACTTCGAAGGCTCGCCGCGTTTCAGCAATACCTTCTGCTCGTCGCGCGACCACTGAAATTCGCCAATCGCCACCCGCACCTGCGTCACTTTCGCCGGCTTGGCCAACTCGCGAACCTCCAGCGTATCGCCATCCTTGAAGTACGCGATCTTTTTCGCCGACGGCGAGATGGACAAAAATCCCGCGTACTCATCCACCGCCACAATTTCTTTCCGCGCACCGGCCACCAGATCCAGCTGCACGATTTTCGGCGGCCCCACCACCCGCGTGTTTTCCTCCAGCGCGAACGCCTGATTCCGTTTCGTGTCCCAGGTCACCGCGGTGAAGACGTGCCCGTCGAACAGTACGTGTGATTTGCCGTCGCCGGGACGCATCGCCATCATCTGCGCAAATCCGCCGCTCGTTTTGCTCATGTACACCAGCGTCGCGCCGTCGGCCAGCCACGCGGCGTTGAACGCGTCCGCGATCGTCGGCGTTTTCGACCCGGCGATCGGAATGTCGTGGCCATCGGCATCCATCAAATACAAAATCGTATTGGGCCGCACCGTTTGCTGCTCGTCCAGCTGCTGCACGATCGAGCCCTGCGGCTGCGCCATGTTCGAGGTATCCATCTTCACCACCAGCTTTTTGCTGTCCGGCGACCACGTAATCGTGTCGACTTGATAGCTGTGCTGCGGCGGTAGCGGCTTCTTTTCCTTTTTTTCTTTCGGTCCCTTTTTTCCTTTTTCCGGCTTTTCGTCGTCGTCGCTGCTACTGCTGGAGCTGGAACTCGAACTGGAACTGCTGCTCGAGCTGCTGCCCGGAATATTCGGCCCGGCGCTATCCGTGGAACTCGCCACTTCTTCCGGCTGTTCGAACGGCGTCGGCGTGAATTTGTCGCCGTCGATAATTTTCCGTTTCTTGCCGTCGATGGTCGCCACCCAAAAATCATCATGCTCGACGACCAGCTTCTTGATTCGCTTCACGCGCTGTACCGCGTAGGCAATCTGATTGTCCGGCGAGATCGCGAAGGCCTGCACGTCAGCCTCGATCGACGCCGTCGGCTTCGCGCCGGTTTGTGCGAGCAAAGGTAGCATCGCCCCGACGATCACCGCGCATCCGGCGAGTCCGGCGCTTAGCAGTAGGGAGTTCTGCGTTGCAGGAGCGAGATGGTTTGCAGGTTTGCGCTGGGCCTTCAATGAAGTTTTCCTCTCAGCCTGACTTTTAGCTCTAACTTTCTAACTGGCCGGACGTTTCTGAATCCGCCGAATGTCCTCGAGCCGCTGGCGAATCCGGGCTTCGAACCCCTGATCGGTCGGGTGGTAGTATATGCGGCCCGCCAGACTTTCGGGAAGGCAGGTCATGTCCGTGACCTTGTCTTCGTGGTCGTGCGCGTACTGATAGCCCTTCCCGTATCCCAGATTTTTCATCAGGCCGGTCGCGGCGTTGCGAATGTGCAAGGGCACCGGCTCAGCCATGGTGCTTTGCAAATCGTTCTGAATTTCTCCGTAAGCTCGGTACACCGCATTCGATTTCGGCGCGAGCGCCAGGTACACCGCCGCCTGCCCCAGCGCCAGATTTCCTTCCGGCGGCCCGAGCAATTCGAAAGCCTGCATCGCGGCGATGGTCACCTGCACCGCGTGCGGTTCAGCCAGGCCGATGTCTTCGCTCGCCATCCGCACCAGCCGCCGGGCCACATACAAAGGGTCTTCGCCGGATTCCAGCATCCGCGCCAGCCAGTACAACGACGCATCCGGGTCCGAATTGCGCACCGATTTGTGCAGCGCCGAAATTAAATTGAAGTGTTCTTCGCCCGATTTGTCATAGGGCAGCAGTTTGCGCTGCAGCACGTCTTCCAGGCGTTCCTGCGTCACCACCCGGCGTCCGTCAGCGGCCGGCGCCGTGCCCATGACCAATGCTTCCAAAGTGTTGTAGGCCGAGCGCGCGTCGCCGTTCGCTAAAATCGCGATGCGCTCCAGAATTTCGCTGCTGATTTGCACCTTTTCCGCGCCCAGCCCGCGGGTCGAGTCGACCAGCGCGCGCTCCAGCAACTTCACGATTTGTTCTTTGGTGTGCGCCTTCAGCACATACACTTTCATCCGCGAAAGCAGCGGCGCAATGACTTCGAACGAAGGATTTTCGGTGGTCGCTCCGATCAGCAAAATATTTCCGGCCTCGACGTGCGGCAAGAACGCATCCTGCTGCGCCCGATTGAAGCGGTGCACTTCATCCACGAAAACAATCGTGCGCCGGCCGTAACGCCGCGTCGCCTCGGCCTTGGCCATCACTTCTTTGATCTCTTTGATCCCGGACATCACCGCACTGAAAGGCAGAAATTCCGACTTGGTCGTTCGCGCGATGATTCGCGCCAGGGTCGTCTTCCCACACCCAGGAGGCCCCCACAGCAGCAGGGAAGTCAGGTCGTCGCGCTCAATCTGGATGCGCAGCGGCTTGCCCGGCCCAAGTAATTCTTCCTGGCCGATAAACTCGTCGAGACTCTGCGGACGCATGCGGTCCGCCAGCGGCCGCCCCGCCAGCGAATCCTCTTCGGGTTGTAGGGACTGGAACAGGCTCATAAGTTCACACCGCTACCGCAAGTCAAAATCACCACAGATAAACACAGATGAACGCAGATAAAACCAACGGATCGACGAACCATCTCTTCTTCCCGCAAGTGTTTATCTGTGTTCATGCGTGGTGATCTTTCCTCTGTCGCGCTGCCTCATACAAAATAATCGAAGCAGCAATCCCCGCGTTCAGCGATTCCACCGCCGCCGACGTCGGAATCGAAATGTGGGCATCGGCGGCGCTTTCCACTTCGTGCGTCAGGCCCGCTCCCTCGTTCCCGATGAAAATAGCCACCGGCTCGCGCAAATCCGGCGCCGACTCGCCGTCGGCATTCAATTCCTTGGATGCCGCCGAACCCGCCGCAATGATTTTTATTTTCGAGACGCGCAGTTGGGTCAACAGAATCGGCACGGACATGCCGCGCAGCAGCGGCAGACGCAACGCCGAACCCGCCGAAGCACGCAACGCCTTCGGCGACCACGGATCGGCGGTTTCGCGCGTAGCAACCACACCCGTCGCGCCAAACGCCTCCGCTGATCGCAAAATCGTACCGACGTTGCCGGGGTCCTGCACCCCAGCAATCACCAACACCAACGCCGCGACTCCCGCTTCTGAATTCTCGGCCTCGGATTCAGAAGGCCCCAGAATTTCCTTGAAATCCCACGTGGGCTGTCTAAACAGAGCAGCCACTCCCTGCGGAGCTTCGGTCCCGCTGGCCGATTCGAATATTTTGTCCGTCGTCCGCAAGACCCTCGACCGCGCAATCCCCGATTCGCTGTCGCTGGCCGCCCGCAGAATATTTTCCAAATGGCGCTCGCCCGAATCGCTGACCAAGACCGCCTCTGCTTCCAGTCCGTGCCGCAGCGCATCTTCGATCAGCTTCGGTCCTTCCACCGCAATCGCCTCGTCTCCCGACGGTCCCGTGCCGCGCAGTCCGGCGCGAAATAGTTTGACCCACCGGTTTTCGCGGCTGGTAATCACGTCCGCCGTCGGATGCTCCGCCATTCACTCAGCCTAACAAACGCCAGACAGCACGTCGAGATACGCTGAAACCGCGAAAAGCCGCCACAATCGCCCGCGAAACCTTGCTAATGCCACGACCCCTGTGCTAATTTTTTTATCGCAGTTGGGGCGCAACCCGCCGCGAGCGAACCTTTGCCTGTCGAACTCCTGAAAATTTCATCCGAATCACCCGAAAAACACGTCGTGGAATATGCTGCGGGGTTTGTCAAACGCGGCGAAGTTGTCGGCATTCCCACCGACACGTTTTATGGCCTATCCGCCGATCCTTTTAATCTTTCCGCGATCGAAGGTGTCTTCCGCGCCAAAGGCCGTCCGGAAACCAAGGCGCTCCCGATCCTGGTCAATTCGGTCGAACAGGCGCTGACCCTGGTGCGCGAAATGCCGGACAGCTTTCTCGAGCTCGCCAATACCTACTGGCCGGGACCGTTAACGTTGGTGGTCGAAGCGACCCACCGCCTCCCGCTAAAAGTAACCGGCAACACCGGACGCGTCGCGCTGCGTTGGGCCAATTCAAAAGTGGTCAGCAAGCTCATTGATGCGGTCGGCGGGCCCATCACCGGCACCAGCGCCAATCTTTCCGGCTACCCGTCGTGCTCGAACGCCGGCCAAATCGTCGAACAACTCGGCAATCGCTTGCCGCTGATTCTCGATGCCGGCGACACCGGCGGCACGCTCGCTTCCACCATCGTTCGCCTCGACGGCAATGAATGGCGCGTCGTCCGCGAAGGCGCCATCCCCGACGAGCAAATCTACAAAACCCTGCACCATTAGTTGAACGCCCGTCATTCAGCAACACCAAAAAATCACCACAGATGAACGCCGATAAAAGCTGATGAACACAGATAAACCTCTGTGGCAAAGCCTGGATTTTCAATCCGATCAGTTGCTTTTATCTGCTTTTATCTGCGTTAATCTGTGTTCATCTGTGGTGATTTTGAACGGAAGACTCTACTTGGCCGAAAGTGTGGCCGTAGCCAGAAAGTCGTAATCGCCGCCCGGCGGCATCACAATTCCACCCAGCCGTTCGCGATGCACGCAAATATTGTCCACATACCAAAGATTGATGTACGGCTCGTCCTCCGCCGCGATTTTCTGCACCTGCACCAACAACGCCTTCCGCTTTTCCTGATTCATCTCCACATGTTCCTGCTGTAACAGCACATCCAGCTGCGGATTGCTGTACCGTCCGCGGTTTGCTCCGGCCGGCGGCATCTTTTGCGAACTAAATACAAACTCGAAAATGTCTGGATCGTTGTTGGCCCCCACCCACCGCAGCGCATACATCTGAAAACTTCCGCGCGTGATGTCGGTGTAAAACGTGGCGAATTCCAGCGGCCGCAGTTCGAGCGCCACTCCCACCCGCTTCCACTGGTCGGCCAGCGCCTCGCTCATCAAACGCACGGATTCGTCGGTGGATGTTTTCAGCGCCAGATGCAAACGCACGCCGTCGGCGCCGCGAGGATAGCCGGCCGCTTCGAGGAGCTGCTCCGCGCGCGCTGGATTAAAATCATATTGCGGCGTGTCTCCATCGAAAGCCCAACTGCTCGGCGGCAGCAGGCTCGCGGCCGGGCGCGCCTGCCCACGCAATAAATATTGAATAATTGTTTTTCGGTCCGTGGCATACGCCAACGCCTGCCGTACCCCGCGTTTGGCCAAAATCGGATCAGTAAAATTAAATGCGATGTAGGCCAGCGGCGTGCCGGGCTGCTGGTCTGCGACCAGGCCCTTTTCTTTTCCCAGCGTCGCGACCATGTCCGGCGTCAGGGAATTAATCGTTGCGTCCGCCGAACCCTTGCGCAATTCCAGAGCACGGGTCGTCACGTCGGGGACAATGCGAATCCGCAGTCTCTCGATGTGCGGCGCGCCGCCGAAATAATCGTCATTCCGCGCCAGATTAATTTCCTCGTCCGTGGCCATGCTCACGAATCGAAACGGGCCAGTGCCGATGGGTTTCTGCGCCACATCGCTTCCCGAACCGCGCGGCACGATGCCGATCGCCGGGCGCGTCAGGCTCCACAGGAACGACGCGTACGGTTCGTGCAGATGAAAAATAATTGTGCTGTCGTCCGGCGCTTCGATCGAATCCACCATCTTGAACGAGCTGCGCTTGGGACTTTTAACCGCGCCAGTCAGTACCGAGTCAAAAGTAAATTTCACATCCGCGGAAGTAAGCGGCTGCCCATTATGGAATTTCACTCCACTGCGCAAATGAAAAACGTAAGTCAGCGCATCGGGCGTATCCCAGGATGTCGCGAGATCGGGAATGATCTTCATTTCCGCGTCGTGCGCCACCAGGCTCGAAAATATCAAGCCGTCGATGTGTTCCGAGTACGCGTCCGCGCCGATGCGTGGGTCGAGATTGGTCGGCGAAGCTTCGGTCAGGAATTCCACCGTCCCGGGTTCGGGCGCGCTTTTTAAAGACCCACAACCGCCGCAGAGAGTCAGCAGGGAAGTGGACACACCGAGGAAGAAAACCGCCAGTTCTGCATGCGCGCGCAGTCCTCTCCGTGACCAATCGCAGCGCGGCGCAGAATTAACGCGCGCGGCCATGCACCAGCTTTCCGAGAACTGCCGAATGTTTCGCGCCGGTAGCCGAAGGCAAATTATTCGTCCGCGAATGAAATGTTTCGTAAGCCAGAATCGCGAAGGCAAAGGCTTCCTTCGCTTCCGCCGCGACGCCAAATCGCGATGATTCCACAATCTTAATTCCGGCGAGCGCGGCTTCCAGCTGCGCCATGATCAGCGGGTTCTTCGTACCCCCGCCGGCCACAATCAATTCCTGAATAGCGGTCTTCGGCAGAACGAATTGTTGCAAGGCATCGATAATCGAAAATGCGCTGAATATCGTCGCGGTTCGAACCAGATCCTGCGGCCGCGCGCGATGTTTTTTGGACCAGGCCCATACAGTCTCAGCGTACTTGGAGCCGAATTGTTCACGTCCGGCGGTTTTGGGTGGCTTTTGACGCAGGTAGGGATCGCGCAGCATTTTTTCAAGCAGCGGCCGAATCACTTCGCCGGACGCCGCGATTCGCGCGCCGCGATCGTAGGCCGCGCGGCCTTTCGTGATTCGTTCTATCAGCGCGTCAATAATCATATTGCCGGGGCCGGTGTCGAACGCAAACACATCCTGCGGCCGCGCATTCGCTGGAATTACGGTCACGTTGGCGATCCCGCCGATGTTCAAAGCCACGCGCCCGATTTTTGCGTCGCGGTACAGCAGGTAATCGACGAACGGCACCAGCGGTGCTCCGTGACCGCCCACCGCCATATCGCCTGGGCGAAAATCGGCAATCGTCGTAATCCCGGCGCGTTCCGCGATGACGCTGGGTTCTCCAATTTGCAGCGTCGATGAAATCCTACGCGCTGACAGAAAGTTTGCCGGCGTCCCCTGATGAAAAATGGTCTGCCCGTGCGATCCGATCAGCGAAATCTTGCGCAGCGGCACCCGCCACTTCGCGCAAGCTGCGATCGCTGCCGCCGCGAATTCTTCGCCGAGCAGGAAATTCAACTGGCTGATTTCGGCGGTGGTGGTCGGCGCCCCGTTCGCCAGCCGAAGAATCGCCCCGCGAACCATTTTAGGGAACGCCCAGTGATAATGGCCTTCGAGTTTCGCCGCCAGCCGCGGCGGCGTACCAGAAATGTTGGCCAGCGCGACGTCAATCCCGTCCGCCGATGTTCCAGACATCATTCCGAGAACGCGCATGGATGCGTTGAGTCTAGAAGCTGCCGAGGCTGGTTTACAACTGCGATTTCGGCGCGTGTTACCTGTGGTGTGATGCGCGCAGCGAACAACCCGGGCCGACCGCAGGTTCAGGACAGCTGCTTTTGCAGGGCCGCGAGCAGGTTCAGCGCTTCGAGCGGTGTCAATTCATCCAGTTCCGCGCAGCGAATGGCGTCCAGCACCGACTCATCAATTGCCGTGAACGAAGCTTGTTGCGGAGGGCCGGGCGCAGCCCCACCATCGGCAACCGCTCCGGGCGATAGCTCGTGCGACAGCTTTTCTTCACTCTGCTCATGCCGGCGTAAGATCTCGCGAGCCCGCGAAATCACTTCGCCAGGCAGGCCCGCCAGCCGCGCCACTTCAATCCCGTAACTTTTGTTCGCGCTCCCCGGTTCCACGCGCCGCAGAAAAATAATTTCGCTACCGGCCTCCTGCACCGCGACGTGGACGTTTCTCACCCCAGGCAAAAGCTGCTCGAGCTCCGTCAGCTCGTGATAGTGGGTCGCGAACAACGTTCGCGGCTTCGATCCAGCGTGCAGCGATTCCACCACCGCCCAGGCGATCGAAAGCCCGTCGAACGTCGACGTACCGCGACCCACCTCATCCAGCAGCACCAAACTCGCTGCGGTCGCCGTGTTCAAAATCGCCGCTACTTCGCTCATTTCCACCAAAAATGTCGAACGTCCGCGCGCCAAATTGTCGGACGCGCCGATGCGGGTAAAGATCCGGTCCAGCAAGGGAAGCTTGGCCTGCACCGCCGGCACGAACGACCCCATCTGCGCCATCACCGAAATCAGCGCCGCCTGCCGCAGGTACGTCGATTTCCCGCCCATGTTCGGCCCGGTGATAACCAACAGGAATTGCGATTCATCGTCGAGATACAAATCGTTGGGGACGAAACGCTCGCCGCGCTCTTCCAACAGCTTTTCAATCACCGGATGCCGCCCCCCGGCAATCATCAAGATCCCGCGTTTGCCTTTCCTGGCCACCGATTTGTCGGTGAATTCCGGCCGCGAATAATTCCGCGCCGCCGCGATCCGCGCGAAATTCACCAGCACGTCCAACTGCGCGATCGCCGACGCCGTCTTGCGCAAGCGGCCGGCCTGATGCGCGATGCCTTCGCGGATTTCGCTGTAAAGCCGCCGCTCGATCTCGCGCACCCGTTCTTCCGCTGAAAGCACTTTCTGCTCGTGCGATTTCAGTTCGGTAGAAGTAAACCGTTCGGCGTTGACCAGCGTTTGCTTGCGCTCATAGTCCGCCGGAGCCAAATGCGCATTGGCGTTCGAAATCTCAATATAAAAACCGAAAATATTGTTGTAGCGAATCTTCAGCGACCCGATTCCGGTGCGCTTCCGTTCGCGCTCTTCCATCGCCGCGATAATTTGCCGCCCCTGCTTGGTGATCGCGTGCAATTCGTCCAGCTCAGCGTTGTATCCAGTACGAATCACGCCCGGATCGTTTGCGACCGACGGCGGATCGTCCGATATGCCGCGCGCGATCGTCTCGCAAACGTCGCGCATTTCGTCCAGTTGCTCTCGCAGGGAACTCAGCCTCCCGCTCTGCGCATTCACAGGAGCTTCGACGTTGCCGGTAGGTTTCGGCGACGCATCAGCAATCAACTTGCGCAACGCCGGCACTCTCTCCAGGGATTGCCGCAGCGCCAGCAAATCGCGCGGCGTAGCCACGCCCAAAGTCACGCGGCTGGTGAGCCGTTCCAGGTCCAAAATCCCTTCGAGCGTTTTGCGAATTTCTTCGCGCACTATAGTTCTGGAGCGCAGCTCCGCCACCGCGTCCAGCCTGGCGTTAATCTCGTCCAACGCAATCTCCGGCCGCACGATCCACCCGCGCAGCAACCGTGCGCCCATGCCAGTCGCTGTCTCATCGATGGCCCGCAACAAAGTCGCCGACGCGTCGTCACCCGCCGACGGCTCCACCAGCTCCAGATTTCGCGTCGTCACCGCGTCGAGCACCATTCCATTCTGCTGCTCGTAGAATTCGATGCGATCGATGTGCTCCAGCCCCGCACCAGACGGCCGCATCGATGGCACCGCCGCCGAATCTTCCGGCAAGCGCGCCCCAATCGCCGATGTCTCCCGCAAATAATGAACCAGCGCCCCGGCCGCGGAAGTCGCGCAAGGATGGCCATCCAGGCCGAACCCTTCGAGCGCCGCTACCCGAAAATGTTCTTCGAGAATCCGCGTGGCATAATTCGACTCGAACACCCAATCGTCCAGCCGAGTTTCCATCGCGCCCAGATTTTCCAACTCCGTCGAAGCCGCGACCGGGAATAAAGTGACCGGCTTAGCCAGCAAAATTTCCCGCGGCCTCAAAACACCCAACTCGTCGCGCAACCTCGCGTCCGCCTTCTCTCCGCGAAATTCCGTAGCCCGGAATTCGCCGGTAGATAAATCGACGAACGCCAGCCCGACAATCACTTCAGTCCCGCGTCCGCCCGCGCCCGCCGCATTGGCCTGCGGCCCCGATCTCGCCACCGCCGCCAGATAATTATTTTCCTTGGCCTCGACCAGCCCCGACCCGCTCGCGGTGCCGGGTGTCAGCACCCGAACCACTTCGCGCCGCACAATTTTCTTCCCGGGCCCAGGCTGCTCCATCTGCTCGCAGATTGCGACCTTGTGCCCCGCGCGAATCAGCCGTGCGATGTAATTTTCCGCGGCGTGATACGGAACGCCGCACATCGGCACGGCCTGGTCCTTCTCTTTATTCCTGGAAGTCAGCGTAATTTGCAGGATTTTCGAAGCGACCACGGCGTCTTCGTAGAACAGCTCGTAGAAATCTCCCAGCCGGAACAGCAGCAATGCCGAAGGGTGTTGTTTTTTGACGGCGTGATACTGCCGCATCAGGGGAGTGGTGGGTTCAGTCATGAATGAATCGCGCAGGTCCGCCGTCGCCAAAAAATCACCAACGCCAGAAAAGTTTGGGGACGAACGCGAGTCCGCAGCAAACGATTATGATGTTTGCCACGCAGGTTTGGCAACCGCGACCCGTCCATCACCACCGCCCTCGTCCCAGTCTGCTGCTTTATACTGAAGCGTGCGCAAAATCACGCCGACTCAGACGGAGACCGAAATAAAACTCCGAATCGCGGATCTGCCCGGCATCCTGAAGAAACTGAGAACCATCGGCGCCGTTTCTCACGGTCGCGTACTCGAACGAAACACCCTTTTCGACACGCCGGCTTCCGATCTCCGCCGGGCCGGCCGGCTGCTCCGCGTGCGAATTGAAACTCCCGCCGCCGCGCATGGCCAGACGGCCGGACGGCGCAGCGCGGTCCTCACCGCCAAGGCTCCTGCATCGTCGCCGACACACCAGCAAAAGTCGAACCACACCACTTCGCGCTACAAAGAACGTGCCGAAAGCGAACTTGCCCTGCACAATCCCGACTCGTTCGTACGCAGTCTCCACGCTCTCGGCCTTCATCCCAGCTTCCGCTATGAAAAATTCCGCACCAGCTTTCGCCTCCGCCACCTGCACCTCGACCTCGACGAAACCCCAGTCGGCGTCATCCTCGAACTCGAAGGCCGACCCCAAGCCATCGATCGCGCCGCAAAAGCCCTCGGCTTTTCGCCCGCCGACTACCTCCGCGCCACCTACTGGGATCTTTACGCCGCCGATTGCCGCCGCCGGGGCGTCACTCCAAAAAATATGCTGCTTCCTTCGCAAAAATCGCACTGAAACGTCACTCTTCGCTTGACAATCTTGACGTCAACATTTACTAGTCAATTGGGACACAAGCGTTTACATGGAGCTTTCGTCCAATTCGGAACCTGGCGGTAGCCCTCAGCCTCCACCTGCAGGAATCTGGCGGCGAGGGCAGGGAATCGCTCGGGGTGTATCGGTTCACTGGACCTGCGTTTGCCGCGGGGACAGGGAGGCGAGGCCTGGCCTGAGGTAATCGTGGGCATTCGTATTCGCCCGAGGCCGGTTGCTTTGCCGGTCGCGGGCTTTTTTTTTGCGCCGAGCCGATCTGCTTGCAATGCGCGCCGAAGCGGAATCTCAGGACGAGCAGTCCCAGGAGTTCACTATGCTGCACGCCACCGAGGTCATCGGAGCCCAGACGTTCGACCCGCTGGGCAATTACGTCGGCCGCATCAAAGAAATCTTCGTCGAGCCCGCCGACCAGGCCAACCGCGTGGCCAAAATGTTGATCAGCCGTGGCCAATACCGCTCGCTGATCGCGCGCTACGACCAGATCGCCTCGGTCGCGCCGGGTCGCATCACCCTCACCACCGACGAAGCCGCGCTCGAACTCTACCAACCCAACGAAGCCTGGCTCGCGGTTGGCAAAGACCTGCTCGACCAGCAAATCATCGACACCAACGGCCGGAAAGTCGTCCGCGTAAACGACATCGACCTTTCCGATCATCGCACCAATGGCAACACCGAATTGCGCATCACCCAGGTCGACGTGGGCCTGCCCGGCGCCGTGCGCCGGCTGCTGCAAGGCGTCGTCCCGCCCATGGCCATCCGGCGCCTGCAAGCCAAACTTCCGGCGCGCAAGATTCAGTGGGAATTTGTAAACCTGATCGAGCCCGATCCCCTGCGTCGCGTAAAACTACGCCTCTCCAGCCAGAAACTCGCCGCGCTCCATCCCGCGGACATCGCTGAAATATTGGAAGAACTTTCGCCCGACGAGCGCCAGGGCCTCATCGGTTCTCTCGACGAAGAAACCGCAGCCGAAGCGATCGCCGAACTCGACAAGCGCCTGCAGACCCAAGTCGTCGAAAAACTCGACCCCGAACAAGCCGCGCACATCATCGAGGAAATGAGCCCGGACGTCGCCGCCGACCTGATCGCCAGCCTGGATTCCGAAACGTCGAAGGAAGTTCTCGACGAAATGGAGCATCGCGAGGCGCACGAAGTCGAAGAACTCCTGAAATTTGGCGCGGACACCGCCGGCGGCATGATGACCACCGAAATCGTGGTGGTCAGCGAAGAAGCCACCCGCGGCGAAGTCGTCGACTACATTCGCTTCCACGAACTTTCGCCGGACCAGATCGACAACGTGATCCTGATCAATAAAGACGCCGCCATCGCCGGCACCGTGCCGGTCACCCGCCTGCTGCTGTCCGATTCCGACCAGCGCATGGTTGAACTGGCGTTTGAACCGCTGCTCACCGTTAAAGCCGACGCGCACGACAAAGAGATTTTCGAACTTTTCGATAAGTACAATTTGCGCAGCCTGACGGTGGTCAATAAGCAGAACCATCCCATCGGCGCCATCACCGTCGATGATGTCGTCAGCCGGATGCACGCGAAAATTTAGGTCGTCTATGTCCGAACCGCAATCCAACTCGGGATCGCTCGCCGTCTGGAAGACGCGCGGCCAGAACTTCTTGCGGCGCACCCGCATGACCCGGCGGCGCCTCGCCGTTTTGCTGGCCGTGGTCGGTCCCGGCTTGATCACCTCCAACGTCGACAACGACGCCGGCGGAATCACCACTTACACCACGGCCGGCGCGCAATTCGGCTACACCCTGCTGTGGTCGCTGATTCCCATGACTATCGCGCTCTACGTTTCTGAAGAAATGTGCGCGCGCATGGGCGTGGTCACCGGCAAAGGCTTGTCCGACCTGATTCGCGAGGAATTTGGATTCCGCTCCACGTTTTTTGTGATGATCGCCGCCCTCGCCGTGGATTTGGGCAACACCGTAGCCGAATTCGCCGGGGTCGCCGCGTCCATGCAAATTTTCGGCGTCAGCAAATTCGTCTCCGTGCCGCTCGCGGGCTTGGCCGTCTGGCTGCTGGTAGTGAAGGGAAGCTACCGGCAGGTCGAAAAGATATTTTTGGTGGCCTGCGCCTTTTATTTGTCCTACGTGGTGTCGGCATTTCTAGCCAAGCCCGACTGGCTGCTCGCCGCTAAAGAAACCGTCTTGCCGTCGCTGCATTACAACACCGAATATTTGTTGATGCTCACCGCCCTGGTCGGCACCACCATCGCGCCCTGGCAATTTTTCTACCTGCAGGCCGGATTCGTCGAGAAGCGTGTCGGGCCCAAGCAATACAAGCACGCTCGCCTCGACGTGCTGGTCGGCAGCATTTCCTGCATGGCCATCGTATTCTTCATCATCGTGTGCTGCGCGGCGACATTGAACAAGAATGGCATGACCAACATTTCAGACGCGGCCCAGGCCGCCGCCGCACTCACGCCGCTAGCAGGGAAGTGGGCTTCTTACCTGTTTGCCTTTGGCCTGCTCAACGCGTCGCTGTTCGCCGCGTCCATTTTGCCGCTTTCCACCGCACACGTAATCTGCGAAGGCCTCGGATTCGAAGCGGGTATCGACCGCAAAGTAAAAGAAGCCCCGGCCTTCTACTCGCTCTACACCGGGCTAATCGTCGTCGGCGGCGGAATCATCTTGCTGCCCAAAGCCCCGCTGTTCAAAATTCTCGTCCTCTCGCAGGTCGCCAACGGCGTCTGGCTTCCAGTCGTATTGATTTTCATTCTGCTGCTGATCAATCGCCGCGACCTGATGGGCGAGCACACCAACACCTGGGGTTTCAACCTGGTCGCCTGGACCGCCAGCATCATCATGATCATCCTCACGATCGTGCTGGTCTACGCTGCCTTCACCGAATCCGCCGGCTCCGGCCTGGTCGGAACCTTCCTCCATTCGCCCTGACACCGTAACTTCTTCGCAAAGTAACTTCGGTCCTCTGCCATCCTTGCGTGCCATCAGTCCCTGTGCTAGTTTTTCTTCGTCGTTGCCTCGAGTGAATTCTAGTGAAAGCCACCGAACTTCTAAACGATGTCAGCCGCGAAGAAGCCGACCTTCTCGACAAGCTGGACCTGAAGAGTTTGCCGCAGCACGTGGCCGTGATCATGGACGGCAACGGCCGCTGGGCCCAGAAGCGCCACCTGCCGCGTGTGGCCGGGCATCGTGCCGGAGTAAAAACCGCGCGCCAAATCATCGAAAGCTGCGCCCGCCTGAAACTGCCGTGCCTCACCCTATACGCCTTCTCCCTTGAAAATTGGCGCCGCCCGCAGGCCGAAGTCGATTTCCTGATGCGCCTGCTGCGCGAATATCTTTCGCGCGAGCTGCCTTCCATTCACAAAAACAACATCAAGCTGCAAGTCATCGGACGTTCCGAGCAGTTGCCGGATGAAGTCCGCAAAGACATTGAAGACGGCATGCGCCTGACCGCGAACAACACCGGCATGAGACTCGTCGTCGCGCTGAATTACGGCGCGCGCGCCGAAATTGTCGACGCGGTGAACGCGCTGCTGCAGGAGCAGTCGCAAGCCAATGGCAAGAACGGCGCTACGACCCATGTGATCGACGAGCGGCAAATTTCCGAGCATCTCTACACCGCCGGCCTACCCGATCCCGACCTGCTGATCCGCACCAGCGGCGAAATGCGCGTCAGTAATTTTCTGCTCTGGCAGATTGCCTACGCCGAAATCTACGTCACCGAAACCCTCTGGCCCGATTTTTCCCGCGAGCGCCTCCTCGAAGCTCTGCTCGATTTTCAAAAGCGCGAACGCCGCTACGGCGGCCTCGGCGCGAAGCCGAACGGAACCGAACCGCCCTCCGAGCTAGCCCAAAAGAAGGGGAGAGGCTAGCGCCGGATGCTGCTTCGCATCGCTACGGCAGCCGTCCTGATTCCGATCGTCGTCGCCCTGGTCTGGTTTGGTCCGCCCGCGCTGCTCGCCGCACTCGCCTGCGTCGTCGCCATTCTGGCGCTGTTCGAATTCTTCGATATTGGCGACAAGGTTGGGCTCCGCGCCTTCAAGAAATGGACGTACTTCGGCACCGCGCTGATTTTCTATTCGCAATATTCCGTCGGGCTTGGTGAAACTCGTTCGTTCACCGGCGGCGTCTCGGTGGTGCGCAACGCCGTCGGCGGCGTGCTCTCGCTCGATGCCGCTTTCCTGATTTTTATTTTTGGTTGTGTCGCGCTGGGCCTGGCCACCCGCCGCCCGCTGCTCGAAGTTCTGCCCGCCCTGGCCATCAGCGCCGCGGGAATTTTGTTCATCGCTCTGCCGTTCAGCTACATCGTGCGCGTCAACGAAATCGAACGCGTCGGCCGCCAATTAATCCTGTTCACGCTGGTGCTGATCTGGGCTGGCGACATGCTGGCTTACTTCATCGGCAAATCCGTCGGCCGCCTCAAAATGGCGCCAGCCCTCAGCCCCAAGAAAACCTGGGAGGGCGCGTTCGCCAACGTCGTCGCGTCCGCGCTCGTGGCCATCGCCTTCGCGCGCTGGATGCAAATCGACACACTGACGCTGATTGGCATCGCCGTTGCCGCGAATATCGCCGGCCAAGCCGGCGACCTGATCGAATCTGCCTACAAACGTGGCGCATCCGTAAAAGATTCCGGCGCGCTGCTCCCCGGCCACGGCGGAATGCTCGACCGCATCGACAGCTTAATTCTCGCTGCGCCAGTCGTCTGGATTCTGTATCAGTGGCTGCAAGGCGCCATGGTCACGGTCTAACGTAAAGCCACGCAGGTAGCATTACTGGAATCGCAAAAGAAGCGTCCCAAAGAAGGTGCGCGGATGAGTGCCTCAGCCCAATCCTCGAGCAACGTCAAGCAAGTCGTCCCGTTCTTCCGCATCACCGACATGGATCGATCGCTGCGCTTCTACGTCGACGGTCTTGGTTTCACCCTGAAAAATAAATGGGTCGTCGATAACCAGCTGCGTTGGTGCTGGCTCGAACTCGGCGGTGCAGCACTCATGCTGCAAACATTCGCCAATGACGGCCATCACGGCAGCGCACCGTCGACTGGAAAGCTGGGCGAAGGCGTATCGCTCGAATTTCAATGCCAGGACGCCGTAGCTCTTTACCGTGAATTCATTTCGCGCGGATTGGCCGCATCAGAACCGCAAGTAGGAAACTCGATGTGGGTGACCAGTCTCTCCGATCCCGACGGCTACCGCCTGGGGTTCGAAAGCCTCACCGATGCCCCCGAGGACACCAAACTCTCCGATCTGAAATCTTAATCTGGTCGCGCACTCGCGTGTGGCCGCCGAACATTCGACGCACGAAATCCGATACTCCGTTCGCATAATCGCGCGAACGCCTATAAAATAGAGCCAGATGAAGCGCATTTCCATACTGGGCTCAACCGGCTCCATCGGGCGCCAGACCCTCGACGTCGTCGACGCCCATCCCGGAAAATTCCAAGTCGTCGCGATGGCTGCGGGCTCGAACATCAAACTCGCAATCGAGCAGTCCGTAAAATTCCGCCCGTCCGTCGTATCCGTGGCCACCGAAGCCGGAGCGCGCGAATTATGCGCCGCGCTAAAATCGCCAAGCACTCGGACCGGGGCGAAAACAGCAAGCCTGCCGATGCCTGAAGTGCTGTTCGGCCCTGAAGGCCTGGATCGTGTCGCCACCCATCCCGACGCCGAAATCGTAGTCTCCGCCGCCGTCGGCGTGGTTGGCCTGCCCGCCACCTACAAAGCGATCCAGCTCGGCAAACACATCGCGCTGGCCAACAAAGAAGTTCTCGTCGCCGCCGGCGAAGTGGTCATGGCCGCCGTAAAGCGCAGCAAAATAGCGCTGCTGCCGGTCGACAGCGAACACAACGCCATTCACCAATGCCTCCGCGGTGGGGAATCGAAAGAAGTCCGTCGCCTGGTGCTCACCGCGTCAGGTGGCCCGTTTCGTAAATTGCCCCTCTCCAAATTCTCGAAGATCACACCAAAACAGGCCCTGGCGCATCCAAATTGGAAGATGGGCCAGCGCATCACCATCGATTCCGCCACCATGATGAACAAAGGCTTCGAAGTCATCGAAGCCCAATGGCTCTTCGGCGTGGGCCTCGACAAAATTCACGTCGTGATCCATCCGCAGTCCACTATTCACTCCATGGTCGAATTTGTGGATGGTTCAGTCCTGGCACAGCTTGGCCCAACCGATATGCGCATGCCCATCCAATATGCGCTAACCTATCCCGAGCGGGTTCCGTCCAATACTCATGCCCTGGACTGGTCCGCGTTGAAAAAACTGGATTTTGAGGAAGTGCCGGCCAAGAAGTTCCCGTGCCTGACCCTTGCCAAGGAAGCTCTGCGCGAGGGCGGGCCTTTGCCGTGCGCCTTAAACGCCGCGGACGAAATCGCCGTGGCGGCGTTCCTGGAAAAGCGGCTCGAGTTTCTCGAAATTTCCGAGGTCATCGAAAAAGTTCTCGGCAAGATGCCGCGCACCGCGATGAACAGTATCGAAGATGTGTTGCAAGCCGATGGCGAAGCCCGGCGCCTGGCTCGTATCGAAGTCGAACGACGCAGGAACTAAACTCATAGCAGGGGATCCATGGCTAATCTTTCGAGCGCCTTATACGCAATCTTATCCGTCACCCTCGTTCTCGGCATCATGATCTTCGTCCACGAATGGGGGCATTTCATGGCCGCGAAACTCGCTGGCGTTCGCGTCGACGTGTTTTCCTTCGGCTTCGGCCCCCGCCTGTTCGGCGTGAAGCGCGGCGATACCGATTACCGCCTCAGCGCGCTTCCGTTCGGCGGTTACGTCCGCATGGCCGGCGATAATCCAATAGAGGAACGCACCGGCGCGGATTACGAATTTTTGTCGAAGCCCCGCTGGGTGCGCGTGCTGATTGCCTGCGCCGGCCCGGCCATGAATCTGCTACTGGCCTTCTTTATTTTTTGGGGAATTTTTTGGATCATGGGCACGCCTGCGGACGATTATTTGCGCACTCCGGCCCAAGTTGCGGCCGTGCAGCAGACCTCGGCAGCGGAAAATTCGACCGCAGTGAACGATATCGCCGCCGGCGACCAGATCATCGCCGTCGACGGCAAGAAGACCCCGACCTGGGAAAAGGTTTACACCCAGGTGAAGGACACTCGGCCCGGCGCTCCCGTCGCTATCACGATCCTGCGCAACGGCTCCGAACAAATCTTGCAGGGCACCATGCCCACTCCTCCGGCGACAGTGGAATCGCTATTCGGTTATCCGCTGCTGTCTCCCGTCACCGACGAAGTCGGCATCGGCACTCCGGCCGACCGCGCCGGACTCCATGACGGCGATAAAATTATCTCGATGGACGGCACTCCCATTGTCACCTGGGGCCAGCTCGTCGATCGCGTCCGCCACTCCGACGGCAGGCCAATCCATTTCATGGTCCAGCGCGGCCAGCAGACCGTTCCTATCGAGATCGCCCCGGTGCAAGCCATGGGCGGAGATGGCAATACCGTCTGGCAAGTTGGCGTGTCGCCAAAAATCAAAGAAGACTTCGAGCGCCAGGGACTTCTGCCCTCGGCCAAACTCGCCGGCCTGCAAACCGCGATCGGCATCAGGCAGATCGGCACGGTCCTCGGCGGACTTTTCACCGGCAAAGTAAAAATCCGCGAACTGCAAAGCGTCGTCGGCATCGCCCGCGCCTCCGGCCGGGCGGCCAAGCGCGGCCCACTCGATCTCGTCCTCTTCATGGCCGTGATCAGCCTGAACCTGGGCCTGCTCAACCTGCTGCCGATTCCAATCCTCGACGGCGGCCACGTCCTGCTCCTGGCCATCGAAGGCATTCTGCGCCGCGACCTGAGCCTCGCCGTAAAAGAACGCTTCGTCCAGGTCGGCCTCGTCTTCCTGTTAGGAATTTCCGCCTTCGTCATCTATAGCGACATCTTCAAACTGGTGCAAAGCCACTAGCCCCGTCTCTTGCTTTTTGGCTGTCATCCCGACAGAGGGCCAGTCTTTGCCCCGACGAGGGATCTCTCTTCGATGTGCACTACACCGCGACTCACCGCCGTTGGCTCGCGCGACCCCCGAAAAAAAATCACAACCACCACTTCACCACTTTTCACTTTTGCTATACTGTGAATAGACACCATGGCCGCCACACCCGAACATCGCGTCTCCACCGGCGAACGCATCAACCACGAAGCTCCCGGCCACCTGCAACAAGCCCTCGGAGCTCGCGGCATTCGCCTAACCAAACAGCGCCGCGTCCTCCTGCAAGTCATGGAAACCGCTCGCCGCCACCTCGACGCCGCCGAAATCCTGGAACGCGCGCAAAAAATCGATCCGGCCGTCACCCGCGTCACCGTCTATCGCACGCTCGACCTGCTGAAGCGCCAGGGCCTGATCGACGAACTCGACCTGCTGCACCTGCGCGGCGATCGCCACTACTACGAAAGCCACGGCCCCCGCGACCACATCCACGTGGCCTGCATGAAATGCGGCAAAGTTCGCGAATTCGAAAGCGAATTGTACGAGGAAATAAAACGCCAGATCTCCCGCGACTGCGGGATCGAAATCACCGTCTGCCGCACCGAAGTAGGCGGCGTCTGCGACGACTGCAGGAAGAAACAAGCAGGGAACTAGTCCCTCGCGCCGTTACGCCTAAGCCTTCCGTTACGCTTCCGGTCCTCTCAGCCCAAAAACACGAGTTTGTCATCCCGAAGCGCAGCGAAGGATCTGCTTTTTACGTTCGCGGGTCTCGACCTTCTCGATCTACTTGGGCCACAGCAAGTGCGGGTTTCCGTCAGGGCACGGCTTCAGGGGTGCCAAAAGAGTCCTGCGCAAGGAGCGGCTTTAGCCGCTGAGGGAACGCAGGATCTTCTTACGCCTTCATCGTCCGAATCACCGTCTCCGTAAATTCCGTCGTCGACGCACTCCCACCCACATCGCGCGTCAAATGTTTTCCTTCCTTGTAAACCGTATGCAACGAATCCTCCATCCGCTTCGCCGCGCTAACCTCATTCACATGCCGCAGCATCAAAATCGCGCTCATCAAAAGCGCCGTAGGATTCGCAATATCTTTCCCCGCAATATCCGGCGCCGTCCCATGCACCGCCTCAAACACCGCCACGGTTTCTCCCATATTCCCGCTGGGCACCACGCCCAGCCCGCCGACCAACCCCGCCGCCAAATCGCTCATGATGTCGCCATACAAATTGGTCAAAACCAGCATGTCGAACTGATGCGGGTTCAAAACCATCTGCATGCAGGCGTTATCGATGATCAATTCCTTGTACTCAATATCCTTATATTCTTCGGCAACTTTCCGGCAGCAAGTCAAAAATAAACCATCGGACAGCTTCATGATGTTCGCTTTATGCACCGCGTGAATCTTTTTGCGCCCGTACTTCCGCGCAAACTCAAACGCAAACCGCGCAATCCGCGTCGACGCCTTCTCCGTAATAATCTTCAGGCTCTCGACCACGCCCGGCACCACGGTGTGTTCCAATCCCGAATACAAATCCTCGGTGTTTTCGCGGATCAAAACCAGATCGACGCCCAGAAACCGCGACTGCACGCCTTCCAGGTTCTTCACCGGCCGCACATTGGCGTATAAGTCGAGCGCCTTGCGCAGCGCCACGTTAATGCTCGGCGGCCCGCCCACGACGGCAGTCGTCAGCGGCCCTTTCAGCGCCACCTTGTTTTTGCGGATCGATTCCAGCACGCCGGCCTGCATGAAATCGAGGCCCCGCCGTTCGATCTCCGCCCGCGCGGCGATCTCGTCCCACGCAATGTCCACTCCAGCTGCACTGATGATTTTCTTAACCGCTGCGGAAACTTCCGGGCCAATCCCGTCGCCGGGAATCAAAGTTATGGTGTGTTTCATCGTAGGCAATTATTTTAGGGGATTCGCCCAGCGTTGTACACGTTGCCGGCGAATCGGTCTGCAGAAATTTCGGCGCCAGCAATAAAGTACCGGAGCCATTCAGGGTTTCGAATCGCCGCCCGCCGAAGCCTGCGCTTTTTCCAGGAACTGCTCGACGCTCGCGCCTTGCTGCGCCGCCGGAAGCTCGGCCCTCATCACCTTCTTCAGCCATTCCGCATACCTGGCTCGGTCCGCTTCGGGCGCGACGATTGCCAGTTGCGCTTCGATCCGCCGCACTTCAGTTTGCACCCGTGGATCGTCGTCTCGATCAAGTTGGGGCAAGACTTTCATGGCCTCGGCCGCAGGCAGCTGGCCGCTATTCGTCAAAGCTTGCAAATCCGCCGCCAGCGCCATTTGCTCCGGCTCTTCCAGCAGCCGGTAGCCCGAACCCGCCACCGCGTCCCACATTTCGGCGCTCAGCAACGACCGGTAATACCCGCTGCCATACGCGTTGGTCCAAATCCAAATGGGCAACGCCGTCAGTTGAATCTCGCCGTGCGTCGAGCTGACCACCTCACAGCGCCTCGCCGCACCCGGCTGATGAATGCAGACCGGCACCGCCCACGGATTACCATCCTGTTCGATTTCCAATTTCGGTCCCGCTCCGCCCGGCGCCATTGAAAAACGCAGCACCGGCGCGCCCGGACGATCCAGAAAACCAAAAAGCACCGGCCCCACATCCACGCCGGATTCTTGCTGGATCGCTTTCACCAGATCCGCCGACGTAGCGTTGCCAAACTGGTGATCGATCAAATACCGGTGCAGCGCCCGCTGAAAAACCTCCGGCCCCAGCCAGTTCTCCAGCATTTGCAGAATGCTGGCTCCTTTGTTGTAAATGATCAGGTCGTAGACCGTGTAGGGCCCCAGGTCGTCACGCGACCGCGCCGGCACACGCACCGGCCTGCCCGCTGCGGAATCGGAACTCAGCATGGCGTCGCGCGTGTCGGTCGCGGTCAAGCCGCGCTCAAAGGGCGGACGTTCCAGGTCGGAAATTTTCGTCTCGAGCCAGGTCGCGAATCCTTCGCTCAGCCACACGTCGTTCCACCACGCCTGCGTCACCAGATTGCCGAACCACTGATGCGCGATCTCATGTGTCATCACCGAACGCATGAACTGCTGCCATCGCTGCGTGGCCTGCGAGGGGTCGGCGAGCAGCAAGCTCGCGTCATAGGTAATCAGCCCCGGATTTTCGGTCGCGCCAAATGGCGTCGCCAGCACCGCGATATGGTCCAGCTTGTCCCAGGGGTAGGGAATTCCGATGTATTGCTCCAGCCGCGCCAATATCTGCGAAGTCGCCGCCCGCGCCGCCGTCGCTTCCACCGCCCGCCCGCGCGGCGTAATAATCCGCACCGGGATTTTTTTCTCCCCGGCCACGCCAGCGTCCACCACATCGAACGGCCCTACGGCGAACGCCACAATCTCCGACGGCAACGGCTGCGTCGTCTTAAAAACCACGCGCTTCATGCCGTCCGGCTCGTCGGTCGTCGAAATCTCCGGAGCATTCGCGACCGCCACCTGATCGCGCTTCACATGCATCACCACATCCCACGGCGCTTTGTACGCCGGCTCGTCGAAACACGGAAAAGCGCGCCGCGCGTCGATCGCCGTGAACGACGTAAACACATACCAATCGTCCCCGGATTTCCGGCGATACGCACCCACGTCGCTCTTCTCATCCAGCTTTCCGGTGTAGTGAATCTCCACGTCAACGTGCCCCGGTCCAGCCGGATGCGCCAGCAGCACCGCCAGCATCTCCTCCGTGGTGCGCCAGCGCGCCGCCGCCGAAGCCCCTCCGCTCGTCACCGTGATCGCCGAAACAGTCAGGTCTTTGGCATTCAGCCAAATCGTATCCGTGCGTTCCTTCAATTCCACGCCAATGACCGCCTTCCCCTGCAACGTCGGCTGGTCCGGCAAGATCGTCAAATCCAGCAAATATCGCGTCGGCCGCGCCGTATCCGGCAAACGAAAATCCGGTGCCTTCGTCTCTCCCGCGACAACCGAGCACGCCATCACCAGAATCAACACCAACGAACGTGCCTGGAACCGCACCAGCCTTAGAGTCTTCATGGCCGTGGAATATAGCACGCGCCACACTCTCGTTGCTTTTTGGAAAACGCCCGCCGCAGCGCAATAGGTGCTTCTTTCGCAACCACAAAGCCCCGATAGTACGTTCGTACTAATGAACCGATCGTGCACCTCCCTTAATCTTAACCACCTTCTTGGGGAGGGCTTCATGACCAGATCAAAATTGGCTTGGGTTGGGCTGAGTCTGTCTTGGGTGCTGCTGGTCGGCTTCCGCCTCGCGGCACGCCCTGCATCTCCTCACCCTTTACGCCAAACCGAATTGCTAGCCCTAGTCGCGGGCCAGTCGCTCCCCGAAACCATCGCCTTGCAAATCAAGACGCGGGGCCTCGATTTTCGCCCGGACGACGCTTACCGCGCGCTGCTTACCACCGCCGGTGCCGACCCCTTGATCCTAAGGGCGCTTGACGGCGCCAAAACCGTCCCCACCGGCTCCGCGAATTCCGCGCCGGCCGCCACCACCGAACCCGCAGCCCTCCAGCATCTTGCCAATGCTGGAAAATCCATTCACGAAAAAAAGTTCGACGACGCGAAAAAAGAATTGGACTCCTTCGTTGGCCGTCGCTCCGAAACGCCTGAGTCCAGTTTCACCCTGGGCATGCTGCTGCGCCAGCAGGAGAACTTCGCCGGAGCCGTCGATGCTTATCAGCAAGTCTTGCGTCAGGATTCCGACTTTCCGGAAGCGCATACTAAGCTGAGCTTCGTCTTGCATCGCGCAGGCGATGACGAATCCGCCCTCCGCGAAGCTCAAACCGCGCTCGAAGAAAATCCAGACAACGCGGAAGCGCACAAGAACGCCGGACTCTCCCTCACGGCGCTGAACAACTTCGACGCCGCTAAATCCGAATACGACCAGGCGTTGCGCCTAAAGCCCGACTACGAACTCATCCGCTTTGACCTCGGCATCATGTACGACGCGCAAGGGAATCGGCAGGCCGCAATCGAGCAGTATCAAAAAGCTCTCACCTTGAATCCCGCCGATGTCGACGTTCGCATCAATTTGGGGTTAGCGTTCGCCCATAACGGCGACCTGGATTCCGCCATCCGCGAATACCGTGAAGCCAAGCGCCTGGATCCGCTGAAATATGAACCCCGCCTCAATCTGGCCAGCGCGCTAATGAGTAAAAATCTGAACGCCGAAGCGGTAATTGAGTTTCGCGCATTGGAGAACGACTTCCCGGGTCTGCAGATCTGCCACCTCTGCCTGGGCATTGCGCTCCATCGCGTCTGGGATTTCGATGGCGCGACCAAAGAATTTCAAATCGCGGCGAAAATGGACCCGTCCGACCCCGATCCGCACGTCGGCCTCGGCGCCATTGCCGAGACTCAAAAACGCTACGATGACGCCCTAGCCGAGTACCACCTCGTCGAAAAAATGGGCGGAAATTCAGCCGACGCGCGTGTCGGCGCGGGGCGGGTGCTTCTCGCCCAGAAAGATTTCGCCCACGCCACGGAAGAACTGAAACAGGCCGAAATTCTGAATCCCAGCAGAGTCGATATCCACCGGTATTACGCCCAGGCGTTCCTGGGTCTGGGCCAGACCGACGCCGCCATCGCCGAATACAAGCAGGCGCTGGGCCTCGACCCACGCCAGGTTCAGGTCATGATCGAGTTGGCCAAGGCCTTCGAAGCAAAAGGGGACTGGCCCGCTGCCATCGATGAATACAAGCAGGCCGCCAACGCCGATTCCGCCGTCGATCCGCGCGGTAAATTAATCCGGCCCGAGGACCTTGACCCGCAACGTGAATACAAGGACGCCCAGACCCGACTGAATCAACTCCTTGCCGACCTGCGCGCCGCCGGAAAAACCTCCGAAGCCGCGCAGCTCCAGGCCAGCGTCCAGGCCAAGAGCGCCGCTCAAACTCTTTCCCAAAAAATCGATGCGGCGTTACAGGCCGGCGCCCAGGCCAACCTCGCCAAAAACTGGGACGAAGCCAGAATCCATTACAAAGAGGCTGCCGACCTCGCCGAGAAGATCCAACCGCACGACTCGCGCTTGCCCGCCGCGCTCGATCATCTGGGCAACATGTATCTGGGGCACGACCCGGTCGCCGCCCAGCAGGCCTACGAGCAGGAATTGAAATACGCGCAGGAATTGTACGGTCCGCAATCCGCGAACATCGCCCCACCGCTGCAATCCCTGGGCACCAACGCTCTGCTGCAGCACGATTACGTCGCCGCCAAGGACTTCTACTTCCGCGCGGTCGACGCCAACGAAAGTGTCTACGGCGAAGGCAGCGACAAAGTCGCCTCCGCGCTGCTCGTGGCCACCCGCGTTTATTTCGTCCAGAAAAAATATGCCGAGGCTGAACCCTACGTTCTCCGCGCGGTCCATATCGATGAGGCACTCTACGGTCGCGACGGCATCGACATGGTGAGACCCCTCGCCACCATGTGCGGTATGTATGAGCAGTGGGGCAAGCCCGATCAGGCCGAACCCTGCAACCGCCAACTGCTCGCGGCGCTCGAAAAACAATACGGTCCCAACAGCCCGGTCCTCGTTCCGGTCCTGAACAGCGAAGCCCAAGCCCTCCGCGGCATAGGCCAAGCCGATCAAGCCAAAGACGTCGACAATCGCCTCGCGGCCATCCGTTCCAAGACCATGCAGCCGCCAAGTAATTAG
>Ga0209530_1000080_pt1 | contig 78306 bp, 60 predicted proteins | sample BlaSpr_A8_Ref_O1_FD_187987 | JGI IMG/M metagenome (GOLD analysis project Ga0209530, IMG submission 187987) | Forest soil microbial communities from Thunder Bay, Ontario, Canada - Black Spruce, Ontario site 2_A8_Ref_O1 (SPAdes) (version 2) | ecosystem: Environmental > Terrestrial > Soil > Boreal...
CGGATAACCGCACCGAAACAGCCAACACAACGGCATCACCGCCAACACGGTCACGCCGCCTGCCGGCACGCCCAATCACGGGACTTCCGAATACTTACGATTCTTCGCCGTCGGTTACCTCTTCTTCAGATACAACGGAATACGCTGATTCTTCTTCCTCGTCCCCGGTAAGGTTAATTGTTGCCTTCGTGCTGGCACCAGAGTTAGACATCTCCACGTTGATGGAGGTCCCACCAGGGGCGATGGTGGCATTGACGAGGGTACCCTTATTTTCTGCGGTGATGGTATACGAGATCTCTATGGTGCCAGCCCAGCCCGAATTATTTATCGCGTAGGTCTTGCTCCCGTTCGCGATCGATACAGTGCCACCGACGACAGACGTTCCAGCAGGGTCTGAGTTGGTGACGGGATCGTCTTCGGCGTAGGAGTACGGGTCAAGGTCCCGAGGATCGAAGGGCGTGAGTTGGGAGTCCACGGAGATGAATGATCCGGTGGCTGGCTGGTATTCGCGGGCGCCCAGATTTGTGAGGCTGGTTGCAGCATCCGCTGTGCCGCCGATGAAGCCCTGGTCGCCGATAGGGAAGGCGGACGTGCTTGGGCCGACCGAGTTGCCGTACGGGTCGAAGTAGCGACGGGTCACAGTGAGCGTCGTGGCGTTGATTGCGATCAGTTCGGTGTCCTGGCTGTCTCCGGCGAGCCAGGCCGTAGTGGTCGTCCCGCTGCCAGTGGTGCAGGCTGTCCCGAGGGCTTCCTGGGATGTTCCGGTGGGGAGGCCGGAGATGAGGCCGGAGATTAGGACAGCGTCCTCGTAGCGGTCCCTGGCGGCCGGAGTAAATGGCGAAGCCGAAGGAGTGGGCGGAGCCGGCATAGCGGAGCCAGGACAGCGGGAGCTGGTCGCCGCCGGACAGGATGCCGACCGCGTTGGCAAAGGCGCTGCGGAAGATAACCTGCCGACATGCTGGACTTCCACATGTCCGACGCGCTCACATATCTCGGTCGCCCTGCGGGCCAATGCCCGGGGCTTTAGGCATTTAGGCCTTGATGGGCAGTTTCCCTTGTAGTGACGTTGCGTGACCGCCGGTTCCCTGGTGCTGCGGCGACCGAGGTGCCACGCCGTCGGCGGACTGGTTTCCGCTGGCCAGACTGGTGGTCTGCGGTGTTCTGCGACTGTTCCGGGGGAGCCGCATCGGCTCGGGGCGGCCCTGCGGGCTTGTTCGCCATGGTGATGACGGCCGGGGCGGTGCGGGTGATCGTGTCCTTCGGGCCGGCGTGGCCGAAGGTGCTCGGGGACCTGGACTTGCGGGCGCGGTGCCGGTTCCGGTCGACAACGGCCCGGAACCTGGCGATCTGGCTGGTCAGGGTCTTGTAGCCGGCCTTTCCCGAGCGGATCGCGGCGAGGATGAGGCGGCGGGCACGGGCCAGGGACAGGTCGCGGTACCGGACGGGCTGCCCGGCACGGCGTCCTTTCACCGCCGGCTGCGCGGTGAGGGCGGCGGCACGGGTGACGCCGCGGGTCATCTCGGTGGCGCACGTCCAGGCCGCGATCTCCTGGGCGATGAGCTCCGGGCTGCCGGAGCGGAGCATCGCCCCGGTGCCCGGCCCGGCCCCGTGCAGCGGCGCCTTCGCCTCCCGCAGCCCGGTCTCCGAGCCGTCCCAGCGCCACTTATAGAGCCCGGCGAGCTCGGGGGCGGGGTACTCCTCCCAGTCGAGGAGATCGGTGACCAGGCAGAGCATCTCCGGCACCGTCTGGCCCTCGACGTCGACGAAGTACTCGATGACCCGGACGGTCATCGTGATGCCGTCGCCGGAGATCTCCGCCAGGTACGAGCCGTCACGCAGGATCTCCGAGACCCGTTTCAGCGTGATGTCGCTTTTCACCCTGATCAGGACGTGGGTGCGCTCGATGAGGGCGGCGATCCGGCGGACGCCGTGCCAGAGCCGGTCCAGCAGCCAGACCTGATCCTCCGCCAGCACGTCCGGGTGCTTTGCGAGGACCTCGTCCAGCAGGCCCTGCTCAGCGGCGGCCTTGTCCGTGCCCGCCGCGCCCCAGGGCATGGCCAGCAGCGACCGGGTCAGGACGTCGCTCAGCGGGAACAGCCGCACGGCGGGCCAGGCGGCCGAGTCGTCCGCGGTGCCGACGGACCCGAACGCGGCCCGGTTCGCCGGCGTGTCCGGTACCCGCAGCAGCGACCCGTCCGCCGAGTGCACGGACAGGGGCCGGGACCGGCCCGTGACCAGGGACTGTCCCGGGCGGGCCGCATGCTCCCCTGCCGCGGCGGCCAGCACCGCGGCCCGCAGTTCTTCCAGCGGCGCCGGGCCGAGGGCCTTGCGCCAGTCCAGGCAGGACCGTTCCGATGCCGCCCGCCACGGCTTCGACCAGGGGACCAGCGCCAGGTCACCGGCCAGCGCGGTGATCACGTCGGACAGCTGCGCTTCCGGCATCAGCGTCATCAGCACCAGCACCCGGATCATGAACGCCGCGGCCAGCAGCCGCTCCCGCTCGCCCTTCACGAATCTCCCGTCCAGGACCGCGCGGCCCGCGATGGCGTCGATCACGCCCGGCCCGGCCTTCTCGTCCAGCCAGTCCTCCAGCGGCCCGAGCGTCGCGTGCGAGCACGGGCTGCCCGCCGCCCGGACCTGCCCCTCCCTCGTCACCACCGCCGGCGCGACCGCCACGATCTTCACGAACGCCACCGGCTCGCCCGAACGGATTTCCCCCGTGCCCGCCTCGGCAAGCGCCGACCGGTCCCCGTCGCGCAGCGGAGCGCCGCTCTTCAGCGGGGAGACCAGGTCACACAGCCGCACCGCGACCGTCACCCCGGCCGGAAGGCGCCCCTCATCAGCGGAAACGCAGACAGGACGGCCGGCAGCAGGGTAAGAAGACACAGAGGCTCCTTGCGAAGAAGGGTCAGATCTAGACAATCCCTCTTCTAGCAGGAGCCTCACCCATCCCACAGGAAACCCGGGAAACAACCTCCGGACCAGCAGATATCACTCACGGTAGCCGCGACCGGCCTGGCCCTGACGAGGTTTCGCTCTTATCCCCGTGGCATTGCCCTGCGGGCAGCCTTACGATCATCACACAGCGGGCATGTGCAGGCCGTGATTAGGATGTGACGAGCGAACGTGTACTGGGAGACCACGTTGGCTCCGTGAGCGGGATCTTCCCGTTGAGCCAGTCGTGCTGGAGTTGCTGCTGCGAGGTCGCATCGAAGTTGTACTCATTGGCGTAGCGGAGTGCTCTATAGCACAAATCGCCCGCCTTGTCAGGGCAGCCAGAGCGGACCAGAGCCGTGACGAGCATGCAGGTCAGGCCGAAGTCGCCAGGACGGGTGCCAGCTAGCTGCTGCAGATCAGTAATGATCTCGCGATACATGCCGAGCCGGATGGCTGACTCGCAGCGCGTGACCTCGACAGCTACGCGTCTCTGCAGGAGGCGATCGGCATATCTCACGCTAAAGGGCCGACCGCCGGCATCGACGAGGGGAGAATCACGCCAGAGTCGCATTGCATCACTTGCCAACTGCCATGCATTCCGATGATCGCCGGACTGCAAAGACTCGCGCGCCCTGTCGGCAAGCTCAACAAACCTGCTGGCATCAATCTGCACGGCGGGCAGACGGTAGCCCGGACGACCAGCGACGATAGCCCGGTAAGGCGGGCACGCTGTCCGGGCCGACGGCGGCGTGCAGGTCCCGGCAATGCACGATCGGACTACGCGGATTGTGCTTCGCAGCCGTGCGGCGGTTCTGTCATCTGGTTCGTGATCGGGCCATGCACTCTCTTGTATGTCAGCGGATGCGGCTGCATGACCCGGCGCCACCGCAAGGATGAGCACCAGTACGGCTCCCAGGGCACTCAAGGGAACTGGAGCGCCATCCCACCTAACAACGGTAGGGCCGAGCAAATCGACGGCTAGCATTAAGCCTCCTATCTGTCAACGGCCATTGGGAATACGGCCGAGTAGTCTGGTTTCTTCCCTGGCGGTCACCAGGTTTGGCTGTTGGTCGCGCTTTCTCTCCCTCCACGTGCATGGCACGTCGCGGAAGTCGTGAGTCGACGTTCATGTAAGGCAAAAAATGCATAATTTACGCAATAGGAAATTAGCTATCGATAGTGGCAGTCTCCCTACCACACTAATAGTGCCTGCGCTATCAGACGAATGTCTGTTGGTTATTCCGACTTCGCGATCATCCGGGGGTCCGGCACCGCACCAATGCACCTTGATGTACGCCCGGTGGTCAGCCGTGCCGAGCGCTGCCACTGGGAGGACGGCAACAGTCGCATCGTGCGCTGAATGGGGTAGCCTGGCAAATCCGAGACACAGCGGCCAGGGCGCGGGCTACTGGCGGCGTCGGCCTGCTAGGAGACGAGCGCACCAGCACCGCTACCGCTAGCGCCGCCAGCACCACAGCAGCAGCGCGTCTCATTGCAAGCCTCCCGAAAACGGACAGATCCCAACTGCGGATACGTCCCAATCATCCGGATGGCCTGTGTACTCCCCGTGTACCGTGCGTGTCCCTCCTTCCGTGCGCTCTGCCCGCAGAGGGGCAGGGAAGACCCGCTAACAAGGCCGTGATCTGGGACAGGTCGCACAGCCTCGCCGTCAAGGCGGGGCAACGGCATCGACGACGGTGCGCTGCTCAAGCTCCAGCAGGATCTCCTGGCCGGAACCCTGCCATTGCGCGATCCTGTCGCCGCCTGATCGTGTTTGAGTACACGCGCGGTACACGGCGGGTACACGTGGCCGATGAGAGGATCTGGCGAAAGGTCAGAACTGGTCAGGAAAGGACGCTAATGCGGCCGGGACAGGCATTCGCACCACTGAGACTGAAGATGACCCTGGCGGCCAGCGTGGTCGCGTTCGGGGGCGTCGGCGCCGGCTGGGTGCTTTCAGCGAGCGCCTCGTCGCCGCAGGCCCTGGCGATCCAGTCGTCCAGCCAGTATGTCTTCGCCTGCGTGAGCGAGAAGTCTGGCGCGGTGGAGTACTTCGAGTTCCGCACGCCGCTACCGCACCAGTGTGATGCCGGCGACGAGCTCTGGCACCTGGCCGCGGCGCCCGCAGTGTCTGCGTCGCCGTCAACGTGCACGTCCCCCACGCCTTCGGCCACCCCCAGCCCAACAGCAACTCCGTCGCCGTCAGCCACGCCCGCCGCAGCCGCAACACCGTGCCCATCGCCGACACCGACGCCGACGGCATCCGCCACAGCGTGGCCCACAGTCTGCGCGACATCGACACCGACATCCACGCCGACGCCGACGCCGACTGCCATAGCCACACCTACGGCGACAGCCACGCCGACGCCGACGCCGACGGTGACTCCGACTGCCTGCGCATCGGCCGCAGCGCTGTCATCCGCAGCGCCTGATGTCCTGTCCTCCAGCGGACTGGAATCCTCTGCGCCGCTAGCGTCGCCTCCGCCGTCGGCGTCCTAGCAGCGAGCTGGTGACTGTGCTGCGGCGCGCGCCGAAAGCGGCGGCCGCTGCCGTGCTCCTGCTCGGACCAGCCACCGTGCTGGCCGCGGACTCAGCTGATGCCGCCTCGACCCGGCCCGCCGCACTGACCGCGTCCGGCCCGTCGCACCAGGAGGCGGCGACGGCAGGGGACGCGTCCGCACGATCTGCTGGCTCTGCGGGTGTGCCTCTTACGCCGTCGCCGCCGCCCAGTGCGACGGGACCGACTGTGGACCTAGGCCCGGCGCCGCGGGAGCTGACGGTCCCCGACCTAGCGGTGGTCGCCCCAGCAGGAGTCAGCGCTGCGCAGCTGTCAGCAATCAGGGGCCTGACAGGTGTGCGGGCGGTGCTGGCGACCGACGGCGGGCGGATCCAGATCAACGGGCACTCCGCCAGCGTGCTCGGCGTGCCGGTGCCCGCGTTCCGGGGGTGGACGCCGCCGGTCACCGCGGCTGCCAGCGGCCTGTGGCAGGCCCTGGCCACAGGGAACCTGATCGCCGCAGCCAGCTCGATCACGGGACTCGGCGTCCGGCTGGGCGGGACGTACCCGGTGACCGGGGCAGCACGGCTGAGCATGGCGGTCCTGGCAACCGCCCCGCTCGGCATCCCCGGCATCGATGCGATCATCACCAGCCAGCGTGCCACCCAACTCGGCCTGGCCCCCCGCGCCGTAGTGCTGGTCAGCGCCCCCGGCGCCAGTTACGCCACACTGGCGTCCGCAATCAAGCACATCACCGGCCCCCGCGCCACTGTCATCAACCTGGTCCCGCTAGTCCAGGCAGCGGCACTGCCCGTGATCACCGCCGCGAGCTCGGTCCAGCCGCGGAACTACCGGCAGCTGTACCAGGCCTCCGCCGCCCAGTACTGTCCCGGACTATCCTGGACGGTCCTGGCCGCGATCGGGGAGATCGAGAGCGGCGACGGCCAGAACGATGGCCCCTCAACAGCCGGTGCGTTGGGGCCGATGCAGTTCATGCCCGGTACCTGGTCCGAATGGGGCACCGACGGGTTCGGGCGGAGCGGGCCACCCGACATCATGAACCCGTTCGACGCAGTCCCGTCCGCGGCCCGGATGCTGTGCACTGACGGCGCACGCAACGGCTCTGCTGGCCTGTCCGCGGCCATCTACGACTACAACCACGCCACCTGGTACGTCAGCGAGGTCCTGGATCTGGCCGCCGAATACGCCCAGGAATACCCCTCACCCGCGAAGGGACGATGAGATGGGCAACGCCTATAAACGGGTACGCACCGGCGCTGCCCTCGTCGCGCTGTATGCGGGCTGGCATCTCACCAGCGGCCTGCACGGCACCGTCTTCCGTATGCACACCCCGCCAGCTGCGGCCGTCACAGCAGCCACGATCATCACCTCCCAGTGCAGTACTCCGCCTGCAGGCGTCACGACGTCGCCGTCCGCTACCCCAACGGCGTCACCCGCCCCGACCTCCGCCGCACCGCAACTGTGCGTCAGAGTCCAGGCCGGCCAGGACAGCGTCGCGCGGGGCAAGACCGCGACCTGGACGATCCAGGTCAGCGACCAGGGCGCACCCGCGACCGCTGTCAGCATCACCATCGCTGGCGACCCTGCGGGGCTAACCCCGGTCTTCACCAGTTCCTGCCCCAGCGGCGGCGGAACCAGCACCTGCACCCTAGGCGACATGGGCACAGCCGTCACCCCCAGCAGCTACCAGCTCCAAGCCCAGATCGCCGTGCCTCAGGACACGACCGCAGGGAACCTCGGCCTCGCCGCGACCGCTGACTCGAGCTCACTGATCACCACCGCCCCCACTGCGGCCCAGACCATCACTATCACCAGCGCTGCTCCTGCAGCCAAGCCCAGCCACACCCCAGCCCCCAGCCCCGGACCGACGACCGCTCCGGCCACCAGGCAGCCGACCCAGCCGCCCACGGCCGCTGCCGCCCAGCTGCCCCCGCTGCCGGTCATCCAGCCCACGACTGCGCCGGCCATCGGCGCCCTCCCGACCGCCGCCCCAGTAGCCACCACTGTCCCGCCGGTCAGTATCTCATCCGCCCTGCCTCAGGTAACCCCCGTCGTCACCACCGTCCCAGCGCCAGCAGCCAGCATCGCATCCAGCCCAGCCGCCAACATCCAGGCCATCGGCGGCAGCCCACCCGCAACGGCGGGCAGTGACAGCTTCTCTCTCAGCATCGGCATGCCCGGCCGGACCGCGCAGATCCTGGGGTACATCCTCCTCGTCCTGGCCATCACCCTTATCCTCAGCAAACTCATCACCAGCTACTTCACCCGGACCCGCCAGCCCAGGCAGGACCAGCCCGCGCCCGCCGCCGGCACCAACCCCAGCCGACACGGCATCAAGCTCCCCCGCTTCCGGCTCTCCGCCCTCCATCTCCCCCGCCTGCGCCTCTCCCATATCCGCATTCCGCGCCGACAGCACCGGCCACGCCCAACCCGCGCTGAAAGCGCCGCAATCCGCAGAAAGAACTGGCAGCACTACCTCGAAAACCAGAAAAACACGACGGCCGTGGGCTCATCACCAGCCCTAGTCGCCATCCCGGAGGCGGACTATCAGGCCATCCAGTCTCGCGCCAACCCGCTCACCCCAGAATCTGTGGATCTGCGCCCCGACAGGCCGGAAACCCTGTAACCCCCCAGCAGGACTGCCGGATGGGCAGAGCCCGGTCAGCCGACACCCGTTATGCGCCTACCCGCTGACCGCTCTGCGGCGCCCGGAGCCGTCCGGTCTGCGTTTTGTGCAGGAATCTCCAGGTTAGGCTCCGACGCCGCAGTGCAGCGGATCCGAACGTGCGCTTCCCGGTATCCGCTGACCTGCTGGCGCAGGTTAGCTTGCGGTCTGGTCGGGCTGCAGTTCGGCTTTTTTCGCCTCGTGAGTACTGAGGCTAGTGCGGACTTGGTCTGCCTCGGGAGTGCCGAGCTGGGTGTACAGGGTCAGTGCCTGCCGCCAATGGTGGCGGGCTTGGTCGTCCTGCCCGTCGCCGTAGTGGCTTTCCGCCAGGTCACGGTGCGCGTTTGCCTGCTGATACGTGCTGCCGGTCGCAGTGGCCAGACGCAGGGCCGTCGTGAGTTCTGCGCGCGCAGCAGAGGAATCACCGGCCCCCTGAAGCGCCTCGGCCAGGGTGCGCAGTGTGTGTATCTCGCCGTGCTGGCTGCCGACCTGCCTGAACAGCGTAAGCGCCTGCCGAAGGTAGCTGATGGCTTGCTGGCAATGGCCTTGGCGCATCCCGATCTCGGCAAGGCTTTGCAATTCCACGGCGATGCCGGAAGGCAGATCCATGCGGCGGAAGATAGCCAGAGCCATCTCGTGGCAAGTGGCAGCCTCGGGTAGGTCGTCACGCCGGAGGCTGACCTCGCCGAGAGCGGACAGCACATCCGCCTCGCGGATGTGGTCCTGCTCCTCCCGGAACGTCTGAAGGGCGAGCTGCAGGTGCCCAGATGCCTGGTGCAGGGAACCCAGCTGGATTTCGGCACGTGCCAGGCCGCTCAGCGCAGAGGCCGTACCAAGATGATCCCCGGCATCCTCAAAGGCGGCTTGGGCCTGACGGTAGAAGTCGGCCGCCGACGCATGGTTGTTCAGCTGACGCTCCGTGATACCGAGATTGGCCAGGACCTGACCCTGGCCTGTGAGGTCTCCGCAGCGACGGTACTGCTCCAGGGCGGCCTGGTAGTGAGCGGCAGCGTCGCGGAATCGGCCACCCATTGAACTGCTGCCGCCAAGGCCGTTCAATGCACTGGCCTCAGCAGCCAGGTCACCGGACTCGCGGGCCACCCGCAGCGCGTGGCTGTAGACAATGTCTGCCTCAGATAGGTAGCTGAGCCACAGCAAATAGCGACGGACCGTGGCCGCTAGGGCGGTGGTGTGCCGTGGCCAACCGTGGCGGGAACTGTGCACGACCACCGCTACAAGGTTCGCCCGCTCCTGGTCCAGCCACGCCCGCGCCTCGTCCAGGCCCGCCAGGGCAGGCAAGTCCGCAGTTGTGGCGGCGATGCGCGGCCGATGGTGGGCATCGGAGGGGAAGGCCACGTCCATGGCGGCGGCCGCCGCGGCCAGGTAGTAGTCGAACAGACGGGTCAGCGCCTGACGGCACGACCCGCCAGTGTCGTGCGCGGCGGCCTGCTCGCGAGCGTAGGCGCGGAGCAGGTCGTGCATGGTATACCGGCCGCGACCGGCAGTCTGGATCAGGCTGACCCGATGCAGGCGGGCCATCGCCCGACGGGCCTGCCCAACGGTGAGATCGGCCAGTGCAGCCAGGGCGTGTACGTCCAGATCCTCGCCCGGGTGCAGGCTGATCAGCGTGAAAATCCTGGCCACATCCTCGGGCAATTGCCGGAGGGACCAGGAGAACACAGCCCGGACATCGGCACGATCCTCCCCGGCATCCAGACTGTCCAACCGGCCGGCGGACAACTCGGCCACCAGCTCCCGCAGCGGCGCGGGCCGACGAGCCACAGCCAGTTCGGCAGCGATCCGAAGCGCTAGCGGCAACCGAGCACACAGCTCGGCCAGGTCTGCCGCTACCCCTGGATCATCATCCGCTCGGGGACCGATCAACGATCCCAGCAATGCGACCGCGTCGGCCAGCGGCAGCAGGTCCAGCTCAAGTCGGCGAGCACCGTCAGTGGCCGCCAGCCCGGCCAGCGAATCCCGGCTGGTCACCAGCACCGTGCAGCCAGAATCACCGGGCAGCAATGGCCGTACCTGCTCCGCCGAACCGGCGTTATCCAGCACGACCAGCATCCGCTTCCCGGCCAGCAGGCTGCGGAACCGGGTGGCACGCTCGTCGGGTTCGGAAGGGATGTCCTGGCCGGGCACACCCAGCTCTCGCAAGAACCTGGCCAGCGCATCCGCGGCGCTCACCGGCTGAGCGGGATCATAACCACGCAAGTTTATGTAGAGCTGCCCATCCGGGAACTGCTCCGCGACCTGGTGCGCCCAGTGCACCGCTAGCGCGGTCTTACCCACCCCTGCGGTCCCGCCGATCGCACTGATCACCATTGTGCCCTGCCGCTGGCCGTTCGCCCGCTCTAGCATCGCGTCCAGCGTCTTCAGCTCCGCTGCCCGCCCAGTGAAATGTGCCGCTATCCCTGGCAGCTGCCGCGGCACCATCGCCGACGAGGGACCCGTGCCTGGCGGGGCCGACTCACCAGCAGCCGCGCTGGACGCGCGGCCGCGGCGCCGTCCGGCCGCGGCGACGAAATCAGCTCTCGCCTGGTCACGAAGCTCCAGAGCATCTGCCAGCCGCTGGACAGTCTCCCGGTAGGGCCAGCGTGTGCGCTCCTGCTCCAGTTTCCCTACAGTCCGCGCGCTCATCCCCGACCGGACGGCGAGATCCTCCTGCGACAGCCCGGCCGCCTCACGGCAGGCACGCAATCTTGCCCCGAAACTGGCAGCATCCTGGCTCACGTCAGCTCCTCAAGAAGGCAGGGCTCTCCAGGGCGTCGTCGCCGCCACATCTGAGCTCTGGGCATATCAATAGTCGCCTTCGCCACAGATACATGCGAACTTTTCCGGCGAGAGTTCCACCAAGAGTTCCTGTTCCGCGAGTGCGCTCAGTGGTGCAATAGACACACAAACCTACTCAGAAGTACGTGCCAGTGAAGCCAGAGGGGATCTGATGATCGAGGTAGGGCTCCTGCAAGGCACGTTCATACTGAGATGCAACGGCATCCGCCTCGCGCTGCGGCCCATGGAGATCCGGGTACTCCTCGCGCTCTACTGCGCGGGCGGCCCGGTTGAGAGCAGCCGGCTGGTGGAGCTGCTCTGGCACGTGCCGACCCAAGGATCCCACGGCACTCTCCGCACCCACATCCGGCGCATCAGGGAGAAGGTCGGCGCCACCAGCGTCCTCGCCCTCGAGGAGTTCGTCATCACCACCACGCCCATTGGCGGCGGCCAGTGGACATACGAGCTGGCCAGCGGCATCCGGTACGACGCCGCCGAGTTCTCCGCTCTCGCCAGCAGCGGCTTCTCCGCATTCGCACGGGGCGAATACCAGCGAGCATCAGATCAGCAGGGTGCCGCACTCGCCCTCTGGGGCTCTATCACGGGCAAGGATCAGATCCTCGCCGAAGCGGCCGGGCGCCCCTTCGCCCTGAGAACCAGGGAGAAGTACTGGCAGATGCGCAAGGATGCCGGCATCGGCAAGGCCGAGGCCGACATCAGCATCGCACTGCACCGCCAGGCCGCCGCCGACCTCGCCCAGATGGCGCGTGACTGGCCACACGATCTGGAGATCGCCGAGCTCCGAGTCCTCGCGCTGCACCGCTGCGGCCGGACCGAAGAGGCCAGCGAGGTATGCAGGCTCGCGATCCTCACGGCCCGTGACGCGGGCATCGATGACAGACCCCTACGCACGCTGCAGCAATCCATCCTGACCGGCGCCCTTCCGTCGCGAGATCCGGTCACCGCCTTACCCACCAGCACGGAGAGCTCACGCGCGCCGGGAACCACAGGCCGTTCTGAAATTAGGTCTTCGCCTTAGAGAGGCCAAGAGCCAGCCACGCCTGGCGCCAGCCGGACTCGCCTCAGCAGTGTCACAAGCCGAGCTGGACACGCAGGGCCCAGTCGAGTTCGGAGAGAAGGGTCGCGGGCAACTACTCGCCGGCCGATCCGCTCCACAGCCACCGAGCGGACCTGTTCGCCCGCCGTACCCCGTCCCCCTCACAAACCACATCATCAGAACGGCAGTGGTGTCACCCCCGGGCAAGTTTCACGACCTAGCGTGCGGGCCGGCCGAGCTTGGGTCGCGCGGCGGCTCGATACTTGGCTCGTGACCAGATAACCGGCCCGCCGTGTTTTTACGGCTCCGCGTCGTAGGGGAGCAGCGTGAAGTGGTCCGCACCCCACAGCGGGCGTATCTGACGGAAGTGCCGCTGATCGAGGGTGAGCAGGCTCGTCGTCCGATACCGGTCTGCCAGGACCACGTTGGATGCATCCGCGACAGAAATGTAATCCTTGCCGTCCCCGTACTGCCCAGTGACGGTGGGCGCCGCACCATGATCAATCGCAGCCCACTCCGCCAGCTCGTACGCCTCGCTGATCACGTCCCGTGCGAACATGCGTGCAGCGCCGGCACCGAGCCTGCTGTGCAACATATAGCCGGCCTCTGCCACGACGAACGGGGAAACCACCAGCGAATACGACCAGCCCTGAGTATCGCCGCGATAGGGCGATGCTCATCGTAGGCTTCGTCGAAGATCGCAAGGATCGCGCTAGTGACGACGATGAGCGCAGTCATCCGCCAAACCATCAGCAAGCTCAACATCGATCTCCGCTGCATTCAGCGGCCGCGAACTCCGGAACCCGCCAATGGACGGCGTCGCGCGGGGCGCATGCTCATCAATCAGCTTGTCGATCTCCTGCGCCAGCGTGATCCCATCAGCGGCGGCCAGCCGCTGAAGCCGGTCCCTCATGACCTTAGGCACCTTGATCGTCGTGACAGTCATACCGGCAAGTATGCCGCGCTGCCGGCTGATGCCAAGCTTGCCGGTGGGCCGCGGAAGTCATACCGACCTGCCGACAAGGTCCGCACTACGCTGCCGTCGCTAGCTACGCCGTCAGCGTCGTCGAAGCCGTACCTGCCACCGGACAGCACCAGGGCAGCGGGCGCATCGTGCACCCTGGCAGCGGTGACTGCGAAGGCGCAAGCACCGTCACCACCCTCCGCTGCCGACTCCACGCACAGCCAGCCACGCCCGCGGCGGCACCATCCTCGGCACGGACCACCGCTCCGCCTGAGCTGACACCCATTCACGGCACCCCGCAAATGGACACCAACCAACTGGACATCCCGATATCCTTTCACTGGTGGTGCAGGCCGCTGCAAGCCGCAATAGGCAGATTTAGCGCTGAAGTGATTCGACGGCTCTCTTGGCGTCGATTAGGCTCATGCCCGTTAGCTCCCGGACACGGCGCACGGCGTACACGAATCTTCCGTTCGCTGCTAGGGCCTGGACCTCAGCCTGATCCGTCTGGTCCACGAGGCTAAACAGTAGCTCCCCTACACGGCGATTAGCTTCCTGCTGAGACCTTTTAGGGATCTGGATCGACCGAAGCCACCAAAATCGTTGCGCAATTCCTTTGTCATGCATGCACGACTCCTACATCAGATATGGGTACTGACTGGTAAGACAGCGTGTGATGGCTGTCTTGAGCGATCCGGAATCGAGGCGGCCGCCCGTACGGGCATCCAGGGCCCACGGACGTTGGTCTGCCCGGGAACGCCGTCCTCCGCAGTCATCTGAGTTGTTAAGCCGCCCGCGAATAAGCCTCATTACCTTCTGTCACCTTCCAGCAATCTTCCTCCCGTGCCGGAAAGCCGACGCTCGCGTTCCATAACGATCTTCTTGCGTTCCGAACCCAGCAGCCTGCGTTCGAACTCTTCTGGGCCGAGATCCTCGATTCGGGCCGCCTCATCAAAACGCCCCCGTGTCCGCAGCGCCGCCACAGCTCCGGTCCTTCTCGCGGCCAGGCAGGACGTGAACGCCGTGTACATTGCTTCGTACTCGCGTTCCAGGTAGGCCCAGATGACCTCATCATCACCATCAGCGTCAATCCACTGGTTTACCAAGCCGACGCCCTCGGCGCCTGGCGCCGGATCGTCCCAGTGATCGGCCGGCCAGAGCGGGCAGAAGCTCGAAACCATGAACCTTCCTGGCCACTCGCCAGTCCCGTCTCCCCATACATACAAGCGGCAGTGCCGCCGCAAACCGCCCGCCCGTCGGAGACCTCTCTGGCGACCTCCGTACCTGGTATCCATCGTTACAGCATTTCGGCGAGTATCCCCCATCGCAAACACCAGGCCTCCTGGAACTTTCTTCCACCTGCATCCGATGCCCGGGGCGATGATCTGCCGCCGGCTTCCGGCTTCGCCCCGTCCATCACCGCCGCCGCGGTACGCAGCTCCACCCACATCGAGGGATACACGATCAGCGAGGAAGCGGCGGAAACGCTAATCGCCGGCGGGGACATCTCCGCAGAGACTGATGAGAAGACGCTCGCCGCCGTGACCGGATACCGGGACGCCCTCACCTACATCCAGCACGCCGCGCGGTTCAGGATCTTCTCCTGGGACCACACGCTGCTGTCCGCCTTGCATTTCATGATGACCCGCACCGAACGAGAGAAGCAGCCCGGCGAGTACCGCTCAACTGGAGTCTGGGTCGTCGGCGGGCGCGATGAACCACCCGTCTACACCGCCCCGGACCAGGACCTGGTGCCCGGCCTGGTGGAGGAACTGCTGGACTGGCTAGCAGACGGTGATCTGGACTGCCCGGCCTTCGTCCGCGCCTCAATGGCGCACCTCAACCTGGTATCCATCCACCCGTGGCGGGACGGCAACGGCCGGATGTCCCGCGCGGTGCACACGCTGGTACTGGCCCGCGGGGGCGTGCTCGCGCCGGAGTTCTCAAGCATCGAGGAATGGCTCGGCTCCCACGGACGCAACACGTCACAGTATTACGCGGCGCTGAGTGCTGCGCAGGGCGGCTCCTGGCACCCGGAACGGGACGCCCGGCCCTGGCTCAGGTTCTGCCTCAGGACCCACCACTTGCAGGCCCAGTCGGTGCAGCGCCGTTTCGCGGTTGCCCAGCGCCTCTGGGGCCGCCTCGAAGAGATCGCCGGCACTCACCACCTCGGGGAGCGAACGATCACCGCGCTGTACGCGGCTGCCACCGGGGAGCTCAGGCGCACCTATTACATGGAAGAGGAGGACCTCACCCGTGACCAGTCACTGGCCGACCTGCGGACACTGCGCATGCTGGACCTGATCGAGCCAGTCGGGCACGCCCGCACCCAGCGGTACATCGGCGGTCCCGCCCTCCGGGCAGCCCGCCGAGAGGTCCAGGCCGACGTCCACAAAGACTTCTTCCGCGAGCCCTATCCCGACATCTAGCTCAACCCCGCAGCACGGCAAGCCAGGACTGGCGGCCGGCCAGGGACTTCGAGTTCGCTGTACCGCCGTCTCCCACACCGTAGATCATGAGTAGTGTCCGGCCTGATCAGCAACGGCGAATATGGCGCCGGCTGCCGCCGTATGGTTCGTCAGCTCCTTGCACGTCAGGTCCCAGGACGCCGGGAACCGGCGTCTAGCTGGCGACGCTGAGCGGGTGGATCTGGTCGAGCGCGTCGCCGATGCGGTCCCTCTCGATCTCCAGGTCATATCGTGCCTGAAGGTTCAGCCAGAAGCGTTCCGATGTCCCGAAGAATCGACCTAGCCGCAGGGCGGTGTCGGCACTGATGCGGCGCTGGCCGTGGACGATCTCGTTGATCCGCCGTGCCGGGACCCCGATCTGCTTAGCCAGCAGGTACTGGCTTACGTTCAGCGGCTGGAGGAATTCCTCCAGCAGGATCTCACCGGGATGGACGGGCGTCATGATGACATCCGCTGCCATGAATCCTCCTTGTCAGTGGTAGTCGGTGATCTCGATGTCCTCAGGTCCAGCGTCGGTCCACCGAAAGCAGATCCGCCACTGCTGATTAATCCGGATGCTGTGCTGGCCCATACGGTCCCCGACCAGCTTCTCCAGCCGGTTGCCAGGCGGGATCCGCAGGTCGGTCAGTGTCTCCGCGGCATCAAGCATCGCCAGTTTCCGCCAGGCCACACGCTGCAGGGGCGTGTCGAGCTTCTTCGACCGCCGCCGCTCCCAGATGGCTTCGGTGTCTTTGTCCTTGAAGGATCGCAGCACGAACCTGATAATAACGCATCACGTTATTAACGTATCACGTTATCAATGCGGCGTCCACGCTGGGCGGGGATTTCCGGGACGGGATGGCCGGTGATCCGCTGCTCATCCCTGATACGCACCAGCTCGACGATGCCGAGCTGGGAGCTGGACAGCCAATCCGGCTCGCGCAGAACGTCCGGTGGCTCCCGTCCGCGCGCAACGCGCTAGCGGCGATTGCCAGCGTTGCAAGCAGGAGGCGATTCCGAGCCTGATGCTCATCGTAGGCCTCGTCGAAAATCGCGAGGATCGCGCTAGTGTCGACGATGAGCGCAGTCATCCGCCAAGACCATCAGCAAGCTCAGCATCGATCTCCGCTGCATCCAGCGGCCGCGAACTCCGGAACCCGCCGATGGACGGCGCCGTCCGGGGCGCACGCTCATCAATCAGCTTGTCGATCTCCTGCGCCAGCGTGATCCCATCAGCGGCGGCCAGCCGGTGAAGCCGGTCCCTGGCGACCTTAGGCACCTTGATCGTCGTGACAGTCATACCGGCAAGTATGCCGGGCTGCCGGCCGATGCCACGCTTGCCGGCGGGCCGCGAGCGCAGGACCGGTAATCATGCGCCGCTGATTGCCCTGCGAAGATCTTTCATCAGCAGGAACAGGTGCATCGGGTCGGTGGGGCTGACGTCGAACTTGGCCAGGCGCAGGTAGAAGTCGCGAGCACCATCGTTCCCGCAGTGGATGAGCAGGGCGCGGACGCCTATCACCTCCCCCGCGGCCGCGACCCGGCGGAGCGCATCTACCACCAGCGCGCGACCGAGCCCTGCCCCCTGAGTGGATATGTCCACGCCGAGCCGGGTCAGGATGACCACCGGCTGGTGGTAGCGGCCCGCACCCTGGGCCAGCCGTTGCGGAGCCTGGGCTGGTGCGACCGACCCAGCGGCCAGCGCGTAGTAGCCGACCACGCGATGGTTCTCATCCTCAGCGTCGGTAACGACGTAGACCCGTGACGAACCGGACTGGTGCGCCTGCAACGCGTGCGTGATCAGCCACGCCGACTGTGCCGCCGAGCCACAGTCGAACCCGGCCAGCACGTGCGTCTTGGACACCGTCTCGACCGGACCGAACCGTCCGCTCACCGATCAGCCCGGCCAAGCTCAGACCGGTCCAGGACGGTGGGAGCCGTCAGCAGTTCACGCAGCCCCGCGACCTCGGCCGCCGGGCGCTCCAGCGCATGATCGAACGCTTGCCACCCTGCCTCGTCCAGAACGAAGACCCGCCGGTCAGCCAGAATGTCAGCCGCCGCCTCAGTCGCTGTCCTCAGCACAAATGCCGAAACCGTACTGCCTGAGGCGGAACTGGCCGCCTCCAGCAGAGCCTTGTGGGCGGGCTCCAGCCGCAGATGCAGCCGCTCATCCTTTGCAGTACTCATCACACCAGTGTACGCACAACGTACGCCGCAGGTGCGCGGCAGCTCCAACTTTCCCCACAAGGATCAGGACTGCCCGTACTGCGAACCGTCGGCACCGGGGCTCCGCCGGCGGTCGTGCAGGCTGCGGCGACCTGGGGTCAGGGACTGCCGGCTGCGCCCCGGGCTGGCACGTCAGCCCGGCCGCTGAGCCGCGGGCCGCGCCGCTGGCCGGGACGGGACCTGCTGCCGCGGCTGCTTGACCCGGACTGATTCGACGCGGCACTGTCGGCTTATCAACGCGTCCGCACCGAGGATCCCGAGCGCATGCGCCGCCCAATTACGAGAGCTCCGAGAGCTTTCGTTACGCGGCTATGGTCCTGGGATGAGTGTCACCGAAGTGCGCGGCCCAGGCCGCGGCATTAACTCACAGCAGAACCCGCGCTTCCTCCACGTTGCCCTGTCCCGCTAGCACCCCACCGAGCAGAGTGCTCTTCCCGCCGAAGCTACTGAGCATCGCACCTGGTGAGGCTCTGGGCCTGGTCGGCGAGTCCGGCTCTGGCACGTCGATGACCGCCCGCGCCATTGACCGCCTGCTGCCGCCGGGCGCGCAGACCTCCGGCTCTATTGTCTTTGCAAATCAGAACGTCCTAGGTGCTACGCCTGCAGAATTGCGACGCTACCGGGCTGACGTAGCGATGATCTTCCAGGACCCTCGGGCACACACGAACCCGGTGCGGCGAATCGGCGACTTCATGACCGAAGCGCTGCGAGCTCAGGGCGTGCCTTCGGACGAGGCACGGCAGCGGGCTGTCGACATGCTGACGTCGGTCGGCATATCCGATGGCGCCCGGCGCCTTCGGCAGTACCCGCACGAGCTGTCCGGCGGCATGCTGCAGCGGGTCATGATCGGCACCGCCCTGCTCACCTCGCCCAAGCTGCTGCTGGCAGACGAGCCGACCACCGCACTGGACGTCACCATCCAAGCCGAGGTGATGGCCATCCTGGATGAGCTAAGGCGTTCGCTCGGGCTCGCCATGCTCTTCATCACCCACGACCTGGAACTCGCCGCCGCGATCTGCGACCGCACCGCGGTCATGTACGCGGGGCAGATCGTCGAGACCGGGCGTCGACTTCACTGCACAGCGATCCCCTGCATCCCTATACCGCAGCGCTGTCCGCGGCGCGGCCTGATGTGACCCGGACGCTGCTGCGGCTGCGGGCGATCCCGGGGCGGCCGCTGTCCGCGTTCGAGGCTCCATCAGGCTCAAGCGCGTTCGCGCTGCGGTGCGGTGCGGTGCGCGCATGCTTCGCCTGATTGCCTGGCGAATATGCCAGATCTGATATCGCTCGACGGCGGCATGACCCGGTGCATCCGGGCGGTCGAGCTGCGCGGCCAGCTGGAGGCCCTCGATGTCTGACCCTGTGCTCGTCGCCTCTGGGTTGCGGAAGACGTTCGGTGACTTCACCGCCGTGGACGACGTGTCGTTCTCCATACCCGCCGGCGGCTCACTAGCGATCGTCGATGAATCCGGCTCAGGTAAGATCACGATCGCGAAGATGAGCGTGGGGCTGGAGCGGCTCACCGCCGGGTCGATCCTCGCGTGCGGGAACGACCGGTCGCGTCCGGCGCATTCGTCGCGGGACCGGCGGCGGCGCGACAGCGAGGTACAGATCGTGTTTCAGGATCCGTACACCAGCCTCGATCCCCGGCAGAGCGCCGCGGACGCCATCGACGAAGTGCTACGCCTGCACTCCGACCTGACGCCGGCCGCCCGCGGCGCCCGCGTGGCCGAGCTCTGCTCACTCGTCGGGCTGGACGACCGCCAGTCACGCGCGCTGCCCAGGTCCCTGTCCGGCGGTCAGCGACAGCGGGTCGCGATCGCCAGGTCCCTGGCCGCCGAACCGCGGATCCTGATCCTGGACGAGTCAGTCGCGGCACTCGACGTATCGATCCAGGCCCAGGTGCTGAACCTGCTCGCCGACATCCGGACCAGACCGGGGTGTCCTACGTCCTGATCAGCCATGACCTGGCCGTGGTCCGGCAACTCGCCGAGCAGGTCATCGTGCTATGGCAAGGCCAGATCGTCGAGCAGGGCCAGACCGGTGAGGTACTCGACAACCCGCGACACGAGTACACCCAGCGACTGCGAGCCAGCGTCCCCCGCCCCGGCTGGAGGCCCGCCCGGAGGAGGCGCATTTCACATAGTGAATGGTCCCGGCTGCCGCGAGCCCCGGCTCCACCTCTACCGGAACATCCCCTGGATAGGATCGCTGTAGAGGCAGTTAACACGCAGGCTGCTGCCGGGTATTGCTAACGAAGTTTACACCGAACGACTGACCGATTTTCCAATCAACCAATTGTCACTGGCGAACCGCATTCCCGCAACCCCTGGAAATTGCCATATTCAATCAATCAGCGCTAAGCGAACTCCATGAAAACCTACTGATCCAGTCGGTCTCACCCTGAAGGTAATCCGAGAACACGGCTGGTAGCTCGTCGGGGGTCGACAAGAGCGCCCGCCAATGCTTGTCAGGACCTCCGTCTCGGTACTCGATCACATACTGCCCACCCGGCGCGCCAGCTCGATCGCCATACCCCGCTTGTAGATAAAAATTGTGACAGCGTTCTAGTATCACGAACCAATTCTCTCCGGAGATGCTACGGACACTATTGCGCACTAGATCCAGATCCGGATCAGTAATTACTCGACCGTCCGCGAGTTCGAGAGTAACCGGATTATCGGAGACGCTACCAGCTGCTGGTTGGCAAACCGTTGAAGTCTGTGGATCAAAGAATACAAATCCATGATCTCTCGCCAAGTCGCGGACTATCGGAAGCACGCGCTCCGCGAGCGTTGACTGAATCGGCATGATCGCGCAGTCCTCGCCAATGTCAGGCTCCGCAGCCCACGGCAGATCAGTCGCAGCATGTTTGGCACAGAAGCGTTGCACTACCGAATCAACAAACTCCATAATATCCCGTCCAGCGATGAAACTCTGGAACGGTCGCGAGCAAAGTTCGGAATAGAATTGGGCTGCTTCAGCAGCCGTGATCTGCTGCCCCGTAGCTCGCCAGACAGCGAGATCAAAGCTCATATTTCAGCCACACCTTCTCGACCTTTACCCTGGGTTGGGTACCCAACTATTGAATACCCCCACTAGATTGTACCCGCTGTTCGCGCCGACGCTAGTTGCGGTATTGCCAGGCGTGTTGAGCCAAGCGTCTGCAGCTTGTTGACGTGGTGTCAATGGCGAGGTTCCTCTCTTAGTCTCTACTCCATACCAGTCATCATCAATCTGAACCGCGCCATCTACATCCGCTCGCCGACTCCGGGGATATCGACGGTGACTGGGCCACGGGCAACAGGAGCCCCATCGAGCTCTAGTTGATCCAGCGTCGTCCTTTCATCTACAGCACCGACACGGCCGGGAGTTCCATCACTGTTCGCGAATTTTCCATCCGGAGTGCGGCATTGGGTGTTGTGGACGAGGACTGGTGTGCTGAGCGCTTCCCTATAGTGGGTGCCACGGCTAGCTCCCGCTGCGGTCTCGGTTGCGAAGATGTAGAAGTCGTGGTCGTTGTTGCCGGGGATGGTGAGGTCTCACATCCAGCCGTCGCGCTGGCGGGGAACCCAGCCGGTGACCACGGTAGCGTCATCGCTCCCGCCGGGAGTGCGCAGGTGGGTGCCGTACTTCAGGGCCCCGGCCTTCACCCACCGGCCGCCACCCCCGCCCGTACCGGAGACGAAGAACAGGTGATTGCTGGTGGTGTCGATGACCGAGGTCCGCGTCCCGGCCCTGATCTTGAGGTCGTACAGGTCGTTGTCGTGGTGGACCAGGACCGCGGCGACCACCTCCGCCTGGGCCTTCCCGGTCCTGGTGTTCGTGGCCAGTACCTTCTCGCCCACCCTGAGCTGGCTGATCGGAACCGCCGCACCGCTGGCGAGCAGCACCCCGGTGCCGGAAGTGAAACTCTCCCCGCCACAGGATGTTTCCGCCTCTTCCGCCTCCGTCTGCTCGGCGGTGTCCCCGGCCGCATCTCCGGCAGCATCAGCGCCCGCGCCTGCCGCGTCTACCGCGCTGTCCGCGCCCAGCGCCGCGATCCTGGCGATGTCGGCGCGCCCTCAGCCGCATCAGTCAGCGGGTCCAGGCCAGCCTGCAGCACGTTCACCACAGTCAGCGCCACCGCCCCGGCCACCAGCGCAGCCTGCTCCAGCCCCTTGGCATGCGCGGCTATCACCTTGCCCACCTTCGCCGCCGCATGCGCCACCGCCTTGACCGCCTTCTTCACCGCCCGGCCGACGCCGTCCGCCAGCTTCTTGGCCTTATGCAGCGCCAGCGACGCATACTCCTTTGATCAAAAAGCAGCCACATCATGCGCCGCCGCCTCATCAGCCGCAGCCAGCCCGACCAGCGCCTGCGCCTCCCGCTCCGCCGCATCAGCAGCCAGCACCTGCCCCCACGGGTCATAACTGGTCGAAGACGTCATCGACGTACCGGACGCGCTGAACGTACCGGACAGGTCGTTGTGCCCGTCATCCAGCGCGATCACCTGCGCCCCGCCGGCATCCACGCCGGTGATCTGCCCCGACGGATCCCGCGAATAGGTATCCGCCGAATCCAAGCTGACCTCGTCGGTCATCCCGTCATAGGACAGCGTGTCACTGAAGGCAGAGTTACCCGCCTCCGTGGAGCCCAGCAGCCAGTCCACCGCATCCCAGGCGAACCCGGAAGGTCCATCGGTGACCTGCTGCCTGTACACAAACGAGCCGACTGGACGGCGAGCGACCGCAGTGGCGGCTTGTGCGAGCCCAGCGCCACGCCACCCTCCAGAAGAAACTAACCGACGCCGGAGGCAAGCATTACCGTCATCCACGAAGCACAACGGCCTGACGCGACGAGCAAGGCCACCACATGCCCACCCCGTTCATCCCCGAGAACTGCGCACCCAGGCAAGCTCTGCTCCAGGCCCGAGCTCGGCGACGGCCGCCAGGCCAGCCGCATCCGCCCGGATCCTCGCAGACGAAGGCAGGGGTCCTTCGGCTGCCTGAAACTGCAGCTCGTGGCCAACTCCTGGGACACCCCAGATCGCTACCCTGCAGTATGCGTTCCCTTGATAAGCGGCGGTCTCCAGCCGCGTTCGAAAGCAAGCCGTTCACCCTCAGTAATAAGCTGATTAACGGCCGCCTCATCGATGCCGAGCCTGCCGACAGCAGCAGCCGTGAACACCCCCCGTAGCACGTAGCGCTGACCGCGCGTGATGTCAATGACGGTGATATCAGTCTCGTCGAGGGCGTAGCGGATAAGTGCCTCAGCCGCCAGCTGATCAACAGCTACCTCGCTGGCCGCCGCCTCCCGAGTATCTTCGACGAAGGCCGAGATATCCCCGATGCTGTATTCGGTCCCGAAAAAGCTACGCATGGCCTGCTCAAAGACTGCCTCGACAACTGCCGGCTCGTCGTCGTTCCAGCCATCCCTGCCTCCATTGACCATCCCACTGAGCCTGCGCCGTTCTTCGTCTTGCCGCAGAAGCATCGCCCGCAGCAACTGGCCTATGTAAGTGCGCGGCTTCGCACGAGACACCGACCACGACCGGAATCCCGTCGTGCGTTCCGGCTCCATTCCACTCCTTACTAGTCATTTGCACCTAGCAGGCAGTTACGCCGACACCGTCGCGGGAAGGGTGCCCTAGCTTCACGTGACGGCACTCTATCACCCTCCTCCGGATCTTGAGTTCCACCAAAGCCACACCGCCCGGCCCATCATCACTGCCGCACCCGCCGCTGTCACAGGGTCGAACCCGCTACCTGGAGGGGCTGTAGTCATCACGGGAGCCGGAGATGGCATCCCGGCAGTAGATCCAGTAGCCATCGGACCATGGTCGATTTGCTGCAGTACTTTCTCGCCCGCATTTGTGAGTGTTTCAGTAAGGCCCTTCAAGTTATCCGTGGTCTCGCCGCTTTCCGCAGCCTCGGCCAAGGTGGGTCCCGCACCCCCGTCCGCAGCAAGGTCCGTGATCTCGCCGGTGCTGTCTGCCACGAACCGTGCGGGCGGTGCATCAGCGCCCTTTGCAGCATCACCGCAGTTGTGGACGAGAACATCAGCGGCGATTGTGTCGATGTAGAAGTCGTGGTCGTTGTTGCCGGGGATGGTGAGGTCCCACATCCAGCCGTCGCGCTGGGCCGGGATCCAGCCGCCAGTCACCACCGCAGTGTCGCTGCTGGCGGGTGCGCGCAGATGGGTGCCGTACTTCAGCGCGCCGGCCTTGACCCACCGGCCGCTTTCTCCGCTCATACCGGGGACGAAGAACAGGTGGTTCGACGTGGTGTCGATGACCGAGGTCCGCGTCCCGGCGCGGATCTTGAGGTCGTACAGGTCGGTGTCGTGGTGGACCAGGACCGCGGCGATGGTCTCGGGCTGGGTCTTCCCGGTCCTGGTGCTGGTGGCCAGGACCTTCTCACCGACCCTGAGCTGGCTGATCGGAACAGCAGCACCGGACGCTAGCAGCACCTTAGTCCCGGCCGTGAAGCTCTCCCCGCCAACGGCAGGACACGATGCTTCTTCCTCTTCGGCCTCCGTCTGCTCGGCGGTGTCCCCGGCCGCGTCCCCGGCGGCATCAGCGCCCGCACCTGCCGCGTCTGCCGCGCTGTCGGCTCCGACGGCGGCGATCCCGGCGATGTCTGCGCCCTCAGCCGCGTCGGTCACCGGGTCCAGGCCGACCTGCAGCACATTCACCACAGTCAGCGCCACCGCCCCCACCACCAGCGCAGCCTGCTCCAGCCCCTTGGCATGCGCGGCTATCACCTTGCCCACCTTGGCAGCCGCATGCGCCACCGCCTTGACAGCCTTCTTCAGCACCCGGCCGACGCCGTCCGCCAGCTTCTTGACCTTATGCAGCGCCTGCGACGCATACTCCTTGGTCAGCTGATCAAAAGCAGCCACGTCATGCGCCGCGGCCGCCTCATCAGCCGCGGCCAGCCCGGCCAGCGCCTCCGCCTCCCGCTCCGCCGCATCAGCAGCCTCATCCAGCTTCTTCTCCGCCGCCTCATCCGCCCGCGCAACAACAGCCAGCCCCACCGCCGCCGCATGCGCCACATCAGAGGCACCCTCCAGTACCAGCCCGGCATCCTCCAGAGCCAGGTACGCCTCCATAGCCACCCCGGCCAGCCACTCATCTGCCAGCGCAGCGCCCGTCGCAGCAGCAGCCTCAGCCAGGTACCCCGGGATCTTCCACACCTCCCACGTCAGCGCATCCCGCGCATACGTCCCCGCCGCCGCCCACTCCGCGTTCGCCTTGTCCTGCCAGGACTCAGCCGTCCGCAACATCACCTGCGCCGCCGCGAACGCCATCGCCGCAAGTTTCGCCGCCTCCGACGCCGCCTCAGCCGCCTCAGCCGCCTTCGCGTTTATCATCCGGGCCAGCGCCGCAGCAGCATGCGCCAGCCCATCCAGCGTCGCCGCGGCAGCCCGCGCCGCAAGCGCCTTAGCCTCCTCAAGCTTCGCCTTCGCCTCGGCCGCCGCCGCCCGGGCACCCGCCGCCGCGACCTCCCCCGCCGACACCGACCCGCCCTTGCCCGACCCCGACGGGGAATGCCCAGTCAGGTCCGTCAGCGTCATCGGGTTGTCATCGGCATAGGCATACCCGCCGGTCACCGCGACGCCGCCCTTAGCCGGGTCGGTGTCCTGGCTGATGAACCGGGGCCCGGTACCGCCAGACCCGGCCGAGTACATCCGCGCCCCCATGTTCACCTGCTCGGTAACCGGGTCAGTCCACTGCCCCTGGTACCCCACCTGGATCGCCGGGCCAGCCGTGGCCAGTACCTGCCCCCACGGGTTATAGCTGGTCGAAGACGTCATCGACGCGCCAGACGCGCTGAACGTACCGGACAGGTCGTTGTGCCCGTCATCCAGCGCGATCACCTGCGTCCCGCCGGCATCCACGCCGGTGATCTGCCCCGACGGATCCCGCGAATAGGTATCCGCGGAGTCCGAGCTGACCTCGTCGGTCATGCCGTCGTAGGTCAGCGTGTCACTGTAGGCGGAGTTACCCGCCTCGGTGGAGCCCAGCAGCCGGTCCACCGCATCCCAGGCGAACGCGGAGGACCCATCAGTGATCTGCTGCCCGTACCCGTCAGAGGTGTAGGCGTAGTCGCCGCTGCTGGTGTCCTCGGCGGTCAGGTCCCCGTCCGCGCCGTAGGTGTAACTGTCCCCGCTGGAGTCCGAGACTTCCTCGTCACGGGCGTCATAGGTGAGGGTGACGCCGTTGTCGTCGGTCATGTTGCCGTCGTTGTCATAGGCATAGGTCGCGGTCGTCGCCGTCCCGCCCGACGGGGTCGACGTCCAGGACGTCAGCCGGTTCGCCTCGTCATAACCGTAGGTGTTCGTTACGGTGCCGGTGCCGCTGGTGGTATCCAGACCGGCGGTTGTCATCGACGTGACATCGTCATCGTCGTTGTAGCCGTAGCCGATCGCCGCGACCGTGGCGCCACCCGCCGTCGTGACCGTGTCCAACGCCATCCGGTGCAGGTCATCGTAACTGAACGACTGGGAGTCGTTCCCTGAGCCGTACGAGATGCCAGTGACCTGATCCAGATCGTTGTAACCGTAGGTCCCGGTCGTGCCCGACGCCGCGTCGGCGTCGGTGGCCAGCAAGCCCGCGCTGTTGTAGGTGTACGTCGAGGTACCCGACGCGTTCTTGTCAGAGGTCAGCTGCCCGCTGCCGTTGTAGGTGAAGCTCGACGAGCCCGCCGACCCCGCCGCGGCCAGCAGCAGCCCTCGGTCGTCATAACTGAAGGACTCTGACGTCGTCGGCTGGTAACCGAAGGTCCCCGTGGTACCCGCGGCGCTGGTCGCCGCGGTCAGCATCCGCCCCGCCGCGTCATAAGTGAACGACCGGGTCGCGGTCGGCGCACTGGCACCGGTACCGGACTGGCCGGTCAGGTCACCCTCGTCATCGTAGGCGTTGCTGACCTGGACCCCACCGGGCAGATCCTGGGTGGCCAGATCCCCGTCGGCGTCGTAGCTGTCGGTGGTCGTCGAATCGGCCGCGGTCGGGTTCTGCTCGGTTGCCGGCTCGGTGATGGTCTCCGGCAGGCTACGGGAGTTGTAAGTGGTGTAAGTGGTGTTCCCGTTCCCGTCGGTAACCGCGGTCTGGTTCCCGTCCAGGTCATACCCGTAGCTGACCGTGATGCTGTTGGTCGCCGACGTCGGCTGCACCTCGGAGGTCAGCATCCCGGTCGGGTCGTAGCTGTACGTCGTCGTGTTGCCGTCGAAGTCGGTCGACGAGGTGACCTGGCCGTCCGGGTCGTAGGCGGCGGTCTCGGTGCGCAGCACGGCACCGGCAGTGCTCAGATCGGACTGGGAGACCGGCCGTCCGGCCAGGTCATAGGCCGTGGTAGAGGAGCTGCCGTCGGGCAGCGTCGTGCTTGTCGGAGCGCCGTCGAGGTTGTAGCCGTATGTCGTGGTGTTGCCCGTCCCGTCGGTGCTGGAGGTCTCCTGCCCGACGGCGTTGTAGGCCGCGGTGGCCGCTACCCCGGTCGGGCTGGTCTGCGAGATCTCATCCCCGGCGTTGTTGTACCCGTACGTGGTGGTGTAGGCCGCAGAGGTATCCTGCCGGACCAGGTCGGTGGTGGTGACCATCTCGCCCAGGTTGTTGTACGTGGCCTGGGTCTGCGCACCGGTGGGGTCGGTGACGCTGGTCTGCTCCCCGGCCGGGTCGTAGGTGAGCGTTGTCACCCCGCCACCTGGATCGGTCTCGGTCGCCTCGTCGCCGAGCTGGTCGTAGGTCATCGTGGTTGTGTTGCCCATGGGGTCGGTCTCGCTGGTCTCCTCCCCCAGCGAGTCGTACGCCATCGTGGTGGTGCCGCTGATCGGAGAACTGGCGCCCGGCGGGGTGTAGGACGGATCGGTGACCGAGGCTTCCTCGCCGCCCTGGTTGAAGGTGGACGTGGTGACGTCGCCGTCCGCGTCGGACGATTCCACCTCGTCCCCGTACGTGTCATAGCCGGTCATCGTGACCGGATTGGCGGTCGCCGGGGCTGCCCCGTTGCCAGTCTGGCTGGACACCGCCGGACCGGTCACCACCACTTGCCTGCCCGCCTCGTCATTGACGATCGTGGAGGTATTTCCCTCGGGGTCGGTCTCGGAGGTCACCAGGCCGCGCTGGTCCCGCACGTACGTGGTGGTGAGGTCCTGCCCGGCGGTGTTATCGACAGTCTGGGAGAGCAGTTCGTCTGCCAGGTTGTAGGTCATCGTCTCGGTCTGCGTGATCCCGCCCCCGGTCAGCGACTCCGATACCACATTGCCGTCAGGGTCATAGGTGGCGGTGGCGGTGCGGTCCACCCCAGTCGGATCGACGGTCTGCGCGGTGATCTGGTTGTCCGCGTTGAAGGTGCTGCCGGTGACCAGGCCGCCTGGCTGGGTCGAGGAGATCTGGTTGCCGGCCGCGTCATAGGTGTAGGTCGTTTCGTCTTCCTCGCCGTTCGCGCAGTTAGCCCCGCTGGAGCAGACGACGTAGCTGGAGGCCAGGCTGCCGTTGCCGTAGTAGGTGTAGTCCGTCGTGGTGCCCACCACGTTGGTGTCCGACGCGACCCGGCCGGCCGGGTCGTAGGCGCGGAAGTCCTCGACAAGGTTCTCCGCCGGTATCGGGTCGGAAGGGTTTCCGGTGTAGCCGTCCAGCGTGGTGGTCAGCAGGTTTCCCGCCGCGTCATACGCGTAGGAGGTGGTCACGCCCGCGGCATCTGTCTCGCCGGTCTTGTCGCCGAACGCATCGTAGCTGTAGCTGGTCACGTTGCCGAGGGCGTCGGTCTCGGTGGCCAGCTCGCCGTAGGAGTTGTACGTGTCGGTAGTGGTACGGGACGGGTCCCCGCCGGTGGCGTCGCTGAGCGTCGTGGTCAGCACGTTGGAATCGGGGTTATAGGTATAGGTGGTGACCTCGGTGTGCACCGCGCCGGTGACCCGGTCGGTGACCGGCGGATCGGTCACCGTGAGAGGCCGGTCCAGCCCGTCGTAGGCGTAGCTGGTGGTCAGCCCGTCAGGGTAGCTGTTGGAGATCTGCGTCTCGGACGTCTCGCGGCCCAGGTTGTCATAGGTGTAGTCGGTTACCAGGCCCAGCGGGCTAGTCACCTTCATCACGTCGCCAGCTGAGTCGTAGGCGTAGCTGGTCACTCCCCCGTTCCGGGAGGTGACCGAGACGAGCAGCCCGGCCGGCTCGGTGCCGCCGCCGATGGCCGTCTCGGTCCCGGCGGTGTAGGCATAGGTCGTCGTGCATCCCGACGAGCACGCCATGGTCGGCGGGGTGGTGCTGGTCGCGACCTGGCCGTCAGCGGTGTAGGTCGTCACCGTGTCGTACGTCGGGTCGGACGCCGAGGCGGATCTGGGGTCCCGGGAGTCGGTTGGCTTGTCGTTGCGCGGGTCGAGCGGGTCCGACAGATCCTCGTAATAGGAGGTGTAGGTTGTCTGGCAGTCGCCGACCGTCACGCACGAGGTGCTGGAGGTGATGTTGTTGTGCGCGTCGAACGTCTCGTACGTGGTGTTGCCGTCGGGGTCGGTGACTGTGGAGGCCTGGTCGGCGTCGTCGTACCCGTAGTAGGTCACCCCGCCGAGCACGTCGGTCTCCTGCAGCAGCGACCCGCTCGTGTCATACATGTACACGGCGTTCGCGCCGACCGGGTCGGCGACCGTGTATGTCTGCGTGTTCAGCGCCGCTTCGGTGGCGGGGACGCTCGCCTGCGCCTGCAGGGCGTTGTAGTGGCCAGTTACCTGGTCAGCGGTCAGCGCGCTGGTGTAGAGCGAGAGGTCAGCGACCGAGCCAGTGAGATAGCCATCCGGCCCGCTCCCGATGCGTGCGACATACCCGGTGGGGGACGCCGCGGCCGGGACAGCAATCTGCTCGGTCGCGACCTGCGTGCCGTCCTGGTACAAGGTGACGGTCAGGGACGATGAGCCGGAGGCGACGGTCAGTACTGCCTCATGCCAGTTGCCGTCATCGACGACCTTCGTGCACCCGCTGCCAAGCGCGGCGGTGCTGCCGACCTGCCCTTCCAGACAGCCGCTGGAGCTGACCCACAACGTGAGCGGCTCGCCCCCGGTCCCCGTGCCGGACGACAGGAGCGTTGCTCCGCCCTTGGTGGCACTGAACCACAGCTCCGCCGACTCCGCTCCGGTGCCAGCGAAGTATCCGCCAGGAATGCTGATCTGAGAGCTGGTCCCGTTGAAGGCCGCCGCGGTCCCGTCCGGGAACCCGGAAGGCCCGGTCGCGCCCAGGGTGACGCTGGAATAGGTGGCCGGCGGCCGCAGGCCTGCGGCCGTGACCGCGCCGCCGACCAGGTCGCGGGCCAGCGGGCCAGCGGCATCGCTGAGCGGCCAGAAGTCCTCGGGCAAGTCTCCCATCACGGCGCTGTCATAGGCGCCGGACGAGGCGGCCTGAACCGGGTCGCCGTACTTCCAGGTCCCCCCGTCGGCGTCGGTGAGGGTCGCGACACGGTCGTTGACGGTGTCGTAGGTGGCGGAGAGCTCGGTGCTGCCGCCGGGGCTGGTGATCGAGTCGAGCTCGGCGGCCGGCGTGGTCTCGGCGGCGTACTGCGCGGCGACCGTGCCGGAGCCGGGCAGCTGGTCCTGATAGATCGACAGGTCCGCCATCGACCCGTCGAAATAGGACCAGGTGTAGGAATTGCTGCCCTCCGCACCCGTGGGCGCCACGGGGGCGGCGCCGAGCAGCGCGGACATGCCCTGCGGCGGGAGGTAGTTGTCGTCGTCAGTGGCGACCTCCTTCCCGTCCAGGTACAGGGCCTGGCCGGGAATCAGCACCGCCTGGTGCCACGCGCCGTTATCCACCGCGGTCGTGGACTCCATCGGCTTGCTGCTGGTGCCGTAGCCTTCCAGGTAGCCGCTGGTGATCCACAGCAGCGGTCCCACCCCATCCCGCTCGCACAGAATAAGGTTGCACGTCTGGCCGGGTAGGGCGCCGGCCGACAGTCCTACCAGGGGGCCCGACGCGGTGCTGGTCTTGAACCAGATGCTGATCGCCATGCTGGTGGCCGTGCCGCCCACGACCCGGCCGGTATCGCCTATGTTCGAGGAGCAGGAGCTGGCCACGCCGGCCGTGGTGCACCATAGCCCGTCCAGCGGCATCCATGAGCTGGTTCCGTTGAAACCGGTCGCGGTGACCCCGGAGATCGGGCCGGCCACGCCCGGGGTGGTGTTCATCTCCGTCGCGGGCGGGTTGATCGTGGCCAGGTCATTCACCGGTATCTCGTTGGCGGCGGCGGTCGCCCCGGCCGCGTCATCGAGCCGGAAGTAGCTGGTCGGGTCGGCGTTCAGCACCGATGTCGGGGCGTGCGATCCGTCGGTGATGTACCCGTAGGTGGTGCACGCGGTACTGGATACCGGCGAGCACACGGAGGTGAGCAGGTCACCGCTGTACCCGTAGGTCCAGGTTAGCGCCGTGCCGGCCTGCCCGGCAGTGACCGGGTCCGTGGATACCGTCGCGACGTGCGGGTAGGCCGCGCCACTGGGCGTGGCCCAGGTGATGTGCAGTGCCCGCCCGGAGGCGGTGTTGGTGATCGTGGTCAGCTCACCGGAGCTGTAGGTGAATGTCTCGGTCCGGCCGCTCTCGTCGGTGATCCCGGAGATCAGCCAGGTCGATCCGCTGGCCTGGGCGAAGGAATACGTCGTGCCGCTCTGGTCGGTGACCGAGAACCCGCCACCGGACAGGGCAGTGACAACCGCGTACATGTCCTGCGGCGGGGCGTATCCGCCGGCCGCGTTCTTGGCGAACCGGACCTGCTGCCCATCCGCCATGGTGAGGATGAGCGCCCCGGACCCGTCGCTGTCGGGGGCCAGCGACATGTCCAGCATCGAGGACCAGCCCGCCCCGAACGCCTGGGAGGTCCGCGGGTCCAGGGAGTTGTAGGTCCGCACGATCGACAGGGACGGGCTCACCGTCGCCACGCTCGCGTCGGTGACCTGCTGCGAGACGTTACCGGTCCTCGGGTCCACCGTCTTCCCCGAGTTCGTGTAGTCGCCGCCGCCCAGGTCGGAGGTCATGACCGGATTGCCGTCATCGGCCTGGTAGGAGTTCCCCAGCTCAGCACTGACTCCGGGCTGGGCGTTGCCGACCACGAATGAGATCGGCGTAGTCCAGGTTGTCCCGGAGCCCAGTGAGGGCGGGCTGGCCGCATCGCTGACCGTGACCTGCCAGTAGTAGGTGTCCCCCCAGGTCAGTGCCGTGGTGGGGGTCCAGTTGTCGGCGTGATTCGCGACCCATCCCGAGGACGTCACCACCGTGGCGGTGCTCGGGTTGGGGCCGTTGAGAATCTGGAAGGCATAGGAGAACGACGGGCTGGCCGGGTATCCGCCCGGCACGACGGCTGACGCGCTCAGCTCCGGGTCCTGCGAGTCGACGTCGGTGCCCGGGAGCGGTTCCTCCTCGTTGATCACCGGCGCGTACTGCGCGACCGTGTAAGCCGCGCAGTACTCGTTCCCGCCCTCGGCGGAGAAGTACGTCCCGGACGCGTTCACCATGTCCCAGCAGAGTTCATACGACCCAGGGTCCTCCGGCGGGGTCACGCTCTCCACGGTCGCCGTACCGCCGGGCGCGACGCTTCCGGTGAGGGTCACGTTCACCCCCCCTGCCAGGGGGGTGCCCGTCCCCTTGATGTCACCCGAGGCGAACAGCTGCGAGCCGAGCGCGTAGGAAGTGCTCCATGTGGTCGTCCCGGTGTTGGTGAGCGTCACCGCGATCCGGCCGCTCAGGTCCGCCATCGGCACCGTGTCGAACGTCGCCGCGACGCTGTACGAGGCGTTGTCCTTGCTGCTCCCGCCAGCGGCCTGGACAAGGCTGACCGTACTGGCCGCGGCGGTAGACGGTGACGGAGACACCGACGGAGACGGAGACACCGACGGAGACGGAGACACCGACGGAGACGGAGACACCGACGGAGACGGAGACGCGGACGGGGAAGCCGAAGGTGACGGAGAAGGAGGGGCCGACGGGAAAGCCGGCGCCGGGCTGGCGGCCTGGCTCCCAGCCACCAGCTGGCCCGCGGGCATCGCCGCCGAGCCGGTGACCGCCTGGACCCCGGTGCCGACCGGAAGGGACGCCAGATCCGGAGCTGGCGCATCGTGACCGGCCACGCTGCCGCTGGGCTTACCCGCCCGGGTCGCCGACGCCGGCACGTAGTGGGCCAGCCCAGCCGCGGATCCGACATGCTCCACCGGCCCCGCCGCATAGCCGAGCATCTTCACTGCCGGCAGCCCTGCCATGCCCACCGCGGAAACGGCGAACGCCGGCGGGCACATGAGGGCAACTAGCGAGGCGACCGCGACCATCGCGATCGCACGCAGCCGGGCTCGTGTGCGGAACGGCCGCCGGCTCCGGGCCTGCCGGTACGAGAAGTGCACCATTATCAGCTCCAGGGCTTAGGACGCGGACAGGGAAGTTCGGGCGACGAGGTCACGGAACGTCTGATCAATGCGCGCAGGCGCCGCGGCAGCGGAGACGACAACGACGTTTGCTGCCGTAACGGCGGTCTCCGAGCCGACCGGGGCGACAACCAGGTAATGCTGGCGCGGATTGGCCTTAGCCGCTGCCGTCACCGGCGCGGGTGCGGTACCGGTTGTGATGATCACCCCGCACTGCCGCTCGGCCATCGTGTTGAGCATGATGCCGACACCTGACCCGGTCTCGGGCAGGTAGCTGACCATCACGCGGGTCGCCAGCGACGCCTTCTCCATCTCCGCCCACACCGGCGCACCTGGAGTGCCAGTCACAACCCCGCCAGGGCCTGTCAGCAGGCACGCGCTGACATTGAGGTACTGCCGTGCCTGCGGCGCGGCGGCCGGCCGCGGCCACACTATCCACGCCGTCACTGCCACGGCAGCCACGACAGCCGTCGCCAGCCACATTCGAGCGACTCTCACCGGCAGTACCTCAACTTCCGCTTCTGGAGTTCTTCTCCGGAAGCGATCGTGCGCGAGAACCTGCGGAACCGGTGCGGAAGCCCTGCGGAACCGGTGCGGAAGCACGGGACTAGGCGGCATGCATTCCGCTCGCCTTCCACTTGCCTTACGCTCCGGCCGCGATACCGTGCGGCACGGGTTCCCGATAGAGCTGGAGGCAATGCTCATGTCCATGAAGCGCAGGTTCGGGGCTGCTGGGGTGGTGCTCGTGCTCGCCCTGGCACTCAGCGTGGCAGCACCCCTGGGCAGCCGCGCGGCCACGCCGTCGTGTGGCGTTGGCTGCTACAGCCTGTACAGCCAGGACTATGGCACCGGCTACATCCCCGCCGTCAAGAACGGCACGGCGAGCACCGGGGAAGCCATCGATCTGGCAGCGTCCAGCGACAGCAACTCCGCCGAGGACTGGTACCCAGACGAGATAGCAACGGTCGCTGCTCTGGAAGCGGCTGGCCTGGTTTCCAGCGGGCTCGACCAGAACTACGGAAACGATATGGCATACGAGTTCGATTACGCCCCGCAGGGCGCTGAATCCGGTTTGTGCATGGGAGTGGCGTCGACCGCGGCCGACAACACCGCTGTCACCCTGCAGCCCTGCGGTGTGAGCGGCGATACGCTGTGGATCGTCGATAGCGCGGACGTCAGTGGCGGCTACCTGCCGCTGATCAACGGCTCCGACACCAACTTCTCCACCCCGTACGTCCTGAAAGCAGGCTCGTCCGCGACGTCCGCCCTCACCACTTACACCCTCCAGGTCACGAACAGCACCGTCGCCACCAGCCAGATGTGGAACGCCGAACTTGGCGAGCTCCCGTGAATTAACGCGGCAGCGAGCCGTTCAGCACTTCTTCCTGCAGCTTCGTCAGCCGGTCGGTGTTCAGGCCCAGCTGCCAGAACACCGTGATGGCCTCTTTGCAGACCGCAGCGGCTTCCGCGTCGCGGTGGCAGCGGCACAAGCTGATCGCGAGCAGTTCCCACATCGTGGCGTCCGCAGGCCTTGCCGCTGCCATGGCCGTGAGCTCACCGATTGTCTCGTCATGCCGCCCGGCCGCGCCAAGCGCTTCGGTCCAGGTGATGATCGCGGCCCGGTGCAGGTTCTCCAGCCGGGAGATCTCAGTGCGCGCAAACGGCCAGTCAGCTGCATCCAACAGCGGTGCGCCCTGCCACAGGCCAAGCGCGTCCCCGAGCACGGCACTCGCCTGCTCCTTCAGCCCCTGCTCGAACATGCGGCGCCCCGTGGCGGCCCGCTGCTCGAACTGCAACACATCGACGTGGGCAGCGGCGAGGTCCAGCCCGTAGGTCACTCCGCCCCCGATCATCCTGTCACTGACCAGCAATCTGTCATCGCCAGCCACAGCCCGCAGGCCGTCGCGTATGTGCGCCACATGGCTGGTGAGCGTCCGGACCGCGCTGTACTGCTGCCGATCGGCATAGAGCTGGCCGGCCACCTTCACCGCGGTCTGCTTATGGCCCTTGGCGCAGAGCAACGCCAGCATCACCACGCGCTCCATCGGCCGCAACCTGACGGGCCGACCCTCAGACTCCAGCACCATCGGGCCGCCCAGGACACGCAGTCCAAACATGATTCCTCACAGGTTAGGCAAACCAGTCAGTACCAAATCATCCAGATGACCTGTGTACGTGCCGTTTACTCCGCGTGTACCTGCAGCCCGCTCAGGCGCCAGCGTTACAGACCGTCACACACCCCCCCCGGGGCACGATCACGCTACGTTCATCTATCAATCCAGGGCCACCTCCTGGGCACTGCCCGGCGGCGCCGCACCGGCAGCCTGGCCAGCTGCCCCAGACGGGTGAGTCCGGCCGGCGCTGGCCACCAGCTCCGTCCCGCCCGACACTGGACCCGCAACGATCTCCAGCCCCGACTCATCCCAGGCGTGCCATACCGCGACCGCGGTCACCGGGTCCACATAGGCGGCATCAAGCTTGCCGTCCAGCAGCGCGGCGGCAGCCCCGCCAGTGCTGGCACGCCCGACTGCGGGCATTTGCCAATCATCAGGACGGCCTGTGTACTGCCTGTGTACCGTGCGTGTCCTTCGTCCTCTGTGGTCTGCCCGCAGAGGGCGGGTCAAGGCCGTTAACAGCGCCGCGTGCTGAGACAGGTCGCACAGACTCGCCGCCGCGAAGGCGGGCATAGCCGCTTTGCCCGCGCGCAGTGGCCGCACAGCCCGCCTTGACCGATGCGTTACGTGACGTTCAGTTACGTGATGTAGCTCACATGGTGCGGGTATCTAGACTCTGCCACGTCGCGACATTACCTTCTACTGGGCATACCAGTGTGCACAGAGGGAGAACTGATGATCAATATACAATTCCTGCAAGGCACGTTCAGGCTCAGCTGTGACGGCATACGCATCCCGCTGCAGCCCAACGCGCTCCTGGCGCTGTATTGCTCGGGTGGCCCTGTCGAGAGCAGGCGGCTCGTGGATCTGCTCTGGGGATACGCCAACGCAGGGATCCCATGCGACACTGCGCACCCACATCCGGCGCATCCGGATGAAGATCGCCACCATCGAAGGCCACCCTGATGAGTTCATCGTCACCACGCCCACTGGCGACGGCCAGTACACGTACCGGCTGGCAAGCGACATCTGTTATGACGCGGCCCAGTTCTCCGCACTCGCCAGCAGCGGCTTCGCCGCTCTCGCGCGCGACGAATACCAGCCAGCATCAGACCAGCTAGGCACCGCGCTCGCCCTCTGGGGTTCGATCACTCTGAAAAGTCAGATCCTGCCCGAAGCTGCCGGGCGCCCCTTCGCGGTGCAGACCAGGGAGAAGCTCTGGCAGGCCCGCAAGGGTGCCGGCATCGGCAAGGCCGCGGCAGATATTAACCTCGGCCTGCACCGGCGGGCCGCCGCAGAACTGACTCTGATGGCGGACGAGTGGTCTCATGACCGCGAGATCCTCAGGCTCCTTGTCATCGCGTTGCACCGCTGCGGGCTGACCGAAAAGGTCAGCGAGATGTGCAGGGCCGCGATCGAAGCGACCCGGGAGCTGGGCCTCGACGACGGGCCCTGCTCAAGCTGCAGCAGGATCTCCTGGCCGGAGCCCTACCACTCCGCGACCCTGTCGCCGCCTGATCATGGCTTCAGTAAACGCGCGGTACACGGCGGGTACACGTGGCCGATGAAAGGATCTGGCGAAAGGTCAGAACTGGTCGGGAAAGGACGCCAATGCGGCCGGGACAGGTATTCGCACCACCGAGACTGAAGATGACCCTGGCGGCCAGCGTGGTCGCGTTCGCGGCCATCGGCGCCGGCTGGGCGCTCTCAGCGAGCGCCTCGTCGCCGCAGGTCCTGGCGATCCAGTCGTCCAGCCAGTATGTGTTCGCGTGCGTGAGCGAGAAGTCTGGCGCGGTGGAGTACTTCGAGTTCCGTACGCCGCTGCCGCACCAGTGTGATGCTGGCGGCGAGCTGTGGCACCTGGCCGCGGCGCCCGCGGCGTCTGCGTCGCCGTCAACGTGCGCGTCCCCCGCTGCTTCGGCAACCCCCAGCCCAACTGCAACCCCGTCGCCGTCAGCCACGCCCGCCGTAACCCCGACACCGTGCCCATCACCGACACCGACGCCGACGGCATCCGCCACCGCCACCGCGTGGCCTACGGTCTGCGCGACACCGACACCGACACCGACGTCCACGCCCACGCCGACTGCCACAGCCACATCTACGGCGACAGGCACACCGACACCTACTCCGACGCCGACTGTGACTCCAACAGCCTGCGCATCGGCCGCGGCGCTGTCATCTCCGGCGCCTGATGTCCTGTCTTCCAGCGGACTGGAATCGGCTGTGCCACTGGCGTCGCCGCCGCCGACGGCGTCCTAGCGAGCTGGTGACTGTGCTGCAGCGCGCACCGAAAGCGGCGGCCGCTGCCCTGCTCCTCCTGGGACCAGCCACCGTGCTGGCCGCGGACTCGGCTGATGCCGTTTACATCCGGCCCGCCGCCCTGACCGCGTCCGCTCCGTCGCACCAGGGGACGGCGACGGCAGGGGGCGCATCCGCACGCTCAGCGGGTACGCCTCACACACCGTCGCCATCGCCTCGTACGACGGGACCGACTGTGAACCTGGGTCCGGCACCGCGGGAGCTGACGGTCCCGGACCTGGCGGTTGTCGTCCCTACCGGAGTCACCGCGGCGCAGCTGTCAGCAATCAGGGGCCTGACAGGTGTGCGGGCAGTGCTGGCGGCCGCTGGCGGACGGGTTCAGATCAACGGGCACACTGCCGACGTGCTCGGTGTCCAGGTGCAGGCGTTCCGGGCGTGGACACCGCCGGTCACGGCGGCTGCCAGCGGCCTGTGGCAGGTTCTGGCCGCCGGGAACCTGGTCGCTGCAGCCAACTCGGTGAGCGTACTGGGCGTGCAACTGGGCGGGACCTACCCGGTGACGGGAGCAGCGCGGCTGGAGATGGCGGTGCTGGCGACCGGCCCGCTCGGCGTCCCCGGCATCGACGCGGTCATCGCCAGCGGACGCGCCGCCCAACTCGGCCTGGTCCCCCGCGCCGTGGTCCTGGTCAGCGCCCCCGGCGCGAGCTACGCCACCCTGGTGTCCGCGATCAGGCACATCAGCGGCCCTAACTCCGCCGTGATCAACCTGGTCCCGGTGATCCAGGCCGCAGCGCTGCCCATCATCACCGCTGTGAGCTCGGCCCGGCCGCAGGACTACCTGCAGCTGTACCAGGACTCAGCCGCACTGTACTGTCCCGGCCTGTCCTGGACGGTACTGGCCGCGATCGGGGAGATCGAGAGCGGCGACGGCCGCGACGACGGCCCCTCAACAGCAGGAGCGCTCGGGCCGATGCAGTTCATGCCAGGCACTTGGTCCGAATGGGGCACGGATGGGTTCGGGCAGAGTGGGCCACCCGACATCATGAACCCGCTCGACGCCGTCCCGTCCGCGACCCGGATGCTGTGCGCCGACGGCGCCCGCGGCGGGCGGGCCGGCCTGTCCGCCGCTATCTACGACTACAACCACGCCACCTGGTACGTCAGCGAGGTCCTGGACCTGGCCGCCGAATACGCCCAGGAATACCCCGCGCCCGCAAAGGAAGGATGAGATGGGCAACGCCTATAAGCGGATCCGGGCCACCGCCGCCCTCATCTCCCTGTATGCGGGCTGGCACCTCACTGGCGGCCTGCACGGTACCGTCCTCCGCCTTCACATACCGCCGCCCGCAGCCGCCGTCACCACGGCTACTGCCATTACCTCCCAGTGTGGTGCCCTGCCCGCCAGCACCGCATCCCCGTCCGCTACCCCGCCGGCCTCACCAAGCCCGGCCACCACCGCACCGCAGCTGTGCGTCAGCGTCCAGGCCGCCCAGGCCACTGTCGCACGGGGCAAGACAGCGACCTGGACAATCCAGGTCAGCGACCAGGGCGCACCCGCGACAGCCGTCACCGTCACCATCGCCGGCAATCCGGCGGGACTGACCCCAGCCTTTACCGGCTCCTGCCCCAGCGGCGGCGAAACCGGCACCTGCGCCGTTGGTGACATAGGCACTGCGGTAACCCCCGGCAGCTACCAGCTCGAAGCCCAGATCACCGTGCCGAGCGAAACGACCGCGAGAACCCTGAGCCTTACAGCGACCGCCAGCACCAGCCCGCCCATGACCAGCGCCCCCACTGCAGGCCAGGCCATCACCGTCACCGGTACCGTCCCCGCAGCAAAACCCAGCCACACCCCCAGCACCGCACCTGCGACGGACACGCCGGCTGAGCCGCCGCCCCAGCCGCCGGCACTCTCCCGACCGCCACAGCCGTAGCCACCACTGTCCCGCCAGGTAGCATCTCCACCATCCTGCCCCAGATCACCGCAGCCGCCACCACACCAGCGCCCGCCGCCATCATCACATCCAGCCCAGCCGCTAACGTCGCGACCATCGGCGGCAGCCCCGTCCCGACGGCTGGCAGCGGCAGCCTCTCTATCAGCATCGGCATGTCCACCCAGACCGCGCAGATCCTGGGCTACATCCTCCTCGCCCTGATCATCACCCTCCTCACCAGCAAACTCATCACGAGCTACTTCACCCGGAGCCGCCAGCCCAGGCAGAACCAGCCCGAAGTAAGCAACACACCCGGCCGGCGCCGCATCAAGCTCCCCGGCCTGGCGCTCTCCACCCTCCGTCTCTCTCGCCCGCACCTGCCCCGGCTTCACTTGCCACACCGGCGACGCTCAACCCGTGCCGAACGCGCCGCAATCCGCCAACAGAACTGGCAGCATCACCTCGAAAGCCGGAAGAACGCAACGGCGGCCGGCCCAGCATCAGCCACTACCCCGGTCCCCATGCCGGAGGCTAGCCATCGGTCAGGATGACGTCCGTGCGCTGTTTGGTGTGTCCGTGGTGAGCAGGGCGCGCACGGCATCGGCTTCAGGGGCACCGAGTTCGGTGAAAAGGGCGAGGGCTTCCTGCCAGTGACCACGCGCCTTACCTGCCTCACCGCTGGCCTGGCATATGCGGGCCAGCCCGTCATGGGCGCGGGCCTGCTCGTATTTCTCGCCGATCTCGGCGGCCGCGTCCAGGGCGCCGGCGCAGTGCTCACTAGCCTCAGCAAGGCGGCCCATCGCGAGAAGCACTTCACCCAGACTGTTAAGCGCCGTGGCCTGATCCCACAGGTCACCGGTCTCGCGACACAGGCTGAGCACCTGCTGCAGATGGTCAGAAGCCTGCCGATGGCGGCCCTGACGCAAGTCGAGCATGCCCTGGATCGCCAGGAGAGCGCCCTCGCTGCTCCGATCGCCGATCTCGCGGCAGAGATTCAGCGCCTGCTGCAGCTGGTCAGCGGCCTGCTGGTAACGGCCTTCCCGAAGATCGACCTCACTGAGCTGCCCCAGAGCATGAACCACACCGACCCGGTCGCTGGTGTCGCGGAACAGGTCCAGTGACAGGTGAAGGTGATCAGCAGCCGACTGGTAGCGGCCCTGCCGTAGCTCCGCGAAGCCGAGGCTGGCGAGCGTGTGGGCCTCGCCGCTCCGGTTACCGACCTCGCGCTGAATTGCCAGCGACTGCGTGAAATGGTCAACGGCCTGCTCACAATGACCCTGCAAGAACTCGGCAAAGCCGAGGTTGCCGAGGGTATTGCCCTGACCGGGCTGATCATCGACCTCACGGTAGATGGCTAGGGACTGCTCGTAGTGGCCGACCGCCTGCTGATGGCGGCGCTGCCGGAGGTCCACAGCACCAAGCTGGCTCAGCGCGCGGCCCTCGGCCGCCCGATCACCGACGTGGCGCGCTGCACGTCGGCAATGAGTGTGAATGCTGATCGCTTCCGGGAAGTGGCCGCCGACGTCAAGGTAGCGGAACAAGGTGATGGATAGGCGGATGGCGTGGGCAGGCCAGCCGTGCTCGGCGGCGATCGCGACGAGGCTCGGGCGCTCTGCGTCCAGCCATGCCTGCGCCGCAGGCTCGTCGGCGAAAACCGGAGCAGGGGTGAGTGGTGGCGGGATACGGGGCCGCCGGTCGCACTCGGCGGGGTACAGGATGTCCATCGCGACCGAGGCGGTGTACAGGTAGTAGTCGAACAGGCGGGTCAGCGCTGCCCGCTGTTCTTCCTCGCTGTCCTGGGCGGCGGTGAGCTCGCGGGCGTAGCTGCACAGCAGGTCGTGCATGCTGTGACGGCCAGGCCCGGCGGGCTGGATCAGGGATCCGCGGGTCAGCATGCCGAGCGTATAGCCGGCCTGTTCCGGCCTCGTCCCGGTGAGAGCAGCGATCGCATGCGGGTCAAAGTCCGGGCCGGGGTGCAGCCCGGCGAGCCGGAACGCGCGGGCAGTATCGGCATCCAGCTGCCGGCAGGACCAGGACAAGGCGGCGCGGACATCAGCGGCGGGGTCCGGGCCGGCGGTGAACGCCTCCAGGCCGGGGCGCGCAGCGAGATCAGCGGCGATCTGGGCGAGGGGCAGATCCGGCCGCATCGCCGCGCGGGCCGCGATGATGCTCAGCGCCAGCGGCAGCCGCGCGCATGACTTGATGATCCGCGCTGTGGCGCCGGGATCAATGGAGACCCGCTCAGCGCCCAGGCGCTGGTGGAGCAGCTGGAGCGCCTCGGCCTCGGTCAGGACATCCAGTGTCAGCGGGCAGGCAGCCTCGATCGCGGCCAGTCCGGTGAGCTGGTTGCGGCTGGTCACCACCACCCGGCACGTGGGCGAACCCGGCAGCAGCGGCCGCACCTGCGCCTCATCAAACGCGTTATCCAGCACGATCAGCACCCGCTGGCCAGCCAGCAGGCTGCGGTACAAGCCCAGCTGCGCCTCCACTGTGGCCGGGAGCCGGTCCGCTGGGACATGCAAAGCCTCCAGCAGCACCCGGACGGCATCGGCAGGCGTCACCGGCGTCCCGGTCGGGTCAAAGCCACGCAGGTTGACGAACAGCTGCCCATCGGGAAACTCCGCGGCGACCTGATACGCCCAGTGCACCGCCAGCGCGGTCTTACCCACCCCTGCGGTCCCGCCGATGGCACTGATCACCACCATTCCTTGCCACTGGCCGTCCGCTCGCTCCAGCATCGCGTCCAGCGTCTTCAGCTCCGCCGCCCGCCCGGTGAAATGCGCCGCAGCCCCTGGCAGCTGCCGTGGCACGATCGCCGACGAGAGATCCGCGCCTAGCGCCGTCCCAGGTGGTGCGGGCTCAACGGCAGCCGCGCTGGACGCCACGCGGCCGCGTCGCCGTCCGGCCGCTGCGACGAAAGCAGCTCTGGCCTGGCCGCGAAGCTCCAGGGCATCCGCCAGCCGCTGGACGGTCTCCCGGTAAGGCCAGCGCGTCCGCTCTTGCTCCAGCTTCCCGATAGCCCGCAGGCTCACCCCCGATCGCGCGGCAAGATCCTCCTGCGACAGCCCAGCAGCATCACGGCAGGCACGCAGTCTCGCTCCGAAACCAGCAGCATCCTGGCTCACGTCAGCTCCTCAAGAAGGCAGAGCTTTCTACCGCGGTTCCCCCCGCCTTGCCTGATCTCTAGGCATATCAATGGTCGCCTCGCCGCGAATACGTGCGAACTGTACCAGCGAGAGTGCCACCAAGAAGCCCTGTCCGGTAGATGGGCTCAGTGATGCAATAGACACGCAAAACCACCTAGATCGCTGTCGCTCCAGGGGACCAAAGCCCGCAGAAGGAGATCTGATGATCGAGATAGGACTCCTGCAAGGCACGTTCATACTGAGATGCAACGGCGCACGCATCACGCTGCGGCCCATGGAAATCCGGGTGCTCCTCGCGCTCTACTGCGCAGGCGGCCCGGTTGAGAGCAGCCGACTAGTAGAGCTGCTATGGCACATGCCGACGCAAGGATCCCACAGCACTCTCCGCACCCACATCCGGCGCATCCGGGAGAAAGTCAGCGCCGCCAGCGTCCTCGCCCTCGAGGAGTTCGTCATCACCACCACGCCCATTGGCGGCGGCCAGTGGACATACGAGCTGGCCAGCGGCATCCGATATGACGCCGCCGAGTTCTCCGCTCTCGCCAGCAGCGGCTTCTCCGCATTCGCACGAGGCGAATACCAGCGAGCATCAGATCAGCTGAGTGCCGCGCTCGCCCTCTGGGGCTCGATCACGGGGAAGGATCAGATCCTCGCCGAAGCTGCCGGGCGCCCCTTCGCCCTGAAACCCAGAGAGAAGTACTGGCAGATGCGCAAGGATGTCGGCATCGGCAAGGCCGAGGCCGAGGTTAACATCGGACTGAACCGCCAGGCCGCCGCTGACCTGACCCAGATGGCACGCGACTGGCCACAGGACCTCGAGATCGCCGAGCTCCGCGTCCTCGCGCTGCACCGCTGCGGCCGGACCGAAGAAGCCAGCGAGGTATGCAGGCTCGCGATCCTAACGGCCCGCGACGCAGGCATCGATGACAGATCCCTGCGCAAGCTGCAGCAGTCCATCCTGACCGGAGCCCTTCCGCCGCGGGCTCCAGTCTGCGCCTTACCGGCGACCGCCGCGGAGAGCTATCTGGCACGGGAACCCACAAGCCGTTCTGGAACTCACTACAACCCTACATGTATTATAGGATCGTGGCATGATTTTCGCCACGCCCGAACTCACCGCCGAGGACCAGCGTGTCGCGTCCGAGATAGCGGATTTCTATGAAGAGTTCCGCCACCTGCTCGCCGAGCCACACCGCTGGGAGGGGCAGCTGCGGAGGTCCATCACCGCCGCCGCGGTACGCAGCTCCACCCATATCGAGGGATACACGATCAGCGAGGAAGCGGCGGAAACGCTGATCGCCGGCGGCGACATCTCCGCGGAGACTGATGAGAAGACGCTCGCCGCCGTGACCGGCTACCGGGACGCGCTCACCTACATCCAGCACGCCGCGCGGTTCAGGATCTTCTCCTGGGACCACACGCTGCTGTCCGCTCTGCATTTCATGATGACCCGCACCGAGCGAGAGAAGCAGCCCGGCGAGTACCGCTCGACTGGAGTCTGGGTCGTCGGCGGCCGGGACGAACCACCCGTCTACACCGCCCCGGACCAGGACCTGGTGCCCGGCCTCGTGGGGGAACTGCTGGACTGGCTTGCGCACGGCGACCTGGACCGCCCGGCATTCGTCCGCGCCTCGATGGCGCACCTCAACCTCGTGTCCATCCACCCATGGCGGGACGGTAACGGCCGGATGTCCCGCGCGGTGCACACGCTGGTACTGGCGCGCGGGGGCGTGCTCGCGCCGGAGTTCTCAAGCATCGAGGAATGGCTCGGCTCCCACGAACGCAACACGTCGCAGTACTACGCGGCGCTGAGCGCTGCGCAGGGCGGCTCTTGGCAGCCGGAACGGGACGCTCGGCCCTGGCTCAGGTTCTGCCTCAGGACGCACCACTTGCAGGCCCAGTCGGTACAGCGCCGTTTCGCGGTTGCCCAGCGTCTCTGGGGCCGCCTCGAGGAGATCGCCCGCACCCACCATCTCGGGGAGCGGACGATCACCGCACTATATGCGGCCGCCACCGGTGAGCTCAGGCGCACCTATTACATGGAAGAGGAAGACCTCACCCGTGACCAGTCACTGGCCGACCTGCGGGCACTGCGCACGCTGAACCTGATCGAGCCGGTCGGGCACGCCCGCACCCAGCGGTACATCGGCGGTCCCGCCCTCCGGGCAGCACGGCGAGAGGTCCAGGCCGAGGTCTACAAGGACTTCTTCCGCGAGCCCTATCCGGACATCTAGTCCAACCCCGCAGCACGCAAGCCAGGCCTTCAAGTTCGCTGCACCGAACCGCCCCCCGTACCCCGTCCCCCTCGTAAACCACATCATCAGAACGGCAGTGGTTTCACCCCCGGGGAGTTTCCCGATCTCGCGTGCGGACCGGGCACGCTGGCCATTCCCCTGCATAAGCACTTCGCGGAATCCTGGGCCGTCGACCTGGAACCCGACATGATCACCGTCGCCCTGACGAAGGCACCAAAGCATGACCTTCATCGAGTCCGCCGCCGATGGTGACATAGCGTGAGTGCATGGCCGAAGACATCGCGTCAACCTCCGAATACAACGAGCTGCTCGAATCGATCAAGCAGACGCTGACGGCGATCACGGATACAACTGACCCGATACGGGTCAAAAGTATCCGTGATCATGAAACGAGAGCTAGTCGGCTACGGCGGAGTAGGCGATAACGCCGCGGCGGAGGCTGGTGATGGCAGTGCGGGCGGTGTCGCTCAGGGCCGCTGTGGGGGCAGCAGCCGCGATCTGATCCAGCAGGTCCAGGAGCTGCTTGACGGCACGAACGAAGTCGCCAGGGGTGAGGTCGCGGGCCTCGTCCAGGACCGCCTCCAGCCGGGCACCACGGGCCCAGCGGTAGGCGGCCCACGCAAAGCCGAAGTCCGGGGCGCGCAGGAACGACAGGCCGTTGTCCTTCTCCAGCTCGTCCAGCTGTCCCCAGGTGCGGATCATGTCGCCCAGCACGTCCGGCACCGCGCCCCTCGGCAGCCGCGGCGGATGAGTGTCATCGGCCTGCCGCGACTCAAAGCACAACGCGCTCACGCAGGCCGCCAGCTCGGCCGGTGACAGCCCATCCCACAGGCCGCGCCGCAGGCACTCGGCGGCCAGCAGGTCGAGCTCGGTGTACAGGCCGGCCAGCCGCTTGCCGTCGGCGGTCACCGTCTCACCATCCAGGTAGCCCAGTCGCTCCAGCACCGTGCACACCTTGCCGAAGGTGCGGGCAATCACATGCGAGCGGCCCGCCACCCGGCGGTCGATCGCCTCGGTTTCCCTGGCCAGCCGCGCATAACGCTCGCCGTACCTGGCGTGCTCCTCCCGGTCCGGGCAGGAGTGGCAGGAATGCTGCCGCATCCGACGGCGCAGCTCGGTGATCTCCCGGCCCGACGCGTCCGCCGCCGCGTCCCAGTCCGACGCCCGGACCGGCTTGCCGATGTTCCGGTCGGCGATCCGGTTTCGCACCGTGGCCGCGAGGTCGCGCCGGTGCTGCGGCGACCGCGGGCTGAACGACCCCGGGATCCGGATCCGGTCCAGCACCTCGGCCGGCACCGGGAAGTCCGTCACCGACAACCGCTTCACCTGCTGCGACGCGGTAAGTACCAGCGGGCCGGGTCCCAGGTCGCCCGTCGCCACCTTGCCGTGCGCAGCCTTGGACCGCACCTCCTGCAGGCCGGGCTGCAGGACGACCGCGACACCGACCCGGCGGCCGCCTGGCACCCGGATGATGTCGCCCGGGCGCAGCGCCGCCAGCGAGCGGGCCGCCTCGGCACGCCGGGACGACGCGCGGTTCCTCGACAGGTCGCTTTCCAGCACCGAGATGGCCCGGCGCAGCTCGGCGTACTCGGCGAAGTCACCGCGGTCACAGGTCATCTGATCGGCGAGTTCCTCCATGGCCTGGCGGTTCCTGCGTACCTGCCGGGTGAGCCCGACGACACCACGGTCTGCCTGGAACTGCGCGAACGATGACTCGAGCAGCGCCGACGCGCGGGCCCGCCCGGCCCAGCCGGTCAGGTTGACCGCCATGTTGTAGGACGGCCGGAAGCTGGAATTCAGCGGATAGGTACGGGTGCCGGCCAGGCCGGCTACCGCGCCTGGGTCCATGCCAGGCTGCCAGATCACCACGGCGTGGCCTTCGACGTCGATACCACGCCGCCCGGCGCGGCCGGTCAGCTGGGTGTACTCGCCGGCGGTGAGCCCGGCATGGGTCTCGCCGTTCCACTTGTCCAGCTTCTCGATCACCACGGTCCTGGCCGGCATGTTGATGCCGAGCGCGAGCGTCTCGGTGGCGAACACCGCCCGGATCAGGCCGCGGGCGAACAGTTCCTCCACGACTTCCTTGAAGGCGGGCAGCATCCCGGCGTGGTGCGCGGCGATGCCGCGGCGCAGCCCGTCCAGCCATTCCCCGTAGCCGAGGACGGCCAGGTCCTCCCGCGGGATGTCGGCGGTACGGCGCTCGGCGATATCCAGCACCGCGGCCGACTCTTCCGGTGTGGTCAGCCGCAGCCCGGCGGACAGGCACTGCTGCACGGCAGCGTCACAGCCCGCCCGGCTGAAGATGAACGTGATCGCCGGCAGCAGCCCCGCGGTATCCAGCCGCTCCACCACGTCCGGCCGGTACGCCGTCGGATACCGGCGCGGCCTGCCCCCGCCGCCCCGGCCGCCACCGCCACCGCGACCGGGGCCGCGTCCAGGCACCTTACGGGCCTGCCAGTCATCGCGCTGTGCGACCCTGAGCAGCTCGGGGTTCACCCGGGTGTGCTCATCGTCGGTGAACAGGTCGTAGAGGCGGCTGCCCGCCAGCACGTGCTGCCACAGCGGGACGGGGCGGTGCTCGTCGACGATGACCTCGGTGCCGCCGCGTACCTGGGCGAGCCAGTCACCGAACTCCTCGGCGTTGCTCACCGTCGCCGACAGCGCGACCACCCGCACCGAATCGGGCAGGTGGATGATCACTTCTTCCCAGACAGCGCCGCGGGCCCGGTCCGCCAGGTAATGCACCTCGTCCAGAACGACATAGCTGAGCCCGCCGAGCGTCGCCGATGCCGTATAGAGCATATTTCGCAGGACCTCGGTCGTCATCACCACGACCGGCGCGTCACCGTTGATGCTGTTGTCCCCGGTCAGCAGGCCGGCCTTCTCAGCGCCGTACCGGCGGGACAGGTCGGCGAACTTCTGGTTGGACAGCGCCTTGATCGGCGTGGTGTAAAAGCACTTGCGCCCCTGGGCGAGCGCCAGGTGCACGGCGAACTCCCCCACCACCGTCTTGCCAGACCCGGTGGGCGCAGCGACCAGCACCCCGTTCCCGCCGCTCAGCGCGGTACACGCGGCCACCTGGAAGTCGTCGAACTCGAAGTCGTACAGCGACCGGAACGTCGCGAGCTCCGGGTTAGCCTGCCGATCCCGAGACGCGGCATACGCATCAGCCGGACTGCTCATACCCCCACCCTAGGGGACCGTCCCCCGATTCCCGCCAGCGGATTCTCCCGCCACCCCAAAACACCCGAGCCGCTACCTGCCCATATGCCCCTTATGTCCAGCTAGCCGACCCGGGCTTTCACGGAAAAAAATAGCTCGGCGGAGGATAAGGAGTCAAAAATGACCCCTTATCCTCCGCCGGACACGAATCTTCCGCCAAAACCAGCCGCGGGCGGCCCAGGCGCGGGGCCAGCACCAAAACCGGCCGCGGGGCCAGCTGCCGGGCCTAGTGGCGTCCGGCAGCGGGATCAGCGACCCGAGCCCTACTCCTCGGGGGGGAGGTCGGTGTTCTTGAGGGAGGCGAACTCCTCTTCGGAGAGGCCCTCGTAGGGGCGGAGGCGGCCGCGACGGCGGTCGTTGAGGTAGATGATGACCTCAGCGGACTCGACGAGGACCACGCAGACGGCGCCGAGCATGAGCATGGTGATCGGGTCGGGGCTCGGCGAAGCGATGCCGGCGAAGACGAATACCAGGAAGATCATGAGGCGGCGCATCTTCTTGAACCGCGCATGCGGCAGGATGCCGGTCAGGTTGAGCATCACCAGCAACAGCGGCAACTCAAAACACAGCCCGAAGCCCAGGATCATCGCTATGAAGTAGCCGATGTAAGTATCGGCGGTGAACAGGGCTACACCGTTGCCAGGAACCATGCCGATCAGGAAGTGCAGCCCGCGGCCCATCGCCAGGATCGCGAAGAAGAAGCCGAGGACGAACAGCGGCACGGCAGCGCCGACGAAGATGTACGACCACTTCTTCTCGCGCGAGTACAGCCCGGGAGCGATGAACGCCCACAGCTGGTACAGCCAGACCGGGCAGGTGAGCACGATCCCCACCACCACAGCTACCTTGATGTGCAGGTAGAAGCCGTCCAGCGGGCCGACAAAGGTGAGGGCATCCCCGATAATCTTCGGGTTGCACTTGCCGCCGATGGCCTTGCAGTACGGCGCGGTGATGTAGTTCCAGATGGGGCGGAAGAAGATAAGCCCGACCACCATGCCCACGACCATCGCGAGCGAGGCCTTGACGATGCGGTTGCGCAGCTCGCGGATGTGCTCCATCAGCGGCATGCGGCCGTCCGGGTTCGCCTTCCGCTGCGTCTGCGTGAGACGATCCGTTACCACGCGAGCACCAGGCACCCTTGCCATGACCGCTTACCGCGGGCCACCGGGTTAGATGTCGTCTTTGGCGCTGCTGGCGACCGGGTCCATGGCCGCCTGCCGCTGCATGTCCCGGAGCTGCTGCTGCAGGGCGTCGATCTGCGCCTGCTGCTGGTCCGCGACGGGCGAAGCAGCGGGGGCTGAAGTCAGCTGAGCCGCCGGCGCGGCCGTGGGCTGAGCCGGAGTCTCATCGCCGGGCTCGTCCTCATGCAGCTTGGCGACTTCGGACTTGAAGATCCGCATCGACTGCCCGAGCGACTTAGCCGCGCCAGGCAGCTTCTTCGACCCGAACAGCACGAGGATCAGGACCACGATGATCAGGATCTTCCACGGGCTGTCGAACAGGTCACCCATTATGTCCATCCTCTCGAGCAGGGAGGTGGCCCCGCTTGATCGGGCCCTCTTCAAGAACGGTACTGCTTAAGATCGGTACTACCTGCGCCGAGTCTACACGCCAGCCAATCCGGCCCATAAGACCCGCGCCCGAACAGTACGTATACAGTAAGTTTTCCCAGATGGCGTGCTATTCCACCCCAGCATAGTTCGCCAGAGCCGCGGCCGCCGCTTCGTGCACGTCCGACACCAGGTCCGCGGGCGACGTTACCCGGCCATCCTCACCTAGCCGCAGCGCCAGCCGGCGCACCCAGCCGGTGTCCGGGGTGCTCAGCACGACCCGCAGCCGCCCGTCCCCGAGCTCGGTCACCGACTCGCACGGGTAGTACTCCGATACCCAGCGTCCCGCCGCGGACAGCTCAAGCTCCACCAGCACATCGTCCGAGGAAGGCCGGAACAGCCCCGCGTCCACATCCACGGGCTCCGCCTCCGGCGGCAGGTCAACGGGCACGTCAAGCACGGACAGGGACAGCACCCGGTCCAGCCGGAACAGCCGTACCCCCTCGGCCCGCAGGCACCAGGCTTCCAGGTAAGGCCGCCCCTCAACGACGAGCAGCCGCATGGGATCCACGTCCCTGGACGTGGCCTCGTCCCGCCCCGGCACGTAGTACTCCAGGTGCAGCCGCCGGCCGGATTCCAGCGCGGAGGTTATCTGGGACGTGAAATCCTGGCCGTTCTGATTGTCCATCTGGACAGCTACCTGGGCGCTCACCGTGCCGGCCGCGCCGGCCGCGGTCTCCAGCTTCGCGATCAGCCGGGACAGGGCCGAGCGGTCCTGCTGCCCCGGCACCTCGGCCAGCATGCGCAGCGCCACCAGCAGGGCCGATGCCTCATCCACGGCCAGCCGGAGCGGGCGGGCGATCGATTCGGCCTCACTGACCACGATCTCGCCGCCCTCATAGGACAGGTCGATCGGGCAGTACGGGTCGGGCGCCCGCAGCTCGACGCACCACAGCAGGTTCAGGTCATCGACGAGCTGCCGCTGCGTCACGCCGAACGCCTTCGCGGTCTCCTTCAGCCCGACCGATTCGCGCGACACCACGTACGGCACCAGGGCGAGCAGCCGCTGCAGCCGTTCTGTCGAGGTAACGAGGGCGCTCACACTAGCGCTCCCTTCAGCCGTGCGATGACAGCTTCGCGCAGGTCAGGCGGATCCAGCACGATCACGTCCGAGCCGAACCAGGCCAGGTGCTCGGCGAACCACCCCACGTCGCGGAACCGCGACGTAACCAGGTCCCAGCCGTCCGTGCCAGGCCGGACCTCGGCGCCACGGCGCAGCCCGACGCCGGCACCTGACCTGACCCGCAGCTCCGCGTTTTGCTCGCTGGCCGGCACCGAATCCCAGTCCCGCACCAGCTCCCTGACGTCGACGCCGTCGGGCACCGTCACCGACCCGGCCGGCCCGCTGAACCTGACCGTCCCGGCGATCCGGCTGAGCCGGAACACCCTGGTCGCGCCCCGCAGCCGGTCCCAGCCGGCCACGTACCAGCGGCCCTTGCGGTTGACCACACCCCACGGTTCCAGCGTGCGCTCCTGCGGCTCGCTGCGGCCCGCCGCCCGGTATGCGAACGTGACCGGCCGCCGGTCCTTGACCGCCTCCCACAGCATCCCGAACGAAGGCTCAGGCGCGCTCAGCCGCGGCTCGATGCCGTGCCTGGCCTCGGCCGCGTCGTCGCCCCCGGCATCCACCCCGGCCGCACGCAGCTTCAGCAGCGCGCCAGCCGCCGCCCCCGCCAGCTCCGCCCGCCGCCACACCCGCGCCGCGAGACCGAGCACCGCCGCTTCATCGGCCTCCAGCCGCAGCTCGGGCAGCTCATACTCCTGCTGCCGGATCCGGTAGCCCGCCTCGTCGTCAAACGGATGGTTCAGCCCGGTCTCCAGCGGGACGCCCAGGTCGCGGAGGTCCTCCTTGTCGCGCTCGAACATCCGCTTGAACAGTTCCTCGTTCTCCGGATACCCCGGCACAGCGTCACGAATCTGCTCCGCGGTGAGATACCGCCTGGTCGCGAGCAGGCACACGACAAGACCGAGCAGCCGCTCGGTCTTGCGCTTGGACATGGAATCTAGGTTAACCTGCGGCTGGTGATCACATGGCGGAACGGCACGGTGATTCGCGCGCGTCGCGAGTGGACCGGTGCGGCCGAATTCGACGTTGATGTCGACGGCCTGACCGTACGAGCACTCTGTTACCCAGCGCTCACAGGCAAACCCGAGCCCGGCGACCGCGTGCTGCTGAACACCACCGCGCTTGACCTGGGGCTGGGCACCGGCGGATACGCGATGGTCATCGCGATCCCCGACCGCCTACCCCCGGATCCCGTGCTGGCGGGGCACCTGGTCAAAGCGCGCTACACGCCGCTGCAGGCCACCGTGCAGGGCGCCGATGAGCAGGGCTCGCCGCACCATGACGTGCTGCGTGACGCCGATGACATCGGCGGCATGCCCGTGGTGGTTGCCGACCTGCACTCGGCTCTCCCGGCCGTGCTCGCCGGGGTATTTAAAGCAACAGAGCTCAAGGAAGCAGAACGGCCGGTTGTGCCCGTCTACGTCATGCAGGACGGTGGAGCGCTGCCTTCGTGGTTCTCGCGTACGTGTGCGGGATTGCGGGAGGCCGGCTGGCTGGCCGGCGTGATCACCACGGGTCAGTCGTTCGGCGGGGACCTGGAGACGGTCACCTTGCACACGGGGCTGCTGGCCGCCAGGCACGTGCTCGGGGCCGACGTCGCCGTGGTCAGCCAGGGGCCGGGGAACCTCGGCACCGGGACTCGCTGGGGGTTCTCCGGGGTGGCGGCAGGCGAGGCGGTCAACGCAGCGGCGGCCCTGGGCGGGCGGCCGGTCGCGTCGCTGCGGATCAGCGACGCGGACCCGCGGGACCGGCATCAGGGTGTCTCGCATCACAGCCTCACCGCCTACGGGCGGGTGGCCCTGGCCGCTGCTGACGTGGCGGTGCCGGAAGGACTGGTTGACGGCGAGGCGGTAGCTGCGCTGGCTGCCAGGCACCGGCTGGTCACGGTGCCCCTGGACGGGCTCGAGGACGCCCTGCGAGCGTGCCCGGTGCCGTTGTCCACGATGGGGCGCGGGCTGGACGGGGACCTCGCGTACTTCCTGGCCGCGGCGGCGGCCGGCGCGCACGCCGGCCGCCTGCTCCGCGTCTTTTAGCGGGGTGCGGGGGGTAGTCCCCCTGCGGGCAAGCACCGCGTTTAGCTGTAAGCGGCGATGATGTCGACGACGAACACCATCGTGTCGGTCGGCTTGATGCCGGCCTGGGAGTTACCTTCCGTGCCGTAACCGTCCTTCGGCGGGATCACCAGCAGCACCCGGCTGCCTACGGTCTTGCCGGTCAGGCCGAGGTCCCAGCCCGCGATCATGCCGCCCGATGGCGAGTCGATCTGGAAGCCGAACGGCTCCTTGCTGGTCCAGGAGGCGTTGAAGACCTTGCCGGTCCGCCAGATCACCGCGTTGTACTGGACCACGACGTACTGGCCAGCGACGACCTTCGGGCCGGTGCCGGTGATCAGCGTCTTGTCAACCAGCGAGCTGGGCGCCGCGGTGTTCTTCGGGATGGTGATGGTCGGCGCGGCACCGGTGGTGTTGCTGACCGTCGGGAGGCCGGTGCCGGCGGAGACCTGAGTCCCGCTCGCCGACGCGTTCGCGGCAAAGGTGCCAAGCAGGTCGAAGACGAAGACCAGCGTGTCAGTGCCGGTGACGCCGGCCTGGCTGCTGCCCGCGGTGCCGAAACCGTCCTTCGGCGGGATGACCACGAGGACCCGGCTGCCGATCTTCTGGCCGATGAGGGCGGTTTCCAGACCCGGGATCAGGCCGGATCCCGAGAACATCTGCGGGCTCGAGGAGCTAGTGAAGGTGCTGGTCCCCAGCGTCTGCTTCTTCCCGCACCAGACATAGACCTCGTAGTTGCCCACGAACACGTTGGACTTGGTGATCGTCGCACCGGTTCCGGTGCTCAGGGTCTTGACGGCGAGCTGGGTGCTAGCGCCGGACGCCGGGAAGGTCACCTTAGGCGCCGTGCCATATGCCCCTGTCACCGTGACGTTCGCGTTCGCGTTCGTGGTCGTCGTCGCGCAGCTAGCCGCGGCAGCCTTAGTGGAACTGGCGCTCGCGGAGCTTTTCGGATCGGCCGACGACTTGGACGAACTGCAGCCGGCCAGGGTCGCACCGACGAGCAAGGGAATGGCGATGACCGCCAGGAAACGTCGCATGAAATCCTCAAAGTGGTTGATGTCAGCTTGGCCAGCCTACTTGCAAACCGCCACGACCTGCCCCCGCTCACCAATCCTGGAGGACAGGCTCAGGTTGCATTCAGGTATCGCGACGCCCTGCTACTTTAGGCGACCTAACGGCTACACAAGGCCACTGGCGCGGCTACATGCCGGCGATGAGCTTCTCCACCCGCTCGTCCACCGAGCGGAACGGGTCCTTGCACAGGACGGTCCGCTGCGCCTGGTCGTTCAGCTTCAGGTGCACCCAGTCCACGGTGAAGTCGCGCCGCTTCTCCTGTGCCCGCCTGATGAACTCGCCGCGGAGCTTCGCCCGGGTCGTCTGCGGCGGCACCGACTTCGCCTCGAAGATTTCGATGTCACGGGCGGTCCGCTCCACGGCGCCGGCGCGCTGCAGCAGGTAGTAGAGACCGCGGCCGCGGTGCACGTCGTGGTAGGCCAGGTCAAGCTGAGCCACCCGCGGAGACGATAGCGGCAGGTCGTGCCGGGCCCGGTACCGCTCGATCAGCTGGTACTTGGTCACCCAGTCGATTTCCCTGGCGATCTTGTCGAGGTCGCCGCTCTCGATCGAGGTGAGGGTACGCTCCCACATGTCCAGCACCCGCATGCTGACCGCGTCCAGGCCGTTCTTCTCGGTGAAGTCCTTCGCCCGGTTGAGGTACTCGTACTGGATGTCGAGTGCGCTGAGCTCACGGCCGTTGGCCAGCCGGACCCGGCTCCGGCCGGTCATGTCGTGGCTGACCTCGCGGATTGCCCGGATCGAGTTGTCCAGGGTGAGGTCGCGCATCATCGCGCCGGCCTCGATCATGCGCAGCACCAGGTCGGTGGAGCCCACCTTGAGCAGCGTGGTGGTCTCGCTCATGTTGGAGTCGCCGACGATCACGTGCAGCCGGCGGAACCGCTCGGCGTCCGCGTGCGGCTCATCCCTGGTGTTGATGATCGGCCGGGACCGGGTGGTGGCCGACGACACGCTCTCCCAGATGTGCTCGGCGCGCTGGCTGACGCAGTACACCGCGCCGCGCGGGGTCTGCAGCACCTTGCCCGCGCCGCAGATGATCTGCCTGGTGACCAGGAACGGGATCAGGATGTCGGCCAGCCGGCCGAATTCCCCGTGCCTGCCGACGAGGTAGTTCTCGTGGCAGCCGTAGGAGTTGCCCGCCGAGTCCGTGTTGTTCTTGAACAGGTAGATGTCGCCGGCGATGCCCTCCTCGCGCAGCCGCCGGTCGGCGTCGACCAGCAGTCCCTCGAGGATCCGCTCGCCCGCCTTGTCATGGGCGACCAGGTCCAGGACGCTGTCGCACTCGGGCGTGGCGTACTCAGGATGGCTGCCGACGTCCAGGTACAGCCGTGCGCCGTTTCGCAGGAAGACGTTGCTGCTCCTGCCCCACGACACGACCCGCCGGAACAGGTAGCGTGCTACCTCGTCTGGCGACAGGCGTCGCTGCCCACGGAAGGTACAGGTTACGCCGTACTCGTTCTCTAGCCCGAAGATGCGCCGGTCCACATGCACAGGCTACGTCCCGCCGGGCCACGACGACAGCACCCGGTCCCGGTTGCGTCCGTGTTACGCCCAGGGCGATCAGCACATTGCGGTGCCAGATAAGGATCGTGTACTGCCGGTACCTGCGGATATACGCCGGCGGACCGAAGGTACGCCGGGCCGCAACGGTCTGGGATTGCCATTGCGCGGAGCCGGGCGTGGCGGACGTGATCACGAAATCGGCCCTGGATACGGCCGGGTTGTACCAGCGGCCGGCGAAACCCCAGTCCGTGGACGGCGGCCGGACCATGCTGGTGCCGCTGACCGCGACCTGCCTGACCGCGACCCGGCCCGCGCTGTCCATGGTCACCGCATTAGCTGTCCAGTACCCAGGCGACAGTCCCCGGCCAAGGCCATTCGCGGCCAGCCAGCCCGCCAGGTTCTGCTGCTGGGCCGGCTGCGGCGGCTGGCTGGAGTAGACGCCGAGCGCCACCAGGTACCCGGCCAGCACCAGGCCGAGGCCCGCCGCCGCCACCCGCACCTGACCGATCCGCAGCCGGAGCACCGGGTCCGCCATCACCCGGCCGGCCAGCGCCGCGCCGAGCGGCAGCACGGCCGAGATCTCCCTGGTGCTGAGCAGGTCCTGCACGTACCAGCCCGGCAGGTACACCGCCACGTTCGCGATGATGGCCAGCGCCAGGCCGGGAACAATCAGCTCGTCCCGCCTGGCGAGCCTCCGGATCGCGATCACCATGGCCGCTGCCGCCAGCGCCACGCCGGCCAGGTGCAGCACGCTGAACACCATGTTCACCGGCTGGCCGCGGCCGAACAGGGCGCCGAACAGCTCAAGCAGCCCCTGGCCGGTGAGGAACGCGTTGTACAGCAGCCGGGTGCCGCCCTCGAGGGTGGTCGAGACCGGCTGCAGGGTAAATCCTCCCCAGGCCCTGATCAGGGCCTGGATCAGCGCGGCCGCCGCCACCGCCGCGAGCGAGGCGACGATGAGGGAAGGCTCGTACCACCAGGGCGGCAGCGGGGCAGGTGAGCCGGGAACCACCGGCCGTTCTGATGGATGGCGCGGCGCGTGGCGGGCACGGACGTGCTGCAAGGTACGGAGCCCGCACACCGCGACCAGCGGAACCACCCCGATGACCTCGGTCAGCGGGTCGGCGACCAGCCCCCAGGTCAGCAGCAGCCCGGCGGCGGCCGGCCCGTACCAGCGCGGCCCGCAGCGGTCGATGGCCAGCCAGGCGAGCAGTACCGGAATGGCGCTGGTGAAGTGGTCGGGCGTCAGCAGCAGCGTGTACGTGGCGTCGCCGGGCGCGGGCGCGAGCATGATCCCCGCGCCGATCAGCGCCCGCGTCAGTCCCTGCGTCCCGGTGGCGCGGCCCCTGGCCACCAGCCCGGCGAGCAGCACCGCGATCGCGTAGGTCAGCGCACCGCCGGCGTGCACCACGCCCGGCCCGAGCCCGCCGATCCGCTCAAGCAGCATGTACTCGGGCAGCCCGGTGGTGTAATACGGGCAATCCGACATCGCCCAGCCGTGCAGCAGCAGGTTCCCGTGCAGCATGTCCCAGGCCTGCAGGGCGATCGACCCGCCGTCGGAACCGACGGAGACCGTGCGTGACTGCTTCAGGTACAGCACGAAGGCCAGGGCCAGGCCCGCCGCCGCAAGCGCACGCAGGACATGTTTCACGGCCCAAGACTACTGATAGTGACTATCAGTTGCAGACCGCAACGACTAGTTCAGCAGGTTCTTATCCCAGACGTAGATGGTGTACGGGCCCACTTCGTACGTGGTCGCCGGCGGGCCGAAGGCGGCCACCGCGGCCGGATCCGGTTCCCAGAGGTTGTAGAAACCGGGCTGATCCTGGGTGACCAGGAAGGTCGCCGCGTGCACGCTGGGGTCGTACCAGGCGTGCTTGGACTCCCACCAGTCCCGCTGCAGGTTGCCCGGGTAGACGGCCCGGATGGTGACCTGACCGCCGGTCTCCACGGTGACGATGCTCGCCTGCCAGTACCCGCTGATGCCGTAGGTCAGGTTGTGCGCGGCGAGCCAGGTCGCCAGCTGCTGGTTGGCGGGCGGTGCCTTCGGCTGCACCGCCGCGAAGCCGAGGCTGGCCAGGTAGGCGGCCAGCACGGCGGACAGGGCAGGGACCGCCCAGGCGCGGCGGACCGCCCACCGGTGCCGGCCGGTCCTGCGCTCCCCCGCCCGGAGCCGGGCGTACCGCGGCAGGCTGTGCAGGACGGCGGGGGCCAGCGTGCGGGCCGCCAGCACGGCAGCGAACGGGAGCGCGACCGCGAACTCGCGGGTGTTCAGGTCGGTGGTGCTCCCCAGCACGCTCGGCACGTACAGCAGGACGTTGATCACGATCGCGGCCAGCAGCACCTGGTCGATCAGGTCGGTACGCAGGAACCGCCGTGCCACCAGCCACATCGCCCAGGCGACCAGGGCCACGCCGATCATGTGCACGATCGCGAACGCGATCTGGGTCGAGTGACCGGTCGGGTAGGCACCGAACATCGCCAGCCAGCCCTGGATGGTCACCCAGGTGTGCTCGGGCCACTGCGCAGGCGAGACCAGCTGGTAGGGGACCGCGTGCAGCCGGAAACCGCCGAAGTAGTGAATCAGCCCGTAGGCCACCTGCCGCAGCGCGAACCCGGCCAGGCAGGCCACCACCAGCGCCAGCTCGTAGCCGCGGGCCCGCAGCGTCGCGCGCCACCACGCAACCCGCCCGACCTGCCTGGACACTGCCCGGGCGGTCAGGATCACGCGGAGCAGGCAGACCCCGGCGAGCGGGGCGATCCCGCTCACCAGCACCAGCGGGTCGGCCAGCAGCGCCCACGCCAGCAGGACCGCGACCGCCGTCGGCGCCCACCAGCGGCGGCCGGTCCAGTCGCTGCCGCTCCGGTCGATGACCAGCCAGATCAGCATGAGCGGCACCGCGGTGCCGATGTGCCCGATGGACAGCAGCACGATGAACACGCCCACGCCCACCTGTGGCGCGATCAGGATGCCGGCGGCCAGCAGCATCCGCGTCACGCCCTCGCCGGTGCCGACCTTGCTGGCCTTGCCCCGGGCCAGCAGGGCGGCGATCAGCACCACGAGCGTGTAGGTCATCGCCGCGCCGACGTGCGCGGTGTCAGGGTGCAGGCCGAGGAAGCTCTCCAGCAGCACGTACTGCGGCAGCTCGGTCGTGTAGAACGACACGTCGGATAGCCACCAGCCGTGCAGCATGACGTGCCCGTGCAGCATGTCCCAGGCCATCAGCAGGATGTTGGCCGAGTCGGAGTTCTCCGGATAGGTGCGGGAGACCTGCAGGTACAGGGTAAACAGCCCTGCGGCTGCCAGCGCGAAGCACGCTACCGTAGCAATTCGGTAACGTTTCGTAGCTACTCGCGCCTGGGCATGCGCTGCCCGCGGCACGGTCCTTGGCACCTGTGTTTACCGCTTCCCTCGCTCAGATTGGCCTGCAACAGCGTAGCCTGGCAAGATCGCGGCCAGGCGCGGCGTAGGATTGCCACGCCCAGAAAGGGTGCACCGCGGTGGCCCGGATTTGCTCCGGGCACGCTCGGCATCAGCTGGGAATAGTCTGTCAGCACGCTGGAAGGGCCCACGGTTGCAGCTCACTTCGACGCCGGAGACGCCAGACGCGCCCCAGACGCCAGAGGCGCCTGAGTCGCTGCCGGATCGCAGGCCCTCACTCTGGTCCCGGATGAACCATCCGGCCACCGCCGCGGCCATCGCCTTCCTCGGCTGGCTCGCCTACGCGCTCACCCGCTGGCAGGTCTGGGCCAAGGGGCACCTGATCCTGTTCACCGTGGCGGGTTCCGGCTCGTGGCACGGCGGCCACGCCTACACCCACCCCCATCAGCTGCCACCCGGCTTCATGGTCGCCGACCCCGGCTCCGCCGGGTATGACGGCCAGTTCTACTACCGGCTCGCGCTGAACCCGTTCAACTGGAGCAAGACCGCGTACGGCATCACCATGGACCAGCCGTACCGGTACACCCGCATCGGCTACCCGCTGCTGGCCTGGCTGGCGTCGTTCGGGCAGCACTCGCTGGTGCCCCTGGTACTGGTCGGGCTGAACCTGCTCGGCGTCGCGGCCATGGCGTACCTGGGGGCCATGTTCGCCAGGGAGTACGGCCACCACGCGCTGTGGGGGCTGCTTTTCGCGGCATACTTCGGGCTTGCCATCAGCGTGGGCCGCGACACGCCCGAGCCGGTCGCCGAGGCCTTCATGCTGGCCGGGCTGCTCGCCTACCGGCGGGAACGGTGGGTGCTGACCGGGGCGCTGTTCGCGTTCGGTGCCATTACCCGGGAGACCATCTTGTTCGCGCCGGCCGCGATCGCGGTCTTCCGGCTGGTCGCCATCGCCAGGCGCAAGGTCCGGCCCGGAATCGTGGACGTGGCCTGGCTAGCGCCGTTTATCGCCTACGGGCTGGATGAACTGGCAGCAAGGTTCGTGCTCAAGGGGTACTTCCCGCACAGCGGCGTGGCCGCGGATATCACCCGCAACCTGTCCCCCACTCCGTTCGGCGCGATGATCGACGCGATCAAGACCGCCATCCTCGGCATGCACACCCAGCCGCACTTCTACGGCATCGTCCTGCTTGAGTACGCGACGCTCTTCGCGTTCATCGCGTTCGGCCTTGCTGTCATCACGGTCACCATGGCACCCATGTATGAGCGTGTCGCGTTCGTGTTCTTCATCGTGCAGCTCGCCCTGGCATCCAGCCAGATCTGGGGAAGCACGTTCGGCGACGGGCGGTCCATGCTCGAACCGTTCCTGCTCGCGCTCATCCTGCTGCTCGCCACCCCGAGGCGGTACCTCAACACCTACCGCCTGGCCGCGATCGCCGCCGTAGCCGTACCCGCCCTGGTCATGGTGGTCCGCCGCCGCATCCCCAACATGTAGCCCTGCTCAGCCCGTTGCGGTCGCGACCGTCCAGCCCGTTGCGGTCGCGACCATGATCACGGGTCATATGCGGTAATAGTTACCTCATATGACCCACGATCATGAGACGGAGCCCGCCGCATCGGGCGAATAGGGAGCGCCGCGATTGTAGAGTTCCCGAACGTGGGCACTGCAGAGACCAAGTCCGCACCGACGCGACGTACTGGAGCCGTCACGGCCGTGCCGCTGCACGGCTGGCGGCGCGCAGCGGCCTGGGCGGCACCGCTGGCGGCCGCGCTTACCGGCCTGGCGGCCGGGGGCTACCGGCTTGGCCAGCCGCCGCTGTGGCGCGATGAGGCGGCCACCAAGGAGATCGCGGGGCGCTCCGTGCCCCAGATCCTGGCCACGCTCCCCCACGACGACGCGGTGCACGGCGCCTACTACATCCTGATCCACCTGGTCAGCGGAGTCCTGGGCACGTCGATCACGGCGCTGCGGGTTCCTTCCGTGGTAGCGATGGCCATTGCCTGCGCGTTCCTTGCTCTCGTCACCCGCGACCTGGTGCTGGCCGCGGGCGGCCCCTTCGCCGACCTCACCGGCCTGGCGGCGGGCGTGATCTTCGCGATGACGCCCGCCACCATCGGGTACGCCCAGGAGGCCCGGTCATACGCGATCGTCACGATGCTGGCTACCGTCGCGACCTACCTCCTCATCCAGGCGGTCAGGCGAGAAAGGGAGCGGCGGTGGTGGGCCGCCTACGGGGTGGCGATCGCCCTGACCGGGCTGCTCAACCTCTTCGGCCTCCTCCTCATCGTTGCGCACGGCCTGTCCCTGCTCAGTACTGCCCGCCGTCCCGGCGCCGGCCGCCGTCCCGGTACTGGCCACCGTCCCGGCGCCGGCCGCCGCGTCCCCTCTGCCCCAGCCGCTTGCTCTGCTTCCTCCCAGGAAGCGCGATCGGCCAAAAGCGCTTCCTGGGAGGAAGCAGAGCAAGGGAACCAGGGACACCTCGGCTGGGGCGGTACCCGTGACATCTGGCTCCGCTGGCTAACGGCAGCGGCAATCGGGACAGTCATCCTCGTGCCGGTCGCCATCCTCGCGTACAACGAGCGGGCCGCGCTTGGCTGGCTGCCGACGCAGCAGGCGTGGTGGCCCAACTTCATGGTGTACTTCGACAACGGCATCGGTTCCATCCGGTGGACCGGCCCGATCACGGCCCTGGTCATCGCGGGGGCGGTCGTAGAACTCGCCCTCGCGCGGGGCCGGCTGATCCTCGGCCCGGCTGCCGTCGCCGTGCCGTGGCTGCTCGCACCGCCCGCCCTCCTGCTGACCATCTCGATGGCCGATCCGGTCTGGGACACGCGGTACGTCGAGTTCTGCGCCCCCGCGTTCGCCATCCTCATCGCCTGGACGCTCAACTGGCTGGCACGCCTTGCCGTGGCCATAACGCCGCGGGCGCTGCCCCTGGCATGGCTTCCGCTGGCCGCAGGACCGCTGCTCCTGATCGCGGCGTTTATCCCCGCGACCACCGGGGTCAGGACGTCCAGGCCGGATAACCTCCTCGCGGAGTCGCAGATCGTCGCTCGGTATGCGCAGCCAGGGGACATCGTCTTCTATCTCCCGATCAATGACCGCATCGTGAGCATGCCGTTCCCTGGCCCGTTCCAGAAGCTTCGTGACATCGCCCTCGCGCAGTCCCCGGTGGCCTCGGACACGCTCTACGGCATCGACGTCAGCCCCGCCGAGCTGCTGCGCCGGTACACCCATGTCACCAGGGTCTGGGTCATAACCTCCTCCGAGGTGAACTACCTGACGACAAGTCACGTGACCCCGCTGGACGCCGAGGAGGGTCGCCTGATCTCGGCCATGCGCGTCGTAGCGCAGTGGCGCGATGGCGACACGATGCTGACGCTCTATGCGAGACGCTTACCCCAGAAACGCTTACCGCAGGCCGCGCAGCAGGTAATACCGGGGGCCGAGCAGGAGGTTCTCGTGGCGGTAGGTGTACACCGTGTAGGTGCCCACGTGGTACACATGCGCGGGCCGGCCGTAGCCCACCACCGCCGCCGGGTTCGGTATCCAGTTGCTCAGTCCGCCCTCGGCGCTGTCGGTGACCAGGAACGTCGCCGTGTGCACGTGCGGGAAGTACCACGAATAGCTGCATTCCCAGAGGTAACGCTGGAAGTTCCTCGGCATGACCGCCACGACGGTGACCCTGGACCCGCTGTCCAGGGTGACGCTGCTCGCCTGCCAGTAACCGCCGATGCCGTAGGTCAGGTGGTGCGCGGCAAGCCAGCTGGCTAGCCGCTGGTTCGCGGGCGGCGCGGGCTGCTGGATGGCCGCGTAGCCCAGGCTGGCCAGGTACCCCGCCAGCACCGCCATCGCGATGCCGCCCTTCAGGCGGCCGCGCCGTCCCGCACGGACCGCCGCCAGGAGCGGAGCGGCGAGGGTGCGGCCGGCCAGGGCGGCGCCGAAGGGGAGCACGACGGCGAACTCGCGCGCGTTCAGCACGCCGGCACTGGCCAGCGTGCAGGGGATGTAGCTGCCGACGTTGACCACGATCGCGGCCAGCAGCACCTGGTCGATCAGGTCCGCGCCGCGCAGGAACCGGCGGGCCACCTGGTACATCGCGACGAGCACGAGCGTCACGCCCGCCAGGTGCAGCAGCGCGAACGCGTTCTCCGGCCACGAGCCGCCCGGCCTGGCGCCGAACAGGGTCAGCCAGCCCTGGAAGGCGACCCAGGCATGCCCGGGCCACTGGGTCACCGGTGCGAGCTTGTAGACCACCGTAAGTACTGTGAACGCGCCGTTGCGCCGCAGCAGCCACTCGGCCGCCGCGGCGAGCCCGTACGCGGCTGCCGCCGCCGCGATGAGCATCAGCTCGCGCCGCGCACCGCGCAGGCCGCCGCCGAGCCAGGGCCGCCATGAGCCGCTCCGCAGCGAGCCGAACACCTGCCAGGACCGGATCAGGCAGACCAGGACGAGCGGGATGACCCCCGCCACCAGGACCAGCCGGTCGGCGACGAGCGGCCACGCGAGCAGCACCGCGACCAGCGGCGCCTCCCAGGGCCTGACGGCGGCATGCGTGCTGGCGCGGTCGATGACCAGCCAGGTCAGCATGAGCGGAACCGCGGTGCCAATGTGCCCGACCGACAGCAGCAGGATGAACACGCCGACCCCGAGCTGCGGCGCGATCATGATGCCCGCGGTGAGGACGGCCCGGACCGGGCGCTCGGACGCCGGCACATCTGCCCGCCGGCCAGCGGCCAGCACCGCGGCGAGCAGGACGACGAGCGTGTACGTCATCGCCGCCGCTATGTGGGCGGTCTCCGGCCGCAGCCCGAAGACATGTTCAAGCAGCGCGTACTGCGGCAGCTCGGTGGTGAAGAACGAGACGTCCGACAGCACCCAGCCCTGCAGCATGACGTTGCCGCGCAGCATGTCCGAGGCCATGAACAGGATGTTCGCCTCGTCTGAGTTCTCCGGGCTGGTGCGGGACACCAGCAGGTACACGAAGAACATCCCGGCGGCGACAGCCGCCAGCGATATCGCCATCGCCCAGCGGCGGAAAGTAACCACGGGCTCAGATCTACCACGAGCCGCGCATCATGTCGGCTACGTAGAGTAAGTTTCCGATCACGATATGGTCAGTCGAGGTGGCCCAGGATGTTGTAGTTCCAGACCAGGATGGTGTAGCTGCCCACCTGGTAGATGTGGCTGGGGCTGCCGAAGGTATGGATGGCGGCGCGGGCCAGGCCCGCGATCGGAAGGTCCGCAGCCGGACCGCCGGCGACGACGAACCTCGCGTCGTGCAGCTTCGGGTCGTACTGCGTGGTGTCCGTTTCCCACTTGTACGGGATGAGCTTGTCGAAGCGGTCGATCTCCACGCTGCTGACCGTCACCTTGCCGCCGGTATCCAGCGTGACGCTATCGGCCTCCCAGTACGAGGCCAGGCCGTTGGTGAGATGGTGGGCGACCAGCCAGGACGCCAGGGGCTGGTTCGCCGACGGGATCGATGGCTGTACCGCGGCGTAGGCCAGCGCGCCGAGGTACCCGGCCGCCACCACCACGGCCAGCGACGCCGCCACGGCCCGCAGCCACCGCCAGGCGGCCGATCCTCGCCAGGCCGCCGGCCGCAGTGCCGCCAGTACCGGGCCGCCGAGGGTCCGGCCGGCCAGCACGGCGCCGAGCGGCAGCACCGCGACGATCTCACGGGTGCTGTCCAGGTTCGATGAGTGGATGCTGATCAGGAAGGCTCCCAGCTCCAGCAGGATGCCCACCGCCAGCCCCGGGACCACGATCTGGTCCTCACGGAAGAACCGTGCCACCGCCACACACAGGCCCGCCACCGCCAGCAGCACCCCGGCGATGTGCACGGTCGTCAGGACGGACTCGATGAGCGGGTGGGCGCCCACCGGGTCCGCGCCGAAGAACTGGAGTACCGCCTGGATGGTATCCCAGGAGTCGTGCGGGAGCTTGGATAGCGGCATCGTGTGGGTCTCGAAGTGCCAGAGCTGGAAGCCGCCGAGCCGCACGATGATCTTGGGGATGAGCAGGCCGACGCCGGCCGCGATGGCCGCGGCCGCTGCCAGGGACAGCTCGTACCAGCGACGGTTGCCCTGGCCGCGCCGCAGCGCGCGGAGGGCCGCGGCGATGATGATCGGGCCGATGGCGGTGAACAGGACCACCGAGTCCGCGGCCATGATCCACGTCAGCATGACGCCGACGACGACCGGCACGTACCAGCGCGGGCGCGCCCGGTCGATGACCAGCCAGGTCGCCAGGACCGGCACCACGGTGCCGGTGTGGTCCGGGCCGAGTAGCAGGATCAGCGCCCCGCTGACCTGCGGTGATGCCACGAGGGCACCGGCCAGCCCGGCGCGGGCCCAGCCCTCCGCGCCGCGCGCCTGGCCCTGGGCCAGCAGCGCGACCAGCACCACGATCAGCGTGTAGGTCATCGCGGCGGCGATGTGCACGACCCCCGGGCCGAGTCCGAACACCAGCTCGAGCAGCATGTACTGCGGGACCTCAGTGGTGTAGAACGACACGTCCGACATCCACCAGCCGGTCAGCAGCCAGTTCCCGTGCACTACGTCGTGCGCCTGCAGCGCGGTCGAGCCGCTGTCGGAGTTCGCGGCCGCGGACCAGGACAGGCGCCAGTAGACGAAGAACAGGATCGCGATGACAACAGCGGCCACGGCCCAGGGCCAGGCGCGCCGGAGCCGGGCGGTCAGCGGCTCTGCGGCTGGCGCTGATCCTGGAGTCAGCTGGGGCGCACGGGTGGTCACAGCCGCCAAGGATACCGGCTTACCTGTCGGTTAGCGGGAGGTACGGGGGGGTAGTCCCTCCGCGAGCAGCAGAGCCGATCACCCAGACAGTTCTGAGAATGCAGGATCGCGCCGACCTGCGGCCGCTGGGCGACGCAGGCCCGCTCGGCCTGCACCAGGACGCCGGTCGTCTGCACCTAGGGTCGCCGCCGCGGCCAGCGTGAACAGGAACCGGTTACGAAAGCAGAGGATGGCGAGGATAACAGCGAACGGTGGCGCCCACGTGAACCATGGGCGCCACCGTTGCTGCTCGCTGGGCTTGCGGCCCCAGCTCAGATACTGCCAGCCTTGACGGCCTGCTCGATCCACGGGATGACTTCGTCCAGCATCTCGTCAAGCGACGTGGTGGCCTCGTAGCCGAGCATGCGCTTAGCCTTGTCGGTGTCCGGCACGCGGCGCTGCACGTCGTACTCGAACGGGTCGTCGTGCACCAGCCGCAGCGGCACGTCCGGGCCCTTGATCTTGCGCCAGATCACCTCGGCGAGGTGCTGGACCGTGGTGCTCTCCGCGGTGGACAGGTTGAAGTCCTCGTTGATCGCGTCCGGGTGCTCCACGGCCTCCACGATGCCGTAGGCGAGGTCCCCGCCATAGGTGTAGTGCCGGATCTGCTCACCGGAGCCGAGGACGTGCAGCGGGTCCTGGCCCTTCAGCACCTTCTGCGCCAGGTCGGGCACGACGTGGCTCATCGCGAGCTTCACGTTGCCTGACAGGATCTCCTCGTCGCCCAGCGCCCGGCTCTCGCCGATGCCCACGCAGTTGAACGGGCGGAGGATCGTGTAGGGCAGCTTGTACTGGTCCCACGCGGCGATCGCGAAGTACTCGACGGCGAGCTTCTGGAAGCCGTACGACGACAGCGGCGGCGGGCACTCACGCTGCTGCCCCTCGTACGACGGCCATTCGGTGGCGCTCTCGAACACCATCGAGGAGGAAAGGTAGGTGACCTTCTTCAGCCGGCCGTTCTTCTTCCGCGCGGCGATGGCCGCGTCACACGAGGACGCGATGATCCGCTCGTTGGTGGCGAGCAGGTCATACGGGTAGGTGTGGAAGTAGGAGATGCCGCCGATCAGCGCCGCGCCGGCGATGAAGTGATCGCAGTCCTCGAGCAGCGACGTCATCAGCTCGGTGTCCCGGGCGTCGCCCTCGATTAGGCGGTAATGGGGGTGATCGTCGTAGGACTTGGTCACCTTGCCGTACTTGGAGAAGTTGTCAATCCCGACCACCGAGTAGCCGCGCTTCAGCAGCTCCTCCACGACGTAACCGCCGATAAAGCCAGCGGACCCGCTGACCAGAATCTGGTCCATCTGTGTTAGCTCTCCTGCTCTGTTGTCGTGCCTTTTTTAGCCGACCGGGCGCGGATCTGCTCCCCAGTCAGGGTCGGACCAAACGCGAAACGGTACCACCGCAGGTAGCTTGGCACCCACTTAGCCATCTTGAAGTTCGACACCCCCGCCTGGCGGTCCAGCCAGATTGTCGGGATCTCCGCCACCGCCCGCCGCATCCGCTTGGCCTTGGCGGTCAGCTCGATGCCGATCTCGAACCCGTCCCTGGACTCGATGCCGACTTCGCGGACGAACTCGGTCGAGTACGCCTTGAACGAGTTCGTCGCGTCCCGGGTACCGACGTGGGCGAAGACCTTGAGTGACCGGCCCGCCATCCGGGACATCGCGCTCTTCATCACCGGACCGCCGACCTGCTGGCCGCCGGGCATGTACCTGGATGCCGCGGCAACCGCGACACCGCGCTCGACCAGCCGGACCAGCTCGTCGATCTGACGGGCGTCGTCGCAGCCGTCGGCCATCGTCACCACCACCACCGGTGCCGTGGCCTGATCGATGCCGTACCTGATCGCATTGGCCGGCCCGCGCCCGTACGTGTTGATCAGGGTCTTCAGCCGCGGTTCCTTGACGGCGTATTCCTCGGTGATCGGCACGGTGGTGTCATCCTCGGAATCGACGACCACCAGCACCTCGCACGGCAGACGGACCGACTCGAACAGCCGGTCGAGCACGCCGAGGACGTGCTCGCCCTCATTGTAGGCAGGCACCACCACGGAGACGCGCGGCTCTTCGCTCATATCAGGACGCCATCTCCGAGGACGTTCCAGATGTCGGCGACCGGCTTGGTCGTGTCGAGCTCGCTGTACTCCGGGTGCGGGGCGCCGATGACCAGCAGGTCGGACTTGTCCAGCACCTCATCCAGCGAGCGCAGGTTCGCGTCGATGGTGACGTACGGGTCGGTGCACAGCACCTCGCCGGCCTTGAACGTCAGGATCCGCTTGAGCTTGTACGACAGGCTGGACCGGATGTCGTCCGAGCCGCCCTTGAACGACATGCCCAGGATGCCGACCGTCATGTTCGCCAGGTCGAACCGCTTCTCCAGCCGGCTGACCACGTACAGCGGCAGGCCCTCGTTGACCGCCATCGCGCTGTGGCCGAGCGCGAAGTTGTTGTTGTTGAACGCGGCGAGCTGCATCGTGTCCTTGAACAGGCATGGCCCGGCGGCGAAGCCGGCCGCCGGCATGTCCTGCGCCCGCGGGTAATCCTGGGACAGGCCCTGCCGGATCCGCTCGAAGTCCAGGCCGCGCTCGTTCGCCATCATGTACAGCTGGTTGACGGCCGCGAACTTGAGATAGCGCCACACGTTGGTGAACAGCTTGGCGAGCTCGGCCTCCTCCGGCGTCATCCGGACCAGCTGGTCGGTGAGCCGGGAGAACAGCTTCGCCGCCCGCTCGGTACCCTCCGGTGTCCTGGACGAGACGATCTGGGGCAGCTCGAAGAGCTCGGTCATGGCCTTGCCCTCGGCGATGCGCTCAGGGCAGAACGCCACGTCGAGCCGCCTACCGAGACCTTTCACCATCTTTTCCACGAGGGCGGTCACTCCAGGGAAGACCGTGCTGCGCAGGATCAGGATCTGGCCATCGCGCAGGTACGGAGCGCACACGCCCAGCGCCCGAGGAATCGCGTTCTGGTCCGGGTTCAGGTGCTCGTCCACCGGCGTGCCGATGACCACGACCACGTGCTCGGCCGTGCCCACGATGGCCGGATCCGCGGAGGCCCGGAGCTTCCCCTCGGCCAGCACCCGGGTCAGCACCTCGTCGGCGCCCGGCTCGGCGAACGGCATCTTGCCCGCGTTCACCGCGGCCACCGACGCCTCACTCACGTCATAGATGGCCACATTCGCGCCCCTGCTGGCGAACGCGATGGCGAGCGGCAGGCCCACGTGCCCGCATCCGCCGATGACGACCACGTCCCTGTCAACCAACGTATTACCTCCGAAGGAGCGTGTCTGGATTGGCCATTGAAACGGCCGCGACGCCATTGACTTGGCCGAACCACCTTACCGCTAGACCGGCGCCGAGGTGCGCTTTCTCCACGCCGTCATGATCACAATCTGGCAGCTCATCCTCACGGGATGTCAGGCAGCAGGTTACGGTTCCAGACTTCTATCGTGTATGGACCGGTACGGTATACCCGGGCCGGGACGCCGCACGTAGATCACGGCCAGGCCCTATGCCCTCCTGCTTACCAGTTCGTGGCGATGTACTTAGTCTCGGTGAACTCCAGCAGTCCCTCGTGCGCACCCTCCCGGCCGAGGCCGGACTGCTTCACCCCGCCGAACGGCGCCGCCGGGTCGGACACCAGGCCGCGGTTCAGCCCCACCATGCCGGCCTCGAGCGCCTCGGAAACCCGCAGGCCGCGAGCCAGATCCCGGGTGTACACATAGGACACCAGGCCGAACTCGGTGTCGTTCGCCCAGCTGATGGCGTCGGACTCGGCGGTGAACCGGACGATCGGCGCGACCGGCCCGAAGATCTCGGTCCGCAGCGCCGCCGCCGCCGAAGGCACATGGTCCACGACGGTCGGCTGGTAGAAGTACCCGCGCCGGTCCGGCGCGTGTCCCCCGGTGACCACCTTGCCGCCGTCGGCGGCCGCGGACTCGACCGCGGCGGCAACCTTGGTCCGGGTCTCCTCGTTAACCAGCGGACCCACATCGGTGCCCTCGTCCAGGCCCGGGCCCACCACCATGGCGGCGAGCCGGTCCGCGAACACCCGGCTGAACTCGTCCGCGACCGCCTCGTGCACGTAGAACCGGTTGGCCGCCGTGCAGGCCTCGCCGCCGTTACGCATCTTGGCGAGCAGCGCGCCCTCCACCGCCGCCGGGATGTCCGCGTCCTCGAAGATAATGAACGGGGCGTTGCCACCCAGCTCCATGGAGCAGTTGAGTACCTGGTCAGCGGCCTGGCGGAGCAGCAGGCGGCCCACCTCGGTCGACCCGGTGAACGACAGCTTGCGCACCCGCGGGTCGGCCAGCATCGCGGACACCACCGGGCCGGGCTTGCTGGCGGTCAGCACGTTCACCACGCCGTCGGGGACGCCCGCCTCCGCGAGCAGCCGCGCGATATACAGCGCGGTCAGCGGCGTCTCCGCGGCCGGCTTGAGCACCACCGAGCATCCGGCGGCGAGCGCGGGCCCGATCTTGCGGGTGGCCATCGCGGCCGGGAAGTTCCACGGGGTGATCAGCACGGCCACGCCGACCGGCTGCCTGGTCACCAGTATCCGGTTGGCGCCGGACGGCGCGGAGGTAAGCACGCCGTCCATCCGGACGGCCTCCTCGGCGTACCAGCGGAAGAACTCGGCCGCGTACGTTGCCTCGCCGCGGGCATCCCGCAGCGACTTGCCGTTCTCCAGGGACATAAGCCGCGCCAGCGACTCAGTGTTCGCGGTCATCAGCTCATAGGTCCGGCGCAGTGCCTCAGCACGGACACGCGGCGGCGTGGCGGCCCAGCCGGGCAGTGCGTCATGCGCGGCGCTCACCGCGTCGAGCGCGTCCGCGACCCCGGCGACCGCTACGTCGGTCAGGGAATCCTCGGTAGCCGGGTCGATGACCGGAATCGTGCCGCCATCCCGGCCGCCGGTCCACTCCCCGCCGATCAGCAGCCCGGTAGGCACCTCGATACCCGTAAGTTCCGCAACTGTCGCCACAGCTATCCCTCCAGCACCTTGCCAACCGTCCCGGTGATCCTACCCACCCAGGGCGATACGTGATCTTCAAGCCTATCTGCCGCGTGAAGGGGACCCGTGGGCCACGAACCCCCGCTGGAGGGTGTTCGTGGCCCACGGGTCCCCTTGAGCGCGTGCCTGGGTCAGCCGGTTGCGTTGAGCCAGCGGACGGGGGCGCCGTCGGCCGCGCGGCGGAAGGGTTCGAGCTCGTTGTCCCACGCGGTGCCGAGCAGGCGATCCACCTGCTGCTCGAGGAAGGAAGCGGCCCCGGGCGCGGTGCAGGTGTCCGCGGCGAGCATGAGGGCGGCGCGCAGCCGGTTCTCCGAGATCAGGATGTCGCCATCGGCGCCGGTCACCGCGGTGAAGATGCCGAGGTCGGGCGTATAGCAGTAGCGGACGCCATCGCATCCAGGCGTGGCATCCTCGGTGACCTCGAACCTGAGCCGGTTCCAGCCGGCCAGCGCCGACGCGATCGCGCCGGCGGTACCGACGCGTGCATGCCAGGTGAGCTCAGCTCTAACTGACCCCGGGGCGGCCGGCTGGCCGTTCCAGGGCAGGCTGACCTCCACTCCCACTATCCCGGCGATGGCCCACTCAATGTGCGGGCACAGCGCCGAGGGCGCGGAGTGAACGTACAGAACACCTCGTGCGGACACCATGCCTCCTGCAGTACTGACTACCAACGTGAACGAGGTTCGCCTTCCCCTGCGGCCTCGATCCACGCCGTACCAGTGCTGCTAGCTAGGCACGGACTCTCCTGCGACATATTGTGCCGCATGCTCATCCCCGGCACCAGCACGTTTGCCGAGAATTCCACGACGACGCGCAAGCAGTGCCAGCGCGGCGAGCACGGACACCCCCACCGCCGTCCACGGTACGTAGTCACCCCACTGGTCGTACAGGGTCCGGTCCGACGGGGCCGGCAGGCCGAGCCGGACGGTCAGCACGCCATGTCCGGCCTGCCCCAGCCAGTCGAGCTGCCTGCCCCTGGCGTCGAAGGCCACCGAGTCACCGGTCAGTGCGGCCTGCACCACCGGCCGCCCGGTCTCGGCGGCCCTGACCGCGGCCAGCGAGGCGTGCTGGTCAGGACCCCAGGTGCCCTGGAAGGTCGAGGTCGCCGACTGGTAGACGATCAGCTGGGCGCCCTTGTCGGTGTCGACCCGGGCCATGTCGGGGAACGCCGACTCGAAGCAGATCAGCACCCCGATCGGCAGCGGCTTGCCCTCCCGGTCGGTCGCCTGCAGCAGGTGGGCGCCGGGGCCTGGCACCATGTTGGACGATGCCGCCTTGCTGATGCTGGTGAGCCAGCCGAGCTGCTGCCGGAACGGGATGTACTCGCCGAACGGCACCAGCCGCGTCTTGATGTAGTAGCCCTTGATGCCGGACGGGCTGACCAGCACCGCCCACTTCTCGTGCCCCTGCCCGGGCGGCGTGGTGTCCTGGTTCACCAGGATCTCCGCGCCGTCTTCCCTGGACAGCGCCTCGATCTGCGTCAGCAGGGCGTGATACTTGGCCAGGAACAGGTCATCGGGGATGCTGCTCTCCCCCCAGACGATCAGGTCCGGATGCACCCCGGCCAGCGTCCCGTCCTGGCTGAGCGCCGTGGTGAGCGCCAGCGACGCTTCCGGCTGCTTGGTCACGACCATGCCCGGCTGCACCATCGCGATCGTGGCCTGCCGAACCGCGGGGAACGGCGCGGTGAGCGCGAACGCCAGCGGCCCGGAGCCGATCGCAGCAAGCGCCGCCACGACCCCGACGACGACAACAAGGACAGAACGACGCGTGGTGATCACCAGCACAATTGCCACGTTGCAGAGGACAAGCGTGAAGCTGATCAGCCACACTCCCCCGACGGAGGCCAGCGCGAGTATCGCGGGATGCTGCCACTGGCTCACGCCGAACACGGCCCACGGGCCGCCGAGCGCCTGCCACGAGCGCAGCCACTCGGTGAGCAGCCAGCAGCTCGGCACCACGACCAGCGCCGCCAGCGCACGCCGCCAGCCGATCACGCCGCCAGCCCCGGGCGGGCGAAGCAGGGACCAGGCCGCCACGCCGAACGGGATCCACAGGATGCCGAATACCACGGCGACCAGCAGCACACCCGGGCCGATCTCGGGGAACATCCAGTACAGCGCCGCGATCAGGTAACCGGCGCCGAGCCACCAGGCCCTGATCCCGCCCTCACGTGCGGTCTGCGCCCTCATGATCAGCAGCAGTCCGGGCACCAGGCCGAACCAGGCGAGGAACTCCAGGTTAAGGTCGGGAAACGTCAGTACAAGGACGGCACCGGCGAACAGGGCCAGCCAGCGAGGTGACCGCAGCCAGCGAGGCACTCTCGCCGCGAGTGAAGCAGTGGGCTTGCTCACGTTCTATTTGTAGCCGGCTCATGTCTCGGGGCAAGCAGGGCACGGCGGGTGAGGACCCGTGCGAGGTGCTCGCGGTACGGGGTGCTCGCGCGGATGTCGGCGGGGGCGCTGGTGCCCTCGGCGGCGTGCGCCGCCGCCTGCGCCGGACTGGCCCCGGCGGCCAGGGCCCGCTCGACAGCGGTGGCGCGGAGCGGAACCGAGCCCATGTTGACCAGGGCGACGTTGTGGCCCTGGACCGCGACGCCGACGATCGCCCAGTCGATGGCACGCTGGGTGAACTTCTCGAAGCCCCAATGTCCGGGGCTGGCCGGCTTGGGCACCCGGATCTCGGTGAGCAGCTCACCCGGTTCCAGGCTGGTCTCGAACAGCGACTGGAAGAACTGCGTCGCCGGGATCTCGCGGGTGGCGTCCTGGCCTCGGACGACGAAGGTCGCGTCCAGTGCGAGCAGGACGGCGGGCAGGTCGGAGGCGGGGTCGGCGTGCGCGACCGAGCCGCCGATCGTGCCGCGATGCCTGATCTGCGGGTCGCCCACCTCGCCCGCGGCGTGCGCGAGCAGGGGGACCTCTTTGTGGAGGAGACCGGAGTGCTGCACATCGTGATGCCTGGTCAGGGCGCCGATCGCCAGGTGGTCGCCTCCGTCGCGGATGTAGGACAGGTCGCGGATGCCGCCGAGATCGATGAGGACCTCGGGGGCGGCCAGGCGAAGCTTCATCAGCGGCAGCAGGGAATGGCCGCCGGCCAGGAACTTGGCGTCCTCGCCGTACTCGGCAGCCAGGTCGAGCGCCTCTTCGGCGGACGCGGCGCGCTTGTAGGCGAACGGGGACGGGATCATTGCGCTGCTCCTGCTGCGGCCAGCACTGCCCTGACTATGTTGTGGTAACCGGTGCAGCGGCACAGGTTGCCTTCAAGGCCGATGCGGACCTGCTGCTCGGTGGGGTGCGGGTTCTCCTTCAGCAGCGAGACGATCGCCATCACCATGCCTGGCGTGCAGAACCCGCACTGCAGGCCGTGCTGCTCGTGGAAGGCCCGCTGCACGGGGTGCATCTCGGTTCCGTCCGCCAGGCCTTCCAGGGTGGTGATCTCGCGGCCGCTGGCCTGGGCGGCCAGCACCGTGCAGGACTTCACCGACTCGCCGTCAAGCAGGACCGTGCAGGCGCCGCAGGACGTCGTGTCGCAGCCGACGTTCGTCGCGGTCAGGTCCGCTATGTCGCGCAGGAAGTGCACGAGCAGCATGCGGTCCTCGACGTCGGCGGTGATGTCCTTGCCGTTGACCGTGAGGTCGACTTTCACTTCGCCTTCCTTTCTTTAAGACAGCACAGCCTTCCTTTAAGACTCTCGCAGCCTGAATGGCTGTCCAGACGCGTTCCGGGGTGGCCGGCATGTCGATGTGGCGGATGCCCAGGTGGGAAAGGGCGTCGACTACCGCGTTCTGGATTGCTGGGGTAGAGCCTATGGTGCCCGCCTCGCCGATGCCTTTCACCCCCAGGGGGTTCAGGTTAGTCGGGGTCGCGCTGTCCAGCAGCTCGAAGCTCGGCAGCTCGGCGGCGGTGATCATCGCGTAATCGGCCAGGGTTGAGGTGAGGGGGTTGGCGTCCTCGTCGTAGATGACCTCCTCCAGGAGGGCCTGGGCGGCGCCCTGGGCGATGCCGCCGTGGCGCTGGCCTTCGGCGAGGACGGGGTTCAGCACGGGTCCCGCGTCATCCACCGTCACATGCCTTATCAGCTGTACTTTGCCGGTTTCTGTATCCACCTCGACGACGGCTACATGGGCGCCGAAGGGGAAGGTGGCACTCTCCGCGGTGAACCGCACGTCGGCCTGGATGGGCTCGTTCTCGGCTATCTGAGCCCAGGTCAGAGCCGTGTCCGGGTCACCCCGGACCTGCCATCTGCCGTCTTCGAGGACGATGTCGCTGTCGCTGGCCTCGAGCAGGCGCGCCGCGCGCTGCCTTGCCTCGTCCTTGACCTCGATCGCTGCCTTGTGCACGGCCGATCCGCCCAGCTGGAGAGAGCGGGAGGCGTAGGTGCCGACGCCCTTAGGAATCAGGTCGGTGTCGCCGTGGATCACCGTGATCTGGTCCATCGGGATGCCGAGCTCGTCCTGGACCAGCATCGCCCAGGCAGTGTGGTGCCCCTGGCCGTGGGCGGAGCTGCCGGTGTAGACGGTGGCGTGGCCGGTCGCGTCGACCGCTATCTTGGCGGTCTCGCCGGCGCCCGCGTCGGCGGCGGTGATCTCCACGTAGACGGACAGGCCGATGCCGAGCTGCCTGGGATCGCCAGCCTGGCGTCTGCGCTGCTGCTGGTCCCTGAGCTGCTCATAGCCGGCCGCGCTGAGCACCTGGTCGAGGGCCTGCTCGTAGTTGCCCGAGTCGTAGAGGGCGCCGGTCCTCGTCCTGAACGGGAAGCTGCCGGAGTCGATGAAGTTGCGGCGGCGGACCTCGGCGGGGTCCATGCCGATGGCCGCCGCGAAGATATCGACGGCGCGCTCCACCGCGGCGGCGGCTTCGGGGCGGCCCGCGCCGCGGTAGGCGTGGATGGGGGTCGTGTTGGTGACGGCGACGCGGTAGCCGGCCTGGACGACAGGTATGTCGTAGACGCCGGGAGCCATCAGGCACGTCAGGCTGGGCAGGAAGCCGCCCGCACGCGAGTACGCCCCGGTGTCCTGGATGACGTCGATACGATACGCGTGTATCTTGCCGGTCCTGTCGCCGCCGACCTTGACGTGGTGCTTCTGGGCGCGGCCCTGGGTCATCCCCACGAGGTTCTCGGTGCGGGTCTCGGCCCAGCGGACCGCCCGGCCGGTCTTGCGGGCGGCCCACGCGACGACGATCGCGTCCCGGTCGATGCCAACCTTCGCGCCGAAGCCGCCACCCACGTCGGGGACGACGACGCGGATGCTCTCCGCCGCCATGCCCAGCACGCCGGACAGGATCGAGCGGCAGATCTGAGCGTTCTGCGAACTGTGCCAGACGGTGAGCTTGCCCGTTCCCGTATCGTACGCGGCGGCGGTGGCGCGAGCTTCCAAGGGCAGGCAGGCGACTCGCTGGTTCACCAGGTCCTGCTCTATAACCACGTCGCACGCACTGAACGGCGCGTCGTCGAACGTGTCCCTGCCACGCTGCGCGGGGATGTTCGTCTTCGCGTTCGGGAACAGGAGCGTTTCGTTTTCCAGGGCCTGGCCGGGGTCGACGATGGCGGGAAGCGGGTCGTAGTCGACGCTCACCAGGCCGGCGGCATCCTCGCCCTGGTAGCGGCTATCGGTGATCACCACTGCTACCGCTTCACCGACGAACCTTACGGTGTCGCTGGCCAGCAAGGGCTCGGCCCAGTGACCGCCCAGCGGGGCCGGGGCCTCGCTGGGCGGTGCTGTTTCGTCGGGCGCTTCATCAGGTACCGGGGGCGGCAGCGGCAGGTCGTCCATGTCCTGCGCGGTCAGGATCGCGAGCACGCCGGGCTCGGCCATGGCCGCGGTGGTGTCGATGGCGGTAATGCGTGCGTGACCGATGGGGCTGCGGACGAAGGTGATTCGTTTCGCGTGCGTGAGCTCCGGGGTCCTGAGGTCGTCGACGTAAATTCCGCCGGAGGTGAGCAGGCGCGGGTCTTCGGTGCGTATCACCCGCGTGCCAAAGATGCTCATCCGACCCCTCTCGCCGTTTCCGGCCATTATGTCGGATGTTACTCGCCGGTCATCAGGGGCGCGTCCGAGAGGCCAGGTAGTACCGCGGGCAGCAGGCCCTCGTAATGCGGATGCCAGATGAACGTACGTGACCGCCGCGCTTACGGCTTATTTAACGCGGAAATGCTGGGCTGCGCGGTATTTTGGGCTATGTTTTCGTACCACAAAGTGCCGCGCAGCCCGAGAATCCCGCGTTAACCGGCCAAGGATGGTGCAGCCGGGGACTGGTGGGGCGTCGCTGCTCCGCCGGCGAACCCGACACGGCCCACCGGCCAGGTAATCCACGCTCTACAGCGTGTAGGGTTGATCGCCTGCCGTCTTAACATCCCGAGGGGCTACGCACATGACGGAGCTGTCCGACGACGCTATTACCGTCGTCGTTCCCACATACAACGAGAAGGACAATCTGCCCGAACTCGTTACCCAACTGCTGGCGCTGCCACTGCCGAGCCTGCGGATCCTGGTTGTCGACGACAACTCCCCAGACGGCACGGGCGAGCTCGCGGAGAAGCTGGCGGAGCAGACGCCGGGGCGGATCGAGGTCCTGCACCGGACCGTCAAGGACGGGCTGGGTCGCGCGTATATCGCCGGCATGACCCAGGCACTGAACGGTGGCGCGGACATCGTGATCCAGATGGACGCGGACCTGTCGCACCCGGCGGACAAGATCCCCGAGATGGTCAAGACGCTGCAGACCACCGGTGCCGGCGTCGTTCTCGGCTCACGCTACGTACCGGGAGGCCACACGGCGTCGGACTGGCCCTGGCAGCGCAAGGCGCTGAGCGCGTGGGCTAACTTCTACGTGAACTCGATCCTGCACCTGAAGGTGAAGGACGCCACGGCCGGCTTCAAGGCCTGGAAGGCGGCCACGCTCAAGGCCATCGACCTGGACACGATCCGCAGCAACGGCTACAGCTTCCAGGTGGAGATGAACTGGCGGACCGTCCGGGCCGGCTTCCGCATGGCGGAGGTCCCGATCACGTTCAAGGAGCGCGCCGAGGGCGTCTCCAAGATGAGCCTGAAGGTCCAGCTGGAATCCGCCCGCACCCCCTGGCGCCTCCGCTTCGGCCGCCGCGCCCAGTAGTCAGGTAACCGCAGCCGGCTCAGCAGCCCATCGCCGACCCGCACGGCTTCGGTCAGGTACGGGGTGTCAGACAGCACGAAGTGCGTGATGCCGAGATCGGCGTACTTCCGCAGCGCGGCCGCCACCTCGTCATGCGAGCCGACCAGCCACGTGGTCCCCGCGCCGCCGCCGCCGAACGTGCCCGGGGCGGTGTACAGGCACGAGTCGAGGACTTCACCGCGCGAAGCGAGATCGAGGAGCCGCCGCTGCCCGACCGCCTTCCCCCGGCGCCCGTCGCCAAGGTGACCACGCGACCTGAGCTCGCCGGCCTGCTCCGCCATCGCGGCGACCTTAGCCTCCGCGTCGCGCCAGGCCTCCTCACTGGTGTCCCTGACCAGCGTGGTGATCCGCAGCCCGAACTCCAGCGGCGCATGCTCCCGGCCAGCAGATGAGGTCAGCGCGGTAAGCCGTGCAATCCGCTCCGCCACGCCGTCCAGCGGCTCCCCCCAGAACAGCTGGACGTCCGCCTCGGCCGCCGCGACCTCCTCCGCCGCGGCCGAAGCGCCGCCGAAGTACAGCCGCGGGTGACCGCCCGCCGCGAACCGGTACGGCCGCGGGGTCACGGTCGACCCCGAAACCCCGAAGTACCTGCCGCGGAACGTCACATCCTCCCGCGTCCACAGCAGCCGCACGAGCTGAAGGAATTCCCTGGTCCGCGCGTACCGCTCCGGCTGGTCATACGCCACATCGCCGTACGCCGCCAGGTTGTCCTGCCCGCTCACGACGTTGACAAGCAGCCGTCCCCCGCTGAGGTGGTCGAGAGTGGCAGCC